>JAABVA010002066.1_pt1 | contig 20462 bp, 20 predicted proteins | sample 5560331 | NCBI WGS metagenome assembly JAABVA01 (sample SAMN12812661, study PRJNA571458) | rock metagenome | isolation source: Antarctica rocks | place: Antarctica: Victoria Land, Mt New Zealand sud | collected 2016-01-07 | reverse complement strand
CCGGTCGCCTGAGCCGGGATGGTGCCGAGCGCGCTCTCGAGACCGGTAGACACCGCGTCCTCCACTGACCTTGTGCCGGGTGACGGGACGTCCTGCCCCGTTCGTGGTGTCCTTCGGCGTGCGGCGGCCTGCGCTGTAGCGGCGCTCATCTGGCTGGCCGCATTGCTCCGTTTGGGGGAAGCAGGGTGCCGCCGCTGGAGTCGAGGCCTGTCCGTGCCGACACTCCCGACAGCGCAGCGCCCCCTTGATGGCGCCTGCCCGCCTGGAGGACCAGTGAGCCGTACGTCCGCGACCCGCCGTCGTAGCGCTGCCGCCGGAGCGCTGGGCGCGCTGCTCGGCGGCGCGCTGCTCACCCTGCCGGCCGGAGGTCCGGGCCTGCAAGCCGTGGCCGTGCTCGACGGGGCGGTGCCGGACGTCGCGGGAGTGACGGTCGTCCGTCGGCTACCGGCCGTGCACATGGCGGTCGTCCGCGGGGACCGCGCGGCCATGGTCCGCCTTGCCGGTGCCCGGGGCGTGCTGGGGCTCGCGCCGGACGACGGTGTGCAGCTCGCTGGTCACGACGAGCGCCTGCGGGGCGGTGTGCTGGCAGCCCAGGAGCTCGGCGGCGCCGCCGGACGGCCGGGCGCGGGCGCGGGTGTGCGGGTCGCGGTCGTCGACACAGGCGTGTCCGACACCGCCGCCCTCGACCGCGCCTCGGGCCGCCTGGTCGACGGCGTCGACACCTCGGGCGGCACCGCTCGCGGTCCGTACGAGGACGGCTACGGGCACGGCACCTTCATGGCCGACCTGGTCGCGGGCGGCCCGTTCGCCGGCCGGGTGCTCGGCGTCGCACCGGCCGCGACCGTCGTGGTCGTCAAGGTTGCCTCGGCCGACGGTTCGACGAGCCTGTCGCGGGTCGTCGCCGGTCTGGACTGGATCGCGGCCCACCGCGACAGGGTCGACCTGGCCAACCTCAGCTTCTCCCACGAGCGGCCTTCCTCGGCGTACGGCGAGGACCCGCTCACCCGCGCCGTGGAACGGGTGCGCGATGCAGGTGTCGCCGGCGTCGTCGCCGCCGGCAACCACCCGGGGCACGTCGGCGACCCCGGCCTGGACCCCTTCGCCCTGACGGTCGGTGCTGCCGACCTCGGCACCGAGCGGGTCGCGAGCTTCAGTGGCAGTGGCCGGGTCGCCGGCATGCACAAGCCCGATGTCGTCGCGAGCGGGGTCGGCGTGCTCGGCCTGCTTCCGCCGGACTCGGTGCTGGCGCGCGCCACCGGCACTGCCCACCTCGCCGACGGGCTGTTCCGCGGCTCCGGCACCAGCCAGTCGACCGCCATCACGAGCGGTGCCGCGGCCCTGCTGCTGGCCAAGCACCCGGATGCCACGCCGACGCAGGTCACCACCTCACTGCGCTGCGCTGCCGATCCGCTTCCCGGCCAGCGCGACGGCGCCGGTCTCCTGCGTACGACGACCAGCCTGTGCTCGGGGCCGAACGGCGAGCCCCTGCCGGGTTCGGCGGACCCGACTGGCGACGGGCCGGGCCGCAGCGATGGGGCGGCTTCGACGTGGGCGGCTTCGACGTGGGCGGCTTCGACGTGGGCGGCTTCAAGCTGGGGTCCCGCCGGCTCGAGCGGTTCGGCCCAGTGAGCGGGTCACCCATCCGCAGCATCCGCGTCGTCACGCTGATCTGCGCTCTGCTCACCGTCGCTGTCTGCGTGGCGACGCCGTTCGGCGGCGTCGCCTGGTGGGCCCTGCCGGTGCTGGCGGCCGGCGTCGCGCTGTCGGAGGTCGGCGTCGTCTACCTGCAGTTCGACCGCCAGCGCTGGGCGTTCTCCCTGACGGAGGGCGTGCTCGGGGCCGCCTGGGTGCTGCACACCGGTTGGTGGTCGGTGGCTGCCATGTCCCTCGGGGCCCTCGTCGCCCAACGGCTGACCCGGCGCCCGTCGGTCAAGCTCCAGTTCAACGTCGCCATGCTCTGTCTCGCCACCGCCGCGGGACAGGCTCTGGCAGCTCTGACCGGTGGACACGTGCTCGGCGCCGCGACCGGGCTGGTCGCCTTCTTCCTCGTCAACCACGTGCTGGTGGGACTGGCCGTGGCGACGACGAGCCACCGGCGCCTGCTCCCACTGCTGGTCTCGAGTGCGCCGCTGTCCGCGGTGCACACCGCCGGCAACTCCTCGATCGGCTTACTGGCAGCCTTTCTCGCCACGACCGCGCCCCTCGGCCTGCTCGGCCTGCTCGTACCGCTGGCTCTGCTCTGGTCCTCCTACGACCAGCAGACCCGGCGGAGCCAGGAGGTGACGCTGTTCACCGAGCTCGCCCGCGGACAGGCTCAGGTGACGGCGCGCTCCAGCGATGTCAGCGCGCGCGTCGTGGTGACGGCCGCCGCCAGGCTGTTCGGTGGTGCCGACGTCGAGATGGTGCTGCTGGCCGCGGACGGCCCGGTCCGGTACGTCGGGGACGAGAGCCGTGAGCCGCAGCGCCTGCGGGTCGAGGCGGGGGCCTTCGACGAGCCGTGGGTGCTGCGCGCCCTCGGGACGCCGGGGATCTCCACGGGCAGCGAGCACGGCCGGCCGTGGTGCTCCGCGGTGCTGGGCGCCACCGGTTCGCCGCAGGCCGTGCTGATCGCCCGCCGCTCGCCCGGGGCCGCCCCGTTCGGTCGGCGGGAGGCGCGGCTGGCGCAGGTCCTCGTGGGCCAAGCCGAGACCTGGCTGTTCCTCGCCGACCTCTCGGTCCAGCACCGTACGGCGACCGAGCGGGCTGAGCTCGCCGGCGAGGCCGCGAAGGCCCTGGGCGACCTCGGCGCGGCCACCGCTCCCGCCCTGACGGTGCTGCGGGAGTCCGCAGACCGCCTGGCCCGGCTCGCGGAGGCGGCAGGCGGGGTCGAGGACATCGTCGGGGAGCTGCACCTTGTCGAGCGCGCGGTCGCCTCCCTGCTCGGCGCCGTGGCGCTGGCCGCCGAGCCGGACCTGCTGTGCCTGGCTGCGGTCGAGGGGCAGCTGCCGGTCCGACCCGCGACCGACTGGACGACCACGGGTGTCCTGTGGTGACGCCCCCCGAGCCCACGACGTGAAGCGCAGCGCGGCCGCGCTGCCCCTCGCGGTGTGGGCCGGCGTCCTCACCGGGGCCGCAGTGCTGTCCGTGGCAGCGGTGGCGACGGCGCTGCTCGCCGTGGCGAGTCGCCTCGACGGCACGACAGCTACCGCTCTGGGCGTGGGGACCTGCGCGGGGTTGGGGCTGTGCGTGGTCACCGTGGTCGCTGCCACCCGCCTCGCGGGCGGCCTGCGCGAGCTGCGCTCCGACGCCGTACGACGTCTGCAGGAGCCCTCGGCGCCGCTCGGTCCGCTGCACGGGCGGCGCCTGTTGACCCGGGCGAGCGCCGAGCTGGGCGAGCTCGCCGGTGTGCTCGCGGCGCTGCACCTGCGGGTACGGGTCGCTGACGAGCTGGGGGAGCGGCACCGGCGCGACGCCGAGACCGCGGGCGCCGGCGTCGTCGAGCTGCTGTCCGGGCTCGTCGCCGCGGAGGAGGGAGCGCGTGGCCAGCTGGCCGCCGAGCTGCACGACACGGTCGCCCAGTCCCTGATGATCGCGCGCAGCCTGGTCGCGGCCGGACCGACGACGCCGGCAGAGTTCGTCAAGATCGGTGAGTACGTCGAGGACGCCGAGGAGCAGGTGCGCGCCGTCATGGCCCGCACCCGGCCGCCGGCCCTGCGCGACGGCGACCTCGCCTCCGCGGTCGGGGCACTGCGGCTCGATGTGGACGCCCGCTACGGCTTGCGGGTCGAGGTGCGGTGGCCGCCGTCGGCGTACCCGTTGCCCCTGGCTTCGGCCATCACCGTCTACCGCTTCTTCCAGGAGGCGCTGCTCAACGTCATCAAGCACGCCGACGTGGACGACGCGTGCCTGTCCCTCGTGGTGGAGCAGGACCACGTGCTCGCGACCGTGAGCGACCGGGGCCCGGGCTTCGACCCGCTCGCCGTACGGCCGGACCGCGGTCGCCACGTCGGCCTCGGGCTGCTGCGCGAGCGCGCCCGGCTGTCCGGCGGCTCCGTGGAGGTCGACAGCGTGCGGGACACGGGCACCACCTTGACGTTGCGCCTGCCGCGCCCGGCGTCGTCGGTCGCCCCACTGGTGGCGTTGCGGGCGGCGGAACCGGAGCAGCCGCGGCGCCTGACGGACCGTTACGTGCGCTCCTAGCGCCGCCGGCACGGGCGGCACGTACGGGGGCCTGTCGAGCTGCCTGCAGCGACGCCGGCGCTCAGGTGCGCTGGGCCAGGCTGGTGACACCGGGCGGCGGCAACCCCGCGGTGGCGCCCAGCAGGTCGCACCACGCTCGCAGGTGGGCCGCGAGGTCGAGCCCACCGGTAGGGCCGGTCAGTGCCGTCCAGGAGGCCCGGATCTCGACCTCGTTCGCCTCGTTGCCCGCGTCATGACCGTCCGGGGCGATCTGGCCGTAGGTCGAGGAGACCGTCCGGGTGACGGTGCCCGCGGCCGCGATGTGCGCGGCGCCGCGCTCGGCCAACGACTCGGTCAACCAGCTCCAGCCCACGTCGGCGAGGGCCGGGTCGGCACCCATCTCGGCCTCGACGTCTGCCGAGACGAAGGCCACCACGCGGGTGTCGCCCCGCCAGCCCTCCTGGCCGGCCGGGTCGTGCAGGACGACGAGCCGGCCGTTGGCGACCTCCTGCCCGTCCCGGCTCACCTCGGCTGAGATCGCCACGGCGTATGGCGCAAGGCGCTTGGGTGCCGGCACCTCGCTGAGCAGAAGGCAGCCCGGGCGCTGCGCCTGGACCAGCGCGCTGCGCAGTCCGGCGAGCGCGGCCGCGAACACCTCCGGCGGCTCGGGCTCCCACGACGCCGTCACCCGGCCAACGTAGGTCTCGGCCGGGTCCCGGCCCGGTCGCCGCGCCGAAGGGACGTCGCGCGGTGGTCCTCGGCCGGCTGCTCCGGGTCCCTACGCTGGGGCCGTGCCCGTTCTGCTCGCCCTGCTGTCCAGCGTGCTGTGGGGGACCTCGGACTTCCTCGGGGGTACGGCGACCAGGCGGCTGCCGGGTTCCTCCGTCGTGCTGGTGTCGCAGTTCGTCGCGCTGCTCGGCCTGCTTCCGGTTGCCGGCCTGACCGGCGCGTTCACTACGCCGACGTCCTACGTGCTGCCGGCGGTCCTGGCCGGGTTGGTCGGGACGACGGCGCTCGGTGCGTTCTACAACGCGCTCGCCACCGGGACGATGGGGGTTGTCGCGCCGGTCGCGTCGTTGGGGATCGTGCTCCCGGTCGCGGTCGGGCTGGCTCAGGGCGAGAGCCCCCGTGGACTGCAGCTGCTCGGGATCGTGGTCGCGGTGGCGGGGGTCGTACTGGCCAGCGGGCCGGAGCTGACCGGGGGTGCCGGGCTGCGTCCGCTGCTGCTCGCCGGCTACGCCGCGGCGGGGTTCGGGGCGGTGGTCGTACTCGTTGCGCGGGCGAGCCGGGGGGAGTCCGGCGCCGTCGTCATGACGCTGCTGACGATGCGCCTGACGTCGGTGGTCGTCCTTGCCGTCGTGCTGCTGGCTGCCCGCAGGCGCACCCTGGGGGTGCAGCGGACCGATTTCGCCCTGCTGGCAGCGATCGGTGTCGGGGACGTCGCGGCCAACGCGTGTTATGCCCTCGCGTCCCGGGGCGCCCTGCTCAGCGTGGTGGCGGTGCTGTCCTCGCTCTACCCGGTGGTCACCGTGCTGCTCGCCCGACAGGTGCACACCGAACGCCTGCGGCCCGTTCAGGTGGCGGGGGTCAGCGCCGCTCTGGCCGGTGTCGTCCTGCTCGCCGGTGGGTGAGCGCGGCGAACGACCGCGGCGCCCTCCGGACCCGGCACACAGCTCGCATCAGGCCGCGGCGACCAGCAAGTGCTCCTCAGGCGTCAGGATCAGGACCCCGACCACGATCGCGTGGCCGCAGGCGACACAGGCCAGATCGAGGCAGTCCAGCCCGTGCTCGTCCTCGCAGGGCGGCATGACGAACACCTGCTCCTCGTCGCACCCGGCGCACCAACGGAACTGCTCGGTCACGATGACCTCCCTCTCTCGATGAGACGACGGTGCCACTCGGGTCCGACAGTTCCGGCCAGGCGCGCCGAGGCGGCTGCCACCGATCGCGGCCACGACGGACTGGTCCGAGCCCAGGACTGGCCCGTGCGCAGGACTGGCCCGTGCGCAGGACTGGCCCGTGCGCCGGACTGGCCCGTGCCCCGGACCGGGCCGCGTGGGACGATCAGCGGCGATGAGCACCCGTGACGCCCGGCCGTCCCCCCAAGCAGGGCCGCACCCTGACGCAGTGGCGCCGGCCATAGCCGAGCCGCACTCCGACGACGCCGGGTCGACCCACCGCCGCGCCTCGCCGGCGTACGACTCGGTGCTGTTGAAGGCCTGCCGGCGCGAGCTTGTGCCGCACACACCGGTGTGGTTCATGCGGCAGGCGGGACGGGCGCTGCCGGAGTACCGCAAGCTGCGCGAGGGCAGCGCCATGCTCGAAAGCTGTTTCCGGCCGGACCTGGTCACCGAGATCACCCTGCAACCCGTACGCCGCCTCGGGGTCGACGCGGCCATCTTCTTCAGCGACATCGTGGTGCCGCTCAAGGCGGTCGGGGTCGACCTGGACATCGTGCCGGGCGTCGGGCCCGTGGTGGCGGCACCGTTCCGGACCGCTGCGGACCTCGACCGGCTGCCGGAGCTGCTCGCTGCGCCGCAGATCACCCAGGCGGTGCAGCAGCTCATCGGCGAGCTCGGTGCGACCCCGCTGATCGGCTTCGCCGGCGCACCGTTCACCCTCGCGAGCTATCTCGTCGAGGGCGGCCCGAGCAAGAACCACGCGCAGACCAAGGCGCTGATGCACGGCGACCCCGGGCTCTGGTGGCAGCTCATGGACCGGCTCGCCAGCATCACGCTGGCGTTCCTGCGGGTGCAGATCGACGCGGGGGCCAGCGCGGTCCAGCTGTTCGACTCCTGGGTGGGGGCGCTGCCGGCCGCGGACTACCGCACCTTCGTCCAGCCGCACTCGGCCCGGGTGCTCGCGGGCGTGGCCGACGTACCGCGCATCCACTTCGGCGTCGGCACCGGGGAGCTGCTCCACGACATGGGCCAGGCCGGCGCGGACGTCGTCGGCGTCGACTGGCGGGTGCCGCTCGATGAGGCCGTACGCCGGGTCGGCCCGGGCAAGGCGCTGCAGGGCAACCTCGACCCGACCCTGGTCCTCGGCCCGACCTCGGTGGTCCGGGCGCAGACCGAGCGGATCGTGGCCGAGGGGCGGGCTGCTGAGGGCCACGTGTTCAACCTGGGCCACGGTGTGCTGCCCGAGACCGACCCGGACGCGCTGGCGCGCATCGTCGACCACGTGCACGAGCTCACCGCCCGCTGAGTCCGGGCACAGCCCACCGTCAGCTCGGGGAGGCCCGCACACGCTCAGCAAGGCCGCAGGAGCCGCACGACGATCTTCACGACGCGTTCTGCGGTGGCGCTGCCTTCACGACGCGGCGCCCTGCACCCTGTCGTGAAGATCGTCGTGTGCGGTTGGGTCGGCGCACACGCTCAGCAAAGCCGGCCGAGCCGCACGACGATCTTCACGACGGGGGAGGTGGACGATCTCCTACGCGCCCGCGTGCGCCGGTCCGGAGCGATACGCCGGGCGCTGTCGCGGGCGCCGGCCTCAGCAGTCCGGCGCACAGCAGGGCGACCGCCAGCAGCACGAGCCCGCCGCCGGACAGGGCGACGCGGGTCGAGGCGGTGAAGGACGTCTCGGCCGACGCCAGCAGGACGTCCCGGGACTGCAGGGCGCGCTCGAGCCCGAGGTCCCCCAGCAGCAGGCCGGTCGCCTCACCCGTGCGGGCCCCCAGCAGGGCGTCGACGACGGGCCGGGTGTCGTGCACGCCGAGCCCGACCAGCGTCCGGGTCAGGCCTGCGCCCAGCTGGGAAACCGCCAGTGCACCGAGCCCGGCCACGGCGACCACGCCGCCGAGTTCGCGGGCCACGTTGACGCTCGCGGCGGCAAGGCCGGAGCGGCCGGTCGCGACCGCCTCCAGCGAGGCGGCGACGACGGGCGCCGTCGTGAGGCCGATGCCCACGCCGGCGATCCCGAGCGCAACGCCGAGCAGCAGGCCCGGCGCGTGCGCGGTGAGCACCTGACCGAGTCCGAGCAGGGCCCCGCCGGTCAGCAGCAGCCCCAGCACGACCGGCGCACCCGGCCCGCGGCGGCCCGACCAGCGCGCGGCGACCGGGGACGTGACGACCAGGCCCACGGTCAGAGGGAGCAGCAGCAGCCCGGAGGACAGCGCATCCCGGGCCTGCACCAGCTGCAGGAACAGGCTGAGGAACACCAGCAGCAGGAACACCGCGAGCGAGGCCGCGAAGGCGCCCGCACAGGACCCGAGGAACGCCCGTTCGCGCAGCAACGGCAGCGGCAGCACCGGGTCGGGAGCGCGCCGCTCCACCAGCACCAGCAGGACGAGGGCGACCACGGCTGTGCCCAGCGCCAGCACCACCGGGCGCCCGAGCCCGTCCCTCCCGGCGAGCACCACGGCGTACGTCGTGGCACCTAGGACCACGGCCGTCAACGCGCTTCCGGGCACGTCCAACCTGCGCTCGTGCGACTTCGGGGGGACGTCGGCGCGCACAGCCACGACGGCGACCGCGAGGGCCAGCGGCACGTTCACCCAGAACACCGCCCGCCATCCGTACGCCGCGACGAGCAGTCCGCCGACGACCGGTCCGGCGACGAGCGCGAGACCGCCGGTCGCGGCCCAGACGCCGACGGTCCGCGCCCGGCGTACGGGATCGGGGTAGGCGCCGGCGAGCAGGGCCAGGCCGCCGGGCAGGACCAGTGCCGCGCCGATCCCCTGCAGGACGCGCCAGGCGAGCAGGTGGCCGATCGTGCCGGTGGTCGCGCAGCCGACCGAGGCACCACCGAACACGGCCAGCCCCGCCACGAAGATGCGGCGGTGGCCGAACACGTCGGCCAGCGCCCCGCCGGTCAGCAGCAGGGCCGCCAGCGCGACGGTGTAGGCGGTGACCACCCCCTGCAGCCCCGTGACCCCGGCCCCGAGGTCGTCCTGCACGTCGCGCAGGGCCACCGCGACGACCGTGTTGTCGAGCATCGCGGTGAACGCCGCCAAGGACGTGGCGGCCAGGACGGCGCCGCTGCGGACCCCGCCGCGGGGAACTTCGCCGCCGGGAACTGCACCGCCGGGTACTCCGCCGCCGGGAACTGCACCGCCGGGTACTCCGCCGCGGGGAACTTCGCCGCGGGGAACTTCGCCGCCGCGGACCCTCCAGGCGCCCCGCCGCCCGCCGCGCACCGTCACGCCGCGCACCCTACGGCTGCTGCTGCCTACGCTGGCCGACGTGCACCCAGCCCCCGTCGTCGTGGTCGTCGGCGCCGGCATCGCCGGTCTCGCGGCGGCACTGGAGGCGCAGCGGCTGCGGCCGGACGCCGCCGTGGTGGTGCTCGAGGCCTCCGGCCAGGTCGGCGGCAAGGTGCGGGTCTCCGACGTCGGCGGCCAGAGCGTCGACGAGGGTGCGGACTCCATGCTGCGGCGGGTGCCGTACGGCACCGGTCTCGCGGCTACGGCCGGGCTGGAGCTCGTGTCGCCCGTCCCGGGTGGCGCGTCGCTGTGGAGCCGCGGCCGGCTGCGCCCGCTCCCGACCGGCACCCTGATGGGCATCCCGGCTGACCTGGCGGCCCTGGCCCGCAGCGAGGTGCTCAGCGCGACCGGGCTGGCGCGGGTGCCGCTGGACCTCGCGCAGCCCGGATCGCCACAGCAAGAGGATATCTCGGTCGGTGATCTCGTACGCCGACGGCTCGGCGGCGAAGTGGTGCAGCGGCTCGTCGACCCGCTGCTCGGCGGGGTGTACGCCGGGCGCGCGGATCTGCTGTCCCTGCAGGCGACCCTGCCGGCCCTGGCCGTCGCCGCCGCCCGGCACCGCAGCCTGCTGCTCGCCGCCCGTGCGGCCCGGGGGACACCTGCGCCTGGGCCCGTGTTCGCCGGACTGCCAGGGGGTCTGGGCACGCTGCCGGTCGCCCTGGCCGGGCAGCTCGACGTGCGCCTGCGTACGACGGTGCGGGGCCTGACCCGGACCCCGAGCGGCTGGCGGCTCGAGACCGGCTCGGCCTCAGCACCGGCGCTTCTCGACGCCGCTGCCGTCATCCTGGCCGTGCCCTCGGCGCCTGCGGCCCGGCTGCTGGCCGGCCACGTACCCGTCGAGGAGCTGGGCGCGATCGCCTGGGCCAGCGTCGCGCTGGTGACTCTGGTCCTGGACGGTGCGTCACCCGGCACGGGCAGCGGCTACCTGGTGCCCGCGGTCGAGGGGCGGACCACCAAGGCCGTCACCTTCTCCAGCCGCAAGTGGGGGCGCCCAGGACCGGCTGTCGTACGGGCCAGCGTCGGGCGGTACGGCGAGGAGGTCGACCTCCAGCGCGACGACGACGAGCTGGTCGCCGTGGTGCGTAAGGAGCTGGCGTTGGCCGTCGGCCCGCTGCCGCGGCTCGTGGACAGCCGAGTCATCCGTTGGGGGGGAGGGCTGCCGCAGTACACCGTCGGCCACCTCGATGTCGTACGCCGTCTGCGGGCAGCCCTGCCGGCGTCGCTCGCGGTGGCCGGTGCGTCCTACGACGGGGTGGGGGTGCCGGCGGTCGCCCGCAGCGGTCAGGCGGCTGCGCAGATGGCCCTGGCAGGGCTGGCAGTGCCTCCAGGGGTGACAATGGAGCCATGACCGAGAACCGCCCCGAGGCGCCCAAGGCCCGCGAGCTCAACGACCAGCTGCTGTACTGCATGTACGCCGTCTTCGAGGTCGCCCAGCCGCTGCCGGAGGACCGCACCGTCCTGGCGCAGGAGGCGCAGGCGTTCCTCGACGAGGTCCTGCAGAAGGACGTCTACACCCGCGGGACCTACGACGTTGCCGGGTTCAAGGCCGACGCCGACGTCATGGTCTGGTGGACCTGCCCCGACATCGACACGCTGCAGGACGCCTACAACCGCTTCCGTCGCACCGGTCTCGGCTCGCACCTGCTGCCGGTCTGGTCCAGCGTCGGCCTGCACCGGCCGGCCGAGTTCAACCGCAACCACATCCCGGCGTACGTCCGGCGCGAGGACCCCAAGAAGTACACCTGCGTCTACCCGTTCAACCGCTCGCTCGAGTGGTACCTGCTGCCGGACTACGAGCGCAAGGGCATGCTCAGCGAGCACGGGATCATGGGGCGCGAGTTCGAGGACGTTCGGGCCAACACGGTGGCGGCGTTCGGACTCGGCGACTACGAGTGGCTGCTGGCGTTCGAGGCCGACGAGCTGCACCGGATCGTGGACTGCCTGCGAGCCCTGCGCACCTCCCGCGCGCGGCTGCACACCAAGCTCGAGACGCCCTTCTACACCGGCATTCGCAAGCCGATGGCGGAGATCGTGGCCGGACTGCCGTAGCTGGGCCGTGGCAGTCCGGCCGCGCCTACGCCCCGGTGGGGGCCAGCTTCAGCGACACCGAGTTCATGCAGTACCGGTCGCCGGTGGGCGTCTGCGGCGCATCGTCGAACACGTGCCCGAGGTGGCTGCCGCAGGTGGCGCAGAGCACCTCCACCCGCTTCATGCCCATCGAGATGTCCTCGTGCAGCTCGACGTTGTCCTTCTCACTCGGCGCGTAGAAGCTCGGCCACCCGCAGTGCGAGTCGAACTTGGTCTCGGAGCGGAACAGCTCCGCGCCGCACGCCCGGCAGCTGTACACGCCCTCGGTCGTGGTGCTGTCGTACTCGCCCGTGAAAGGCCGCTCCGTGCCGGCCTTGCGCAGGACGGCGTACTCCTCGGGGGTCAGCTCGGCCCGCCACTGCTCGTCGGTCTTGCTCACCTGGTAGCTCATGCCCTGTTCAGCGCGCGGGGTCCCCACTGTGTTCCTACGCAGCTAGGACGACGCGGTGACGTAGCGTCCGGTCGTGGCCAGCCCCTTCGTCGAGGTCCCCGTCGACACCCCGACCGGGGAGCGGGTCATCAAGGTCACCAACCCGGACCGGACGTACTTCGCCGGGCTGCCCGAGGGCCGCGGCCGCAAGATCGACCTGGTCGAGTACTACCTCGCGGTCGCCGACGGTGTCGTACGCGGACTGCGGGAGCGTCCGACGGTGCTCAAGCGGCATCCCGAGGGCGCGGACGGCGAGGCGATCTACACCAAGCGGGTGCCGAACAGTCGGCCGCCGTGGATAGAGACCGCGACGGTGCACTTCCCGTCCGGCCGCTCGGCGACCGAGCTGTGCCCGGTGGACGTCGCGCACGTGGCGTGGGCGGTCCAGATGTCCACGCTGGACTTTCATCCCTGGCCGAGTCGTCGCGTGGATACGGAGTCGCCGGACGAGCTCCGCATCGACCTCGACCCGATGCCCGGTTCGGGGTGGGCGCAGGTGCAGGAGGTCGCGCTCGAGGTGAAGGTCGTGTTCGACGGGCTGGGCATGACGAGCTTCCCGAAGACCAGCGGCAGCAAGGGGATCCACGTCTACCTGCGAACGCGACCGGGGTGGACGTTCACCGACCTGCGGCACTGCGCCTTGGCCGTCGCCCGCGAGGTGGAGCGGCGCCGCCCCGACCTCGCGACCAGCAAGTGGTGGAAGGAGGAGCGGGGCGAGCGGGTGTTCCTGGACTTCAACCGGATGGCGCGGGACCAGACCATCGCCTCCGCGTACAGCGTGCGGGCCCGGCCGCTGGCCACGGTGAGCGCGCCGCTGGCCTGGGAGGAGGTACCGGACTGCGAGGTCGCCGACTTCGACATCTGGACGATGCGCGATCGGTACGCGCGGCTCGGCGATGTGCATGCGGCGATCGACGTTGTGGCGCACGACCTGTCGCCGCTGCTGGAGCTGTACGACCGGCAGGGCGAGGGGGAGGCGCCGTACCCGCCGCAGTTCCCGAAGATGGAGGGCGAGCCGCTGCGGGTCCAGCCCAGCCGGGCGAAGAAACCGACGGCAAACTGACCGCCACCCTGCAGCCGGGGCACGGGCCCCAGCCGCAGCGCGCGCCGTCGCTACTTCTCGTTCGTCTCGGCGCTGACGAGCTGGTCCGCGAGCACGAAGAAGGTCGGCGCCCACAGACCGATGAAGATGCCGAAGCGCTCGGCGTGAGCGGTGTCGCCGGAGCTCTTGGCCTTCCGCCACGTGGCGATGCTGCCAAGGATGGACAGGAAGCCGAGGATCTGCAGGACGTCGCTGCTGATGCCGAGCTGACGCAGGCGCTGGACGAGCATGGGGTTCTCCTTCGAGCGGGGGGTGCGGGATACGGTTCACGCATACCGTTCCACCGACTCCGGGCGAGCGCGAACGCAAGCGTCATCGCGGGACGCGCAGCAGGCCCTCCTGCACCACGCTGACCGCGAGCGTTCCGTCGCGGGTGTAGATCGAGCCCCGCGCCAGCCCCCGGCTCGCGCCGGTCCACGGCGACTCCTGGTCGTAGAGGAACCACTCGTCCGCCCGGAACGCCTGGTGGAACCACATCGCGTGGTCCAGGCTCGCGCCGGCCACGTCGCCCGTACCCCAGGCTCTGCCGTGCGCGAGCAGTGTGGAGTCCAGCAGGGTCATGTCGGACGCGAACGTCACGGCGCACACGTGCAGCAGCGGGTCGTCGGGCAGCCGGCCGTCGGCGCGCATCCACACCTGCGAGCACGGCACCTGCTGACCGGTGTCCTTCGCCACCCGCGGCGGGTCGCCGACGTACCGGATGTCGATGGGGCGCGGCCGGGTGTACCAGCCGCCCATCTCCTGCGCGTACGGCGCCATCCGCTCGCTCAGGGTCATGAGCCCCTCGGGTGCGGGTACGTCGGGCATCCGGGTCGTGTGGGACAGGCCCTGCTCGACGATCTGGAAGGACGCCTGCAAGTTGAAGATCGCCTTGCCGTGCTGGATCCCCACGACCCGGCGCGTGGTGAAGCTGCGGCCGTCCCGGATCCGGTCCACCTCGTACACGATGGGAACGGCGGGGTCGCCCGGTCGCAGGAAGTACGCGTGCAGGCTGTGCACGGGCCGATCCGCCGCGACGGTGCGCCCGGCAGCCACCAGCGCCTGCCCGGCGACCTGACCACCGAAGACGCGCTGCAGCGACTCCGTCGGCTGCTTGCCCCGGAAGATGTCCTGCTCGATCGGCTCGAGGTCGAGCAGGTCGATGAGGTGGTGCAGCGGCGTGTCTGAGTCCTGGACGGTCACCCGCGGCAGTCTTCCAGCCCACTGCTGACCCCTTCCTGGGTCGGCTCGCTGTCGAGGTGTGCGGAAGGGATGCGCGGCCGCGGGCCAGTAGCGCCCGGCGGGGTCCGGGAGTCGAACACCGCGACTGTCCACAACCGGCTCAGCTGTCCACACGAGCGGGATGGAGAGCCCGCGTCTGATGCCGCCGCGCTTGGCTGAGCGCGTGGACGTCTCGAGGGAGCTGCGGCCGCTCGGCAGGCCCGCGGCTGGTCGCAGCGGGCGCTGGCCGAACGGGCTCGGGTGTCTCGGCGGGTGGTGGAGGAGGCCGAGCGCGGCCGCGGGGCGCTGTCTGTCAAGGTGCTGGACGTGCTGCTGGCTGCCGGGTGGCCTGTCGGGCTCAGGGTTCACGGACCTGTCCGGCGATCACCTCCAGGGTTCGGGTCGTACGGACCGCGGTGAGCAGCCGCCGGTCGTGGGAGACGAGCAGAAGCGTCCCGGCGTACGCCTCGACGGCCTGCTCGAGCTGCTCGATGGCGGCCAGGTCCAAGTGGTTGGTCGGTTCGTCCAGGACCAGGCAGTTCACCCCGACGGCCTGCAGCAGGGCCGGGCTGGCCCGCGTGCGTTCGCCGGGGGACAGCGAGCCGGCGGCGCGTGCGACGTGGTCGCCGCGCAGGCCGTACTTGGCCAGGAGCGTGCGTACGTCGGCGGCGGCCCACTGCGTGCGCTGTTCGAGCACCTCGACGACCGTCTGGTTTCCTGCGAACGCCAGCCTGGCCTGGTCGACCTCGCCCAGCAGGACGCCGGGGCCGAGCGACTGCGTGCCGGCGGAGAGCGGCAGGCGCCCCAGCAGGGCTTCGAGCAGCGTGGTCTTGCCGGCGCCGTTGGGGCCGACGACGGCAATCCGGTCCGCCCACGCGACCTGCAGGTCGACGGGTCCGAGCACGAAGGCGCTGCCCGTGTCGCGACGGTCGACGACGGCGCCGGACAGGGTGGCGACCACGGCGCCCGAGCGCGGTGCGGCGGCGATCTCCATCTGCAGCTGCCACTGCTTGCGCGGCTCCTCCACGACGTCGAATGGTCCAGCTGGCTCTCGATGCCGCGTACGCGGGAGGCAGCATGCGTCGCGGCCTCGAGCTTGGCGCCGCGGGCGTTGCGGTCCCCATCGGGCCGCTTGTTCTTTGCGCGCAAGGCCCCTCGGACGGACTGCTCGCGCTGCCGCTGCGCCTGGGCCACGAGGGCGCCCCGCTTGTCGTCGTACTGCTCGAAGGCGTCGCGGGCCTGTCGGCGGCCGAGCGCGTGCGCCTCGAGGTAGGCGGTGTAGCCGCCGTTGAACAGCCGTGCGGACCGCGACGGTCCGTCGATGTCCAGCACGGAGGTGACGGTGCGGGCCAGGAACTCGCGGTCGTGGCTGACGACGACGAGTCCCGCTCGCAGGGACGTGCAGAACTGCTCGAGCCGCTCCAGCCCGGCGAAGTCCAGGTCGTTGGTCGGCTCGTCGAGCAGGAACACGTCGTAGCGCGACAGCAGGACCGAGGCCAGACAGGCGCGGGCCGCCTGGCCGCCGGACAGGGTCACCGTCTCGGCGTCGAGCAGGTCTGCTGGCAGGCCGAGGTCGGCGCAGACCTCCAGGCTTCGTACGTCCAGATCGGCCCCGCCCAGGTCCAGCCAGCGCTCGAGGGCGGTGCTGTAGGCGTCGTTCGCACCGGGCGCCTGTTCGGCGAGCGCCGAGGTCGCGGCGTCGAGGGTGAGCTGTGCCGCCCCGACGCCGGTACGCCGGGCCAGGAACGCGGCGAGCGTCTCCCCGGGTCGCCGGTCCGGCTCCTGCGGCAGCAGACCCACCGTGGCCGTCGGCGGCGCGAGCGACACCGTGCCCGCATCCGGGGCGAGCAGCCCGGCCAGGGCCGCGAGCAGCGTCGACTTGCCCGCACCGTTGGGACCCACCACACCGAGCCGGGTCTGCGGGGAGATCGTCAGCGAGATCTCGGACAGGACCGCGGTCGGGCCGCGGGTGACGGTGATGCCGCCGGCGACGAGAGTCGCGCTCACGAGCGCAGGACGGCGCCCAGGTCGAAGCGGACCGGCACCTCGAGCTGGGCGAAGCCGCAGGAGGCGGCGTCGCGGTCCGGTCGCCAGCGCTTCCACTGCACGGTGTGCCGGAAGCGGGTGCCCTCCATGTGGTCGTAGGCGACCTCGGCGACGAGCTCGGGCCGCAGCGCGACGAAGGACAGGTCCTTGTCCCGGTTCCAGCGCGAGGGCTCGCCGCCCGGGATCCGCTCCGAGGTCAGCTCGCCCACCCATGGGTGCCGCGCCCCATCGGGCAGCAGGTACGGCGCCAGCTCGTCGATCAGCGAGGCCCGCCGCGCCATCGGGAACGACGCGGCGACGCCGACGTGCTGCAGGGCGCCCCCGTCGTCGTAGAGACCGAGCACGAGCGAGCCGACGACGGGGCCCGACTTGTGCAGCCGGTAGCCGGCGACCACGCAGTCGGCGGTACGGGCGTGCTTGATCTTCTGCATGACGCGTTTGTCGGGTGCGTAGACCTGGCTCAGCGGCTTGGCGACGACGCCGTCGAGCCCGGCGCCCTCGAACAGCGAGAACCACTCCCGGGCCAGGGCCGGGTCTGCGGTCGCCGGCGTGAGGTGTACGGGAGCCCCCGCCCCGGACAGGACCTGCTCGAGCAGGGCGCGCCGCTCGGACTGCGGCCGGTCGAGCAACGAGTCCTCGCCCAGGGCGAGCAGGTCGAAGGCGATGAACGCCGCCGGGGTGGTGCGGGCGAGCATCTTGACCCGTGAGGCCGCCGGATGGATCCGCTGCAGCAGGGCCTCGAAGTCCAGCCCATTGCCGGACGCGATGACGATCTCGCCGTCGACCACGCACCGCTGCGGCAGCTGGTCCCGGACGGCCTCGACGACCTCCGGGAAGTACCTGGTGAGCGGCTTCTCGTTGCGGCTGCCCAGCTCGACCTCCTCGTCGTCGCGGAACACGATGCAGCGGAAGCCGTCCCACTTGGGTTCGTACAGGAACTCGCCGACCGGCACCTCGGGAACGCTCTTCGCCAGCATCGGCTTCACAGGCGGCATCACGGGCAGGTGCATGTCCGCATACTGCCTCGCCGGTGGACCCTCATCCGGGTCCGAGGTAGACGAAGCGGCGTACGGCGCCTGCGTCGCCCTCGGCTGCCAGCGCGCCGGTCGACGGGTCCACCCACGCAAGGAAGTCCCCGACGGTGCGAACCGCCAGCCGCGGCCCGGACAGGGCCGGGTCGTCGTACAGCGGCACGTAGACGACGACCTCCCGGTCCTCGACGTTGGCGTCGTGGGCAAGCCCGAGCACGAGGTAGCGCCGCGGGGCCGCCGGGTGCTTCCAGTGCTGCCAGACCCCTGCCGGCACGTCCTGCTCGCGATGGCCCGTCATCCCCGCATCCTGGCGCAGGACAGACTGCGGGCATGTCGCGCCTGCGGACCCTGTCGCCGTACCTGCTCACGGCCCTGCTCGCCGGCGCGGGCGCACTGCACTTGCTCAAGCCCCAGCCCTACGACGGGATCATCCCGTCGTTCCTGCCCCACCCGCGGTTCTGGACGTACGCCAGCGGGCTCGCCGAGCTGGCCTGCGCGGCGGCGGTCGCGGCCCCCCGCACCCGTACACGCGGCGCCCTCGTCACCGCCGGGCTGTTCGTCGCGGTCTTCCCGGCGAACGTGCAGATGGCGGTGCACCCGGGCAGCGTGCCGACCCTGCTGGCGTACGCACGGCTGCCCCTGCAGGTTCCGTTGGTGCTGTGGGCGCTGCAGGTGAGGGCTCAGAGCAGGACTCGGTCGGCGAGGGTGGCCCGGCCGAGCTCGACGAGCGGCCCGATCCGGTCCTCGTAGCCCTCGAACCCGCCGCCGACCATCGCGCCGCCGCGCACCCGGGCGACGATGCCGGCACAGACCACCGCAAGCTTGAAGAACGCGAAGCTGACGTACCAGGGCAGCGGCGTGACGTCCGCCCCGGTGCGCTCGGCGTAGCCCTGCGCGACCTGCTCGCGGGTGAGGAACCCCGGCAGCACGGTGGCGCTCGGCACGACGGTGCTGCCCTGCCGAAGGCCGGTGTCGTCGGCCTGCGCCCAGTAGACGAGCAGGATGCCGAGGTCGGCCAACGGGTCGCCCAGGGTGGACATCTCCCAGTCCAGCACGGCGCTGATGCCACCGACCTGCGTGGGGTCGAGCATCGTGTTGTCGAGCCGGTAGTCGCCGTGCACGATGCTTGAGCGCGGGGTGACGGGCACGGCCGCCGCGAGGTCCTGGGAGAGCGCGTCCAAGGCTTCGAGACCTTCCAGCCGGGTGGCGTCCCACTGCCGGGTCCAGCGAGACACCTGGCGCGCGAGATAGCCCTCAGGGCGGCCGAAGCCGCTCAGCCCCACCGACCCCGGCTCGATGGCGTGCAGCGCCGCCAGCACGTCGATGAGCCCCTCGCTGATGATCTGCTTGTCCTGCGGGGACTCGGCGTACCCGGGCGGGAAGGTGGTCGTGACGATGTGGCCCTGCACGAGGTCCATCACGTAGAACGGCTGACCCAGGACGCTCTCGTCGAGGCACACGTCCAGGACGGCGGGCACCGGCACCGGCGTGTCGCGCAACGCCGCCATGACGGTCGATTCGCGCCGCATGTCGTGCGCCGTCGGCAGGACGTGACCCAGCGGTGGCCGGCGCAGGACCACCGACCCGGCGGGGGAGTCGACGCGGTAGGTCAGGTTGCTCTTGCCGCCGGTGATGAGGGCGACGGTGCAATCGTTCCAGGCTGGTTCGTCAAGAGCGGTGGCGAGATAGGGGCCCACGACCGCCGGGTCGGCGCCCGCCACAGGTGTCGTCATGGCCACGAACGTAGTGCCGCCCCTCCACAGCGCCCCTGACGTGGTGAGATGCCGTCGTGCGCAGGGGCTGGGTCATCGCGGGGGTGGTGGTCGTGGTGGGCGTGGTGGGGGGCGCCGGCACGGTCGTCCTGCAGCAGCGCGCGGCGGCCCACGCCGCGGCCGAGGCCAAGGCGCGCGACCGGCGGGAGGCCTCGGCCGTCGCGGTGCGCTTCCTGCAGGACTGGCAGACCGGCAAGTACGCCGACATGGCCGCCATCACCGTCCAGGGCAAGGACGCCGGTACGTCGTACTCCACCATGCTCAAGCGGCTGCAGGCGACCGCGGTGCAGGTGCGTCCGGGCGCGCTCGCGACCAACGGCGCGTCGCTGCCCTACTCGGTGCACCTGCAGCTCAAGGGGCTGGGGCCGCTGGACTGGACCAACACCGTTGCGCTGGTCAAGCAGCCGGGCGGCTGGAAGGTCGCCTTCACCCCCGGCGCCGTCTACCCCGGGCTGTTGCCGGGGCAGCAGCTGACCCGCAGCACGCCGACCTTGACCCGCGGCCACCTCGCCTTCCGGAACGGGACCGAGATCCGTGGCTTCAGCGACGACCTCGCCGGAAACGTGCTCGGTGTCGTGTCCGGAACGACCGGAAAGACCGGCCTCGAGCGGCTGTACGACACCCAGCTCACGGGCTCGTCCGGCGGCCGGGTGGAGATCTCCGGTGCGGCGAGCCCGACGCTCATCAAGAACTACCCCGCCACTGCGGCCGGCACCGTCACGACCACACTGGACCTGCCGCTGCAACAGGCCGCCGAGCGGGCGCTGTCCGGGGTGCCGGAGAAGGCCGCCCTCGTCGTGCTGGACGTGGCTACCGGGGAGGTGCGGGCGGTCGCGAACCGGCCCGTGCAAGGCCTGCCGGCTGCCTTCTCGTCGTACGCGCCCGGGTCGGTCTTCAAGATCGTGACTGCGACGGCCGCGCTGCTGAACGGCTTCAGCACGGTGACCCCCGTCGACTGTCCGGCCACTGCGGTCTTCGGGAAGGCGTTCAAGAACGACGAGCCGTTGCCCCCCCACCTCACGCTGACGACGGCCTTCGCGAAGTCGTGCAACACCGCGTTCCTGGGGATCGCCAACAAGCTGCCCCAGGGCCGCCTGCGCAAGACCGCCGCGCTCTACGGCTTCGGTTCGGGCAAGCTGCTCGAGACCCACTCCTCCACCGGTGGTCAGGTGCCGGTGCCGGGTGGCACCGCAGAGGCCTACGCCGACGCGATCGGGCAGGGCTCGGTCGAGGCGAGCCCGTTGCTGGTCGCCTCGATGGCCGCCGCTGTCGGTTCGGGCACCTGGCACGCGCCGCACCTGATCGCCTCGACGCACGCCCCCAGCACGCCGCTGCCCGCCGGGGTCGCGACCTCGATGCGCACGCTGATGCGGGCCGTCGTCACGCAGGGCACCGCGGCGACGGCCGGGCTGCCGGGCTTGGTCTTCGG
>JAABVA010002065.1_pt1 | contig 20465 bp, 19 predicted proteins | sample 5560331 | NCBI WGS metagenome assembly JAABVA01 (sample SAMN12812661, study PRJNA571458) | rock metagenome | isolation source: Antarctica rocks | place: Antarctica: Victoria Land, Mt New Zealand sud | collected 2016-01-07 | reverse complement strand
TACTACAGGTTGTTCGCTACGTAGCACTGTGAGCTTCCTTTGATTGTTTCTTCTTCTGATTGCCGGTCTGCCCGAGATGCCCAAGCTGCTCTAGCAGGGCAAGCTCCCGTTCTCCACGCTCCACTAATTGCGCCTCCCACTCCTCCTTATACGGACGCAAAGTAGAAACGAGGGTGCGGGCTACCAGCAAATTGCGATACCACTTTTGGTTGGCAGGCACGATATACCAGGGAGCTTCCTCCGTACTGCATTTGGATAACGCCTCCTGATAGGCGTCTTGATACTCGTTCCAGTACTTGCGCTCTGCCCAATCAGCAGTGGAGAGTTTCCAAGCGTCGGTTTGATTCTTCTGCTGAGCCAAGAGGCGTCTTTCCTGCTCGTCGTTGCTCATATGCAAGTAGAACTTGAGAAGAATCATGTCATTCTGAACCAGCAGGCGCTCAAAGTCGTTAATGGCAGTGTAGCGGCGGCTCCAAGCCTCTTGTGGCACCAGGCTGTGTACGCGCACGACCAGCACGTCCTCGTAGTGGGAGCGATTGAAAATGCCAATGACACCTTTACCTGGCGTGACGCGATGCACACGCCAGAGGAAGTCATGGTCCAGTTCACGAGGTGAAGGGACTTTAAACGAACGCACCTCGCATCCCTGCGGATTGACGTGGGAGAGGACCTGGTAAATTGTATCAGCTTTGCCACTGGTGTCCATCCCCTGCAACACAACGAGGAGGCTCTGATGGTGAGCCGCCGCCAACAACTCCTGTAACTCACCCAGTTCCGTGCCCAGTTGTTCCAGTTCTGCCCTCGCCAATGCGGGATCACTATGCTCATCAACATAGTTGGGATCATAGTCTTGCAACTTGACGTTGCTACCAGCTTCAACTTTCCATGCTAATTGCATTATCCTTTTCCTTTCTCGATGTCGTCTTCTTGTGCGGCCAGAATGGGCCTCGGTCGGCCTTCCTCTTCTTGCTCGTGTATGGAGAACCCTAGTTATGTAGTAGAGCATTTGCTTCAACGGAATTATCCGCCGTCGGTTGCAACTTCTCTAGAAGCGCAAGTTCATGCTCTCCTCGCTCCAATAATTTGGCTTGCCACTCCTTCTTATAAGGGCGCAGTGTCGAAACCAGTGTGCGGGCCACCAGCAAATTGCGATACCATTTACGGTTAGCAGGCACGATATACCAGGGAGCTTCCTCCGTACTGCACTTGGAGAGCGCATCCTGATAGGCGTCTTGATACTCGTTCCAGTATTTCCGCTCCGCCCAATCGGCCGACGAGAGTTTCCAGGCTTTAGTTTTCTCCTCCTGACGAGCCAGCAAGCGTTTTTCCTGCTCTTCATTGCTAATATGCAAATAGAACTTCAGAATAATCATGTCATTCTGGGCCAGCAAGTGTTCAAAGTGATTAATGGCCGCGTACCGTCGCCGCCATACCTTTTCTGGCACCAGGTCATGCACACGCACCACCAGCACATCCTCGTAGTGGGAGCGATTGAAAATGTTGATCATGCCTCTGCTTGGAACGACCCGGTGGACCCGCCAGAGGAAATCATGTGTCTGTTCCCTGGACGTAGGCCCCTTAAACGAACGTACCTCACATCCTAGTGGATTGACTTGTGCCATGACTTGGCGAATTGTGCCATCTTTGCCGCTCGTATCCATCCCCTGCAGGACGATGAGCAAGCTGTGATGCTTCGCCGCCGCCAACAACTGCTGTAACTCGCCGAGTTCCTGGCTGAGCTTTTCCATCTCTGCTGTTGCCAATGCGCGATCCGTATGCTTATCCATATAATCTGGATCGTAGTTCTTCAGTTTGACTTTACTGCCTTCATCAACCTTCCATGCAAGTTGCATCGTGTCTCTCCTTTCGACTAATCGTCTTCACTTATAAAGCGACATCTTGTCCAATACTTAGCTGTGCCTGTCGATCATCAAGAGTCTGGACTATGTTGAGAATCAGACATCTAGTGATGCAGATCGATAGGGATTGACTCCCCTTTGTACTTTATCCCTCCTATCTGCTCGCTTTCTATAGGCTTATCCTGTCAACTTACAGAAATCTCTTGTTCCTTTTCTCTCAGGTGCTTGAGACGCTTCATTACATCGTTGCCTCCACGACCAAAGTAATCGTGGAGCTGGACATACTCTGCATATAACTGGTCATAGATGTGTTGATTCTGAGGAATAGGAGTGTAGGTGATATCGCGCAGACCGCTCATATGTTTGCTTGCTTCCCCAATAGTAGCGTAGCTGCCCGCCGCCACTGCCGCGTGCATAGCCGAGCCGAGCGCACCACCTTGACTTGTTTTCGCGATATGCAGTTGACGACCAGTTACGTCCGCATAGATACGCACAAACAACGGACTACGGTCAGCCAGACCACCAATAGCCATGATTTCTTTACTCGGTACACCGTGAGCCTCGAACGTGTCGATGATCTTTCGAGTGCCGAATGCTGTTGCCTCAATGAAAGCCCTGTAGATTTCTTCTGGTCTGGTTGCCAATGTCACTCCTAGCAACATGCTGCTCAAATTAGCATCCACCAACACACTACGATTACCGTTCCACCAGTCCAACGCCAGGAGACCGCTTTCGCCCGGCTGTAAAAGCGTCGCTTTCTCTTCCAACAACTGATATACACTTATGTCGCGCGCCTCTGCTTCTTGCGTAAGGGAAGCGGGTACACATCGCTTCACAAACCAGGCAAGGGAATCACCTACGCACGATTGCCCTGCCTCATACCCAAACAGTCCAGGAATGATGCCGTCCTCTACGCATCCCTGTATGCCTGGAACACTATGCTCCTCCTCAGTCAGCACCATATGACAGCTAGATGTACCCATGATGATCGTCATTGTACCGGTTTCAAACACTGTAGCGGCAGGAACAGAAACGTGAGCGTCTATATTGGCAACCGCCACTGTTGTACCTGGCTTCAGTCCGCTCCATCTTGCGGCCTCTTCGGTTAATCCACCAGCCTTCGCGCCGATTGAATAGAATGAGCGCGTCATCTTCTCATCGATGAAATGCTCCATGCGCGGATCTAATGCTTTGAAGAATGCGTCTGGGGGGAATCCGTCGCGCTTGGACCTGAACACCTTGTAGCCAGCCAAGCTCTCGCTCCGTCTCTCCTCGCCCGTGAGTTGCCAGACTAACCAGTCGCCCACCTCAATCAGCCGCCCGGCAGCGTTGTATATCTCCGGTGCCTCATTGAGAATTTGCCATGCCTTGGGCACAAACCACTCGGAATTTACTTTGCCGCCATAGAGATCCAGAAACGTGTATCCCTGTTCTTGGGCTATCTGATACAGTTTGCTGGCTTCAGGCTGCGCTGCGTGGTGTTTCCACAGTTTGAGCCAGGCATGTGGTTGATTACGCCACTCAGGTAGGGAGGATAAGGGCGTACCGTCCGCTGTCGTCGGCAACATGCTACAAGAGGTAGCATCAAGGCCCAGACCAATGATGTTGTCAGGATCGACGCCACTTTCCTTGAGAACCTCTGGAATAGCATGCTTGAGAACCTCTAAATAGTCATTCGGGTCGTGCAGTGCCCAATCCCGCTCTAAACGAATATCTGTGTCTGGAAGAGTTTCACTAATCACACCATGAGGATATGGATAGACCGACGTAGCTATCTCTTGCCCATTGGCAACGTCCACGAGGAGGACTCGGCCCGACTCAGTGCCAAAGTCCACACCGATAGTATATTTGCGCGTGTTCATGTCGCCTCCTTCTTATGTCCATCATCCTTGTGGACATGTCCGTTCCAGAAGTCCATCGACCGTTTCGAGTATCAGTGTTAATTGTACTTGCCTATGCGTGCGTAATAGATGCCCAATAGCCACCTGGGGCGAAGAGTTCATCGACACACGCGTCAAGGATGCCAACTTCGTTCACCAGATCAAGCACTGTATAACGGGAGCGGATGGTACGTGCCAGCGTGTAAGTCTCTCGCAACTGTGCCATGCTGACGCCGACCTCTGCCGGTTCAGTTGGGCAACCCGCAGCCCGCAACAGATCGCGGATTTGCTCTGCCGTCATCATTTGGTGTTCCAGACGCCCTCGGAGCATAGGCCAGCGTTCCTGTATAAGGAGCAACCGTTGCCGTAATTGGTCAGGGGTAATGTACTTAGCAAGACTTTGCTGGACTGCATTTTCGGCCAACTTAGGAATACTATGGCTCTGCTGCACTGAACGCTCGACTTCTTCACGCGACGGCCAGGCGCGGCATAGGGCGTCAATATCTAGCTTGGTCAGGTCGCGGGCAAGTACCCGCTCATACAGTGCCGCCACTGCTATAGAGCCGATGCCGACCTTGAAGCCATGTGGTACTGGCGGGTGATTGTTAGCCAACGCCTGCATTTCCCACAGGTGGCTGAATTGATGTTCACTGCCGGAGGCTGTTCGCGATGAGTGGTAGATTTGCATTGCGATACCGGACATGATTAATCCCTCGAACAGGTTCTCAATAGCGTGCCTGTCGCCTGCATGTAATGCCTGCGGCTGACCAACCCACTCGCGCAACGAGTCTTGCACCAGCGACCAAGCATGTTTGTCAATCAACTCGACTTCTAGCGCGTCGGCGAGTATCCAATCAGCACCCGCAGTCACCTTTCCTAGCAGGTCGCCATAACCAGTTGATCTCATCTGTGCTGGTGCGGCCACCAGTATATCTAAATCGCCCACGAGAGCACTTGGCGCGGGACACGTCATCGTTTGCTTAAAACCGTCTTTGGTAATCGCCGCGCCGAACGCGGTGTAACCATCCATCGAGGCTGCGGTACCAACGCACATATAGTGCCGCCCGACGCGGTGTGCTGCGAGTTTGGTGATGTCATTTAATGTGCCCGAGCCAACGGCGATGGGTACAGCACTCATTGGACGCAGCTTCTCCTCCAATGTTAGTACGTTCTCGAAGTCGGCATATAAAGGTGGTGTGCTAGGGAACACAATAGGCTCTTCGACCGTCCGCCCAGCGGAACGCAAGCAATCATATACGGCTTTACCTGCCGCTGGATAGGTGTTGTCATCAGCTACAATAACTACAGGCTGCCGACCGAAAGCCTGTTCCAGCACGTTGCCAACTTCATTGAGTACTCCCGTACCGATAAGTACATGGTGTGTATCACTGGCATCGCGTAATGCCGCATTAATTCGGTCGTAATCCATAAAAATCCTCCTGATAGTTCTTCAAAATTTTCGCTGCTACGCCTGCGTCCTAAAGAACGTATCCCAGGGCATGTTCAGTAACTCATCTTTGGCAATGACGGCGTGCAGGTGATGCAACAAGGGGAAGTCTTCGGGTTTGATGATTCCGCGCTCAGTGAGCTTGGGCAGGGCATCCCCGATGACCACTATCGCTGCCGCGCCTTCCAGCGTGACTCCCGGCATTCGCTTGCGTACCTCTGAGAAGCGCAGGCCAGTGCCCACCAGTCGCCCAGCACGCACATTGCGCCCACCTTGGCTCGTCACGTACATATCGCCTACGCCAGCCAGCCCATATGCCGTCTCGAACCGACCACCGAGTACCCGCATCATCTGCCCAAGTTCCACCGTCCCCTGACCGAACAGGGCGGCAGCGTAGTTGTAGTTGCGATCTTTGCTACCCGACTCGCCCTCCCGCTCCAGGATACCCTCCGCAAAACCGACTCCCAGCGCATAGCAGTTTTTCATTGCCGCACACCCCTCCACCCCGATGAAGTCGGTGGAGGTCCAGACATGGTAGTAGTCAGTGCGGAAAAGTGCTGCCAACTTCTTCAGGACATCCGCGTCCCTACCCGTGAAGACCACACAGGTATCGTGCCGCCGCGCAGCTACCTCGCCCGCGATGGACGGGCCTCCTATAGCAGACCAGGAGACCTGCTTCCGCAGATCCGACGGCACACCCTCGGCTAGCACTTCGGGCAAGATACGTAGGTCGCCGTTCTGGGCGGCGTCCATCCCCTTTGCAATGGAGATCACCATCATATCCGGCTTCAAGAGGGAGGCCAACTGCTCACCCGCCCAGCGCACCCCGAAGGAGTTGACCCCACTTAGGGCGACCTCAGCACCCTCGAAAGCCTCCTTGGCCTCCTCTAGCTGGTATGCGCGGACCGTCTCGGGAACCTTACGACCGAGGCCAGGATGCACGCCAGTCTTCTTTATACTGTCAATGATATCACGGTCGAGGTGGGTACCCACCAGCCGTACCTCATGGCCGTTGTCGGTCAGTGGGAAGCTGAGTGCCGTAGCCATTATGCCTGACCCTAGAACGCTTACAGTTGTCATTGTTCTCCCTTCCAAAAGTCAGTACAAAGTATACCGAGTCAGTACAAAGTATATCTCCATCCTCCTCCTCGATCAAGGTGATCATGCACACCCCGTCATGTGAAACTGAGTTACAGCGGTAAGGCTACGCGATATCGTACCGACCATCACCACCGCATTGTCGAGTCTGTCCAGTTAAGATAACAATCCATAAGCATTTGGACCGTTTCTGCATCAATAGAAGCATTCGCGGCCCAAATGTTCTAAAAATTTAGGCGGAAAGTCTTGTCGGATCTCCTGTCATCCGAGCGAGGGCAGTAGGCAGGCCAACCAACGTAATCACGACTGCGTCGGCCTCAGCAAACTGCTCCGGAGTAGGAGCGGGTGGGACTTCGCCACGCGGCACCCACACTGTACGCATTCCGAGCCGACGGGCGGGGCGAACATCGAGATCGAGTCGATTGCCGACATGCACCGTTCGGTCGGCACGCACGCCTGCCTTGTCCAGTGCGTACTGATAGAGCCGCGGGTCAGGCTTTTCCATGCCAACCACGTCCGAGATCGCAATGACCGTAAGGAGCTTATCCAGCCCATCACGACGCAGTGCCTCCATTGCTGATGCGGGCGAGTCGGCCACAATGCCGAGCCGATAGCGGGATGCCAGGGTGGTGAGGGTAGGCAGCACATCTGGATAGAGAGAAGACGCCGGGTATTCCCAGTACTTGCGGGTCAGCTCATTGAGCTGTTGCCGATCAATTCCAAAGCGATTGGATAATTCTGTACGCAATGACCCGGATGTGCGCCCGAGCTGAGTGTCGTAAACCTCCCAGAAGTCGCTCTCCACCAGTTCAGGTTTGAGTTCACGGACGGCACGCAGGAGTGCCTGTGCGTAGGCGTTATCGTCGTAGATCGTCCCGCCGAGATCGAAAGTGATCAGGTCAATGTTACTGTCGCCAGCTAGCTGAGCGGGCATTACAGGCGGATGGCCGAGTAAGGTACCCCCTGCCGCGAACGCTGCTGCTTTGAAACCACTCCGCGCAGGGTCTTGCACTATCGCCGCCTCGACTTCGGGAGGCAAGGTGAGGAAGAGTGCCAGGATGGCACTGATGACATAGAGTGCTGCATAGATCCACATCACACCTATAACTCCCAGCGGACCAATGAAAATGCCCACAATGGCCGGACCCACCCATGCGCTCGCACCAGCACCCAGGTTGAGAAGAGACATCGCCGCCCCCTTGTTCTCTGGAGCCAGCGAGGGCATGAGCGCGGAGAGTGGGACGTAGCCAGCCAGCGTTGCCCCGTAGAGAATGGCCACGAACAATGCCAGCGAGTAGTCTCCACGGAACGTGATCGGAACGTAGTAGAGTGCCAGCGTGGTGATGGCGCAGCCAATACCACCACAGTAGGCGACGGTCTGTCGCCAGCCGAGCTTGTCACCAATGATGCCGAAAAGCAGATTCCAGATGATGTTGCTCAGAAACATGATACTGAGTAAGCGTAGCCATGCACCCAGGCTGAACCCGAGGGTCTGGGTGAAGAAGATGGGCAGGAAGATGAGAAAACCAAGCTCTGGAGCCGTGTTGATAGTACGCACAATACAGCCGATGGCGGTCTTCGGCTTTTTCCAGGCAATGGTGATACTGGAGAGCAGGGTCGCTATCGGCTTCGCGCCTGGCGCGACAAGGGGACGGGATCCGATGCGCTCCCGAACGCCGAGGAGAGCAAGCAGGGCACCGAGTATGACCAGCCCTAGTGCGACCCAGAAGGTGTTGAACGCACCGATCACTGGGATGACGAAACTGGCGATCAGGGAACCCAGTGTGGGCAAACCTCCCGTGAAGGCAAACCAGAACCAGCCTGCTGCTGATCCCAGGCGCCTCTGGGGCGTGGCGGCAGCAATCCACACCAGGAAGCCGAAGGCAAAGAGAGGGTAGCCAAAACCGCGAAGCCCATAAGCCACCAACATCACCGGGTAGTTCACAGTCGCGATCCCAAAGACGAGGAAGATTACCTCAAAGACGACCCACACGACCGCGCCGAGCAGCATCACCTGACGCGGTCCCCATAGGTCGGACAATGCTCCAGAACACCACGCGGCAAACGCGACGACGAAACCGTAAATCGTGATCATCAGGGCAACGTTTCCCAAGGTAAGACCCTTGCTGATGAGGTAAGGAGAAAGATAGCCGGACTCCACACCATCACCAATCATGAAGAGCAGTACGCCAAGAAAGCCTAACGCCAATGGGCGAGGGATGCCGAGTCGATCAAGGACAGAGGAAGACTTCTCAGATTGTTCAAGGTTGAGGGCTTGGGCCATGACTGAGCCTCCTAACTTAGGAGCGGTCAGCAGCACAGCTGACCTATGCAACACGCTACAACGCCAAAGAACAGAGGTGTCCTGAAAACAGAAAGCGGTGTCGGAAACTAAAGAAGAATGAACAACTTCAAGAGACTACATACAGTGAACCTTACATGGACAATACGATTAGGATCATTGACGAGCTAGCCTTACTCACCAGTAGTGTTCGACGCGGTATTCCCCACGGCCTAGTGAAACAATACCATGCACTTGTGTAAATGTCAAGCTAGACGATTAAAAAAACATGTACAATGTAACAAACAACTCAAAAACAAGGAAAATTACCTGTACATATCACATAGCAGACGTGAAGGAGAGAGAGTAGCGGAGGAGGGAGGTAAGGAGGAGTTGATGTTCTCTACAAAACGAAGCGATGCACGTGTGCGTGGGAAACACACAGCACTATCTCATCTCCGTTGGTTATTTGAGCCTGAACTGTATTCATTAGTCGTCCGCCTACTAGTGAGAAGTGTAAGAAGCTCCTGTCCCTTCTCGCTCTCAGTGCCTGCAACATGCACATTAACACCAAAATCCCGCATCGCGGCGAGATCCCATGCGCTGATGTTCTGATCAACGATTACTAGGTCGAAGTCTGTCAACGGCGCGAGCTGGAACAAACTACGCTTACTGAACTTTCCATGATCTACCATTAGGATTCGGTACGATGCAGCCTCCATGAGTGCCTGCTTGACCAGAGTCACCTCCTGCGACAGATGATAGCAGAATCCTTCGGAGATTGCTGTGCAGGACATAAACAGCATATCACCTCCCAGTGAGCGAATCGATTGGGCAGTGAGCAACCCCAGAAAGGAGTCGTAAGCCGGATAGTACGTACCTCCTAGTCCAATCAAATCGATGCCAGCTTCCTCAATAAATAATTTCATAATCGAGTGAAAGTAGGCGATGATGGTAAGTGGTCCGCGGGATGGTAACAGTTGTGCTAGGTGCAGACTAGTTGTGCTCTCGTCGAGCATTATCGACCGCCCAGGCTCCACAACCTTGATAGCTGTGCGAGCTAGTTCCTGCTTCGCCTCCTTCATGGCTTGCATCCGATACCGAATATCGCCATGAAACAGTGCCGAAGGCTGTGCGGTCGCCCCTCCACGAACCTTGCGGAGCCAGCCTTGCTTCTGAAGCACATCAAGATCGCGAAGAATCGTCATGTGGTTCACGGAGAACTCCTCTGCAAGTTGTTCGATCTGAACGGAGCCTTCAGAGAGCACACGCTCACGAATCCGTGCTTGACGCTCTCGCTGAGCACTCCACTTCCCCTGTGTTTCACCCTCTTTAGTATCTTTTGACACAGTTATGATACTCCCTTATTGGGTAGCTAGATGGTATAGCGATCTGTTACTTGCTCAACATCATTTCCTATTGTACACTTAATATCTCTCGATGTGAAGAGCTAGTTTGTATCACAAGCGATGAAAGACAGAGGATTAGTTCTCTCTCGTTGCTTCAAGCAAGAAATATGGTTCACTCTCAGTCATGTGGTATTTCTTCTGAATACGTGAGGTTATCGAGAAAATTCATGTGATATTCCCTTGAAATCTCTAAAAATATGTGGTATTGTTTCCTGATAGGCAAACAAATTGTCGCTGTACCCCGTAATTATGTTTCTGCTATCTGTAGTGCGATCCTTTCTATATGATGTTCTGTTAAAGCTGAAAGGATACTTTTGTTGTCTTCAGTTTCGAGAAGCAAGCGGATGAAGACTAGCAATTATTTCCTCTTGTAGCCAACGTATCGTTTGCTGTTTCGCCTCTAGCGAGGAGGCTGAGAAGAGAGCAGCAGAGTCGAAACCTACTTGTGGCTTCGGAAATCACTGCAAACACATTGCACTTGGATAATCTTCGACAACACCTTCACACAGGCGCATTGAGGTGTGGAAAATGGTTCCTGCGGCTCTGATGGGTATTACCAGAGATCGCGGAGTGAGAAAGGAGACTTTCGTGGGAGCGAGCGATTCTAGTGTTATGCCAATGGGAGAAGACTCAGGGTTGCAAGCGACGGAGGCTAGTAGCATTACTGTCCCGAGCCGTCTCTATGACGCATACATCTTCGATATGGACGGCACGATCTATCTTGGTGACGAACTCCTCCCGGGGGCAAAGCGGCTGATCGAAGAACTGCGAACTCGCGGCAAGACTATACGCTTTGTCTCTAACAACCCGACCAAAGATCCCGTGATGTATGCTGAAAAGCTCACACGACTCGGCTTGCCTACTCCGGTCAAGGAGATCGTCAACACCGTCATTACCATGACCCGCTGGCTACAGGCTAATCACCCCGACGCGGTGGTCTTTCCAATCAGCGAGGCACCGCTGATACGAGCACTGGCCGAGGCCGGTATTCGCATGTCCAATAACCCGGCAGAGATTGATATTGTGATTGCCAGTTACGACCGTACCTTCGTCTATGAGAAGCTGCAGATCGCCTTCGACGCCATCTGGTTCCACAAGCATGCCCGTCTGGTTGCCACCAATCCCGACCCCTTCTGTCCCATAGCCGGAGGTCGTGGAGAACCCGATGCTGCCGCCATAATCGCAGCCATCGAGGCATGTACAGGTATCAAATGTGAGACCATCACTGGTAAGCCAGACCCGATCATGCTGCACGCCACCTTAGAGGGACTCGATGTCGAACCGAGTAACTGCGCGATGGTTGGCGACCGTCTCTCAACCGATATCCGCATGGCACTCGATGCAGGAATGCCTGCTGTACTCGTCCTCACTGGCGAGACGACTATCGACGACCTCAAGCGACTACCACCACGGGATACCCCAGATTTCGTGCTTGATCGTATTGATCGGTTGCTACCTTCTGATATTTGGAAGGAACTTGGTTGGAGTGAACAGTCCTAAGTAAATTCAATGCACTGCTCCATCGGAGGGGCAGCAGCGTAGTGTGAGTGCAATGTATGCACAAACACCTGAGGAGGACAGCAGAATGAGCATGTCACATCATGACAACGAAGGGCCGTACCTGCTGGGCATCGATTATGGTACCGAGAGCGTTCGGGCAGGTGTCTTCGACGTTACGGGTCGTCCGTTGGCCTTTGCGGCCACACCTTACAGACTTGTCCACCCACAGCCTGGCTGGGCCGAGCAGGACCCAGACGAATGGTGGTCATCACTTATTCAGTCGGTTCACAAAGCGATGGAACGAGCCCATATCTGGCCGGAAGCGATTGCCGGTATCTCTTATGATTGCACGACCTGCACGGTGGTCGCCCTTGACTCGTCTGATCGGCTACTGCGCCCAGCAATCATGTGGATGGACGTGCGTGCTGCCGACCAGGCCCGCCGCATCGCCGAGTCCAATCACTCGGCCCGCAAGTATAACGGCGGCGGCCCTGTCTCGGCTGAGTGGTACCCATGTAAAGCACTCTGGCTCAAAGAGCAAGAGCCCGATACCTATCGCCAGGCGGCCCACATCGTCGAGGCCACAGATTGGCTGACCTTCCGATTGACTGGTCGCTGGACAGCCAGCATCAACACTGCCAGCCTGCGTGCCTACTACGACCGTGATGCTGGCGGCTGGCCAACCAGTTTCTATGAAGAAATCGGCCTCGGCGATGTGTTCGAAAAGTTGCCGAGCGAGGTCCTCGACCTCGGTGTACCCGTTGCGGGCCTATCCAAGCAGGCCGCCGAGGAACTTGGGCTCAAGGAGGGCACGCCAGTCGCGCAGGGAGTAGCCGATGCGTGGGCAGCCCAGATTGGGCTTAACGTCGTCGAGCCGGGTAAGATGGCCCTCATCACTGGCTCCTCCCATGTGCTGACTGGTCAGAGCGACCACTCAATAAGCGGCAAGGGCTTCTTTGGAGCCTACACCGATGCGGTCGTGCCGGGCCAGTACACTGTCGAAGGTGGTCAAGTGTCGACTGGGTCGGTTATGAAGTGGTTTCGGGACAACTTCTGCAAGGATGTGCTTGTCGAGGCTGAGCGGCTCGAGGGTAGCGCGTATGAGTTGCTCAATGAGCAATCCTCGGGCTTGCTTCCTGGTGCTGATGGCCTCATCGTCCTGGACTACTGGCAAGGCAACCGAACTCCCTATGTTGACCCAGAAGCGCGTGGCATGATGTGGGGTTTTAGCCTGCACCACACTCGGGCTCACGTCTATCGAGCCATCCAGGAGGGCATCTGCTATGGTGTCGCCCATAACCTGCGAGCCATGCATGCCGCTGGCTTCGATGTTCACCAGTTTGTGGCTTGTGGGGGGGCCACCAAGAGCCGCGAATGGATGCAGATTCACGCCGATGTAACTGGCGTGCCGATCACGCTCACTGAGGTTGGTGACGCAGCCACCCTCGGCTCGGCTGTGCTAGCGGCGGTCGGAGCCGGCATATACTCGAATATCCAGGAGGCAGGCAAGGTAATGGTGCATGAGACGGAAGTGGTTACACCCGACCAGAGCCGTCATGAGGAATACCAGTTCTACGTCGATGCCTACATCGACACCTACTCCAGGATGCAAGAACTGGTACATGCCGTTACGCGCAGAGTAGGTGAGCGCAGCGTTAAGTTAGAGCCACAGTCAGAGGCCCCAGTGCCCCTGGTGGCCGTAGATGTTCATAACAAGGAGGAATGACTATGACAACGATTGCAGTTGGGGCTGACGAGGCGGGAGCCCCTTTGAAGGATTGCCTTTCTAAGTATCTGGAAGAGCACGGCTACGAAGTCAAGGACTACGGCAACGGCAGCGAACAGGACTACCCAGACGTTGCCTCTGAAGTAGCCGAGGCGGTTGGACGGGGAGAGTACGACCGAGCACTGTTGGTCTGCGGCACCGGTCTAGGAATGGCTATCACCGCCAACAAGATTCCTGGCGTGCGTGCTGTCACGGCCCACGATCCCTATTCAGCCGAGCGTGCTCGTAAGTCAAACGACGCTCAGATAATCACTATGGGCGCACGCGTTATCGCACCTGAAACGGCTGAACTGGTACTCGCGCATTGGCTGGCGTCGGAGTTCGAGGGTGGTCGCTCAACTCGCAAGGTCGAGAAGATGAAGGCGGTCGATGAACGCCATCGCGGTGTTCGTCAAAGTCCGAGCTAGGCAGTAGCTTTGTTCGCCCACACTCGGACGCAAATCAGGGGCAGGAGGAACTTATTCATCTCTCTTGCTCCCTTTGTGTTGTGATACTAAGATACTGGAAATTCATAAGGAGAAGAGTCATGGAACCTTTATCAGCCACCTCACGAGCGGCAAACCTGCAACGACTGGCTCAGGATCAGTTTGATGTGTTGGTGATCGGGGCGGAGTCACTGGAGCGGGAGTGGCTCTTGATGCTGTTGCACGTGGCTACTGTGTCGCACTAGTTGAAAAAGCTGATTTTGCCAGTGGCACAAGTAGTAAAGCAACCAAGCTTGTTCATGGAGGTATTCGCTACCTGCCTAACTTCGATTTCGGCTTGGTACACGAAGCTCTGATTGAACGCGGTCTCTTGCTACAAAATGCCCCTTTTCTAGTACAGCCAGTCGGCTTTCTTCTACCCATTTATGAAGGTGATCGCCATCCTGTAGGCATGCCCTTCACAACACCAGGAGGCATCGGACTAAGTCGGTTGCTCGACATTGGTCTCTGGCTCTATGACATCCTTGCAGGACGACGCAACATCCGCAGACATCGCCATCTCAGCCGTGAAAGAGTTCTCGCAATGGCTCCTACACTGGTTACGAATGGGCTTAAAGAGGGCTTTATCTACTACGACGCACAGACCAACGACACTCGCCTCAGTATGACTCTGATTCGAACCGCCGCTCAATATGGAGCCACCATCGCGAACTACGCGAAAGTAACCTCGTTCATTAAAGAGGATGGTAAGATAAGCGGAGCGCACGTTTACCACCAGCTCAGCGACCAGGAAGTGACGATACACTCCAGGTACGTCATCAACGCAACAGGTGTGTTCTCCGATCAACTTGAGGCTATGACAGGTGATGACCCCCAGATAAAGATTGTACCGAGCAAAGGTGTTCATCTTGTTTTCTCGCGTGAGGACCTTCAAATAGGCGACGATGCAATTGTATTGCCGGAGACAGAAGACAAACGCCTGCTCTTCATCGTTCCATGGGAGTCGCGCGTGATTCTCGGCACTACGGATACAGGCCCAGGCGATCTCGACAATCCAACGTTGAGTCCCGAAGATGTTGACTACCTTCTGCATTATCTCAATCGCTATCTCTCAGTCAATTTAACCAGAGAGAACATCATTAGCACCTATGCAGGGTATCGTCCGTTAGTGAAGCCTGCCAGAGCGGGTCAATCTAGTTCGAGGCTCTCACGTTCGCATGTTGTTCTACAGAGTCCATCAGGTCTGGTTACTATCACGGGCGGTAAGCTCACCACCTACCGACGTATGGCGCAGGACACGCTGGATGTAATTAGCAAGCGTGACAGCACCAAGCCAATACATCCAACTGAGCACTTGCCGCTACAAGGTGCTGCTGGCTGGCCTGTGCTACAAAAAGCACTAGAACGCCGAGGAATGGAACTTGGCCTATCTGGTTCGATTCTTGCTCACCTTGGTCATAACTATGGCATCGAGGCGAATGACCTGCTCGACCTTATCGCTGATGATTCCTCGCTCGCACAACGCCTCATTGATGATTTGCCCTATCTACGTGCCGAAGTAGTGTACGCCTGTCGCAACGAGATGGCAATGACGCTAGAGGATGTGCTGTCACGGCGCACACGTATCATACTGGAGGATGGTACCCGTGGCGTGAGTATTGCCTCCGAGGTAGCCAACCTGATGGCAGCCGAACTGAACTGGTCCAGCGAGCAGACACACGCTCAGGTGGAACAGTATCGTACACTGGTGGGTCAGCAGGTCACGGCGGAGGGCCAGCAAACTGTGTTGCAAATCGGTAGTAATCTCTAAAGCGCTAGATGAGAGAAGCAGCGTTAGATCCCTTCGCAATCGAAGTGGCAAAAAATAGAGTGTTCGAGGATTGGTGTCACAAGTGTTGACACCAATCCTCGAACACTTTAGGAACTCTTCGCTGTCATATTCACTCGAAGGTTGGTGTCAACACTTGTGACACCAATCCTCGAACGTGTAACACTTTTACGCTCAGTTCTGTTCGAGAATCGATGTCAATTACCAGACCCAAAAACTCGTTTTTAGCATGGTCTTCTAAAATGGAAGCAAGGTGCGTTTAGTTCGATATATCCCTTATAGAATGGTTTTGTGTATCGTTTTCCTAAAAAGTTTTTGGTTGAAACATAGCGTTTATGGAGTGTCGTATGGCTGATTTAGAAGGTGTGATACTCAGTGAATATTTGCTTACACAGTGTATTAGTAAGGGTGGCGTGGCTGATGTCTATCGCGCACGGCAGGTGAGCGGAGCGGAGAGACCAGGGGAAGCAGTGTTTGAGGTGGCGGTAAAAGTATTTCGGCCAGGTTATGCCCAGCGTGAGACGTTTCGTGCGTATTTTATGGTCGAGGCAGAAAAGATCGGGCAATTCAATCATCCCAATATCTTGCCATTTCTTGAGTATGGCGAGGGGGAAGACCTGTTGTATCTGGTGACACCGTTTGTCGAGAATGGTACATTAGATAGTTTGCTGCAACGTGTGGGTGGGCGTTTTTCCGCGACACAGGCACTGCCAATTATGCAACAAATAGGTAGTGCGGTGCAGTACGCACATGACCATGATGCGTTGCATGGCAATATTAAGCCATCTAATATATTTGTGACAGGCGATGGACGGATGTTGCTCGCGGATTTTGGTATTGCACGGGGTTATGATGATAGCCAACAATCGTTGACACGCGTGGGCTGGGGATCCGCCGAATATGCGGCACCTGAGCAGTCGCTGGGAATTTTGAAACGTGGTAGTGATATCTATGCGCTTGGTATTCTGCTGTTTCGTATTCTTACAGGCTCTACACCCTTTACGGGACAGACACCCGTAGAGGTTCTACTTAAACACGTGCGCCAGGAGCCACCATCGGCACGTACCTTTGTGCCTGCTATCTCTCATGCTGTCGATGAAGTTTTACAAAAGGCGATGCGGAAGCGGTCCGATGATCGTTTTGCCTCTGTCGATGAGTTCGTAAGAGCTTTTGCCTCGGCTGTGAATGTTGCCCCGATTGCGTCGCCGATTTCGCGCCCTATGGCGACGGTGAAGTTACAGCCATTACCTGTAGTAAAGACGAATCCACTAACACCAGCACCGCTATTTCCACCTGCGTCGGTCGAGAGTCCAGAGACACCCGCGCCTCCGCATGCTTTAGATACGTCTCTACCAGCCGCAATTTCGTCCACTCGCGAATTTTCGCCCTTATTGATGCCTTCTTTATTTGAAGAGAGAATTGCTGTTCCACAACCATTAGAGGCTACTGCAACGGAGAAAATGGAGGAGCAAACGAAGAACTTTTTAGAGGACGATGCTAAGGAAGATAACGCGCTTGTATGGTCCGTTGATCCTGCCGAATGGTCGCCGATTGCGAAAGAGGGGGCAGAGGATGCAGTAGCTGCTGTGCCATTCACGACGAATGATTATGTACAGAGTAAACCAATTGTGCTGGCAGGCCCCGAAGAGATGAAACAGGAGCAGAAGGGCGAGACATTCAATGGCCGCCTGAAAAAGCTGTTACCTTTGTTGGTGGTAATCCTGCTTTTGTTGGGCCTACTGGGAGCCATACTTTCTGCGTTTTTTTATTCGAGTAACAAATCGGGAGCGAGTAGTGGAAGGTATATGACGAGGAGTTATGACATTGTAGATACAATACCATATGTATCGTTTTACACGGCTACAAGCTTTAGCAACTGCGATACTCACGACGCTACGTAGCGAAGTGTTGCGAGCCGTGAGTAGTAGCTATGATTGGCAAGGGTCCATAGTGTCTGAAAAAGAGCGGGTTCGCGTCGCTCGAAGTGTTTGAGTATGGTGTGTTGTTGCTCCAAACTTACCCCACAAAAATTTCCATCAGCAGAAGCATTTAAGTCTCGTAATGCCGCGCGTAGGCGTTTCTCGCTCAATAGCAAAGATATCTTGTCGGTTTTGCTGGGTGTGAGATAGTTGAGAAAGGCATCAATCAGATGAAGGCTGGAAGGAGGAGGAAAGTCTTTATCGGCTGGAATAAGAAGGTCAATAAATACATTTAACTGGTTGCGCTCTTCGGGACTAAGTTCAATTTTCTGCTTACGAGTTGGCGGTTCTCGCAAAATCATGTTGTTCATAACTGCTCCTGTCGGGGAATAAAACGGGAACCTCTACTACCTCCGCTAATGGTAACATATATATGATAAGAATTGCAATATCTTCGGCACAAAACTGAAAAGCTGCTCTAATTCGATTGTAATCTATCTTTCAGCGAATTTAATGAAAGCGAAAAGAAAGAGATGTTGCTTGTGCTGTTAAAAGGTTTCCCTGGTAGCGGAAAAAGCACGCTTGGACGTGCTTTGAGTCGGAGACTTGCCTGGCCGTTAATTGATAAAGACGATATCAAGGATATTGTTGCTGAACAGATACAGGCCGAAACGAATGGTCTAGCGTATGATGTGATGCTGAACATTGTGCGCCGTCAACTACTACAAGGATTGAACGTGATTTGCGATAGTCCATTGACGCACCGCGTGACGTATGAACGCGCCAAAGGTATTGCGCTAGCGGCACATGCACAACTGGTCATCGTCGAATGCTTTTGCTCTGACGAGCAAGTATGGAGCCAGCGCATCAATGCCCGTAGAAAACGTGGCTTGCCGGCCCATCACATGACAGAGTGGGAACGTGTGCAGGCTTACCGCCGTCAATATACGGTAGAAGCTGGCTATGATATAACTGATCCGCATATAGTTGTGGACACTGGGAAGCCGCTTGATGAGTGTGTAGCGGATGTGGTTAAATGGTTAAACCATAAGCGCATGTTACAATAGATAGAGGTAGGATTGATGCCACCCAAAATTCGGCAGTTGAAAGCGGTCTTGTCTAAAGCTGGCTTTTCTGTTCGTCCTGGTAAGGGAAGCCATACTGTATGGACACATCCAGCACTACCAGAAGATGAACTAACAATATCTGGTAAAGATGGCAACGATGCAAAACCATATCAAGTCAAGGATGTTCAAAAAATCCTCGAACGTCTCAAAAGGAGCTAATATGGATATCAAGCATTACTCAATGAATATTCAATGGAGCGATGAAGATCAAGCTTATATCGTGACAGTGCCAGAGTTGCCTGGATGCAAAACGCATGGCACGACGTATGAAGAAGCTGTCAAGCAAGGACAAGATGCAATAGATAGTTGGATTATGGTAGCACAAGAATTGGGACGCCCTGTTCCACCGCCTAACAAGATAGCAGTATAATGTGCATGCGAACTTACAAGTGAAGGTGGAAGCGATTCATTCTGTTTGCATACCCACATGAGGGAGTTAGATATCCATGAATAATGATGCAAAACGGATAGAGACAGGTTTTGTAGAGACAGACGGGACACGGCTGTATTACGAAGCGATGGGTGAGGGGCATCCACTTGTGCTGATTCATGGTGGTTACATGGATAGGCGAATGTGGGATGATCAATTTGCTGCATTTGCAGAACATTACAAAGTGGTATGTTACGATGTACGTGGCTTTGGGAAAACCGAACTTCCTCACCAGGCTTATACGGACAGGCAAGACCTGTATAACCTGCTGACGTTCCTGGGCATTGAAAAAACGTATTTGCTCGGCCTTTCGTTAGGGGGAGAGATTGCCCAGGATTTCACGCTTGAACATCCTGAAATGGTGGATGCCCTTATTTTAGTTGGTACGCCGATAGGTGGCTATCCACATGAATTGATGTTTACGGAAGCGCAATTGCAGGAGCAGATGCGACGTTGGGAGGTGTTTGGGAAAGCGATACAAGAGCGCGATAGAACTGCGATGGTCGAGGCGTTGATGAAAGATGCCACGCTAGTACCGTCCTCTCAGTATCCTACCGCTCGTCAACGGGTGCGAGAGCAATTATCTGAATATTCTTTTGTCTGGGTGCTTGACCCAGCATCACAACAGCGACTCGATCCCCCGCGTATGAACGGTTAGCCGAAATTCATGTGCCAACACTTATCATCACAGGGGCGGAAGACGAGCGGCAACTCCATAAAAGCGCGGACAAGCAGGAGCAGGATATCAAAGGCGCGAAACGAGTAACGATTCCTGAGACACATCACATGCCGAACATGGAGAAGCCGAAGGAATTTAATCGTGTTGTACTCGGCTTTTTAGAGACGTTGTAAAGCGAAGCAAAATTTACCTTACTATCCATGATGCTGATTGTGCAGAGACGTAAAGGATATTCCGATATTCTTAGCCTCATAATATACTCGAACATTTAGTTGTTAAATGTTATACTAAGCACGTAAAGAAACCGTAAAAGGAGGCTATTATGACTGAGCAACTTAGACAAGCCTTTGATCGCGCACAACAACTACCTGATGCGGTCCAAAACGCTTTAGCAGAACGAATCCTAGAGGAGATTGAAGAACAAGAGTGGGAGCAAATCATCAGCAAGCCTAGAGTACAACAAAAACTTGTTGAGCTTGCTGACGAAGCATGGAAAGAGCATAAAGCAGGCAAAACCGAGGAAGGTGGCTTTGCTCTTTAATGAAATCTTTTCGGAGTGAGCAGTTTCGCAAGTTATATGCACGACTTCCAGCTTCTGTTCAAGAGCAAGCTAGAACAGCATATCAGCTTTTTAGGAAAAATCCATATCATCCAAGCTTGCATTTTAAGCAAATCCGATCAGACGCTCCCATTTACTCTGCGCGTGTAGGTAAAGGCTATAGAGCAGTAGGAAAGCGCGAGAACGATACCATTGTATGGTATTGGATCGGTAGTCATGCAGACTATGATAAGTTGCC
>JAABVA010002064.1_pt1 | contig 20469 bp, 21 predicted proteins | sample 5560331 | NCBI WGS metagenome assembly JAABVA01 (sample SAMN12812661, study PRJNA571458) | rock metagenome | isolation source: Antarctica rocks | place: Antarctica: Victoria Land, Mt New Zealand sud | collected 2016-01-07 | reverse complement strand
GACTGCGTTCATACACCCTGACTGGAAAATGAGTTCTCTTACTGACATACTTGGTCCGTCTTCGGACACTGCCCAGTCGCCTCGCCGAGAGCCTACTGGATCAACCCTGAACAGCATGTACTTTCGTCCCAGATCATGCTCATCGAGCGTTCTGAGTTTGAGCTTGGCCGGGTCATGCGTGCCATGGAGAACAAGGGTGCAAACGATTTTGATATGGAAATTGTGAACCAGCTCTATGGAGACAGCGCCATGCTCCTCCCACACAAACCTTATAACCTATTGACAGGAGAATTTCGAGCCTCAAATCACGTTGCATATTTGGGCAACGACGTGGAGAGATTTGACCCCGACGCTGTTTTGAAAGAAGCCAAATTCCTTCACTTCTCCGACTGGCCGATCCCTAAGCAGTGGATCGAGACGCCGGATACTGTCCGTCAGAAGAAACAGCCAAAATGTGAGCGAAATGAGGCAACGGGCAAAGAAGATTGTCGAGTGCGCGATATCTGGCTGGATCTATATGCGGACTTCAGGAGGAGGAGACAGGTTCGTTGTCCCAACCCGTCTGACATTGGATGAGGCTGACTGTTCGTTGCAGGACGTTTGTGAATTGCCAATACTGGCACGGGAATGGCTGAGGGAGAGACATCGGTCAGAGTGGGGTAAAGATTGGATGTTTGAGCCAGTGATTTGATTGACAGATTTGGCGCACCTCTGAAGGTAGCGATGTTATATTGTAGATAAGTTTTACCTGTAACTAGTCACTTTCGTAGAGCATTCTCTCGCTATTACTTCTTCGGCTCTCCTGGTAAGGCATCAAATGCTGGGGTAATCATCAAGTTGTGAGGACTGACACGATCATTGCAGTGGCTGGGTCAAACCATATTGTGTTGTTGATGATTATAGATATGGTTACATGTATGCACCACAGCCCAACTCTACAGGTATCAGACTTAGAGTTCCTCGGAAACTGCTATTATAAGGGGACACACAAGTCTTCTGTATATGAAGTTGCCTAGTGTACAGCAGGGTTCTTGGAGCTAATGATCAAAATGAAAACAATGATTGGGACCCTGGAGCAGCCATGTTCACATGGGAGCTCAAGACTCTGAGAAGCAGCTCTCGCAATGGCTTCCAGAGCTTGGAGGCTTTACTGGTGTGCCACATATGCTCTGCTATGTGCGGTCGACCATGTAATTTACAGTCTTGAGTTGTGAAGATGACAATGAGTGAGCTCTTAGTGACAAAGATTTCTTTGTGACCCGCCACCCGCCAGTATGTGCCAGAATTGATGGCGCACTTACTAAGTAAACCTCACCATCTCACAATCGCCTGTACGTCTGTGCGCCTCCCTTCTCAAACTAACAAAATCATCTCCAGGTGAGTGATGATGTTGCTCTTCCATATTACTTCAATGTCTTCACTTGCAAGGTCTTCCTAATCACATAGCTGATCCAAATGCTAAGACAGGTCTTCCCAAGATGTCAAATTCTGAGAAACCCATCCAAGGCGAGGATAACTCTGCACCTTTTGCAATGCGCAGGTCCATTACCCTTCAAGTAGGAGAACGGCAGTTTATCACTATGGCAGAGACAATGACACAAGAAAGCGCTTTCTTTGCTGCACTACTCTCAGAGCGCTGGGATAATGCAGACGCAGATGGCTCTTATTTTATCGATGCGGATCCCGATCTCTTCGAGCATATTCTACGCTATCTCCGACGTGGTGTGTTTCCTATCTTCTATGATAATGTGAAGGGCCACAATCACGCTCTATACCTCGCACTCTTGCAAGAGGCGAATATTTTCAAATTCCACGGCTAGAGCATTGGCTCAAGGGCAAAAGGTTTCTTCAAGCAATAAAGATCCGGTACTCCGCGGACAAACTCGAAGGGTCATGTTGGTCGGAAACTCGAAGCACGGATGAATGTGTGAAGTATCATCCCTGCTGGCAGACAAGAAAAGTGTACATCTGCCCACGTGGAATCTTTATTCATAAGGGAAACCCAAGCGCATGTGGGAGGCAGTGTATGAATGCCCAAAGCGATGCAGGGAACATATATGAGGATGAGCAAGTTTTGACGACATTGGTGATTCGGAAGCAGACTTTTGTTGATCAGGCAATCTGTGCAGAAGGACTGAATGACAATGACAGCGAATAAGTTTCGCAAAGGGAGCACCCACTCTCCTAGAACTTTAGTGGATGGTTATGGGCACGATGCCGGCTACATAGACCAAATGAAAATATGGTTGTCATAGCCTCATGTGGGAAATCCGTATCGGCCGCAAGGTGTGTCAAATGTCTTGAGCCACTGGGAAATTCTGGTCCTTGCACCAGAGCTGCAAGAAGCATACCAAGCCTATCAGTGACTCTGCCTGACAAATGTCATCGCAGCCATTGATGTAGCTACACACTGAACGGACTGAATTAGCAACAGTCTCATTAAATGAAGACCTTGTAACTCAGTAATATGTCATATCATTGGACCTGGCGCACCATGAACAGTGTGCTTCGGTGACGCCATATGAAGCCAGATCGTCAAAACTCCAGTGGCCGAAAATCTGTTGTGTAGGTGATTTATTGCGCCCGGAGGCCTAGAGGGCTCTGGCGCTATCATCCTGTCATGTCTATTGCTATGTCCATGTCCCACGAAAAGGCCTTACTGAAACGTCTTTTCCTTGCTATCTTCTACACTCATTTACTCCTGATATGCTCGGGTAGTCGTAGGTGAGGTTGTAGGCGCATTTTGGAGGTGATTCTACAAATGTTCGGCGTCCTATGGTCAGCGGCCGAAGCAGGCGCCATGGGCCTACGGGGTGCATGCTAATGGGAGGGGATTGATTAGTGAGAAGTGGTAGACCCTATCGTTAGGTCTGGTTGGTGGTCAAGCCTACCAGTGTCCAGAGCAAATTTGATGATGACTCTGACAGCTGTCATGTCTGGTGACCAGTCTTCCGGATCTGATGACGCTTTACCCCCTAGGCATCGGGAGAGGGCGCTTTCTCTTGCCGTAAAGTACTGCCGCAGGGGCGCTCTTTCCGTGGTCCATCTGGTGCAGCGGAACAGAAAGTGCTTCATGTCTTCTTTCTCTACGCCACAGGCACAGTACTACTCATGCGTTGTGAAGACCTGATAAACCAAGGCTAGAGGCCGGAGGATGTCCAGAATGTTATCGTTGGGACGAGCTACCTCAGAACCGCTAATGCTTCCCTGATAAACAAGTGGGCTGAAAGGTTCCATCTATAAAACCCAGATTGTTCCCCACCTCACCAAGCCCCCCTCTCAAACGCTTCATTGCCGGGGCTACTGTCGTAAGTGTCAATACTGAAGGCTAGGTTGCCGTCCAAGCATGACTTGATATCATCAGCACAGGTGATGAAAGATATTGTTGTAACCCAACAAAGACAGGGCTTCAAGCGTCAAAACTGGTCCGACAGCTGAAAGAGTCGTCGGAGATGAGAGCCAAATCAGAACAAGGCATAATGTCAGCAGGATCAGAAGTCAACCCTGGGGACATTTAAATGCTTGAAGGTGGATCAGTGTCGTGGGCAAGTCAGAAGTAGAAGTCTGTTGCGACATCAATCACTGAGGCTGAGTACATGGTCCTGTCAATGTGACACCAGGCTTTCAATCACCTGCTGATACTGCCTTTGATAAATTCTTTGGTTAGTTGGTTGGACCGGTGGGGTGAAGAGCGTCGTATCCGTTGAGTGAAACTGTGGTTGCTCTGTGCTTGCTGAGTCGCATGTGAAGATTCTTCAGCATTGTCCACATAGTGAGTCTGATCCAGGTGCAGGGTTCTCCTTTTGCAGTTGTGTGTGACTCGAATGCCAAAAATTTTCTGTCTCCTCCATGAGGGCTTGCTTGAACCAGTGAATGTGTGAGAGGCTTGCTGAGGCCACGACAATGTCATCCACATAAAGGCGTCTCACCGCTTACTGTGATTGTTTCAAGGTGTTTCACTTCACCGTCAATCTCTGGCCTCAAACAATTTCTGTCGCACCATGCACTCTCAGACCCAACCCCACAGCAAGTTCTACAAACAATCTGCTTCAACCGATGTATGCCTGCCCAAAGGGGCACATGGTCACATGGTCATGGTTAGATCACTTCTGACAGACCTTTGTGTTGACCTGGGGAACGTGGAAGCATAGAATGCGGATAAAGCTTGGAGACAATTAAATTTTCCAGCAGTGATGAGTGACACCAAAAAAATTCTCAAAAATACCGTGAAAGAAGGTTTCTTCAGATGCCACCAATACACTTTTGTTGCCCTTCCCTGCTTGAAGTTGGGGAAAGCTTCATCTCATACACATTATCTCAGTTGGTCTCAATCCATATGACTTATTCATCAAATACGCAGGATGCTATCCATTCTCATGTCAAGATGAACACAACTCAATTCTTTGGCACAATGAAGCCCAAATTGCATCTCTTCAGCGTCCTCAACATCATCAGGCTTGCTGCTTAGAATTAACCTTTCTCTGCGCCTCCGCAAACATTTCCTATCAGGTAATCAGCGATACCGATTCAACCGATCTTACCAGCTCGACAAGTGTGAAAGACTGGAACGCCAAAACCTTCTTTGTGATTGTGAATCAACTCATTGGCGTCAATGCTGTCAATCTTCAGAGAATGAGCCTGACTTTCTTCAATTCTTCAATCTTTAGATGCAGTCACATTATCAATGCTACCAGTATTGTTGTCAATTTGTTTTGTGGTTTGTTGCAGAATCTTTTGAACATCTTGTTGAGAAGCGGTGTTCTAGCTGCTTCTCCCCCTGAACTGATTAGGACTAGCAGCAGAGTGAAAGCTCTGCCCACATTGACTGCAGTCAATGTCCCTTCTAATCCTTAATACACACGACGACGAGGTCGCAGGGTTCCACTAGATAGCATAGTATAGCACAAGTATCTCCATCCTTTCAATACATCTGATGTCTTCTGAGTGCCTATGAATATCACTGTAGTAATGACAGTAGTCAGCAAAGTGCTCTTGTCATGTTGATTGAATTGCTTACTGTTCACTGAAGCCTTCGTCATTGTGAAGTCTGAAGAAATGAAAGGTTCATAGAAAGGTCTTGATTTCTAAGTCAACAGGTAACTACCTAAAAACCAAAGAACTAAGGCTAAGGAAAGAACTCAACATCGTGAGGATATGGCCTCCTAATTATATCCCAGCAGGGCCGGGTAAGTGAAAGTGCATTGGTGCGTTCCTTGCGCTAAGTGTTAGCGAGGGTGCGAAGCGAAAGGAAGCGACGCGTTAACAGTAAGGAAACCTTCATGGCAATTTGTCTAAGTCCTTCTGACTTATCCACCTGTGATCCTGACAGTCATCCCCGCAATTGATAGAGCCTGTTTTGCTACTACTAAAAAGCTACTGATAAAGTAATATGGGAGTCTCATTGTTCTAATATCTTGCTGAAAGAGAAAGAGAGTCAACAACAGCAGTACTCTTGTCCTGTTGCAAATCTCAGAAATCAGCTCATCAAGACAAGCTGAGTGTTGCTTCACAACTCATAGATTCTTGAACTCCTGTGTGCCGGCAATGGATGGTAGAGGTACCATGGGGGCACATATTGATTGATGAGTTCCATCAAGAGAAGAACTTCAACACCAATCTTTCAATCACTATTTGTGGCATGTATGAGGCCACATGGGTGTACATGTGATTCTACTTGAACACACTCTGTGAGATTGGCCCAAAGATGATATCCTGTGACACTGCACTGCAAGGAAGGTGAACGCCATGCACCAGTGATTCAAGAGGCTTGAAAATCATAAGGTTCACAACAACCATGCAGATGGGACACCTCACCGACCAGTTTGGACAGCTGCAGCGATTGATAAACTGGCGCACACTGGTGACAAAGTGTAGAGTGATTCACACACAAAGTGACATATTGTTAGGAATTTAGCCTAGTTGCCTGGCCATTGCACAGCTTCACTTAGCCATGACAGTGAGCAAGGTGAGCATATATGCTTGACATGCTCAACATGCTTGACGCCCACAATGGTGAGACCGACAAGGCCAGTGAGCACATGATGTTGTTGGTCACATGCTCCCAGGACTGAGCTGTGACACAGATCAGCACATTTACAGTGTAATCTGCTGACAATTGATAGTAGAAAGAACAAAAGAAACCTTTTTAGTAAAGGTGTCTGTTAGGAATCCAGGCCTCACCGTGCTCAGAGTGTTACATGATCTGAGTCACATTCTTTATTAGTCTTTTTGGGCATCATAGTGGCACACACCACATATCTTGTAAACACAGTAGTTCTAGATGCTCTGGATAATACCTAATGACGACAACTGATACTATCCACATGCTTTGACCTCCATGATTGATATTACAATACTTTGTCATCTCTTACTACCTAGACGTATATAGCTAACGTAAGGTAGGTAAGAATCTTACCATAACCTCTTCTTTTAGTTGCACAGTTGTGTACACTCACATTCACCACCTATATATTCACTTAGACTTGAATGCGCGGTAGGGCGGGCCCTTTGCCTTGGTGATAGGGTTATTGAGTGCTTCTGTGAAGACAGAAAGCAGAATTCACATGTCAGAAAGCTTTATTTACAATCAAGACTTACAGCACAATGTCAGGCTGGAGCTTGAGCTTGCTGGAACAAATAACCCTAGAACTGTTGATGTGCTGCGTACTCCAATGCAATGTGCATCACACTTTATAGAATCAGCACTGTGCTCTGGCATGCTTGAATCTCACACTAGCAAGATAAGCCTCAATCTTGAGCAAATACCGAATTCTGTTTGGAGGAAGATTCTGCGAATGGTGCATCAATATGGTGACACAAAGTTATGTGCCCCAACTCTCCACGAGGCTGTGCCCATGTTTGCAGCCATTGATTTTCTTCAACCCAAGTCTAACACAGATGAGGGTCGAGCTCTGAAGCAACTTGGTGATGCTTGCAGAGACATAATTAAATATCTCCTGAAACCTAAGCATGAAGAAATCATGGCATTAGTCATTCTCTATGATGTTGAGGACATCTTGAATGCTGACTGAACCACCATTGGCAACTCATTTGATTATCATGCTAAGCTTCTCACAGCATTTCAAATGCAGAATTCTGAGCCGAAGGTCACATCAAAAAGGTCTGCAAATTACAAGCGCTGTGACTATTCCCCAATGCAAATTACTACGTTTAATATAGGTAGTCACAAGAAACACACCTTGATTGGGTGTGGCTATGCAATGGTACGTGCCTCAAAAGTGTAGAAGAAAGCTTCACCAGATATCAGACTATGCTCAAGATTTTCCCATGCAGTGTGGAATAAGATCTTATGTGTTGTTCACAGAGTAGAGATGTGCAGTCCAAGCACTGATGATGCAGATGAGCTGCACAATGCAATCTCAAGCATAAAACCCAACAAGAGAGATCCTGCAGGTCGTAACTTGCTGAGTATTGCTCAGCAATGTCAAACATTATTGAATGTCAAGAAATTGGTTGATAAATTTGTGTCAACACACAAAAGACATGAAATTGTGCAAGCTGCAGAGGCTGCAGATGCTGCACTGAAGTTGAGTCAGTGTGATCGCACAGCTGTTGTGATGTGGCTTGAGAGTTGGATGGTGAAGAGTTTGGTCAATTTGAAACCATGGCAAAATGGACAAGCTGGTCCCTTTGAACTACTCATTGACTGGGCGCTTTGTCATGGGCCGCACGGCAAGAATATGCAGAGATTTCTACAGCACAAAGGCCTTGACATAGACATCAAGAACTGGAGCTCTTGTCCATCTGCACTGCGTGAGAAAGCAATTGCCATTGGTGTCTGTCCAAAGCCTGCAACACTCACTCCTAATAGTCTGTGTTGCACAAACACTATCTCAGCCAGCTGGGATGAATTTCATGGTATCTACTTTCTGGATGCCGGTAAGTTAGTCACTTGGGCATTGGGCCACTTCACACACTGGGATAGCAGCACTGGTTCACGAATAAAACGGATTTTGTTCTGTGAATTGAGGTCCGGTCAGTTTTCAACTCATAATTGCATTTTGAGTAATAGCTTGCTGGCAAGTGCATACCCCAATGGCGAGTTACGTTCTCAGCCAAATCTCTGGAGCCTCAGAAATGGTACCTTTGTTACAAGCTTGAAACCAACAAGTGAGGATCTCAAGGCGCCGAAGCTGCGCGCACAATCGTATCGATACATAGTAAGTGGCTTGGAGAGTGGCCAAAACAATAGCTTTCGCATAGGTGTCTGGGGTAGATGCACATTTCAAGATGACGACTATGAGTATCTACATAATTTTCGACCAGAATACTACTGCAGTGATATTGTTGCAATGGGCAACAGGTTGTTCACATGCGGAAGCACATCTGAGAAAGATAATTGGAAAAGTATGACAATTGATGAGAGAAATCTTGATACAAACATCTTATTAAGAACATGGACAGCAAATATAAATTGCAGCTCAATCAAGTTGCTAGTGACAACAAAATTCTTTGCACTTATAACCTACAAACCAGAAAGAATATATGTCTATGATCGCAATGCATTTAGCAATAAACCTATACGGATACTGTCACATGAAAGAGCCTATCGTTTTGCTATCTCTGGTCAATATCTTGTGAGTGTTGCTGATGACTGCTTTAAAGTGTGGGATCTGTGTTCTGGTGATGTGGTACAGTCTGTTCATAATTCTAGGAAAGATCGTATGGGATCCTTCAACAATGTAGGGTTTGAGAACCACACAGTTGTGATAGCAAACAGAGAAAATGATCTGCAGTTTTGGACCTCAAAATAACTAATTTGCTGGTTTCAGAAGAACGCATAATAATGTTTTTAATGTGAGCAGACAGTTCCTTACTGATTAAGATGTAGTTCAACTCATTGTTACGCACTTTCCCACTTTGCTTCGCGAGAGCCCGATGGCAATCTCGCTTCGCCCCTATATATTTAGGTAGAGAGAGACCTGAGAAATGCATCTTTTTCCCACATAGCAAAATGGCTCATTGCCGCGTAGTGTGTAGCACTCATGAAGCTATCCTAAGAACATGCTGGAGTAGTAGGTGCGTACATAATTGACAATGAAAATCTACACATCACTCTGAATTCTGTGCGCTGTAATGTAAATACAGGACTGTAACTGCCAGAATATGTTTTCAGTATTATTACAGCGTGTCTACCAATAGCGTTTTTATCCCAAAACTGCCTCGCGTTTCAAGACATAACTTAAAGTCAGAATGACTGCCAGAGGAGAAGATTAAGGTACCGTACCTTAGTGAGCATCCTGCACATACCCAAGGAGCAGGATGAGTCCTTGCCTCCCTGCATAAGTGAATACGCATCAGTGCAGACACCAATGACCCAGACCATGGCTCCCACACACTCCGCAATTGCAATCACACACAGGCAGCTTGCTCGTCTATTGGAATTGTGGGAGAAGAATAAGCTGTTGATGCTGTATGAAAGGCAAGTGATAACTCTTCTGACAGTGAAGCTGAGAACGCTCCTCAAATTGCTAATAAGCACAGGCAGCTGGCTCGTCCGTTGGCGTTGTCGGAGAAGAAACACTCAAAGTGGTCACCTGATGAAGACACACTTATCATTAAGCTTCGTGGGTGGTAGTGGGATGAAATGGGAAGAGATCAGTAAGCAACTGTCACATCGAAGTGCCGACAGCTGTCGGTTGCATTATCAAAGCCTTGAGAGAAGGAGTGAGTGGGATGAGGAGAGCAAGGATAAATTGGCCGCTCCCGGTTCCGTGTCTGCCGCTGGGACTTCTCTTCTCGTCGCGGCCACCGACGTTCCAATTGAGCATCACCAGCTACTGGTATATCCGACTTCGGGGTGTATCTCTTTGCTTCGCCATGTTCGCAATTTGATCTCTGCGACGTTCTCGAGAGGTGACCTATGCTTCACTAATTGGTCTTATCTTCTCCTCCCGCGTGTGTATCTGATATCAGTCTTAGCTCTCGGATTCCCTGAAGAGAGCTCGTAATCATGACTTGTGATCGACCGGGCTTTCACTTGGGAGCTGTTTCACGGGCAGGTATGCCCGTCTGTATCCAAACATCTACGTGTAGCACCTTCGATGATGATGAAGCCTTTGAGGAGACAACCTTTGGATGGGAGTCAGCAATCAGCAGAGAGTTCAAGAACAAAGCATCCGTATTCCTTGCGGACCTGACTGGGCAGTTATGCTTTCGCATCGGATATGGGTGAGGGCAAATGAGAATCAGCCTGAGCTATGTGATACATTTACTTCCTTTGCGTTTCGGTCACATAGGGAGTGATACGAAGGTTATGAAGAATCATTGATAACTGTGACTAAAGTTCTCCCTGACTAATGACAAAGGTCTGTGGTGATGTGAAGTACGGCTAGGAGGTTACTCTTCGATGAGTTCTCGATGTTAGGGTCTTCTATTGATAAGATTAACAATTAAAGGACTTAAGAGAGTTGTGTGCGAAGAGCTTTCATGACATTTCGTCACTCGCTAGGGAAAAGTCACGAATTGCTTCGTGTTTGCCCCATTAGGCTAGGGCGGTGATTTGATTGCAAAACAGCAGTGAATTGCTCGCCGAACACGCCTGAAGATCAACTTTCGCATCGGCAACATGAAAGAACCTTCTCCCACCCTTCTGACACCTTCTTCTTCAACCACACGCCAACCTTCAGGCTCCAGCCTCTCGACGTAAGGAGCCATTGGAGGCGTTACGAAAGTAGGCCGCTGATAGTTCTTAGTAATATCGCCGCCATATAGACATCGACAACATGGCTGGAGATGGGAGGAAGCCTCTTTTGAAACTTCCTTCAACACGAGTATTGGTCCTTTCTTGTTTTCTGGTGGTACGCTAACGTTTCTAGGTCCCAACCCCATTCTTTACCCGGCTCACCACGCTCAGGTCCATGGCAGATCACAATCGGTCTACTGAAGAAGTTCATTCCCGGCTGCCAGCTTTTCGTCGTCGCCTTGCCCGCTTGCAGAAGTCGTTTACTGAGGCTGTCGAGGCACACATAGTTCAAGAACATGCGACGAACTTGCCACTGCTTCATCTTAGTGAGCTGCGGCGCACCAATGACGCTCTAGAAGGTATACTCTATGTCGCGCGCTTTGCTGTATGTCTCCCTCCTCTCCTCAAACCTAAAGAGGTGGACAACAGGTACTTGACTGCAGGGAATTCCCGTATCGAGTCAATGCCCTAAGGAAAGCAGAGGGCTGAATACTAACCTGTGCCTCGTCTGAAGCATAATCACAGATCTACAATTGAGTCCTCACAGCCAGCCCTAAGGAAGCTGGATCCTCATGTTCAGAAGACAATTGCGGAGCAGTCTGCAGCTGGAATCACACCTGGGCAAATCTTGACTGCCTTACGAAACACGAATTCAGCGCAGGCCGATCTCGCGCGACCGCACTCTGAAGGGCTGCTTCCCATGCGGCTTCTTGGGCGTCTGTGAGCTGGATACAGCTTTCCGGGGTCTGCTTCTCACCCCCGGCCGTGCTGAAGTGGTCGCCGCGGTGGGCCACCCGGTAGCAGTAAGTCAAGAACTGCTTCCAGTAGCCAAAGTTGGTCTTGAGCGTGCCCGCCTCCTTCTTCGGGTCGAACCCCCGTGCTTTGCCCCCGGCGCCGCCGGCGGCGTGGAAGCGGCTCAACGCCAGCTGCCGTGGCCAGGTCAGCATGCAGTCCGGGCCGTCGAAGCACCAGCCGTGCGCCTCGGAGAGGAGCTCATTCACAACCGCAAGCATCAAGGACAGCTCCGGCTCGCTCTCCGCCGTCTTCGGCACCGCGAAGGAGGAGTGCATCTCGTCCTTCCGCAAGCCTCGCGTGTGCTCCTCGATGCCCGTCTGCCTCAGCCACGGCACCACGGCGGATCGGTGGCAGTCAAAGCCGCGGACGGTGTTTGCTTCCGCTCGAGCGTCCTCCTCCGCGATGCCGACGTCCTCGTCGAGCTTCCGGAAGAAGTCTGCCTCCCCTGACTTCAAGCCGCGTGCGCCAGCACCTGCGGCTCCGCCAGTCTCGTCGGCAACGAAATACCGGATCAAGCGGGTCTCGGCAAAGAAGGTCTGCAGCTTGCACGCCCGCCACAGCGGTTGTTGCCGATGCAGTGCTGGCTTCTGCTGATGGACCTTGAACATGTGCAGCCGGATGGTCAGGAGGCTCTGCGTCAGGTTGGACAGGCACGTCAGGCACTGGAAGCTGTCCAGCAACCGCAGCTCGGCAACGGCCCGGGTCGGCAGGGCCACCTGCTCCGGGGCCCGGAGGTCATAGCTCCCGAAGAGCTCGACGAGCGCCTTCAGCGACGCGCCCCGCAGGCAATGGGGCCTCTGCCGAAGGTGTCAGAGCCAGAGGTCACGCCCCGGCCTCAGGCAGAACCTGCACTCCCTTGCACAGCAGCACCTGCCACTCCGGCCAGTATAGAAAGCCTTTGCTCATCTTCTTGGTGTTGTGGATGCCTAGCTGCCACACATGCGTCCATGGACCTTCACTTGCCTTTGGGGGGTCCCGAAAGGGAACAAATACACATACAAGAAGCCAGGTCGCTTGCGGTCAGGATAAATTACCATTACCGGCCATTCAGGGCGTTCACCCCGCACAGATATATTATAGGTTATGAGAACTGCGCAATCCCATTCACCCCCCTTGATCATCATATGTTACCATCTCACCCCACCGACCGCTGACAGATCAGTTAATCAATCAGTCAGTCAGCACAGCTGCAGCGCATGTCACATGTCACATGAGAGACCGTCCCCTCCCTGAGTTCAGGCGAAATCCGGCCCAATCCGCGCGGGGGAAACACCAAGTGCGGTGCACTTATTGCGGTGCAGTGGCCCGTGCAGCCCCCCCGGTCCGGGCGCGAACCGACTAATCGGTGCGGGAGAAACGCAAAGTGCGGCGCAAAAAGTCGAATTTCTAGAGGTAGGGTCTTCAATGGCTACATCTTCACAAATCTGAGTCTAACAACAATCTCAAAGTTAGCGGTCCCGCTTTAGCCAGCCAGCTTTTCGAGATGCAACATCATGGAGTAAAGAATGAGGCTTTCGTCTCTGTATACATTGAAACACCATTTGTCAATGAATTCTGTGTCTGGGCCGACATAAGAAATGATCTCAAACCAATTGCAAAGAGAATATTCATGTTGTTGAAATGAAGAACCATTAAGGATAAAGAGAAGCTGCTACAGAGAAGTGATCAAGTGTCAAGGAGAGCAAAACAGAAGGTCAAGACTTGTGTGAATAGCATACTTGGCAACAGAGCTTTCTAGAGTGAAAGTGCAGAATCTGATTCAGAAACTGCGGCAACTTCAGCAAAGTCAGCAAAGCAACCAAGACACATTACACCACGCCCTGTTCCTCACATATATGTGATGCTGTATAAATTCAAGGCAAAGAAGTCCCACTATAGGTGCAAGCCAACAACATTACTGTCTCTTCAGCCCAAAAATTTGCCGTCAAAATCTGATAGTGATGAACAACTCCTTGAACCTCAGCTTGTATTCTGGTTTTACAACAGTGACAGCAGCAATGTGAATTCATTAAGTGCCATGCATGCTGGGGGGTTGTGCTTGCAGAGCCGAAGTACATGCTCAAGTCAAAACCTCTCTTACTGTTCAGGCTTCCCATCTCTTCAAATGATCAGCTATACAACTCAATTTCTGCAACCAAGTATATCCAAGACCAAACCAAAACTCCTTCAGCTATCATGTTGGCATCCTTGGGGTTGACTCAGCGCAGAAGCGCCCCGGCACGGGGTTCCTTGACAGTGCAGGAGCATGCCGGGAAGTCTTGGTGCGAGAGCACCTTGGCATGAAGCGTCCCGGCGTGAAGTATCATTGAGCTCTTCGGATGAAGCTAAACCCTGATATCAATGACCTCAATCTACAAGAACTCATTAAGATGTAATCCTCATCCCATCCTTGACCACTCTCAACCTCCACCACCCCTTCTACACCACCATCCACAGCCTCACCGTTCTCTATTCATAGCATTCATATAAACGATCATAACTTGAATATAATCTTTCACTTGTTTCTTGACGTGCAAAGCGTTGCTGCATCTGTTGACCATTAGGCAATTTGAGAAATAGTCTAAAGAGAAAACATTCAGAATCATCTAGAAGTGAATCAAGTGATACTTTTCCTTCTAAGTCAGATAAATTCTCAGGTTCTGAAGTTTTTAGAGCATATGTATCATCTTGCTTAAACAGATAGAATAATGTTAACTTATCTTTATTTCCATATGGGAAAAGATCTCTACTTTTTAGACGAATTAGGTGCGTGTGTGTCGGTACTCGACCCCTCTCGCTGGATATACCTTCGGAACATGGCGGTAAGAGCTTGGACTGTGGAGGATTTGGTATTGCACACTGTTGTTTGTCGCCTTGGACGCTTGGTTGTTTGCCGTCGCTGTCGCTGCTACAGTCCGATGCGGGTCGCTGGAGTGGTGGAATAGCTGCGGAGGAAGTGACAGAAGGGCTGTGGGTGCTGATAAGGTCCTCCTCCTCCGTCAATCGTAGACCAAGAGGAGCCTTCTGTTGCTGTGCATCGGCGGGAGCAGCGACGGGGCCAGCGACGGAGCGAGCGAGGGGCGCCAGTGGGGTAGGCGCGGGGAAGGCGGCGGGGGCTGCAGTCAGGGCAGGGTCAATGGCAATGAGGGTTTCGGGGGTAGGCTAAGGAGGTGGTGTGATTGCAGACAAGGTGCCTGACAGTTGGATGGGTTCTAAAATGGAGTTAACTCATTGAGTTCAAATAAATCACCTGTATAGTAGTAGGGCATGGGAGTCATAGCATCAAGACTAGATTTCTAACCCTTTTCATCACGGCATGAAGAGATATTAATACAGGCTAGTTTCATAGTGAAAATGAACTGCCAGAATCTGAAAACGATTACCAGTTCAGAGCCCCGTCTAGTGCCGTAGTTCTAATGATCCGATGCACTAAGCATAAGTGAGAACTGCAAATAATTATTTTCAGTTCGCAAAAGTCCTCTAATGGAGCCCTTTCCTACGACAACAATTCATGAATTCAAGGCTGCGGTGCAAGTTGAAATGGACCCCTGCATGTTTATTCGTCACATAGAAATTACACCTTGTGCAATGACTTATGACTAATACTCTTACCTAAGGTAGATTCTCTTTCACACTATCTAGGTACTGAGGCAAGTTTCCAACATAGAAAGGAAGTGAAGGATTTAAGATTCTATTCATCTCAATCCTTTCAGTAGGGCAGCCAGGGCCAGCCCGCAGATCAGAACGCACCGGTGATAGGAAGGGTGAAGAGCATGGTCATGGCTACTATCAAGGACCCTTGCTGCCTCCCACCGTTACGCCGTCACTAGCCTTTCGTCCAGAAGATATAGGCTATTTCGATCCACACCTTGATGAGGCTTACGGCAAAGGCGACATAGTGCAAGTAGGCAAGGATGTCTATTACCGGGATGTCCACTCAGCACCGCCTTGGCAGGGGAGTGTAACTTGCTGGTGGAATATCTTCAGATTGTTGGTGTGGGTATGGGCGGTTGTAAGATATAGGGTCTGGCCAAGAGAGTGTCTTTGCAGCTGATTTGAGTAGCTTTCATATATGGCTGGCAACACTCCATCAACCTGAACGTCTGCCATAATAGTTGTATAAAGGCTAGGCGGTAGAACCCATTGATAACATCCAGAAGAGGGCTCACATAGGATTTTGTTTTCTTGCTTCCCCGCTGCCAACGCTACTTGACAGCAGTGCTCCAGTCTTCACAAGCCCATTGAGGATGCGATGCACTACATCAAGCACTGAACCTGTTGAACAATTGCGAGGAAAACTCGCCAATAAGCTACAGTAACGACTACAGTTACGCAAGGCCAAGGTGTTGTATCAAGCTTCCACGGCTGAGTGTAACAAGACTGAGCTGAGCTTCTGGATGTTCATGCTAACGCTAATCCATCTTTCTTATTTCACAAAAAGACAGCCGCAATCACTAACGATGTGAAAGGTGCTATACGCAAGATAAAACATCCGACTATGTAATGGAGGCCCTGGGTACCCTGCGACTGGCGAAACACATTGTTTGATATGACAAGTGCAACGACCCCAAAACAGCCCCGAAGCAAGCCAAGCAACCCTAAAGTTTCGGAAGAAGCTTGTTTTGAAGAAGATCCTGTGAAAGGATGCATCTGCATTGTAATAGAAGACAAGATGCTGATGAAGCTCTTCATAAAATATATTTATGCTCTTTCTTGTCAGTCCATCATTGGTGGATTCTTTCTTAACTTTAAAGTCACCCTCTTCGTCAACAGGAGATCAGCGTCTGCCATCGTCCCAGTCTCCAACAGTTGAAACATGCCTTACGTACATGAATATCGCGCCGTTTTGAATGAGGCTGTGTACTCCACAATCCTTCCGGCAAGCAGTACAAGTCCCTGGACACACAAAATTCAATGAGCCGAACCGCGTCTTGCGTGGTCGCTACATAGCCGATGTAAGTGGGCTGGAGTACGACGGCGAAGTATTGAGGGTGTTGGTGGATATGAAAAGATCAGAGATACAGATTCATGATCCTTCATGGAAGCAAACTTTCAAGCTGTGCTGCCAGCCCTTTCAAATCTGCCAACCTGCGGTAGCACAAAGCCGGTCCAGGGCCCCAACCCTCGGTGATTGCATGTAGAGCAGCATCAAGAAATCTTCGACAGGCCATCCGCCGGGCCTGTAGAGCACCAAATACCCGCACTTCTCCATCGATGCAACATGTCGGGTCATAGTTGTGATCAACTGTAAAACCATGAAGCAGCTGAAGCAAAGAAATACTGGGTTCAGCAATAACAAGATCCCACGATGTCCCATACTTGTCGCATCGAATGTGTGGTACCGCGTTGACCGTTAAGCCAATTCTCGCAAGGTCCTTACGAGGTACTAACTTACTCATTTAGGTATGTCTCACACTGTACAGACATTGACACAGCAACGAGTCACACCGCTTTGATAAGGCAGGGCCCCTTGGAAGTGGCTTGATTCAACGTGTCAGGAGCGGCACGGGATGACTTGGCGAGAAATTTTCTCCGTGAGCTAGCATTTCCCGTCCCATAATTTTCAGTTTGCGCTAATGCACGGGTCGTCTGGCAAGACTTCGCTGCGCTAAGGTAGTGACCTGATGCATTCAGCTACCTAAGGTAAGGTACCTTACTACTGTAGGCACGAACCCCTCGCGAGGGTAATGTGCCTCTGCGCGAAAACATGAAGCCATTGTTGCCCTGACCTGGCAACAGTGTGGTAACTTATGAGTGTGGCAGTTGCGTTAGACTCCTCGTATCGCAATGCCGCTCGCTCCACCCTTAGATGTTAGACGTTACCCAAAAGAAAATTTGGCCCACTTGTAAGTTTCCAGTACGTGACCGTGCCATACGGGAAGTGGCTGGTTTCAGGAAACGCTATAATAACGGTATTGATGCCAACAGCGATTTACTTAGTAGTTAAGATGTACTTGGATTTAGAAGACTATACTGACATCATGCTGGAGCAGTAGGTCAGCACAGAACTGAGATGGAAAATGTATGTTGACATGCTTCCAGCTCCAATATGCTATAATAACCGTCTCCTAGGAACACCAACTTCCGGACATTACGGTTGCTACAGATTGTCTTGAATCTGTACCTAACTTACAAAGTACCTACTCTAGTACAGAGGTACGAGGGTAGGGGAAAGTGGCTACCAATAACAGAAGGTATAGGATAAGGATGTAGATCCTGGATGCGGAACTTCATTCCAAAGCCCATCCCTTTATCTGGGCAAAATCTGGAGCTCTGAAAACAACGAACTGGTTGCTGGCCGTTGGGGTTTGTATACTTTGAAGGAAGTGTGGCAAAGAGACACATGTGTTGAGCCACTGGTCAGGGAAGCTTCCCGGCCACAGTCAGTGCTCTTCTGGTCATTTCGCATCACAGCTATAATGTAAGACGTATTGTCCACCATTCAAAGCTTCCTCTACCCCTTAAAATATGCTTTGGAGATCCTGATATACATCACTAAAGGTGCTATATCCTCGAAGATAAACGGACGCGACTTCCGTTGCATGCTCAGGAGCAAGAACCTACAATATCCATCCACTTTCACCTCAAAACAAGCGTTAAAAACGGCCACAGAAGGTTTCTTGGGCCTCCTTGTTCATTCTCAGCAAGCTGTCAGAGCTTTCTCGCTCTGGCAGTGGACTGATGACCTACCATGAAGCTGGCGGATCCCTATCGAGATTTTGCCCTCGGATTTGGCGCCCAAAACGAATTGGAAGCGGGACAAGAACACAACCAACTTGTTTTCCCGGTCCACCAACCGGCCCTCCACCACCCTAGTGGGCAGAAGGCTTGCCTCTCAGCACACCTGTGCCCGCACCCATCACCCGGCCCTTCAGCAAATAGGAGCTGGCTGGCCAAGCGCGAACGAGCAGCTGCTCCAAGATGTCCATCACTCCCTCATCCTTTCCCACCAAGTCGTCCACCAAGAGCAGCAGCCTCCTTCGACCGCTCACACACAGGTCCGCGTCGGAATCCCACCCGTCTCGAGGAAGAGAGGCCGAGCGGCCGACACCGAAGACGAGATTGACCTTCTCCTGCAAGCCGAGAGAGAGGAGGAAAGCTTCGAAAGCACACAGCAAGGGCTTCCATCCCAGAGCCAGTCACAACGCCCGCGCCAGCGCCAGCGCCAGCCCATTTACCACGCACACCTCCAACCGCACCCAACCCATCACCACCATCGCTTACCCTCCCAAGGGCCCCCCGCAAAACACCAGCACCTCGGCACAGGCTCCATGTCTTCCCCAGAAGCCTCGTCGAGCGGTCTGCCGAGCGCCGTCGGCCAGGCCGGCATGCCGGAGCCGGTGCCGCACACGCGCAATCCCAAGCTCAAGTTCAGCCCCGATGATGACCAGCGGCTCGTCGACCTGAAAGAAAACAAGAACCTGACGTGGAAGCAGATTGCCGAGTTCTTCCCCGGCAGGAGCAGCGGCACGCTGCAGGTGCGATACTGCACCAAGTTGAAGGTGAAGATGACTGTCTGGACAGACGACACAGTGAGTGTTTTTCCGCTGCGATAGGGGGAAACTGCGACTGATGCTCCCTTTGGCAGGTTTTGAGACTACGCACCGCGATTCAGGATTATGAAAACGATAAATGGCGACTCATCGCAGCTAAAGTCGGGAGCGGCTTCTCGGCGGCTGCCTGCAGGGAAAAGGCAGAGGAGCTGTAGCTGATGGCAAGATTTACTCATCATCAAATTGGGGGGCATAGCCCAACTGGGTATCTACTCTGGCCATATTCAACATTCTTGATTCATCTATTCATCTCACCAGCGACTTTTTACGGCCAATTTCTCTTGGGGGGCTACTGGGACGATAGGGACTGGGGACGTGCTTTCTGGGACGTGCTTTCAGGGGACTTGTGGTAGGACAAGGGCTAGGACACGATTTTTCTGGGGAGCTTGTGCATATGAAGGAGTCAACTCGTGGATTCGGTTTCCTTCTACGCGACCTAGGAGCTTGGGCAGAGATACTTCTCGACGACCAGCATCTCTACACAGTCCCTCATTGTGGACTCAATGTATCAACACCTTCTTCTCTCGCCACTGTTAGAATCTGTATCTGTAGTCTTCTGTCCAGTTGTCTAGGTAGGCAACGATACACAGCCGAAATTGCTTCAGCAGGAGCAGCACCTGTCCATAGGTAGCTCTACGGCCATGATGTTGTGTGGAGAGGCTACATTCAGCAAACGATGGACATGTGGCCTCTCGCTCACATCAACTCCCTCTCGATCACGACAACGATTCAATGATCAAGGGGCAAGCGAGCAGAGTTGAGTAAGGTAAACACACACACACACACTCAACCTCCAAAACAAGTCTTCTCAACTTATCGTCAAACCCGGACCCAGCAGCATTACCTACCTCTTCGATGGCAGCCCCAAATCCACGGAAAGAACGCAATTTACAAATCGGCCCCCATAGGAGACGGAAAGGTAATTTATTCCACCCGGAGGCACTACGCCTAAAGGGCTCTAGCGCTATCATCCTGTCAAAATTATTGCTATGTCCATGTCCCACGAAAAGTCCTTGCTAAAACGTCTTTTCCTTGCTGTCTTCTATACTCGTTTACTCTGATATGCTCGGGTAGTGGTAGGTGAGGTTGTTGGCGCATTTTGGAGGTGATTCTACAAATGTTCGGCGTCCTATGGTCAGCAGCCGAAGCAGGCGCCATGTGGCTACGGGGTGCATGTTAGTGGGAGGGGAGGTGATTAGTGAGGGGTGGTGGGCCCTATCGTCAGGCTTGGTTAGTAGTCAAGTCTGCCCGTGTCCAGGGCGAATTTGATGGTGGCCCTGACAGCTGTCATGTCTGGTGACCAGTCTTCCGGCGGCGACCTTATTGTATTGCTATGGCTAACCACTACATTACAACGCAGAGTCAGACACCCCCCTACAGGGTCTCTGCCATGCTCTTCCCGTGTGGCTCGCCGGACTCTTGCTTACGCTCACCATT
>JAABVA010002062.1_pt1 | contig 20474 bp, 18 predicted proteins | sample 5560331 | NCBI WGS metagenome assembly JAABVA01 (sample SAMN12812661, study PRJNA571458) | rock metagenome | isolation source: Antarctica rocks | place: Antarctica: Victoria Land, Mt New Zealand sud | collected 2016-01-07 | reverse complement strand
ACGACGAGCTCCGGGGACTCGAGGCGGGCACCCTTGATGAGGTCGACCTGCAGTGTCATCTGCATCGGGCACTCGATCGCGGTGCCGGAGATTTCGCCATCGCCCTGCAGGGCGTGCCCGTCCGCGGTAGACCCGGCTTCCGCAGTTGGTGGGCAGATGATCATGCTGGATTCGGGGTTTGACCTGCAGGAACAGGCCGTGGGTCGGTAGGAGGGCGTGTGCCTACGCCTTCTTGGGTGCTGCCGGGAGTAGAACGTGCAGGTCAGGTGGGGTTCAGGGTCGTGACGGCCGGGGGCGGGGTGACCTGGCAGTCCCTGAGAATGCCCTGTGCGGTCTCGCTGAGCGGGGTGGTCTGGGTGACGCTGCCGGCGGTGCCGGTGAGGGTGACGGCATGGACCCGGCCGAGCTCGAGGGCGATCCGCCGCCAGGTCAGCCCGGTGCGGCGTTCGGCGACGCGGATGAGCAGCAGCGCCAGCCAGCACAGCAGCACGTGCGCCCGGATCCGGGGTTCGACCCGGTGGAACACCGGCCGCGGCTCCAGGGTGGACTTCAGGTCCCGGAACCCACGTTCGGCTTCGAGCAGGTTCTTGTAGCCCAGCGCGACGTCCTCGGCCGACAGGTCGGGGTCGGAGGTGGACAGCAGGTACTTGCCGTCCAGCCGCGCCTCGGTGGCGATCTTCGCCCGGTCCAGGACCAGCCGGCCGGAGGGCTGCTGGCGCAGCCAGCGGCCCAGCGTCGGATGGTCGCGCAGCGCGCACTCGGCGCGGACGTGGACGCTGTCGGCACCGGCCTTCTTGCCGTAGAACAGCTGATGATCGCGGGTCACGAAGAACCATTCGCTGTCGCGACGGGCGTAGCGGTCCGTGTAGCAGATGGCCTGTCGGATCCACCGGTCGTCGAGCTGGAGCTGGCCAAGGGAGTAGACCGTGCCGCGGGCCACCGCGGGCCGCTCGGGATCGATACTGATGACGTGCGTCCCCACCTGCAACACGCTGCGGTCGAGCCGCATCAACGACTCCCCGAAATACACCTCACGAAGCGCGGCCCGGCCGATGCGGCCGCCGCCGACCCGGACGTCATCGACGTACAGCCGCCCGAGGGCCCACTTGTCCCGCGTGCAGATGGCCGCGGCGTAGCGCACTGCGAGCTGACGGATCTGGTGATACGCGTCCAATCGCTCCAGCCGCGCTTCGAGGTCGTTCACGCGGGGCGGGAGAGGACGTCGCCGGAGTACGTCGTGTGCACGCGGCGCTCAGCGAGGTACCAGCGCCCGGCCTCCCGAGTATAGCGATCCTCATACGTCAGCCCGGCGACGATCCACTCGTCGCCCACTTCTGACTCGACCCGGCAGACCACCAGGGCATGCGCCTCGTCCGGGCTGTCAAACTCTAGCGCCGGTTCAGCCATGAGATGAAATGTCACGCCGGCCGGCATTTCGGCGGCAAGCGCCGCCATTGCAGCGGCGCGTCCCGATGGCGCGTGCAACGCCTCCAGAGTGGCGAGATCACCAGCGTCGTAGGCGGCCGCATAGCGTGCGACGATTTGACCGATTTCCTCGGCCGCTTCAAGCTGTGCCAGACGCTTCTCGGTCGCAGGCATTCCCAAGTTCTACCGCGTTCGGCGTCGCTGTGATGCCGCGAGTTGCAATCCGTCCGGCTTGCATTCAGAGCACTCGCGATATATCGCGACTGTCACAAGCTTAAATCCGCTCGATTACAGGAGCAGGTGCACGAGACAGCGCAACGAGGGCCGGGCCGAGACCCGGTCACCAGGACGCCGCGAACGCATTACCCCTTCGGACCGGGGCCGACGCGAGCACCACCCGGGAGGTGCAGGACCATTTGCCGGCGGGCGGCGCGGCGGTACCGGGCGAACACGCGCACGCGAGGGACAAGGCCACGGCCGGGCACAGCGGGGCGACACGCGTGCCGCGAGCCTGCTGCTGCTGGCTGACGAGCCGATGCACGGCTATCAGCTGGTGCAGGCCATCGCCGCAGGTACCGATGGGGCCTGGCGCCCGAGTCCCGGTGCCATCTATCCCACGATTGCCCAGCTCGAAGACGAAGGACTGGTCAGCATCACCCCGGACTCCGGCCGCAAGCTGGTTACCTTGACCAAGGCGGGACGCGAGCACTTGGCGGCGAACGCCGCCACGATGGTTGACCCTTTACAGCAATCATGGAGCAGGCTGGCGGCAACAATGACCTGCGGGGGGGCGTCGAGAAGATCCGCCGGCGCCGCCCGGGCAGTTGGTCACAGCGGGAACGACGCGCAGATCGCCGCCGCTCAAACAGATCCTCGGCCAAGCCCGGCACGCCCTGTACCTGCTGCTCGCCGAAGACGCCCAACCAGGAGGCGGCATGCCGCCTACCGAGCCTACCTCGTGCCCACAGCACCGCCCCGGGGAGCCCAAGGTAGGCGGCGGCCCGCCCCACTTCGTGCCGTCGTCGTGCAAACCGCCTTATGATCACACAAGTCATCCATGCGGCTGGGGACCAGCCTTACGTCAGGGCTGCAGCGCCCCGCTCGGACAGCCAGGCCAGCACGCCGGGCCTGACTGTGTCGGTGAAGTTGTTGGCATCGTAGGCGTCGAACCCCCAGACGAGGGTGGTGAAGCCGTGGCGGGAGCCGGCGGCGACGGCTGCCCTGCCCCAACCGTCGGGGGTGCTGCCGACCTCGCCGGCACCTCGGGTTCGAACCTGCGCAGGTCACCAGCGCCGTCGTCGACGCCGTCAGCCGGGACGCTGACGGCCCGGGGCGAGTTTCGCGGCGGGACCGCCGCGACGACCTCGACCGCGGCCAGGGCGCTGATGCAGCACCGAGCACGGCGCCGGGCGCCGCGCAGCTGGCCCGCGCCGGCTACCCCGCCCCGCTAGCCACCTCAGCCGCAAGGGCAGCCGCCGGCGCCTCGGCCGCACGCAGCGGCACTGCCACACCGCCATGCCAGCCGCGCAGCGTTGGCCAGCACCGGTAGAGCAACCCACAGGACGCGCTGACTTGCAGCAGCGGGGCGCCGACAGCGGTGGGACCGGGTCGGGGTCGGGGTCGGTCGGCGGTGGGCCGCGCGGTGGCCAAGGCGGCTCGACCGGCGTGAGCGGGTCAGGAAGCAGCGTGTCAGGCGGGGGAGCGGGCGAGGGCAGCGTCATCATCTGAACCTCCGTTGTCGGCGGACACACCCACAGCCCGATGAGTGTGCGGCTGCGGCGGCCGTAGGACCAGTGACAGCTGTGCCACGCAGCAGAAGGCATGCAGACTCGCCAGCCTCGAGCGGCCAGCCGGGTGAGGCCCGCGGTCGCCTCTGATAAGAGGGACGTGCAGCCCTCGCGGTGGGAGCTGCGGACCTGTGGGCGCAGCGGCCGCGTCACTTACGTTCCCGATGAGGCCGAGCTCGCCGGCCGCCTGTCGGGACGGACTGGTGCGGGGACGGTGTGGCGGTGCCTGCGGTGCGGCGACTTCGTCCTCGGAGCGCCCAAGCACCGCGGGCCGGCGGACCAGGCGCCGCTGGTGCTGCGCGGCAAAGCCCTGCGCTCAGCGATCATCCTTCGGCTGCTGGCCCTCGAGCGGGTACTGCGCACCCTGCTGCTGAGCCTGGCGGTCTACGGGGTACTGCGGTTCAAATCCGCCCGCACCTCCATCCAGGACGCCCTGACCCGCGACCTGCCCGCGTTCCGCGCCTCCGGGATCCACGTCGACCAACTCGCCCTGGTTCGCGAGCTGCAGCACGCCCTTTCGACCCAGCCCTCGCGGCTGAACCTTGTCGCGGCTCTGCTCGCCGGCTACGCCGCGATCGAGGCAGTCGAAGCGGTCGGGCTGTGGCTGCTGGCCCGGTGGGGGGAGTACTTCGCTGCTGTTGCCACCGCGGTGTTCTTGCCGCTGGAGGTCCGGGAGCTGCTCAAGGGGCTGACGTTCACCCGCGGCGCCGCGTTCGTCATCAACGTCGCCGCCGTCATCTACTTGCTGTTCGCCAAACGGCTGTTCGGGCTGCGCGGCGGTCGCCGGGCCTACGACGCCGAGCGCCGCGGCGAGCAGCTGCTCGAAGTCGAGCGCACCGCCCTGAGCAGTCAGGGCGTCCAGGCGCATGATGCCCGCACAGCACCCGCCACCGGGAAGGTGTCACCGTGACAGTCCTCGAGGTGCTCATCGCCCTGTTCCTGCCACCGCTGTCGGTGGCGATGAAAAAAGGGCTGAGCAGCAAAGTCCTGATCGCCGCCGTACTGCAGCTCTGCGGACACGTCCCCGGTGTCGTCTACGGCATCTACGTGGTCACCCAGGAGTAGCCGGCCTCCAAGCGCTCGGCGGTGCGGGACCGTCGCAGTCCCACGGTCGAGGGACGCCGATCCGGAGCGACAGCGCACGCGCTCCACTGCCTGGCGCGGCCCAGACGGATGCTCGGCATCGTCCAAGTGGTGGCGGATGGCTGGCGCCGTCGATCTCGACACGCGGGAACGCTGGCTGTGCGCACCGCCAGGGGCATGTGCGGCTGCTGAAGTCGCGAGGGGGATCTGGCCGTGCGACAAGTTCCGTCCCGTTGGGAATGGGACGAGCCGCTGGCCGACATCGGGCCTTGCGATCGCTGTGCCAGGATGGCTCGGCAGCGGAGGCGGTTGCCCCACACGGGAGCGGACCGCTCGAGTCTTGGCCCCTCGCCGCCACGTTGAGCAGGGACCGTTACGCAACAGCCGGCACCATCTTCGTGCTCCGCTCCGGCGACGTCACCGGGGCCGTCATCCGGCTCGTCACCCACTCCCGTGTCGACCATGCCGGGGTGTGCTTCGGCGGCGGCACTGTCGAGGCGAAGCTGCGCGGTGCGATCACCGGACGCGAACACACCGGCGCCCTTTATGGCACCAGGCTGCTGGCCGAGATGGAACGGCAACGCCCAGGCGTCGGGGCTGACGTCGCCGCGGCGGCGCTCAAGCTGCTGGGCACGCCGTACGGGTTTGTCGACATCGCCGCGCTTGGCTTGGCCGACCTGGGGTTGCGCCAGCGGTGGCTGGAGCGGGTCGTGGACCGCCAGCACGCGCTGATCTGCTCCCAGCTCGTCGACCAGGCGTGCCTGAATGCGGGAGTGCACCTGTTCACCGACGGCGGATGGCGGGCCGGGTTGACCCTGGCGACCTGCAGCGGCTGATCCTCGCTGGCGGCCAGGACGTTCGGGTCGACTGAAGCAGGGGCAGGGGATGGTCGGTCAGCGCAGCAGCCGACCAGCAACCGACAGAAGGGAATGCGCCGTGAACTTCGACCCGTCTACGATCATGAATCTGGTCGGCCAGCTTGGTGGTGACCACCAGCAGGCTGCCCAGCAGCTGCAGGGCATGGGCCAGGTCGACCCCGAGCAGCACGCTGGGCTGCTCAGCGGCCTGGGGGTCGACCCGCAGCAGCTGCAGAGCGGGGGTTACCAGCAGCACTTCGACGCCCAGCAGCAGCCCGGGTTCGGCGGCTACCAGCCCGGCGGGAACTACGGCGACCAGCAGCCCACCTTTGGCGCCTCCGGCCAGCAGGGTTACGGCGAGGCGGCGGCGAGCAGGGCTACGGCGAGCAGCAGCAGGGCGGCCAGGGTTACGGCCAGGGCGGCGGCGAGCAGGGCTACGGCGAGCAGCAGCAGGGCGGCCAGGGTTACGGCCAGGGCGGCGGCGAGCAGGGCTACGGCGAGCAGCAAGGCGGCGAGCAGCAGAGTTACTGAACGGTCGCCGTTGCAGCAGTTGCACCCGATTCCTGCTGGACACGTCCGGTAGGGGCTGCCAGAGCCCCCAGTCGGGCTGGTCGTTGCTTAGAACCGGATGCCGCATGACCAACCTGGTGCGAACCGGCAGTGGTGTGTGGCTTGCCGGCGCCTAAGTACACGGCGTTCGTTGCGACGACCGACTCGGGGTCGTAGGCATAGTGGGGGAGTGCCTGTAGGGGAAAGGTTGGGCTGCAGCATGTCGGCCGCAGTGTGGGGATGTGCTGGCCGAGGCGCTGGTAGCTGTGGGAGTCATCGACTGTGTGGCCGGCAGGTGCCAGGCGGCGCAGCAGGTCGTGTGGTTGCCGGGCGCTGGCCCCGCTGATGCTGGCACAGCCCGGGGATGCGGGCGGTATCGCCGGCGGCGGCCAAGACCGAGCGGGGCAGGGTAGTGGCCGAGACGACGAGACCGGCTCGATGGGCCAGGCGGCGTCGGCGGGAAGCCTGCCGTCGCGGCTGCGTGATGTGTACAGCAAGCGGGTCGGGCCATCGGAGCAGGCGCTGCTGCTGTCCTGGGCGGCGTTCACGGCGACTTTCGGAACCACCCGGGCGATCACCCACTTGCTCAAGCATCGTGAGCCCGGCAGCGGCGGCTCGGGTGGGATTGCCATCGGCGGCAAGCATCTGCATCACTACAACTTGGGGATCATGCTGCTGACCAGCGTCGGCGGCGTGGCGGTGCACGGCCAGGAGCACCGGCGCCGGCATTCGCTGACTGCCCTGAGCTACGGCGTCGGTGCCGCACTGATCGTCGACGAGCTCGCGTTGCTGCTGGACCTGTCCGACGTCTACTGGGCCAGCGAAGGGCGGACCAGCGTCGACGCGGCCGTCGGGGTGATCGGCGTCGGGGGCCTGGTTCTGGCAGCGGTGCCGTTCTGGGGCGCGGCGGCACGCGAGGTGCTCCGGACCGGGCGCGGCGACGCCCCGTAGCATCCGCGGTGCGGCGGGCCGATAGCCACCCGGCATGTCCTGGTCGGCATCGAGGTGGCCGTTTAGACCGCCGCGGGGCGGTGGCGGGCTCGGCGAGCCGTCGGTTGGTCCCGGTGTCAGAGCTTCGCGCGGAAGAAGGGGACGCACGTCGTGGTGCGGCCCGAGAGGGCACTGCTGGGCGTAGAGGACAGAAACAGAGTCTGCGGCATCCGGGAGCGTCCCCAGGGCAGTCCCTGGCCGGGGCTGTCAGCGGGACCGGCTGACCGGTAGGTCACAGGCTAGCGAGGAACTCGGCGGGTCTCGCCTTCGTCACCATCATGTGGCTGTCACTCTGCGGCGCGCTACGGCGGGCCTGCTTGTCGTGGCTGCTGTGCTCTGGGCGGCGGTCAACGGGCCGGTCGAGGGACCGACGCTGCTGGTGGTCAGTTCCGGGCATGGGTTGACCCTGGGTGACCTGCCGTCCGTGGTAGCGGTCATCACGGCGGGTTGGCTGCTCGTGCGGCGCCGCTGACCCGGCCGGCCTTCAACCGATCCTTCCAGGTAGGGCAGTTTCTGATGCCCGGCGCTGGCCCGCGTCCGGGCTGGCGCCGACGTTGACCGGCTCTCCTCGCCAGCCGTGCCAGGGCAGCTTGGCCGGCCGTCGCGGCTGCGCCTCGGCGGCAGCGAGGGGCCGCGCGCAGCCGGCTCGCCGAGCCCGGGCTGGTATGCCTTAGCAGCATGAACCTGGCTGCCTGCCTACCCGGCTGTCCTTCGCTGAGGTGGGACAGGTGAGCGGCCGTGCCCCGGGCGACGCCTACCGGCAGAAAGCCACAGCGAGCCCTGGTTCATGGGCGTGCAGCGGGCACAGAACGTGATGCCGTGCCAGCGGCTAGAACGCCCGACGGGGTCGCTTGGAGCAGCGCGCCGGCGATGACCTGGTGCCCGGCTGAGTTGGGATGGTCCCCGTCGTCGGCCAGCAGCCCGGTGTCATCGTCGCCAAGCGCAGCTCCGCGGAACGCTCGCGCGGGTCGACATATGTCGCTCGCCTGAGGGCAGCGGCGTGCTTCAGGCGCTGGTTGACCCACCGGGTCAGCAGGTCGCCCGTCGTCACATAAGACGAACCGGCGGCGGCCGCGGCCGCAACCTGCCCGTCTTCCCAGATATCCCAGTACCCGGTCAGCAGCACGGTGGTGGGTGCATGGTGACGCAGAACGTCTATCCGGACCAGGATCCCATCGAGCCCCACCGATGACGAGCTGAGCACCGCGCTCGGCGGCACACCCGAGCCGCAGAACCAGCCAGCAGCAGAGCCCCCCGCTGACGCCGCTGATGATGGACGGTAGGCAGCCGGCGAAGTGAGAGCAGCCAATAGTCCAAACAGGTGGCGGCTGCCCACGACCCGCCCGGGGTGCTGCTCGCCTCACGGCATCGCAAGGGAGAACCTGAACCGGTGAGCACCGGGCAGCACCAAGGCGCAGGCGGCCAGCCGGCGGGGCTGCGGCTTGGTCCCGGGTTTGGTGCTGCCAGTCGAGGCGGTGACTGAGACGTTCGCGGTGCTGGCCAAGCGTGGTGCTGGCAAGACCTACACCGCGGCGGTGCTGGTCGAGGAGATGCTCGCCGCCGGTCTGCCGGTCGTGGTCGTGGACCCGGTCGGGGTGTGGTGGGGGCTGCGCTCCTTCGCCGACGGCAGCTCAGCCGGGCTGCCGGTGGTGATCTTCGGTGGGGACCACGCCGACCTGCCGCTGCCCGAAACCTCCGGCACGGTGCTGGCGGAGCTGGTCATCGACGAGCGGGTACCGGCGGTGCTGGACCTGTCCAGCCTGTCCAAGAGCGCCGCCCGGCGGTTCATGGCCGACTTCGCCGAGCGGCTGTATCACCGCAACCGGGACGCGCTGCACCTGGTGCTGGACGAGGCGGATGCGTTCGCCCCGCAGCGCGCCGACCCAGGCCAGCAGCGGCTGCTCGGCGCGATCGAGGACCTGGTGCGCCGCGGCCGGGCTCGCGGCATCGGTGTCACCCTGATCACCCAACGTCCGGCGGTGCTGCACAAGGACGTGCTGACCCAGGCCGAGGTGCTGATCGCGCTGCGGATGACCGGCCCTCGTGACGTGGCCGCCATCGACGAGTGGGTCCGGCTGCATGCCGACGACGCCCAGGCCGGCGAGGTCAAACGCTCGCTGCCCTCGCTGCCGGTGGGCACCGCCTGGGTCTGGTCGCCGGGCTGGCTGGGGCTGCTGCAGCGGGTCGAGGTCCGCACCCGGCGCACCTTCGACTCCTCCGCAACCCCCAAGCCCGGCCAGCGCCGCCAGCTATCCGACCGGATGGCGCCGGTCGACCTGGCCGCCCTGGCCGGACGGCTGCGGACCGCTACCGAACAGAGCGCCACCGAACAGTCCGGTGCAGAACAGGCCGGCGGCAGCGACCCGGTGCGCCTGGCCCGCCGGGTCGCCGAGCTCGAGACCGAGCTCACCGCCGCCCGGGCCGCGCCCGCCCGGGTGCAGCGGGTCGAGGTCCCGGTCCTGGCCCCCGGCGAGCTCGACCGACTCGAACGCCTGGCAACCGACGCCCGGACCCTGGCCGGGATGCTGAGCTCAGCCGCCGACCGGCTGCTCGGCCAGCACCCCTGCCCGGCCGGGGAAGGTGCCCCGCCGGCCGCCGCGGCCGCACCAACTCCACTGCATCCCGCCGCCCGCCGGGGCCGGCCAGCGGCCGACAAGCCCCCGCCGGCGTCTGCTCCCCCCGCCTGAACAGAAAGCTGTCCCACGCCCACCGGCACGCCAGCGGCCTGGGGCCGCCGACGACACACGCTGCCGCCCCCGAGCTGCTCGAGGCCGCCGATCAGAACTGGTGCACCCCGCCCAGCGGGCCGAGGCCGGCCGCCTGCGCGGGCGGCACCCGGCTGCGGTCCACCGCGAGCCCGGCCGGAGGCTGGCCTCGAATGGTGCTGCATACCGGGCCGGTGGCGGTCCTCGTCCTGCTTGGCGCTGTATGCAGCTCGCGCGGGTGCTGCAGGGTCTATGAGCTGCTGCTCGATCAGCTGCGGCGACGTCGACTGCGCTTCGGCTTGTCCCCCACTGACTCGACCCCCACAGACTCGTCCGCCACGGACTCTGCTGGTTCTGCCATGGCCGGTTCGGCTGGGGTTGGTTCGGCTGCGGGTGCCTGCTGGGCGCTGGTGTACTGAGCGAGCACGTGGTGGGGAATGTTGCCGCGGCTCGAGACCGGCACGCCGTTATGGTTCGCCCACGCCCGCACTGTCGCGGGGTTGGCATCTGCGAGCCGATGACTTTCCTTGCCCCGTCGGGAGCCAGCGTGCGCACGGTCTGTCCGGCGCGCGGCGGCGACGAAGCCCGCCATGCTGCCCCGCAGGTGTTGCGCATTCTGCGTGGACAGGTCGATCTCATAGGACCGGCCATCCACAGCGAAACGAACTGTCTCAGTTGCCGGGGAACCATCGAGGTCGTCGATGAACACGACGGTGGTGGTGCGTGCCAACGAGTGCCTCCTGTGGGTGAAGCCCTGCAAGATCGGCCTAAGCGAGTGCACGGATGCAGGAGATGCCAGCGGCTTGGTTGGCCGTGTCAATGCGAACTGGCCCCAGGATGACGGGGCGGATCCCAGTCAACGTCACAGCGGGCCAGATCAGACTGACAGGACCACCGGCGCCAAGGCGACGTCACGCGCTGGGCTCGCTGGCAGCAGCCGGGTTCGCTTGCGACACCGGCATCCCTGCCCCGGCACAGGGACCCGGCGCCCGGTCAAGCCGCGGCCGGCCCGCAAGGGCCTACCCGCGCGGGAGTCAGGGCGCACCTGGTTGCCTGCCAGGGGACGTAAGCATGCCGGGCACGTACCGGGACGTGAACGAGCCGCCGCTCGGTCAGGGGCGCCGGTGTCCGCCAGAGCCTGATGCTGGCCGGCAAGGTCTGAGGTGATAGGTGAGCAGGGCCGGCTGGAACCGGCTGGCGCGGTAGCGAATTAGCCGGTTAGGAGGCTGCTGGCCGCAGATCGTGATGGCCGAGCGGGACGCCTCAGCCGCCCGCGGCGCCGGCTCGTTGGGTGAGGCGGGGTAGGTCGAGAAGGACGACGGCGCGGGTTTCTAGCCGAAGCCAGCCGCGGCCGGCGAACTCGGACAGGACCTTGTTGACCGACTCTCGGGAGCCGCCGGCGAGCTGGCCGAGCTCAGACTGGGTCAGCTCGTGCGCTACCCACACCTCGGGGCCGTGTCGCTGTCCGAACCGGGCCGCGAGCTCGAGCAGCACGTTGGCGACCCGGCCGGCGACGTCGACGAACATCAGGTCGACGATGGTGCTGTTGGTGCGGCGCAGCCGGCGGGCCAGCACCTGCAACAGGCGGGCCGCGACGTGCGGTCTTGACGTGCCCCAGGCGAGCAGGTCCCTGCTGGTCAGTACTGCCACCCGGCCGCCGGTGACGGCAGTGACGGTGCTGGTGCGCGGACCGGGGTCGAACACGCTGAGCTCCCCGACCATGTCCCCGGTCCGAGTACCGCGGTCACAGCCTGTCCGTCGCGGTGCTCGCGGGCTACGGTGAACCGCCCGTGAAGCACGACGAACACGTCGGCCTCGTCGACGTCGCCTTGGGCGAACAGCCGGGCGCCGCGGCCCAGGGTGCGGGGGGCGAACGCGGGCAGCAGGGCGGCGACGTCGTCGGGGTCAAGGCCGCGGAACAGCTGAGCCGAGCGCAGCACGTCCAGCTCGTCTTCGGTGCCCGGCCAGCCCGAAGCCTGCGCACCGCCGAGAACGTCGCCAGAGGCCGGCCGAGCGTCTGGACTGTTCACGTTGGTGATGCTCCCATGGTCGGGTCATGCCACCGAACCGGTGCCTTGCCAGGGATGGCTGACGCGATGCGGGGCATCTAGGGGGCCGTGCTGCTGAGGCCAGTCCTTGCGCCCGAGGTGTTGCAGCGGAGGAGCGGTTAGGCCACTCGCGTCTGGTCGTTCGCGGCTGGTACCAGTTCGAGGGGTGTGCTGGCCGTGCCGGGGTGGGCCGGCTGGTTCCGGTTTCGTTTAGGCGGTGCTGGTGGGCTGTAGCCCATGTCGGCGAGGGCGGCTGGTGACCCGCCGGCGGTGAGCGCGGCGTGGTGCGCCTGCCGGTAGTTTCGTCGTCGGCAGTGGTCACTAGGTCGCGGGCGTGGTTGAGGATGCTGTCTGCCTCGAGCTGGGCCTGGCGCAGGTGCGCCTGCGCTCTGTGTTTCGCGTCGTCAACTCCGGCGGCCGCGGCCGCGGCCTGCTGCTGGGCGGCCGCGACGCCGATTCCCCTGCGGCGTTGATCAGGGGGCCGGCCAGGCGGTCCCTGGCCGCTTTCTGCGCGGTTGTCGTGCCCCTCGCGGTTCTGCCATGTCCACTCCCCCTGTTCCGGTGCGCCCGCGGGTGGCTCGGTCCCGCGGCTGCTGGGGACAGCGTGACCCACCTGCTTGTCACGGCGGGAGCCGCGCCTGAAGGCGCGGTCGGGTCCTGGCCGTCCGGCAGCCCGAGCCGGAGGTGGCCGGTTCCGAAAGCGGAAGCGGGGCCTGAGGTGCCACCATCGGCGGTGCGACCCGGCGGGGTCGCGGGGCTCAACGTCGCGACCGGGCGCGGTCGGGACGCATCAGCAACAGGGCGTGGGGCGCGGGGTGGGAGGGGCGGGTGGACGAGCAGCAGGCCAGCGACGCCAGCCTTGCCGCCGACGGGGTGGCGGAGAGCGGGAACGGCGCGGCGCTGGCCGTGCGGCATCGGGACCACCGCTTCCCGGGCCGGGGACGGCGGATCACGGTGCGCCTCGCCGATGAGGAGCTGGCGGAGATCGAGCTGGCGGCGGGGCGGGCGGGGCTGACGCCGACCGGTTACGTGGGGGCGGTGGCGCTCGCGGCGGCGCGGGGGACGCCGCCGCCGGCGCCGTCGCAGTCGCGGGAGGCGCTGGGTGAGCTGATGGCGGCGCGGGCGGCGGCGCGCCGGTTCGGCGGGAACGTCAACCAGGCGTTGGCGGCGCTGAACAGTACGGGTGGGGCGCCGGCGTGGCTTGGCCAGGCGGTGGAGCTGACCGCTCGGGCGGTGGCCCGGGTGGATGCGGCGGCGGAGCTGCTGATGGCGCGCCGGCCGTGATCGGGAAGGTCGCGCCGCGGGGCAGCCGGGTGGGGGGGCTGATCCGCTACCTGTACGCGACCGGCCCGGCGCAGCAGGAGGGCCGGGGGCGGCGCAACCCGCATACCGACCCGCGGGTGGTCGCGGGGTTCGACGAACCGGCCGTGCTGGAGCCGGGGGTCAGCGGGAAGGGGTTGCGGGACTTTCGCCGGCTGACCTCGTTGTTGGAGCAGCCGCTGGCCGCTGCCGGGGTGGGGGCGGAGAAGCGGCCGGTGTACCACCTGATCATCGCCGCGAGAAAGGACCCGCAGACGGGCGTGATGGTCGACCGGTACCTGTCCGATGCCCAGTGGCGGGACATCGCCGAGACCTACCTGGACCGGATGGGGCTGGCGCCGCGGGGTGATGACCTGGCGGTGCGCTGGGTCGCGGTGCGGCACGCCGATGACCACGTGCACGTGGTGGCAACCCTGGCCCGGCAGGACGGGCGGCGGGTGTTCCCCCGCAACGACTTCTGGCGAGCCGGGGAAGCGTCCCGGGAGGTGGAGACCAAGTACGGGCTCACGGTGACCGCCGCGAGCGACCGGACCGCGGCCAAGCGGACCAGCTACGCCGAGACCCAGAAGGCCGCCCGGCGCGGTCAGGGCGAGCCGGCGCGGGACACGCTGCGCCGCTCGGTGCGCACCGCCGCCGCCGGTGCCAGCAGCCTGTCGGAGTTTGTGGAGCGGCTGCGCGACGACGGGCTGCTGGTCCGGGAGCGGCACAGCGAACGCAACCCGGGCCAGATCACCGGCTACGCGGTGGCGCTACCCGAGTCCGTCGACGTCGGCGGACAGCCAATCTACTTCGGCGGTGGGAAGCTCGCCGCCGACCTCACTCTGCCCAAGCTGCGCCGCCGCTGGGAGCCGGCCGAGCCTGATGGCAGTGCCACCGCAGCTGGCGCCGGCGCCGCGGCCGGGCAGCCCGGGCAGGCGGCGAGCGCGACCTCTTCAGCGTCTTCGGCAACGGATGCAGGGTCCAACCAGGACCGGCACCGGCTCACCGGCGAGGAACGGGCCCAGATCTGGGAGCAGGCGACCGCGGCCGCGGCCCGGGCCACCGAGCAGGTCCGCGCGGCCGCGGGAACGGACCCGCGGGCAGCGGCGGACGCCGCGTGGGCCACGTCGGACTTTCTCGCCTCAGCGGCCCGGGTCGTCGAGGGCCGCCGCGGCGGGCCGCTCACCGCCGCCGCTCGCCAGTACGACCGCGCTGCACGGGAGCTGTGGGGCCGGCTGCCCGCTCCGTCGCAGGCCGGGCAGGGGCTGCGCGCCGCGTCGGTGCTGCTCGCCTCCGCGCGGTTCGTCGGCCGGGGCGAGAACACCCAACTGCTCGCGCTGCTCGCCCAGTTGGCTGCACTGTCCGACGCGGTAATCCGGCTGCGGGAGAACAAGGACCGTGCCGCGCAAGCCGCCGCAGCCCGCAGTGCGGCCGAGCAGCTGCGCCTGACCAGCGCCCGGCGGACCAGCCTGCAGCCCGGCCCAGCGGCTGCAACCGCAACCCGCACCCGCCGGCCCGGGTTGTCCTTCGACGCCGGCCGCCCCCGGCCGGGACCGGCGCAGGGCCCGGCCGGTCCGCACCGCGGACCCCGCAGGTAGGGGGCGGTGCGGGTCGGCCTTTACGGCGTACCCGCCGAGTCCAGCGGCGCTGGGATGCGTTCAGGAGGTGACGTCAGCGCGCCGAAAGCGCAGCCAGGCGATGGCGCCGGCGGCGGCGGCGTAGGCCAGCTGGGTCACCAGGCCTGGCAGCAGCGCGGAGATGCGCACGGTAGTGCGCAGCAGCTCGCCGAAGTCCAGCCAGTGAGTGGTGAGCAGGTAGGGGTGGATGGCCGAGAGCTGCGGGATGCTGGCCAGCACGGCTGAGACCACCGCGAACCCGACGGTGGCTGCCATCGCCGCGACAGGCACCTCGGTCAGCGTCGAGATCGCCAGGCCAACGACGGCAAGACCGGCCAGGGACACGGCGACGAACAGTGCCACCCCCAGGGTGCGCAGCAAACCGTTGGCCAGCGAGACGGTGTCTCCGGACAGCAGGGTCACTCGCCCCAGCGGGAACAGGGCGGCGCCGGTGACCAGCCCGACCACCGCCACGGTGAGGGCCGCCGCGGCGGTGTAGGCAAGGGCGCCGGCGGCTTTGGCGGCCAGCAGACGAGCCCGGGTGACCGGCACTGTCAGCAGGTAGCGCAAGGTTCCGGTGTTGGCCTCACCCGCGACGGTGTCGGCGCTGACGATGCCGACGACCAGCGGCAGGAACAGCGGCAGCGCGACGGTCAGGGAGGTGAAGACCAGGAACAGCCCGTTGTCGGTGACTTGGGATAAGAAGGTCGGGCCTTCACCCGGCTGGGGTGAGCCGGACACTTTTAGCACGACGCCCAGCAGCAGCGGCACCCCCCCGAGCACGGCGAGCAGTACCTGGTTGCGGCGCCGGCCGAACACCAGCCGTAGTTCGCTGCGCAGCAGCCTGCCGGTGGCCCCCCGCTGGCGGGTCAGGACCGGACGCGGCAGTGCGGGGGCGGCCGGCGGGGCGTGGAGCAGCTCAGCGTGCGACATCGAAACCTTCCCCGGTCAGCTCGACGAAGACGTCTTCAAGCGACGGGCGCTGCACCCGAAGACCGCTGATCGGTACCCCGGCGTGGACGAGGGTTGCGGCCAGGTCCTCGACGCCGCCGGCAGCCCCGCGTCCTGAGGTGTCGCCGCCGTCGAGTGGGACGCTCAGCACGGCAGCGGCGCTGTCCCGCTGCGCGTTCTGGGTCACGGCGGCTACCAGCCCGGACCCGGCGAGGACGGCCAGGGCGCGGTCCGGGTCGCGAGTTTCGATCTGCACGCGGGCGCCGCCGGCGCCGCGCAGGTCGGCGAGCGGTCCCTGCAGGACCATCCGTCCGCGGCTCATGATCCCGACATGGCTGCAGACCTGTTCGATCTCGGCCAGCAGGTGGCTGGAGACGATGACTGTGGTGCCCTCATCGGCCAGGGCCCGCACCAGCGTCCGTACCTCACGGGTGCCTTGAGGGTCCAGGCCGTTGGTCGGCTCGTCGAGCACGAGCAGCTCACGTGGTTGCAGCAGCGCGCCGGCCAGCCCGAGGCGCTGCTTCATGCCCAGGCTGTACTGACGGAAGCGTTTGCCGGCCGCGGCACCGAGCCCGACCCGGGACAGGGCCCCGTCGATCCGGGCGGCGCTGGTCCGTGGGTCGGCGTTCTGGTCGACCGCGTCCAGGCGTCGCAGGTTGTCCCGCCCGGACAGGTAGGGGTGAAACGCAGGTCCTTCGACCAGTGCCCCGACCCCGGCAAGGACCTCGCGCCCCGCGTCGGGCATGGGCCGGCCGAGCAGGGTGATGGCACCCGCGGTGGGGGTGACCAGGCCCAGCAGCATCCGGATCGTCGTCGTCTTACCCGACCCGTTGGGCCCGAGAAAGCCGTAGACCGCCCCGCGAGGCACCTGCAGGTCGATCCCGTCGACGGCGACCTGCCCGCCGCGGAACCGTTCGGTCAACCCCGTCGTGATCGCCGCCTGCCCGGCCGGGGACCCCGCGACGGCCCCGGCCGGGTACACCCGGCTGGCAGTCGTTGCCGGCAGGCCGGCGGTGCCGGTGTGCTGCTCCAAAGCGGGTGCGCTCACCGGTCGCCCGCCGCCACCTTCGACAGCGTGCCCGCCGGGACGGCCCCGGCGTAGAGACGTCCGTCGTCGGTCAGCAGGACGCTGACCAGCGAGCTGGTCAGCACCCGCCCGCCCGGTACGGGCCGGGTCAGCCGGTCAAGCAGGCTGCGCTGGCTCGGATCCAGAGCGCCCACGCCGGCACCGCGGACGGCGACGACCGAGGTCCAGCCGGTGCCCAGCGTGCGCGTCTGGGTCTGGGTCTGTGAGCTCGCCGCCGGGTCGGTGCTCTTCGGGGTGGAGGGCGCCTGCTGCTCGACGACTTTGGTGCCGACCGGCGGGGCGAAGGCGAACACCGACGCCGGCGGTGTGGTGAAGGAAATGTCGGTGAACCCGACCTCGACCGCCGGCTGGGTGCTCGAGGAACTGCCCCACACCTGCACCCGCAGCGGCAGCGACGTCGCGGCGTCGACCGCGATCCGCACCGAACGGACCAGGGTGCCGGTGTCGCGGGGGGCCAGCACCAGCTGGTAGGCCGCCCGCCGGGCGACCCGCACGTTCGCCTCGATGCCCACAGCCGTCGTGGGGTTGATAGCGCCCAGCGCCGCAGCTGCCGCCTGCTGCGGACTCTGGTACTGCCCGGCCGGGTCGCCGGCACCGCCGGTGTCGCCCGCCGCACCGCTGGCGTGGTTGCGGCTGGCGGCTGGCAGCTGCCGGTGGGTGGCGGTCCGGCTGTCGCTGGTGTAGGTCCACACATCACGCCCGTTACGGACCACGTCGTACTCGGCGAGCTGGCCCAGCAGCGCGATGCGCTGCCGGTCGGGGCCCGCGGCGTGCACCTGAAGCGTGTGCGAACCGCTGAGCAGGGCCAGGGCGTCGGTACGGGCAGCACCCGAGGGCAGCGCGGGCAGGCCCAGCCGGGATGTTTCCACCACCGTGCCGGACAGCCCCACCCCGTTGCTCGCCGCGCCGGTCGCCTCGACCGAGGCCAGCAGCTCGGCGGCGGTACGCGGCGGCAGCTTCAGACTCGCCGCCGAGGAGGTGGCGGCGGGAACCACGACCGCGGCGGCGACGGCTGCGGTGGCAGCGCCGGCAAGCACCAGCAGCCGGCGGGAAGGACGAACAGAGCTCTGCGTCATGGCTCCACTGTGACCTGCGGCGGCTGTGAGCACGCTGAGGGCGCCGCCCACCCCGCTGAGCGCCAGGGGGCGGGTCGGGCGGCACGATGAAGGCGTGCGGGTGCTGGTCGTGGAGGATGAGCAGCGGATGGCTGCCGCCATCGAGCGCGGCCTGGCCGCCGAAGGCTTTGCTGTCGACGTTGCCCACGACGGGGCCCGCGGCGCTGAACTCGCCGAACTCGGCGGCCATGACGTGATCGTCTGCGACGTGATGCTGCCCTACCTGTCGGGCTATGAGCTGGTTCGGCGGCTGCGCCGCGCCCGGGTATGGACCCCGGTGCTGCTGCTAACTGCCAAAGACGGGGAGTACGACGAGGCCGACGGCCTGGATCTGGGGGCCGATGACTACCTGACCAAACCGTTTTCCTTCGTCGTGCTCGTCGCCCGGCTGCGGGCACTGCTGCGCCGCGGCACCCCCGAACGCCCGGCTGTGCTGGTCGCCGGCCTGCTCGAGCTGGACCCCGGCGGCCGCCGGGTCACCCGCGACGGCGAGCCAGTCGAGCTGACCGCCCGCGAGTTCGCCCTGCTCGAATATTTGATGCGCAGCGCCGGCCGGGTGGTGTCCAAAGCAGAACTGGTCGAGCACGTCTGGGACTCACCCGACACCGACCCCAACGCTGTGGAGGTCTACGTCGGCTACCTGCGGCGCAAGCTTGGCGCCGACGCACTCCAAACCCACCGCGGAGCCGGCTACCGCATACCAACCTCCCAGGCCGCAGCTGAGGCTGGCCGGGATCGCCCGGCGTCACAGCGGTGAGCCCCCGGCGATGGTGGACGGGGCGCTCGCTGCGGGCCCGGTTGACCCTGGTCGCGACCGGTTGCCTGACCGCAGGCCTGATCCTGGGTGCGGTAGCCCTGGCCGCTGGTTTTGCCAGCAGCCGGCTGGCCGACCTTGACCGCAGCGCCGCCCAACCCGCCGACGTCGTCGCTGGGCTGCTGTCCGGCGGACAGCTCCCCCGCCCGCTTCCCGTCCCGCAAGGCAGCAGCGCCATGGTGCAAGTCCTCGAACCCGGCGGCCGGGTCGTCGCCGCATCCCAGTCGGTCAGCCAGACCCTGCCGCTGATCCCCGTCGAACGGCTCGGGTCCTGGCCCCGGCATCGTGCCGGCACCGTGCAGGACGCAGCCCTGGGTGATGTGCCGCTGCGTGCTGTGGTCCGCGACGCATCCGACCCGGCGGCTGGGGGCGCGCACGTGCTGATCGTGGCTGCCGTGCCGTTCCGCGACGTCCGCGGCGCGCTGCAAGCACTGCGCACGGTGCTGGTGCTTGTCGTCCCCACCGTCGCCGCTCTGGTTGCCGTGACCTGCTGGCTGCTGGTGGGCTCCGCGCTTCGTCCAGTGACAGCCCTGCGCCGGGGAGCGGACGAGATCGGCGCCGGGGACGCCCCGGGCGCACCGCCGACGCCCCCGGACCCAACCGGCCCTTCTCGCGTGCCCGGGCGGCTACCCGAACCATCCGCCGACGACGAGCTGGCAGCGCTGGCCCGCACCTTGAACCAGATGCTCGCCCGCCTTGATGCCGCCGCCCAGCGGGAACGAGGCTTCCTCGCCGACGCCGCCCACGAGCTGCGTTCACCCATCGCCACGTTGCGCACCTCTCTGGAGGTGGCCCTCGCGCACCCCGCCGGGGTCGACTGGCCCGACACCGCCACCGGGCTGCACCTGGACGTGCTGCGCCTCGGCCGCCTCGTCGATGACCTGCTCGCACTCGCGCGTCTTGACAGCGGGACCACCCGCCCGGCACAGCTCGTGAACCTGGCTGACATCGCCTGCCAAATCGTCACCGCAAGCGGGGCCGGTGGCAGCCGGCCTAGCACGACGCCGCACGTTGTGCTGGCGACCGAGCCGGTCCTGGTGAACGTGCCGCCGGAGGCGCTACGACGCGCGGTTGCCAACCTGGTGGACAACGCCCGGCGAGCAGCCCGACAGACCGTGCGGATCAGCACCTACCGGCAGGGGGACGACGCCGTGCTCTACGTCGACGACGACGGCCCCGGAATCCCAGCCAGCGACCGTGAGCGCATCTTCGAACGCTTCGGGCGACTTGATGACTCGCGCAGCCGCGACGACGGCGGTACCGGTCTCGGCCTGGCGATCGTGCGCGCCACCGCCCGATCCGCAGGCGGCGACGTCAGCGTCACCGACAGCCCGCTGGGCGGCGCGAGGTTCGCCCTGCAGCTTCCCGCGGCAGCTGAAATCTTGACCGAGCGCGGATAACCGGCCCACGCAGCTGACTGCTGGTGTCCGCTCAGATAGCAGTTAAGGGCGTCTGAGTTGCCCTGCTGAAAGGCCTGGCGGTGTTCAGGAGGCTGGATGCAGGTGTTTGGACCGGCAGTGCCTGGCTTGAGCGGCGCCCACGACGGCAACCACCAGTGGCAGCAGAAGCAGGAGCTGCAGCCAGCCGTAACGGCGAAGTTCGGCGCGCACGTCAACCCCGGCCAGCTCGGCTTCCAGCCGTCCCGGCGGCCAAAGGTCCACCGCGTGCACCGCAAGGGGTAGGCAATTCAAGCCGGCGCCGGTCAGCCAAGAGCAATAGTCAAGACCTGTGGATGAAGATCGTTTAGGCGGCTGCTGGGACTGACTGTTCAGCGGCGGGGTTGGGCTGGTTGTGGTGCTGCTCGTCGGGTCGTTCGACGAGCTGTCCGGCGTGGAAGACGGCGCCGGCGCGGACGAGGGCGACCAGGTGGGGTGCGTTGACGGCGCGCCAGCGCACCTGGGCGGCCTCGATGAGCTTGAACGCCATCGCCAGCCCGGCGGCCTTGCTGCCGGGTCCGCGGGCGACCTTGGTGCGGTGCCGCACGGTCGCGAACGTCGACTCGATCGGGTTGGTGGTCCGCAGGTAGGGTAGGCGGCTGGCCGGTGGCGTATGTGGTGGTAGGTCCCGGCGCTCATCCCCGGCGTTTCCGCCGGGCGCCCACCTCCGGTGACCGTGACCAACGCTCCGTTTCCAGCCGCCCCCCGTCAA
>JAABVA010002061.1_pt1 | contig 20476 bp, 5 predicted proteins | sample 5560331 | NCBI WGS metagenome assembly JAABVA01 (sample SAMN12812661, study PRJNA571458) | rock metagenome | isolation source: Antarctica rocks | place: Antarctica: Victoria Land, Mt New Zealand sud | collected 2016-01-07 | reverse complement strand
TCAACATCAGTTTTTTCTTTCTTAAATGTCTTTCTAAATGTTCTTTCTGCTGCTGCTGTCTTCTCTTTACCTAATACAGTCTTTGTAGCACTGTGTCTTAGAGTTTTCTTAATATGTATTATAATGTAATATGATGATACAATGATGCTTTAAGATTAAATTAACAAAAATATTATAAAAAAGCAGTTTAAATGCATCTCTGAATGACAATGAGTTCTAGAGTGATCTTGTAGTTTGAAGATGTATTGTAGTTTGAAAGTGTGTTGTAGTTTAAAAGTATGTAGTTAAAAGATGTGTTGAGAGCTTTTAAATGTTAGCAATACTTAAATGTTAAATTGCTGATAAATAATACATTTACTTATGATATATATATCAATGTTATGAATAAATATATCAACATACTTACTTTTAACACTCAATTTAACACTTTCTTATCTTCATCTCTGTTACTCAATCTACTACACTCACTCTGTCTCTATTCAGTCTCTATACTCAGTCTCTATACTTACTAAATATGTTGCTCAGTGCTATTATTTGTTTTACTGCTCATTTCTTAAGATTTAATCTTATACATTGCTTTTGTACTTCACTCTGATGCATAGCTGTAATGCATACATATAATACTTGATTATATTGCTCAGTATAGAACTCAGCAGCTAACTATATATTTTAGATTCTCATCATAATGAATTTAGACATTAAGCTTTCACTGCAGACTGCAAAATACTTAACTTTTAATTTATTCTCAGTCTTTAAAGAGAAATCTAATTATTATGATCATTTATAGAAGTTTATATATAATTTAAAGAAAATATTTAATGAATACTTGAATAACTTAAAGACTGTATGTGCAAGAAAGAAATGACAGAAATGTATAAAGAATGAGAACTTTAAACAAATTAAAAATGTAAAGATGATGAACTGCAAAGCTGTAAAACAGAAAAGAAATGCATTAAAGAAGATTGATGCATATTAAATTGTGAACTCAGCATTGAAGAAGATCATGAAAGAGAAGATTAAAAATGAAATCTTAAAGAAGTAATATAATTGTAAAATTTCTTGTAAGACTTCTTTAAAATTATTATGCTCAATTATATTGCTTTTAATTATCTGCAGATGTCTACTATGAAGATGAGTTGAGAAACAAGTTAATAAAGAATGAGAACTGAGCTTAACTTAAAGAGAAGACTAAAAAGAAAATATTATTTGCTGAAGTTCTTGTGCTAAAAGAAGAGTAAGAATTCATGAAAGTAAAATAAGAAATATATTATATTTATATTTTCTATAGACTCTCTGACATTCTTTAGAATATCAATAAAGATGAAGTTATTCAGTAGAAGCACATCAACATTAATTATTAAATTGAAAAGTATCTGACAGTTATAATTAAGCATTGAGAAAGAGTTCTTAACAATATAGAAGAACAGAAGCTATATAATGCTGAAGATTTTGACTTTATTAAAATTATATATATTGCTTCTATAGTGAAGTTCTTGATTCTGAACACATCAATGACTTTAATTATGTATAAATATTATATTGCTTAATTATAACATTTCTTAACTTTAACATTAATTAGTTACATTTAAGAGTCTGTACTTGATTAAGAGAAAGAAGATGAAAAGAGTGTAATTGAAGATGCTGATGAAGCTTGTGTAATGATGTTTAAAGATGAGAAATTTTTAAATAATAATTTTATTGATGAATTTGTTCTTAATGACTTGATTGATGACAATGAAGATGATGAGAAGAACATTGAATTTATTAATGATGAAGAAAGTAATAAGAAGAATAGTAAATAGTCATTATTAATTGAATAAAAAGCTGATCTTTAGAGATTAAAGATGTAAGATAAAGAATAATTAAATAGATCTTTAATTATTAATTAAAGATTTTTCAATGAGAAATCTCTTCATTGATACTTAATATTTGCTATACATAATAATTTTTAAATAGTATCTATCATAATTGATATTATAAAAAATTCATTTTACATTTAGATACATATTCTGTCACATAATTACAATCTTATATATACTAATTTTGAAACTCTTACAACACATTATCATCAACACATCACTTAAAGTACAACAAAGTATCATTTATTTGCTTAATTTATTATAATAACTCAACATCATGTCTTTATACAGCTCATCATTTAATCAGATCTTAAGCAACTCAGAAAAATCATTTTTAAGTGTTTTCAGTAATAGAATTAAGTCATTTTAATTAAGTTAATCTTGTTTTTTAATTTTTGCAGACACTTTAAACTCAAAGTATGTTCTTTAAAGATTTGCAACAAAGTGAGAGTTTCAAGACTGATGAGAAATAACTGTATAAAGTTAGAACACAGACATAAAAATTAAGAATTATGCTTAAATAACATAAAATAATTTAGCTTGCTCAGCAAAGATCTGACAGTTCTTTGCTGAAGTAGCTAATAAATGTGATGAAAGATTAGATGTGATGTATGTTAATTGTTACAATATTATGAATTATTTAGTATTAAAAAATGATGAAACAATTATCATAAAATGTTATCTGAAAAGCAGCAGTTACTGAAAAATAAAATCAGCATCAGAAAGATAGATTTTAATCTTTAAAGTAATGAACTTAAAGATATGCTATAATTTTTAATTATAATGCTCTAATATAATGCTCACTATTTAACAGACAGCTCAAAAGATCATTGTCAAATTATTTAACTTTATTTTTGAAGTCTTTAATCAGCAGATTCTTCAATTCATTATAGTACTCAATATATTCTTTTATGCTATTAAGTATATAAAGTTCTGAAAGCTCATCTAAATATATTATGTCAATATTAAGATTTTAGATCAAAGCAAGATTGCATAATTTCTTAAGTATTATGCTGTAAATGTTCAAAAAAATGTATTTATAAAGTTTAAAGCACAAATTAAAGTCTTTATTATATTTAATGAATGAATCAATTTAAATTATCTTGCATTTCTAGACATTATTGCATACTTTATTGATGCTGAATAAAAGTATACAGAGATACTTTTAGTCTTTAAAAAACTAAAAAGTTAATATAATGATGAAAATCTTGCTGAATATGTTCTTAAAATGTTGAAGAAGTAAAATTTAACACATTAATTGCTGATAGTTACAGCAGACAATGTATTCAATAATTATATATTATAATATTATTTAAATTGACTTTTAAGTCAGAAGAATATTATCTGAAGTGATGAAACTAAAATTATAAATTACATAATACATATAATTCAGCTTGCAGTCAGTCAGCTATTTACATATCTAAAAGTGAACACAAAGAATGATTAACTCATCATTACATTTAATAATAATGAGTTATAAAATTTCACAATTGACAAAGATTACTTCTTTAACATTATATTGAAAAAGATTAATATATCTTTTATAATACTTTATTATAATGCTCATATCTATTGAGTTAATATTTTAACAAAAGTCTTATATAGATTTAATTATTAATTATTGTCATTATGACATCATCACAGTGTTTAGAGTTGTTCAAAGATTTGTAGAAGACAAATTCATAAAATATAATTGAAAATGTAAAAATTTAATAAAACTCTTTATATGATATGCTGAATCAAGTATATGAGCTATAAACTGAACTTTCTTAATGAATAAAATGTTTAACTTTAACAATAAGCAAAATGGAACTTCTTAAATGCAATATAAAAGAGTAACAACATATTAAATACATACTATATTTTCTGAAGCACTTCAAGAACTAAACAGAGACAATAAGTGCTATTAGTAAATTAATAATTTATAAGCTGTAATATATATACAATGATTTATTTAATCATCTTAAAAAACAAAATGAAGCAATCAGAAAGTTTAAATTGTTCTTTAATGCTGAGCTGCAAAATGTCATTAATGCATTAAAAAAGAAACTGACTCAATATTATAAAAAGATAAAAGTCAATTAAGAATTGTTTTATAATCTTAATGTCATATTGAATTTATGCAATAAGCTTAACATGTATAATATAGAATATTCTCAGTTCTTAATAAATATTATATAATAAGACTGACATATTGTTTTAATAAGAAAAAGACTGAGAATATTTATGTTTAAAATATAAATTTAAGTTTCAACAATATTACAGAGTTAACTATCAGCACTTAAAGAAAGAATCATTAAATGATGATTTGAGAATTCTTGACTCAAAGAAGAAGAAGATGATAGCAATAATGAGTTATATAAAAAATGTAAAAAAGCATTAAGACACATCTGTAACAGAAAAAGTCTTAAATTATTTGCAAAAGTCTTTAATGTTAAATGTAAATGTTTTAATATTTAATTACTGAAAGCTAATGAAGAACTTAAAATCAGTAATAATAAAATTTGCAAAAAATATATTTGCAATTTCTGCAACAGATATTGAAGTTAAATGCTTATTCAACATAACTTGAGATGTAATTACATATTGTTGAAATTAACTGAACTTAGATATTATTGAGAACATTATGCTGATTAAATATCATGACATATTCATTCTTGCAGCAGAAGTAATAAAAAGAATTGAAGAGAGATCTATATTGATAATAATTATTAATAGTGATGAGAAAGATTCATCAGCAGATAAGCTGAATTCAACAGTAACTAAACTATGTACAGAGCTTTTATTAAATCATTACTTTAGTAATAATGATTTTTATAATGATAATAATTATGAGAACAACATTAACTTCAGACTTTGTGATCATGATCAAGATAAGAACATTGACTCAAGACTTAACAATGATGATTATAATTAAACTTTAAACATAAAAGTGATACAATTAAGTGTTATAAATATCTTGAACAGCACACACTTAGAATATGTAATCATTAATGATGATTATAATTATGAGTCAAGAAAGATTAAAGATCATATAAGTTCATTATCTGAAAGACTCATTACAGCAATTGATGCATTAGCTATTAAGATCATTAATGATGACTTAATAATTATTGATCTCAGTCTTTAAACTATTTACTTAAATGACTCTGCTCAGAGTACATTAACTGTCAATATACACATAGTCTTAAATATAACACAACATTAATTAAGAGAAAAAAGTCTTCTTTATTAACAAAGTAAAAAATTATTAAAAGCATTATATTCACATTTAAAAGTACAGATAAAGCACATTAAGTTCTTAACTACTTCAGTATTACAATTTCACAAAAGACAGAATCTTTTATCTATTGATATCATTAATGATTATTTAAAGTCAAGAGAAATTTATTCTTTCTTATTTAAAGATAATATTGACATTCATTAATTTAAGTGTCAGCAATCTTAATAGATATATGCTTAACATAATTTTTAATTTAAACATTAAATTTCTTTACTCTTTCTATGCAGTTTATAAATACTTCAATTTTCTTAAATTGCTTATGATAAATATAAGTTACATATGAGCTAATAGTATTGAATGAAGTATTAGAATTGAATGTGCTTAGATGTAAAAAATAATGTTTAAAAGTCTTTAAAAACATTTAACTTTACTTAAAGCATCAGAGTTCATTCTGATTCTCTATATCTTTGTTGACATTATCATTATTATTATTATGATAATCTTTATTCTTCTCATCATTATTCTGTATCTTCACTGAGCCTTCTACCTCTTGATTTGCATCATTAATGAAGATTAAAGCTTATAATGTTGACAGTTAATCTTTGTTGTTGATTTTAATTCATAAATATAGTTAATCAGCAAGAAGCTAATAGACAATTGTAAAGAGTGTTATAATAAAGTAATATAATTATATCTGATCAATTTATATCTCAACTTCATTACTCTTTGACATTGAAATAACAGTCTATGAAGTTTAAAATTTAGTTAGATCTTTAATAGATAAACAGTGCAAAATTAATATATTTTATCTTTTTTTAATATTGTTTTTCTGATATCTGTGTACACAAGTTCATCAGATTTAAAAAAGATACATTCATCATCAGTATTTTCATTCAGCATTACTTAAACAGAAAAAGCTACTATAATTTTATTCTCATTATTATTTAATATCATCTTTACTTCTTCATTCTTATCTGCAGAGACATTGAACACTGTTGAGAATTAATAATTATAGAATGAAACAACATTAACTTTTGTCTTCAGAGTCATTATAAAGAAGTGTTAAAAATATAATATATATTAATGATTCTTCTTGTCTGCTATGTGCTCTGAATTAAGTATGCTGCTATTAAAAATCTATATAGCAAGATTTGAATTCTTATCTTCAGCTATAATAAGTTATTTATAGCTGTTAAATTGAATAATTCATTCTTAATGTTTAACTACTTTATCTAGACAGTTATCTCAACAGCTTTAAATATATTTGTTTATTTTTTTAATTTAATCATATTAATACAGATTAAATGTCAAATAAAGTTAATCTATCTCTTCTTTAATTATTGAGAAAGCACTCTTTGCTTTAAGAAGCTTATATAAAGTTTATATTTCTTTAATAGCTATAATTAAGTTGTTTTGCTGAGCAATATCTTCATTCTTTTTTTATTCAGTGATCACATTCTGATCTGTGAGAAAGGTCACTATAAATGAAGTTAAAGTTTAATACAGAACATTATAATTATTTATTAATATTTATTATGCTCACTTTCTACATATCTCTTAGCAACAATTTTCTTTCTTATCTTAACTGCATATTTTGCTCTTTAAATTTTCATCTTAAGCTTCTTATATTCTGAATTATGTTTAAGATCTATATTCAATCTATTCATTGTTATATCATTCTGCTTTTAAGTCTCTTCAATATCAGAATTTATGAATGCATTAATCACTGAAGAATGTGATGAAATCAATTTCTAAGTAATATCAAAATGTAAAAAACTCAATAAAAAAATAAATAAAGAGCTTCTAAGTTCTTGAATATGATTTAGTCTCTGATTTAGTACACACTTTGTGCATTATAATTGAGCATTATAATAAGTGAAGTTATGTACTAAATTTTGAGTCAAAAGAAATGAAAGAAGCAGCTGAAGTACTTTAAGACAGTGCAGCATTGAATGTGAATTCAGAGTAATTAATAAATGTTTTTATTCTTTTTTATTGATTAGCAAAGTCTTCTTTCTTCAGATGTGCAGCAATGTCTAAGATAGATAAATTAATTTCATTGATTTTTTTCTTTTTCTTTTTCTTAAATTGAGATGAGAAATTCAATATATCAGTAGAATGTGTTCTCTTACTAATGAGTTGATTTTATTCAGTGATGAAAGATATAAAGTTTAATGCTTTTGCTATGTTGATGAGTTAATTTAATTCAGTGATGAGAGATATAAAGTTTGATGCTTTTACTACATTAATAAAAATAATCTTTACACTCAGTTTTCTCTGTTCTGATAATATATTTCTAAAATGAAAGTCAGCATCATATCTCTTCATTACTCACTTTACTTACATGATGCAGAAAGAAAATGTAAAAAGCTTAATACAAAAAGTAAGATGTTTTGTAGAAAGAAAATGTAAAAAGTGTTATATTAAAGATAAATAAATTTGCTAAGTCTTTATATTACTATTTGTTTACATGAATGCTGTGTTTTTATTATCAGTGAATTTGTAAATAATTAAGATTAATTCAAATCAAGCTGCACAATTATTCAGATTTATTAATTCATGAGCATTTCTTCTTAAGTTACTATCTAGAAAATTTAAAGCAATACATACAATTTCTAAAGTGTAGTATCTCAATTATGTTAGTTGCAATTTCTTTATTAAGTATAGATCTTCTTACAGTAAAGAAACTGACATTAAAATTATATTGTATAGTATGATAGAGTTATAATGAAAGTTAAAGTTACAAAAAAATATTAAGCAGATTTTAAAGCTTGTGAACTTGACAACATAAAATTCATTGAAGAGAACAGAATATGAATTATAAATAAAGATGTATAAAACAGAATTAAGTTCATGAAATAAAAGCAAAGAATGAGCTGTCAATCATAACATCTTTAAAGAAAAAGATTAAATCATTAATAACTCTTTTTCTTTTAAATTAGTTTCTGTACAAAAAGAGTTAAGTGAGTTACATAATTGCATCATTAAATTAAATTAAAATGCTCAATTCTAATGCTCTCTGATTAGCTTATACAATGCAGCAGTGACAGTATTGACAGAAGCTGCATTCTTTTACTTTAAATTTAAAATTCTTCTCATTATTAATTAAAGAGATTTCTAATCAGTATAATGACAGCTTGAAGTGAAATCAGTCAGTTATTATAGATTTGCAGAAGACAAGTGAAATATATTTTTGTACATTTTTTAAAAATATAAGTTCTTGTATATTAAGAGTCTCTTTCATGACTTATTTGTGATATAGTTGCTGAGCTACATAAGAAAGAAAATCTGATAATATCAGAAAAATTGCAAAAGATGAAAGCAATCTTTTATATGTTGCAGACTTATTAAGAAGATAAAGTGTACTAATTAATGTATTTTTGCTTTGTAGAGAATGAGTGATCTAATAATTAAGTTAATAATGCTCATATATAATGCTTATAAAGCAGACATATAGTTAAACAAGAAGAATTGTGTACAATGTTAATTAAAAATGTTGCAATAATAGCTGCTGTCAATATAAAGCTGCTTAATAACAGAAGCTAATTAATTTTAATTTAATCTAAATTGTCAAGAATAATTTAACTCAACTCTGTCTGAAATCTGACTCTGCACAGAGTTGAGTTGAGTTGCAAAGTAAAACTTAATGAGTTAAGTTAAGTTCTAAAATCTGAGCCTGACTTAACTTGACAATCACTTTAACATCATCATTATGAGACTCTGAAACAAACAAAATCAGTTTAATAATATAAAGTAAAGTTTACAAAGATTGTACAACTTCTTCAGTTTATATCAGTTAAATATAAATAGAAACAGCAGTTTACTCAGAATTTAAAGTAAAAGATTCAATTTAAACTCTGAAAGTATTTAAAAGTTGAAGCAATTATTTTTAATGAGCTAATTTAATGAGCTAATCAAATTGAATAAAGTCTTTAAGAAATATATAATAAAAATTATTTTAATGTCTTTAATAGCTTAAATTTAAATCATAATAACTCATTAAACAATTCTTGAGATCAATCTCAAAGTCATGAGAGATCAATTATATTTAAATTAAATAAGTTAAATATAAAAGCTTATTGAACCTGATGTAAAAAGAATAAAGTGTACTTTCATTATAAAAAGTTCTTACATATAGTTAAAGACTGCTGAGACAACAAGAACACTGATAAGAATAAAGATAAGAATAAAGATAAGAATAAGAATAAAAATAAGAAAAAGAGTAAAGATAAGAAAAAGTTAAAGATTGTTGAAGTTAATTTAAATAATTTGAATAATTTAAAAAATTAAAGTCATTCATAAATATAGAAGTGTTCATAAATAAGTTAATAGAAGCTTCTATTCAACTCAATAATGACTTAGATAAAGCATTCACACTGAATAACTCAGAACTCTTATTATTAAGTATAATCTTTAGTTAAATCAACATTCTTAATTTAAATTTATATATTCTTGCAGATCACATTCAAGGCAGACTGAACAAGATAAATATAAAAATATTAATTGATTTAGATGTAAATTAAATATATATCTTCTTAATAGTTGTCAATTAAATGTCAATTAATAGTCAATATAAAATTAAACTGCTTGAAATATTTTTGCTGAACAGATAGATCATTTAATTAATTATAAAGCTGATTTTTCACTTTAAAATAAATAGCTTTCAGCAATGATTAAAAGCATAAATTGTGAATCTTTAAGAATATAATCTCATTCTAAAATTAATTTAACTGAAAGTCACTAATTCTCAAATTGATTAAGCTACAGACTGTATGACAATTCAGAATTAACAATAAAAATATTATTATCTGTTTCTGAAAAAGCAGCAATGAGCTGTAAATGAGTTGATATTAAATGTGATTGAAGAATACACAGCTATAAAGACACTTTAAAAGTACAGAACTGTTAAATACTTATTAATAATTTAATAGAACTTAAAGAAGTTAGAAGTTGAGCTGTTAATTATTATAGATGAATAATTATGAGTCATTATTAAAGAGTTTCAATTCATATTCAGATTGACTTTATTAGATAAATTATTATTTAAATGAATATTTAAACATAGCATTAACATCAGTAACATTAAGTCTATCAACATAAATGCTTATTCTCTGTCACAGCTACAGCTGAATGAACAGATTAAACAGATAACAGAGTTACTAAATAAAGATTTAATTTGTAAGTTTATAAGTTTATGAGATTTTCTGATTCTGTTTATTAAAAAGAAGAAGAATACATGATAAATATGCATTAATTACAGAATATTAAACAACATTATTATTAAGAATGAATATTCACTCTTTTAAATTCAGAAATGTCTAGATTGAATTGACAAAGCTTGATATTTAATCAAGCTTAATCTTACTTTAAGTTATTATCAAATTTATGTAATCAAAAATGATACAAAAAAGACTGTCTTCAATACTTATTATAATAAATATAAGTTTATAACTATGCTCTTTAAACTATGCAATGTCTTGATGACATTTCAGTTAATGATGAACTTTATATTATAAAATTTACTCAACAAATTCTGTCTAATATATCTCAACAACATACTGATCTTTTCTGACTCAATTTTGAATCATTAAAAACACTTATAGATCATTCTCAGTATCTTAAAGAAATATAAGCTATATGCTAAGTCTAATAAGTGCACTGTTGAGATGAAAACTCTTAAGTTTTGTAAATATATTATGAGATAAAGCACACTATAATCAGTCTCTATCAAAATATCAGTTATTAAGAACTGATCTGCTCTGAAGACAGCACATTATGTACAGCAGTTTCTTAAACTGATTTTGTATTATTGACAGTTTATATAAGAATTTGCATAGATCACAATATCATTATCAGATTTGCTTAAGAAGAACAACATTAAGTTATATACAAAGAAGAATTAATTCATTGTCTAAAACACATTATGTAACAGTGTCTTTCAACAGCTTAAGAATGCACTTACATTTAAATTAATACTTATTTAAGTAACTATATACAAATCATTTACTATCAAAACAAACACTTCTAAATAAGCAATTGACTGTGTTCTGATGCAGAATAAAACAGATAAGAAACTTCATTTAATTATTTATGATGATTAAAAGTTACAAAGTGCAGAGCTCAATTATTCTGTTTATAAAAAGAAGTTATTGATCATTAAGTATGCATTTTGAACTTAACAGTACTATATTAAAAATGATTATACTACAATTATCATTATGAATCATAAAGATCTACAATATTTAAAGAATACACTGCATTCATTTAAATGACTAGCTTAATGAATTAATAAATTTCAGTAATATAATCTTAACATTTAATATTGATTTGAAGCTCAGACTGTCATATCAGATTTAATTAATTATTAACTTAATTTCATAAAGAAAAACTTAGCAAATAAAGTATTCTTAAATGTTCTGTAAAAGCTAGACAATATAAAATGAGAGAAAACAATGATATTGTATTTAAAAGATAATACAGAATCTGAAAAGTCATTACTTTGCAAACATATATGTAAAAATAATGTGACAGATCAATTTCAGCTGCATTATAATTCAGAATTGAATAATCTGTATTTGATTTAAAAATAAGACAATGATAAAACATTATTTTTATAGTTTCAGTATCATGCAGACTTTTTAAAACATATATACATTAAATATGAGCATCTAGAAGTGTCAGAACTGCTAAAAGTGATTTGACTTTGAGCTTAATGATATTGAAAGAAAGTAGATACTCATACTATACTATGTTGTTTAGTGAAATCTCTTAACTGTGTTATCTATGAGCACATCTTGATCAAGAGAGTTACAGAAGAAGTAGAAAGAATGTTGACTACAATTAATGTAAATAAAGTTTTTATTCAGTCTTTGATGCTAATTCTATCTCACTTCATAGAAATAGCTAAAACATCATTTCTCAATATTTTTACTTAATGAGGCTGCATCTATTGACTCTCACTGACAGTAAACATCAAATAATTAAATGTATTATTAAGAGTTCAATAAATCATTTAAGAGTTTAATTAATTATTAACAGTGAGTTTTATAAATTTAATGAATTATTTAAAAATTTATTTAAACAAAGATTTAATAAGTCTGTCAACAATTATCTCTTAACTGAGTACAAAGTCTATCTGAATCTGATTGTGCTTATGCAGATTGTAAATGTTATAATAAAAGACATTGATATACTTTAATTATTCATATATATGTATGTTCTTAATTAAGATCAAAACAGCTTAATTGTCTTTTTTAAGCTAAATAAATAAAGATATTTAATGAGCTTCATTTTCTTAAATGCTTACACAATGTGAATTGACTTCAAAATATTTACTTATATTTATGTTTCTTAACATCTATTCAAGTCAGATCTCAATCTTCATGTATATTGACATAATTATGTATTTAATCTCAGTAATTAAGATAATAACAAACTTCTACTTTTAACTTATTCACAACACTGATTCATCTTTAAGCATATAAACACATTTTAAAATTAATTTTCAATTCTGCTTATTTGAAGCATAGTTAAAGTCAGAGTATTTAAGCATTACTTGACTTTCATTAAAGCTGTATATGATGCTGAGATTAATGATTGATCTTATGTACTGCAATAATTTCTTAAGTATGTGTTCATAATGCTCTGCAGAATTGCTGAGATATTGACTTAATTAATTTAATATGAAGATGATATTTAACTAAATATGAATTGCTACATACATTAAACTTGTTAAAAGGTGGCACCACACTAATAGCACAGCTATCATGAGTTATATATCTAACACTCCCCCTAACCTGCGATCGGCCCGCAACCGACCCGCAGGTGTAAAGGGTGCGCACAGACGGCGGTTCAAACTCATGACCTTTTGGACTTACTCCCTCACCATGGACTTGAACCACCGGCAGAGGTGGCCTAGGCGCCACTTTACGCAAGTTATCACGCACTAACCCGGGCTCATAACCTGTTAAAAGGTGGCACCACACTAATAGCACAGCTATCGTGGGTTATATATCTAACAAAACTTTTAATTATCTATTAATACTGTCTTTAATCTATTCTTTAATCAGTTAAATCAATAAGACAAAAAACATCATATTTATTAAGTAAAATGCTGATGACTCTGTGCTTGTCAGATTATATATGAAGATTCTTTAATATTTTATTTATATAATGAATCTGATTCAGATACAGAGTTCTCATTTTGCAATTATATATAACTTAAATATTAAGAATTTTCTGTATCTCTTTTAAATTCTTAACTTTAAACATGTCTGTAAGAGCTTGCTTAAATCAGAGAATGTATAACAGATTTGTTGAAGTTATAATAATATTATTTATATAAAGAAGTAGCATGATTCTTTTAATGCTGTAAAGAAGAAGATAGAGATCAGTCTTGCTTTAATGAAAACTTAATTTAAGTAGTTTAATAATACATCATTTATGTCAGTTCTGTGTGACTTACTTAAGATTATAAAGACTGTGCAGTATGTGCAGAATACAATTAGATGCAACATTGACTTTAAAAGAAAGTGTTATATAGATTGTTTTCTTCAGAAAGAATTTTATGAAGATATTATTGACATTTACTTGATGACACTTTAGATTCTTGAGTGCAATGATAGTCAGAAAGATTTGCAGAGTGTTAAATTTAATAATAAAAACAAAAATATTCTTATAATCAACACTATATGTCTATGAGAAGTCTTTTGTCACAAATCTTGCCTTAAGCTTATTTAAGAATTCATTAGTGTTCAGCTTAAGTTTAAAGACTTATTTACTGATTATAATGTTGATTTTTCTTAATGACACAGTCTCTTCTCATATCTCATTTACTGTCAAGACTGTCAGCTTTGCATAAATAACATTCTTTTACATTTTTTTCAGATTAAGTCTCTCACTGCTTCAGCATAGATAACAGATATTAAAATGTTAAATCTAATTATAGAGTCTTCTTTGTCTATAAAGAATGCTGTAAGTGTCAGCATAATTTTTAATATTTTAATTAAGAGCTCATTCACATCTTAATCATCATTATTGTTATCTCTCTTTCATTTTAAGATCTCAATGCATAAAAAGATTCTGACTTCTTTAAATGTCACTGTCTTAATTTAATTAATGTTGATCTTTTTATTTAATGACTCATCTAGATTAACTGCAGTCAACTTAATCTCATATTGTTTATCTTAAAACTTATTAATCTTAATCATAATTAAGTCAGACTGCATCTTATTGTTCTAAGTCATAAATATTTAATTTGAAGCTGTAATCTTCACAATGATTAACTTCTTCTATAAACATTCAACAGATCTTCTGTTTAAAAGAACATTTAATGTTTATTATTACAGTTTAAGATCAACAATATCTTTCTTCTTGCTTTCAGCAAACTTTACAGCATAATTTTTAATGATGTATTTAAGATCTAAAGCTTAAAGCTAATACTGCTTTGTGATTTTCTCAATGTAATTTATAAAGACTTTTACTCATTCTTAATTTATAAATTTGTTATATCTATCTTTAGATAATAACTTGAGATCAACATAGCTGTAGTACTTGCATTCTTATATATAAATGTAGTTAATAAATAACTTCACATCAGTAAAAACTTTCTCAGAAGTTGTTTACTTATCATTAATTAAGAAATTAGTTGCTATTTAATTATAAAGATAAGTATCTGTCTATGCTGTCTGCACTCAGAACTTTATTGACAGTTATATCTCTTTAATCATAATGTGCACTGAGTTCTCAGTGATTCAGATAATTCTTTTGACAATGTCATTCTGAATTGATATGTAGAGCATCATGTATTGCAGTGTAATGTTAAAAGATTTGCATCAGTCATTTAGAATGAACTTTAACTTCATTTTATTGTTACTTTATACAGCAAGAATCTTTGCATCAATTTAAAGTTCAGTCTTCAGTCATCATTCTTACAGTATCTGTGAAATCTCATTATATTGCTTCAGTAATATCATTTACATCTTTTAAGAATGATTATCTACTATCTTCAGAAAGTACTGATATCTATTAAATGACAAGAGTAATGAGCTATATATATTAATGAAGACAAGAATGAGAATGTTAATCTTTCTTTCACTTATGATGTGATCTCACTTATTAATGAACTTAATCAGAACACAAATTTCATATATATTCTTGTTGTTCTCAATAATGAGAATTGACTTTTCAAGAATTGTCATTTTGTGAAGATTATGCAACTTTATAAAATCAAGATGAACAAATCATCAATGTTAAAGTCTGTAAATCTTAATCTTTTCATTTAATGATGCAGTGTTGATGTCTAAGAAGTTAGTCATAAAGTTATGTTCATAAATTTAAACATACAGACTTGCATTTAAAGCAGTAACAGAAAAGACAGTCTTTGAATGTAATATGTATACTACAGATATCAGAGTAAATTCATTAAGACTCTTTGCAATGTACTTAATTATATAAACTTTATCTTATTTTAACACTTCTATTATAGTCTTGTCATGCTTATCACACATTTAAAGACAGTGTTGATTAAAGCTTTTATACAGTTTCATTTTGTACATTCACTTTTTTGACAGAAGATTGATCTCAAGTTTAAATATATAAAGTATTGAACTCAGTCTTACAGAATTTTCTGACTTAACTTGCATAATGATTACTTCACAATAATAAGAGTATAAATGTCTTCTTTTAACTTTAATTTGTTGACATCTTATTCATATAAGGAAGTCACTGAAGAGTTAAAATTAATTAATTATATATAAGATAAATTCAGAGTCTGCAATTCATTTAAATTTAAGCATCTTACTGATAGTCTTCTTAAATAAAGCAGCAATTTCATTGCTAATTTTTCCTTCTCTTTAAATTTAAAGAAGAAGTCATCATCATTATTGTCACTAACTTTTATATCAAAGACTCTGTATCTTTTTTCTTTTTCTTTATAAACTAACTTCTGATACAACTTAACTGCAGTTAATCTGCTTATCTTCTTTTAAGCATTTTACTTAATGTTAGAAAGAAATTTGCAATCTTTAATGAAGTGAGAATTGTTGTAAAGAAAGCACTTAATAAAACAATAAAAAAAATGATTACTGTCTGAGCTGAATGATCTGTGATAATATTACTTAATATTAATTATGCAGTGATTTAATGAACTGCAATTTTAATTCATTAAATGTTAATCTTCTTTCTGTTTATCTATTCACAAAACAATAATAATCTCATCAATTTTAAGCTATATCTCTTTCTTTTAAAGCTTTTATAGATCTCTTTTAATGTCTAAATTGTCTTAAGCATTAATGACATTACAGATTACAACATATTTAACTGATAGCACTTAAAGCAGTGTCTAAAATCATCATTTTAATTTAAACAACTTAATTATGTTAAACTGAGTTGCAGTGATCTTTCTGTTAAGTTTACTCAGATAAATTTATGCTTCTTTAATGAATATGTTTTTTGACATTTTATATTTAATAAACTTCATCAAATATTGTCTTTTAGTCATCTGCAGCTTCTTTTTATACTTAAATTTTAGTATATTTTAAACATTCTTTATGCTGATTTTGTTCATCAGATATTCTTAATCATCTATATTTATGCAAATAATAAGTTAATATAAAGTCTTTATATCAGTTTTCTGATTTTTAAAGCTGAGACTGCTGAAAAAAAATAAATCTAAAAATTCACTGACTGATGTGTTGACTGCTAAGACTTTAATAACATTTTATAGATCTTCTTTTATTAGCTATCTTTTCATGAGAGTAAATCATTGATTGTAGTTCTTGTAAGTGAGAATTGAGATGAATTGTTGCTTTATAAAGAAGTTGTTGAAGTTCATGATGATGATAGTTGACATGTAGTATAAGAAGTGAATAAAGTAAAATAATGATGTATACATTGAAGATAATATAAGTAAAACAAATAAAAAGCTTTTATATCTCTTATTTTGTGAGACAATAATGCTTATTCATCTCAATAACTCATATTAAGCTGTCAAAGAACAGTGCTTTTTGAGTAACTGTAAATGCTGATTTTTGTTGAGATCAATTTTCTATGAATCTTTTAAGTTAAACATACTTAGCTACTGCAGAACAGTGCTTTTTGAGTAACTGTAAATGCTGATTTTTGTTGAGATTAATTCTTTATAAATCTTCTAAATTAAACATACTTAACTGCTGCAGAATGCTGATTCTGCTAAAGTCAGATTTATTATGAATCTCAATAATCAGTGATATTGCTAAAGTTAAATTGACTGTGAATCTTAATAATTAACATACATAGTTATCATCAGTGTGCTGATTCTGCTAGAGCTGAATTTATTATAAATCTTTTATGAATCTTAAAAGCTGACATACTCAGCTATCATTATACTAGAAGTATGCACTTTCTCTAAGAAGCTTCTTGTTAATTTGAGCTCATAATCTATTGAAAGAAAGTAGATACTCATGCTATATTATGTTGTTTAGTGAAATTTCTTAATTATGTTGTTTATGAGCATGTCTTGATCAAGAGAGTTACAGAAAAAGTAGAAAGAATGTTGACTGCAATTAATGTAAATAAAGTCTTTACTCAGTTTCTGATGCTAGTTCTACTTTGCTTTATAGAAGCAGCTAGAACACTGCTTCTCAACAAATGATATAAATTATTACAGAATATTAAATTATTTACAAAGCATTGTCTTAACTGTTAAGTTGCTCAATGACTCAGAAAACATTAAGAGATTAAAGAATATTTATATTTGATTTGCAAGAACTTATTATCATTTAAAAGATGAAAAATTAATATAATAAACATATTATCTTAAATGTTCTGAGAAAACTGCTAAATTATAACAGCAATTAATCATGTTATAGACTGATCTGTAACTAAAGCTGTTCTGAATGCAATGAAAGTAACAGTTATAGATTTTCTATATAATAAAATCTTTACAAATTATAATTTACTGAGAAAGTTACTATTCAATAACAGTACAAACTTTCTTAACTGTATTGTGATTTACTACTTAAAAAAGCTCAGAACTTAACATAGAACAATGACTTTCTATTATTTCTGTATAAATGAAAAGATAAAAAATCTAAATAAAACATTAAGCTTTATGCTTACAAAATATCTTATGAATAAATCAACTTAACTATGAAATAAATACTTATCATAAACACTTTTTACAGCTTAAATTCAAGCTTATAATATAACTAAACAGAGCTTATTCTATCTACTGTATAAGATAAATTTATAATTATTAGACAATTTAAACAACTTCTGATTGTTGAGAAAAACTAACTTTGAAGATTAGTTAAAATAGATTAGACAGATATAGATAATTTAAATAATTATTAATGAAATTCTTTTATAAAAAATTATTGAATTAAAAACAATTCATGATGAAACAGTGCAGTTAAGCATTACAAAGAAAGAAAATTAAGTGTTTATATAAAATAAAGAGTCTTAGAAGTTTAAAGCTAAATGATTTGAGTTTTATAAGATATTGAAAACTCATTTATTAAAGATTTATGCATTAAAAGTATCTGCAGAGTGTGTTTTACAAAATTTAATTCATAATAATTAATTTGTAAAAGCACATATCTTTAATGTCAATGAATTTTGAGCTAATTCAGAGCTGCAAAGCAGTCTAAAATGAGCTAAATTATTTGTGCAGCAATTAAGTCTTAAAGTTAATAAAATTCTTAAACAGAAAAAGTTATCATTGTTTTTTTATGAAGAACTTTCAATTATATCTTAGATTAAATGAGATTACAGATAAAAGAAAGAGCTATATAAGCTTTTAGTAAAGAAGAAAGAAGATTTTTCTCAGAAGATAATTTATAAGATATAAACATGCTATGAATGAGTAAATTTATCTGTATTTTCATTATAGAACATTTTAAAAGTACATTAAAGCATTGTTTCTCTTGAACTGATCTTGACTGAAGTGAATAATGTAATGAATATATTACAGAAAATTATTGAAAGTTAAAAAGATATTAATGACTTAACTTTAACATTCATGACAGAAAAGAGATGTAATTAGAAAAGAGTGAAAGTCTTAACATTATATAGTATTAAGAAAAAATTAGATGATTAAAAACAATTTAATAAAGATTTATAACAACAACATAATGAGTTGAAGTCAAAGTAAATAAGTAATAAAGCTAAAAAGAAAGATTAAAAAGTCTTAACTTCAATAATGATTAACAGTGATTTGATGATGATTTGTAAAAGAAATATGAGCTTGTATAATCTACATAAAAGATTTAAGAAAAAGATTCTCATAAATTAAAAGATGATAATATCAGAAGTAAAATACTTAATTAACTTTATGTATTGTTAGTTTTTGAATTAAAATTGAGACAACAACATATTAAAAGAAGAGTTTTGTATAGAGTAACTGTTAAGCTTTTTTAAAGCTGATTTTTTACTTATTTTGCATGTCTTGTTAGCTGTGAACAATCATAGTGACAAGAACTTTAAGAATTTGAACAAAACTTTAGCTGTATGCATTAAGCTTGAAAGCAATTCAATTTTTATGATTTTAGACTCATTTTGTAGAGAATTGTGAGAGGTTTCTAATGATGTAAAAATTATCAAAATTACTCAACAAACAATGAAAATTACACAATATTATAAGTTAGATTGAGTCTCAATGTTAAGCTCAACAGATCAGGTCAGATTTTAAAAGTTAAGTCTGACTTAATCTGATAGTTACTTTAGTTTTGTAAGCTTTTTTTAAAACAGAAATGATCAGTAATTTTGTAAATACAATTAGAAGTAGATTTCTTCTGATTTGAATTGTTATCATTTGCATTGAATGACAATAATGATGTGAAGTAAAATAAAACAATGTGAATGTAAATTGCAGACAAAAATTTTACAAAATGTTAAGCAAATCTCTGCATTCACATCAGTGAACTGTTGTGACTATGCAGTAAAGAAGAATGTAATATCATTGCTTATTTATCTCTTACTAAGTATCTCTATTTATGTCTTAGTCATCATTTCCTATATATACTCTACATAGCATAAACAAATAGAAACAACTTTCTATGAACTGATTCACACATGTAGGTACTTAAACAATTTACAGACATGTGGTGCCCTTCAATGTCATCTGTATCAAGTCATTTCTCAACATGAATGCTGTTCTGATGCCCTTCATATTCTAAAGATATTCAACCTCACATTGACAACCTGGTTCACTCCTGAATGGACACAACGTTGTGCTTCAGGAAACAACCAACTCAGCATCAATTCACAATTCAAAATTTCAGTGAAGTTCTCTGATCTGAGAAGAGATGAATCGATGATGTCTTGTTAATTATATACAGTAAAGACTAGCTAAACAATACAAAAAAACAAATACCAAAAAAAGACAAAACAAAAACAAAACAAAAAACGCCCAAAA
>JAABVA010002059.1_pt1 | contig 20488 bp, 19 predicted proteins | sample 5560331 | NCBI WGS metagenome assembly JAABVA01 (sample SAMN12812661, study PRJNA571458) | rock metagenome | isolation source: Antarctica rocks | place: Antarctica: Victoria Land, Mt New Zealand sud | collected 2016-01-07 | reverse complement strand
GAACGTGAACCAGGTGGCGCGGTTGCTGCACGGGACGGGGGAGGTGGAGCGGCAGGCGGCGGCGACCTACCGGGGTGCGGTCCGGGCGATCGCCGCGTTGGACCCGATCATCGAGCGCTGCACCGGATCGTCGGGGCGGGTAGGGATGTTGCCCGATCCGGATGCGACTGTCGCGCGGTGATCACGAAGGTGTCGCCCAAGCGGGGTGATCGGATGCGGGGACTGGTGGAGTACCTGTTCGGTCCGGGTAAACGCAATGAGCACACCCATCAGCGGATCGTCGCCGCCTACGACGACGAGCTGGTTGGTGCGCATCCGGGGGAGTTCGATCGGGCGCGGGTCGCGGCGGAGCTGGACTACCCGCGTCGGTGGTTCGCCCCGGAGACCACCAGTGAGTTCGTGTATCACGTGTCGATTTCGAATCCGGTGGAGGACCGGGACCTCACCGACGCGGAGTGGGCACTGGTGGCTGAGACGGCGGCGGAGCGGCTCGGCTTCGGCCAGGCGCATTCCCCGACGGGGGTGCGGTGGGTGGCGGTGCACCACGGGACGTCCACGGCCGGCAACGACCACCTTCATCTGGTCGCCAACCTGGTCCGGGAAGACGGCGGCAAGCATTGGCTGCGGTCGGACTACACGGTGTTGCGGAGGGTGGCCAAGGAGATGGAAGCCCGCTTCGGGTTGGCCGATCGCACCGCACCGATCGGGGCGGGCACCCCGGAGATGTCCCGGGTGGAGGTGGAGCGGCAGCTGAGCACCGGGCGGGAGTCGGATCGGGAGGTGGTGCGCCGCTCGGTGCGCTCCGCGGCGACCGCGGCCCGGACCGAGTCGGAGTTCCTCGGCCATGCCCGCGCGAACGGGCTGATCCTGCGGCCCCGGTGGGGCACAGGCGCCAGCACGGACGTCACCGGGTACGCGGCGGCACGCCCGTCCACGGACACCGCCACCGACTCGTTGGTGTTCTTCTCCGGCTTGGCACTGGGCCGGGATCTGAGTTTGCCGGCGCTGCGGGCGGGCTGGGACCCCGACCCGGGGGCGGCGGCGGCGTGGAAGGCGGCGACCCACCGAGGCGCCAGTGCACCGCGGCGTACTCCGGTGCATGATCCCCGGGCGGTCATCGCGGCGGGCCGGGCGATGACCGTGGCACACCAACGGATGGCGGCCACCCCGGTCGGGGACCGGGCGGCGTGGTCGGCGTTCGCCCGCGACGGGGCAGGGGTGTTCGCCGCGATGGCACAGCAACTGCCCGACCGCCGGGTCCGGACACCGCTGACCCAGGCGGCGCACGCCTTGGCGTCGGCGGCGTGGCGGGCACCGCACCGGCACATCGAACGGCCCCCCGACGGGGGCGCGTTGTGGCGGGTGGCCCAGGCCATGCTGACCGTGGGGGGTGCCCAGTCGGAGGTCTTCGGCACCCTGGTGTTGGTGCAGCAGATGATGCGCCTGGCCCAGACCATCAGCGACTCCCACGAGACGGCCGGCCGGCTGGGACAGGCCCGGTGGGCGGCCGAAGCCGCCGAACGCGCAGGCCTCGCGGCGCAACGCATGCAGACCGACTCGGCACCACCAACCCGGGAGCGGGCAGCGGTGGCGCAGCACGCGGTGCCAGAGCCGGACGTGACGCCGGGGCAACGAACCAACCGGTCGCGGCAGCGACCATCCGATACGGGAGCCGTCCGCGAGGACAGGGAGTGGGGACGATGACAGAGGTGAAGGGGTTGCCCGAGCATCACCGGGCCTACATCTACGCCCGAGCCGCGGTGCTGGCCGAGGACACCAGCACCGATGCTTTGGATGCGTTGGTGCGTCGGGGGTTCACCGACGCCGAGGAGCTGCGGATGCGGGACCGCCGCTACCTGACAGCCCGGGGCACCGTGGTCGAGCGGGGGGAGGACCTCGCGGTTCTCGACGCCCACGCCGAGGAACTCCTCGACCACCGCACCGAGGGTGATAACCCCACCGCGGGCGCGGCGCAGGCCGCGACGCCGAGCATCGTGGAAGGCAAGGAGCAGGAAGCGGCCGAGCAGGACGCGCACGACTTGGCGGCGGTGCGTGCTCTCGCCGCGCAGCAAACGCAGGTGCCGCAGGCGGTGCGCCTGGCCTCACAGTTCGGCGGCCGGCTGTACGGACCGCCACCCACAGGTGAGGCGGCACCGCCCGTACCCGGGTCCGGGTAGCAGTCATACAGGATCCGCATTAGGCAGGCGATAAACGTTATGTCGGGTCGACGCCTTCGGCCGGGGACCCGGGGGCGTCGCTCCGAGTCAGTTTTGCGGATGCCCAGGAGCAACGCCTCGGCGCTACGCCCGCCCGGCCGCTATCGAAGCTGTTGGGCGGCGGTGGGCTCGCGACGTGGCCTCTCCTTACCACTCTGACGGTTGAACTTGGTCAAGCCGAGACGGCTGGGCGCGGCCGGAACCGCTTTCGAGAGGTCGGCTAATGCGCCGATAATACTCATTACTGGCGGTCTTAGAAGGGGCTCGGTGGGGGAGCGCGGCGTCGGTGGGGGACTGGTGTCGCCGCTCAGTTGCTCTTGGCCGGGCGGGGTGAGTGGTGGAGCGGGTGTGCCGGTAGTCCAGGGCCCAGTCGCGGGTCGTTGCCGATCTTGCCTCCGCGTAGTGCGCCGGCGTGCAGCTGTCGGGTGAGCCAGGGCCGTTCTCGCCCGATGGTCTGTGCCGCCTCGCGGACGGTGATCATCGGCTGTCCGGCATCGTCGATCGGCTCGTCAGCCACATCAGCGGTCCGGGGAGGAAGCCAGTTCGCGGAGGATCGCGACGGCGTCGGTGAAGCTGTACCGGTCGTGGAGGGTGTCGAGGATGTTGGTGACGGTGCGTGGCGGCCCCTGGCGCCCGCTTCTCGACGCGATGGTCTCCACAGCCCGTAGGGCTGCCTGCGGGTCGACCGCAACGGTGTGGTGCGCGAAGTCTGCGGGTGACTGCAGGTCGATGCTCACCGGGACCCGGTCGCGGGGAAAGTCTTTGAGGTTGTGGGTGACGATGACCCCGGCGCCGGCAACAACGGCAGCGGCCACGACGTGCTCGTCATCGGGATCAGGTAGGCCGTAGCTGCCCTCGAGAGCTTCCCAGCCGGTGGCCTCTGCGTCATCGAACGCGGTACGCATCATGGTGACGAGGCGGTCGGCTCGGGCACGCGCCTCGCGGGAGTGGACGCCGTGCCGCTGGCTCAGCTTGTTCGCTTCGTGGTAGGCGAGTTCGTCGAGGATGGCCGAGCTCCAGGTGGGCCGGTAGAGGCCCTCGATGGCGAAGGACAGCAAGGAGTCCCGTTGCAGGCTGGGCCAGAGCACGCAGGTGTCCAGCAGCGCGGCAAACACCCGAGCAGTGTGTCAGGTGTTCGTCGCGGACCGTCTGCGGCGCTCGGCGATCACCCCGCGGGCGCCCCGCAGGTCGTCCAGGACGGTGCCGAGGTTGTCCTCGTCGGCCAGGTCGATGGAGGTCGCCTCGAGGGCGGCGTACTGCGCCGCCCGGCGCCGCCGCCGGTATGCCAGCACGTCATGGAGCAGTAGTCGGCGATGGGTGCCGACCCGCTCGAAGGGGATACCGCCGTCGTGGAGGATCTTCACGACGGTGGGGCGGCTCATTCCGAGGAGGTGGGCGGCTTGCTGGGTGGTCAGCGTCATCGACTGCGGGGCGACGGTGACGGCGAGCCCGTGGGCCAAGGCGTCGACGACCTGGTGCAGGGCCCGGTGGATCTCTTCGGGGATCTCGACCTGGTCACCCGGTGCGGCACCGGCAAGGAAGTAGCGCGGGGCGATCGCTGACCTGCCGGCTGCTTCATGGGCGGCCAGGAAGTCGTGGACGTGGGCGAGCCCACCGGCGTTGTCGGCGGAGGGCAGGTACGTTTCTGGGTCTCTGCGGACTACTGCGGTACTCACGGGACACCTCCTACTCGTAACAAATGTAGCCGCTTTCGGTCCTTGCGTCTAGGGCATTCCCAATCTCGTTCCAGCTAGGACCGACACACGAGCCCATGGTTGCCGACCACCGCAGATCGGGGAAGTTTCGCTGGCCGCGTACGACGGAGAGCCCGCGCTGGCGGCGGCGGTCAGCAACCTGCGTCAGGTTGGTGGCAGAAACCGCACACGTGCGTCAGGCACGCTGGCCATGCGTCAGGTCGACGGGCAGCGGACAGTCGACGCAGGAGCGTTGCGTCCCTGCTGGAGTTGGTTGTCGGCAGGAAGTCGTCTGACCTGCGGTGCGACAACTATCTTGGGCGACGCACAGATATCTTGAGCAAGGACAGCAGCGGCGGCAGAGCCGCAGTTTCGCCCTCCCCCGACCCCAACGACATAGCGCCGATAAACACGATTATCGGCGCTATGTGCGGATATCCGCTCTCACCGCCGCCCCAGGGCTCGGCCGTATCTGCGGGAGACTCGGATCAATGACTTCCGACCAAGCTGAGGAAGCTACCGGAAAAGCAATGCAAGGGGTCAGATTGACCGGGCGTCCGCAGCGGTGAACCGGTGTCAGGCCGAAGGTTGGCTCAACGTTTTGCTGACGCATGCGCCCCAGGGTTCCATTTCGGTGGTGATCGGTTCCCCTTGGCCGGCCGCGGCATGGACCTGCAGTGCTAACAGGTGATCCTGGCAGGCATTGGCGAGCGGATACGGCGCGATCCCTTCGCCCCGTTTCCATCGTCCGGTGGCGTGGAGGCAGGTGGCGATGGCGATTTCCTCGTCCGACATGCGGCTCCCGGGGTAGGGGTTGCGGTAGAGCACGGTGCCAGCCCAGCTTAGCGAGTCAAGGTCGGCGCCTTCGAGGTTGCCGTCCTGTCCTGTTTGACGACGGACGATCGGAGCGCTGAGCGGTGTTCCGTCCCCCGAAGCCCATGTGACGTCCTGGTCGACGATCTCACCGTGGCTGCCACGCACGATGACATGTCGCCGCCGCAGCGGGTTGAACCACTGGCCGTCGGTGAAGTCATAGACACCGCTTCGTCCATCGACATCGAGAATAGCGAGAGTATGCGGGGTCTCCAGCACCTGTGCCGCGGTGGGCCACCCCCCGCGATCAGGACCTTCCAGCAGCGGACCGGCAGTGCGCACCGCGCTTACGCGCGTCGGCTCTCCGCCCACGCCGAGAAGGCCCCGCAGCAGCGCCATGGCGTGATAGTCATGGGTCCAGGAGACCTGAGCAGCGGTGACACGCCCCAGAGTGCCGAGCTCGATCAGGGCCTGGATGGCCGCGAAGGCGGGTAGGAACGGGTGCTGTTCAGCGACCTGAACGAGTCCACTCGCACCGACGGCGTTCCATAGCCGCCGCAGCCCCTCGATGTCCGGTGCCGGTGGTGTCTCGGAAAGCACGGCGACCCCGTAGTCCACCAACGAGCGGAGGACAGCGGGATTGGTCTCTCGTGGGACCGCAGTGACGACCACCTCTGGCTCAGCTTCAGAGACAAGGTCGTTGGCTCGACGGAAAGTTCTTATACCCCAGGCTTGTTCGAGCCGGGCCCCGACATCGGCCGTTCGGGTCACTGCCCCGACACACTCGAAGCTTTCGGGAGCCTGCCGGGCCAGACGTAAGTAGAAGTCAGCACGCCAGCCGTGGCCGATGATGCCGTAGCGTACGGGCTCACGCCGGGTGCCCAACGCAGTCTGCGGACCGCGGTCAGAGGGATTCCACGTGAACGACGCGGCTCTAGAACCCACGACGGCCCCCGCCTGCACCCGGACGTACAGGTCCAACCGACTGGTGACTTGGCTCGAACCCACCACTGTTGATACGGCGAGTCCTGTTCTGCGATGTGCTCGGCCTCCTGAGCAAGTGCACACGAAAGGCGTCATGGGTCATGGAACAAGAACCGCCCGAGCTCGGATCTCTCCAGCCTTAAGTCTTGCGAGTACCTTGTTCGCTTCGTGCAACGGATACTCGGCATACATCGACTGCAGCTTGCCCGCCTCGGCCAGACGGAGCACCTCGAGCATCTCCCAACGATTGCCCAGCACCGACCCCACGACCGTCTTCTCGTCCCCGATGTCCATTAGCCCGACGGTCTCCGCGACACCGAGAACAATTCGGGCTCCAGGCTTGGTGATGCGCATCGCCTCTTCGACGGCGCTGGGAGACGGCGCGAAGACGATGGCGGCGTCCAGCGTGGCCTCGGGGATGTGCTGGGTGCCGCTGCCTTTCGGGCTGTAGGACCGTAGGGCACCCACTTCCTCGGCCAGCGCCTGATGGATCGCACTCCGGGTAACGGCGTAGACGTCTGCGCCTGTGAGCCGTGCCACCTGGATCACCATGTGACCGACCCCGCCGACACCGAGAACGGCAACTCGCTGTCCCGGTGACAAAGCGGCTTTCTTCACCGCGCTATACGCGGTGATTCCCGGGCACAGCAGCGGCGCGGCTTCCGCGTCTGAGACGTTCTCGGGAATCGGGTAGGTGTATGCGGCTTCGGCCAGCATGAGCTCAGCGTAGCCGCCGTCTCGGGTCTCACCGGTGACTTGCCGCCCGCGACAGAGCTGCTCTGACCCCGACAGGCAGAACTCGCACCGGCCGCAGGTGGACCAGATCGGCTGGACACCGACCCGCTCTCCGACAGTCAGGTGCGTGACGTCTTGGCCAAGCGCAGTGACAGTTCCTACGACCTCGTGGCCGGGGATAATCGGCATCGACGCAGGCGTGCCGGGTAGCCACTCCCCCTCGACCATGTGCAGGTTCGATCGGCACACCCCGCAAGCAGTCACCTTGATGACGACCTGACCCGCGTTCGCTGTCGGCTCGTCCACGTCGCGCCAGTCCAGGGGTCTCTGGTCGATGGGGGCTGTATTGCTGAGAACCATTGCCTTCATTCGTCTGCTCCTCTGAACGGTCGGAGTCCGGGCAGGATTGTCATCCGGAGACACAACCTCAGGCGCTCAACCGAGATCGGTGATCTAGACAACGCCCACCTTTGGTGGCCGAGCCGGGTTTCCGGCGTATTGTTCGAACTCTGAAGCCAGTACGCCGGAAACGAGGCCAAGGTAGTCGTTCCAACTGCGCTCACGTTCAGGCAGATGGCGGCGTGAGAATTCCACGTTGGACGAGCCGTTCGATGTTTCTTCCCCGCCGCGCTGCCTCACGCGCGAGCCAGCCCTCCTGAGGCGGCTCGTCCGCGTATTGGTTCTTCTCGTAGATGGGTTGTTCGTAGATCGCGGCGTACTGCTCCGTACGCAGATCCTTAAACCAGTTCGTCACGCCGTTGGCGATCCGCGACCGACGCAGCGCTTCGAGGTCGATCACGGTGCTGACGAACGAGTCGCCGCCGGAGACGCCTTCGTGCTTGGCGACTACGTGTCCCTTGTGGTCGACGATCATCGACGATCCGCCGAACAGGTCATACAGGTGACCGGTGGCATCGACTTGCGGCCCGAGGTTGGGGGACACAACGTAGACCTGATTGAACACGGCGTGAGCACGGTTTTGAATTTCCCACATGCCGTTGCTCACCTGTGGGTCGATCAGCGTCGCTCGGATGATGATCTCGGCGCCGTTCATCGCCAGACCACGGGAGATCTCGGGGTAGGCACCTTCATGGCAGATGATGTAGCCGATGTTGCCGATGTCGGTCTTGGCCACCGGGAAGATGGCATCCAGCGCGTTGCCGTTGCCTTTTTTTTCGACCCATTCGTCGTACAGGTCGTGCGGGTTGGTCGTGCCGAGAGCACCGCCCTCGTAGGCGTCGCTGGTCGCCTTGGCGCGCTTGTAGATGACCTCGCCCTGGGGGCTGATCAGGAACGCGACGTTGAACAGGTGTCCAGGGAAGTCCTCGTCTCGCACCATCAGGAGCTCGGCGGCGATGTAACTGTCCAGTTGCTTAGCCTTCTCAGCCAGGATCTCGGTCTCCGGCCCGGGGATGTCCATGGCGAAACGCGCGTGCGCCTCGGGATTTCCGGCAGGAAAGTCCATCGGCATTCCTTGGATGGCCATCTCCGGAAGGACGATGAGTTTCACCGGAGCGCCCTCCGTCGCGGCGACCATCACGGCCGGGTCCATAAAGTCGCAGATCCGCTTCGTGTTCTCCACCGCGTCCTCACGCCTGCGCACGGTGACGATGCGGGGGGAAAGCGCCACCACTGCGTACGGGTCAACCATGTGTTGGGTCTCCTTTGAATTTGGTGCCGCCCGGCACGGTGGCGCCGAGCGGTTGATGTCATGCATGCGAAACTTGTCAGGGCATGCCTCTGCCCTAGCCGGCCAAGGTCAGGTACTGACGTGCGCGCCGTTCGGAGTCGTTGGTTCCGTGGCCTTCTTCCCTCTCCGCTGGGGGCGGCCGAATAGGGCGGTGAACAGCCGTGGAACCAGGCGGCTGCCCGCACCGCTGGTGAACAGGACGGCGAGCAAAATCACAACTCCCTTGACGACCAGTTGTGCTTGAGCGCCTACGCCGAGGAGGTCCATGATGTTGAGGATTGCGCCAATGATGAGACCACCCAACACCGCGGTGACCGGGTTTCCGGTGCCGCCGAAGAGGGAGGCTCCCCCTACGACGACGGCGGCAATGGCGTTCAGCTCGTAACCGTCCCCGATGATGGCGCTGCCCTCTGTCAGTTGGGCGGCGATCATGAGGCCACCCAGGCCAGCCAGCGTGGACGAGAGTACGTAGGCGGAGATGGTGTCTCGCTTCACCGGCAGGCCCGAGAGTCGGGCCGCCTCTGGATTTCCCCCCAGCGCATACAGCCGCCGGCCAAATGACCTGTATGCCATGACGATCATCGCCGTGAGCATGACGAGGGCAGCCAGCAGAACGGGTGCTGGAATCGGCCCAAGGTTGCCGGTGAAGACACCGAGGTAGGTGGAGTTGTCGATCGGAACGAGCCGGCCCGTCTGAATGAGGTATGCGAAGCCGCGGGCGATGCTCATCATGGCCAACGTGACGATGAAAGGTGTGATGCCGCCGTAGACGATGAACATTCCGTTGATGAGGCCGATCAGCCCGCAGAGTGCGAGTCCGGCGATCACCGCGACCCCGAAAGGCATCCCGTGGGACATGACAAGGGCTCCGACGACGGATGCGACCGCGGCGACCGAGCCCACCGAGAGGTCGATGCCGCCGGTGACGATCACGAAGAACTGTCCCACGGCGAGGACCGCGACGACGGAAGCCGTAATCAGGACGGCCACAAGGTTGTTGGAGCTGAGGAAGTGGGGGGATAACTGTCCCCCGATGAGCAGGACGATCAGGGCGACGACGAATAGGTAACTCTTCGATCCGACGCCGACGGCAACGTCCCGGATGGTCGCCAACCGCGTGCCTGCTGTCGCCGGCGGGATGGGTGGCTGCAACCGGTGGTCTTCTCCGCTGCGTTGCGGCGGTGGTACCTCCGCCGTCTTGATGTTGTCATTGGACACGGTTACCAGCTCCGATACTTCGATTCATGGACGTCACGACAAGAGCGCGAGTATCGCTGACTCCCCTTGCTGTTCCAGTCGGTCACGATTGACTGTTTCGATGACCCGGCCGCGTCTGAGCACGGCGACGCGGTCGCACATCAACGCCTCGTCGATCTCCGAGGTAATGACCAGGACGCTTCCACCGTGTTGGACGAAGTCTTGGATCAGCTCGTAGATCTCGAGCTTGGCGCCCACATCGACACCCCGGGTGGGCTCTACGAAGACCAACGTCTGGACGCCGCTGACCAGCCACTTGGCTAACGCAACTTTTTGTTGGTTGCCGCCACTGAGATTGACTACGGACTGTCGTACCGAACTTGCCTTGATGGCAAGTGAGTCGCGCATTTGTAGGGCGGCACCTGTCTCTTTCTTTCGGCGCAGGAATCCATAGTGGCTGAACTCGGGGAGCGCGGCCATGGTGACGTTCTTCGTAACGGGCATGCCGAGCACCAGCCCTTGTGTCTTTCGTTCCTCCGGCAGGAGACCGAGGCCCATGCGAATGGCATCAGCGGGACTGCGGGGCTTGCGTGGCTTACCGTTGACGATGAAGCGACTGCTCTTGGACGGTCGGGCTCCGAACAGGCACGCAGCGAGCTCGCTCTGCCCATTGCCGGTGAGCCCGGATACGCCGAGCACCTCTCCGGCGTACAGGGTGATGTCGAGTCCGTCTAAGATGGTTCCGTCAGAGAGTCCCTCGACGGCGAGAGCGATCTGGTCGGAGGCGTTCCCGCTACCGAGTCGAGGTGATTGTGTGGGACCCATGGCGAGGCGCGCGGACGTCTGCTCGCTGACGCTTCCGAGCATCGCGTGGATCACCGCCTCGTGGGAGCTTTCCTCGGCTGCGAAGTCCCCCACCTTGCGCCCGTCCCGAAATACCGAGATCCGGTCGCAAATCTCGTACATCTCGTCGAAGTGGTGGGAGATGTAGACGATCCCGATGCCCTGGGACTGCAGACGACGCATGACCTCAAACAGCCGCTTCACGTCGTGCCGGGGCAGGGTCGCGGTCGGCTCGTCGAGAAGGATCACCCGCGCATCGCGTCCGACCGCCTTGACGATTTCCACCGCTTGCCGATGGGCGATCGGCAATTGTGCGACCTGTTTCCGGACGTCGATGTCGAATCCCAGTTGTTGGAGTTCCTTGCGGGCCTGGCTGCGCACCTTGCGCCAATTCACCGAGCCCCCCCACCGGGTGCGGGGCAGTTCACCGATGTAGATGTTCTCCGCGACGGTGAGGTTGGGCATCAGGCTGAGCTCCTGGTGCACCGTGAAGATCCGCTCCCGGTGAGCGCTCTGCGGTGTCGGGAGGTGGACGGGGGCGCCGTCGACCAGCACGCGACCCCCGTCCGGCTGCTCGATGCCGGCAAGGATCTTGACCAACGTTGATTTGCCGGCGCCGTTCTGTCCGGCGATTCCGTGGATCTCCCCCGGTGCGATCTCTAGGTCGATCGCGGTCAGCGCTTGGGTGCCCGGATATGCCTTGGAGACTTGGGAGACCCTGAGGCGAGGGACAGGCACGGGCGTGTCGACGATGGCAGTCATGGTCGGTCGGCTTCCGTTACTTGGAACCGGCGAAGGCGAGGTCGGACACGTACTTGGCGGCGGTGTCGGGTGTCGCGATGAGGGGCGGCAGGATCCGCGTGGCCGGGGAGCCAGTGCACTGTCCCGTCGGCTTCTTCGTCGCCGCGGCGATTGCCTCATCGACCGCCCACCTCGACTGGGTCGCCGGTTGGTTGAGACCATCGACGACGACGGGGGAATTGGGGTTGGAGGCCATGGCCTTGATCACGTCCATGCCGCCATCGAAGCCGGCGATGATGACTTTGGACTTGCCGCTTGGATCCATCAGGCCCGCGCTCTTGAGGGCTTCGGCGATCGCCGGGTACACGACGTCGGTCTCGTTGAAGATCACGTTGATGTCGGGATGGCCCGAGACCACGTTGCGCATCGCGGTCAGCGTCTTGTCCGGGAGGGCCTGGCCGTAGTTGTCGGGGATTCGGTTGGTTTTCGGCCCAGGATGAGCTGTGAGGTATCCGTTCCAGCCCTTCATGAAGCCGTTCTCACGGGCTTCGGTCACGAGTTCTTGGGGTTGGATTGCTTGGATGTAGAGGTTGATCGTGGCGTTGTTGCCCAGCCGTTGCGCGGCGACTTCGGCAGCCTTGGCGCCGACCTGTTCAGCTGTCGCCGAGCCGTCGTCATGGACGTTGCACGCCACCTGCTTGGCGAGTTCGGGGGATACCTGGTCGTTGACGACGATGACCGGAACGTTTGCCTGCTTCGCCGCGGCGATACCTGCGGAGACGCTCTGGTCACCGACCGGCTCGATGATGATGGCCTTGGCGCCTCGGTTGATGAAGGTCTTCATTTGCTGAATCTGCTGGGTGGCATCGCCCTGCGCGTCCACGGTCTGTACGTCGTAGCCCTTATCCTGACCGGCTGCTACCGCCCCGCTCGCCAACGTGGATAGCCATGTGTTGCCGGCAATGAAGCGCATCGCCACCCCGATGAGCGGCTTATCCGAGGATCCACCTGCGCCCGTCTGTGAGTTGCCACCACACGCAGCCGCTGCGCCGAGACTCAGCGCGAGACCGCACGTTAACAACGCTCGGGCATACCTGTTGTTCCACATGTTGCTCCTTAGAGGGGTTGCGTAGCGCGGATGTGCTTCTTTGACGCCCGTCGATAGGGGGGCTCGGCCAGGTGCCGGTCGCGGGCAATGTCCGCGTGAATTTCGATCGGCACCGCGTCACCGTTGCCGGAGTACAGGGTCCCCTCGTGTTGGACGGCGGCTGCCGCCCAGAGCAGTCCTGAGCGCAGGGAGCCCGGGCCGCTTCCCCCGGCGGCAAGAAACCCCGCCAGCAGCGCATCGCCCGCACCCACCGCACTGACCACGTGGGCCAGGCGCGCTTCCCCATGCACTGCTCCGTTTGCATCAAGGAGGACCGCGCCGTCCGGGCCAAGGCTGGCAAGCACCGCTTCGGCACCCCTAACGCGGACCACCTCGGCCGCGTCGACCACGTCTCCGATCGTGACAAGGCTGCGTCCGGTCGCTTCTGCTAGCTCCTCGACGTTGGGTTTGACGAGGTGGGGGCGGTGGGCGAGTGCGGCGCGCAGTGCAGCACCGGAGGTGTCGATGGCGGTCCTTACGCCGCGGTGGCGACCCTCGTGGGCGAGGTCGGCATACAGGTTCACGTTCGCCAGGGCGGGCAGGCTGCCACAGCCGGCGATCCAGGTCACGTCCCGCGTGCGCTCGAGCGCCGCGGCCGTCAGCGCAGCGATCTCGCTGTCGTCTAGGACGGGGCCGGCCTCGTTGATCTTGGTGACCGTGCCGTCGGGTTCGACCAGACTGATGTTGCTGCGGATCTGTCCGGCGATCGGAACCAGAACGTGGGGAAGGTCGGCCAACGAGAGCATTTCCACCATGCGCACACCGTCGGGGCCTCCTACAGGGAGGACGGCTAGCACGTCGTATCCGTGGGCGTTGAGGGCCAGGGCGACATTCACCCCCTTGCCGCTGGGTTCGCTTTGGCCGCGGCGGCTGCGGACGATCTCACCGCGGGGCAGCTCGTCGATGAAGATCGTCCGGTCAACGCTCGGATTGGGTGTCACGGTGATGATCATGCGAGCTCTACTTCGAGACCGGCGGCCTGGAGGGCTCGCAGTTCGGACTGGGGCAGGTCGCTGTCGGTGATGAGCAGGTCGATGTCCGATAGGTCTGCGTGTTTGTACAAACTCACGGTGCCCACTTTGCTGTGGTCTGCCAGGAGAATCCGCCGGCGGGCGCTGCCGAGCATCAGCCGCTTGATGGCTCCTTCTGACGGGTCTGGCGTGGTCAGGCCCCGATCGACAGAGATGGCATTAGCCCCGAGAAAGGCCACGTCGACGTTGATGTCGGCGAGGGATCGTGCCGCCCAGTCGTCGACTTCGGCCAGCGTGAGGGGGCGGATGCGACCGCCGAGCATCGTGACCGTGACCGTCGGGTGCTTGACCAGGGCCAGCGCAATCGGCAGCGTGTTGGTGTACGCGGTGAGTTTGTGACCTACGGGGAACAGCTCGGCGAGCAACGCCGTCGTGGACCCCGCGTCAATGAGGATGGCTCCGTCCTCGGGCAGGTGTGCGAGGGCCGCCTTGGCAATCCGCGTCTTCTCCGCGGTGAAGTACACCCGAGCCGACACCGCAGGCTCAAACGACTGCCCCACCGGTAAGGCACCGCCATGTACCCGCCGCAGCAGCCCCTGACGCTCCAGACCAATCAGGTCTTTGCGGACGGTTTCGTGGGTCACGCCGAGCTCGGCCGCAACGTCGGACACATCGATTCGACCAGTCACGCCCAGTCGGGCAATGATGAGCTGGCGGCGCTGGCTGGCGTAAGGCACGCGTGCGGCCTTGTCGCTGTCGGCGCTCTCAGCGGAGAATTTTGCCGGGCTCACAGTGTCCTCTCGGATTGCTCGTCGAACTCGAGTGCGGGGAATTCTTGCGTGCTTGCGTAGACGCCACCGGCGAGGCCGCCGAGTAGTGCCGCGCCACGAGCCCCGGCCTCATCGACCGGGGCAATCCGCAGGGGCCCAAGGACTCGCCGCTTGACTTCCATGAGCCCGCTGCTATGTGACCAACCCCCGGTGATCACGAGCCGCTGATGCGGTCCCGCCACCGTCGACACCGCCGCGTGCACCGCAGCGGCCTCGGCGGTAACCGCCTCCAGCGTCGCCCGCCAGAGGTCCGAAGGACAAGCGCCCGTTCCGATACCAGACACGCTCAGAACATCTTCGTTCACCCCGGCCACGACCAGCGACCTCGGGTCACGGACGAGTGCGTCCTCGTCCAGTTCCGACACGTCTTCGGAGGTCCTTCCCAAGAGTTCGAGCACCCGTTGGAGAACCAGGCCGCCCTGCGTGCCACCGAGCAGACACCAGTGATCGGCAAGCACATGCCAGCCTGTCGTGATCCCGGCAGCGGCGAGCGCTGCGATTGCGGCGGGTGCCACCAGTCCCGAGGGAATCGTGCGGACCACTGCCTCGGCGGTGCCGCACGAGTCCAGTTCGTCGGCTGAACCGCAGGTCCCCGTGCCGATCGTCGCGGCTTGGTGGTCGTGACCAGCCGCGGTCAGCACCGCGCCCCGAAGACACCGGAGGCTGCCCGCATGCGTCAGCCGCCCCACGGGTGTGCCACCGGTGATCAGCTCCGGCATCAGGGAGGCCTTGGCGCCGGACCATTCCAGCGACTCCGTCCACCACTGTCGGCTATCCAACTCAAGCCATCCGGTGCGGGACGCCAACGACTGCTCGGCCGACTCTTCGCCACCGAGCGAACGAATAATCCACTCGGCAATGTTGAGCCGGCGTACCGCCGCCTTCGCCTCGGGATAGTGCGACAACAGCCATCGGTGCTTGGTCAACGACCATTGACCACGCAACGGTAGACCGGTTCGCTGAGCGAAACGGTCCGCCCCGATAGCCGTCTTGAGGTCGCCCACCTCTGTCTCATCCCGAGTGTCGTGCCATGCGATGACCGGTGCAACAGGCACGCCGCGGGAGTCCAGCAGCACACCGGACTCGCCCATGCTGGTTACACCCACTGCCAGGACGTTCGCTTTGGGCGCATCCGTCAACGCGCTGTTCAACGCATCTACTGCCGCCGAAACAAGCGTGGTGGCGTCCATCTCGACGCCGTACGGCGCAGGGGTCCACGGCGTCACTACTCTGCCCGCGCTCACTTCTCGCCCGTCGGTGCCAAAAACTACGGCCTTGACGCTGGTGGTCCCGACGTCCAGCCCGACGAGCAACTGGTTCATCTCACACCACCTTCCCAACAGCCCTAGCGGAGTTGTGTTCCAGTGGGTATCGTTGCGTTTCGTTGGGAGCTTGTCAAGGAGTTCGAGTTACTTTTCATCCTCCCGCCGCCGATGGCGCAGGAGCCCGCGGCGGACCATCCGGCTCCACCACCTCACTGCTACCGGAGGCCACCGATGCCACTTACGACCACTCGGGAAATCGTCGAGGACGCCCGGGCGCGGCGAGTCGGTGTGGGGGCGTTCAATGTCATCACGCTGGAGCACGCTGCGGCCATCGTCGACGGCGCCGAGCGAGCCGGAACCGCCGTCATCTTGCAGTTCAGCGAGAACGCGGTGCGCTACCACGGTGGGCGCCTGGCCCCTATTGCGGCTGCAGCCACGGCATTCGGGGCCGCAGCACCGGTGCCGGTGTCGCTCCACCTCGACCACGTCGAGGATCCGTGCTTGATGCGCGAGGCACCCGGCCACGGATTTAGTTCGGTGATGTTCGACGCCTCAAGGATGCACTTCGACGCCAACGTTGCAGCCACCCGCGCGGCCGTGGAGTGGGCTCATGATAGGGGCGTGTACCTGGAGGCTGAACTCGGGGATATCGGCGGTAAGGACGGAGCGCATGCACCGGGCGTGCGGACGGACCCGGAGCAAGCGGCCGCGTACGTTGCGGCCACCGCCGTCGACGCCCTCGCGGTCGCGGTGGGCTCGTCACATGCCATGACGACGCGCAGCGCCCGCATCGATCATGCTCTGATCACCCGCCTGCGGGCCGCCGTTCCCGTGCCTTTGGTGCTGCACGGCTCGTCCGGCGTAGGCGATGACGACCTACGCGCAGCCGTCCGCGCGGGCATCGTCAAGGTCAACATTGGCACGATTCTCAATGTCGTCTACACCGCCGCAGTGAGGAAGGTTCTCTCCGATTCCACTGTCATCGACCCACGTAAGTACCTGGCGCCGGCGCGGGCGGAGATGGCCGTCGCCGTGCACCATCTGCTCCGCATCCTGGCCGATGGCCACCCCGATGCCCCAGAGTCGGACGCTGCCCAGGCGTCCACCGCCGGTTGACCCCGACACCGGCACCCACATGCTGGCCCTCGGGACGAATTGTCGAAAGGGGCATGCGCCGATGACCACACTCTCCGGCAGAGTCGCATTCATCACGGGGGCGAGCAGCGGTATCGGCGCCGCTGTCGCAAACGCGCTGTCCGAGCAGGGAGCCAGACTCGGCCTCGCGTCTCGTACCGCAACAAACCTCGGCTTGCCGGACTGTGTGGCGACAGCCTGTGATGTCCGAGACCTCGCTCAGGTGGAGGCGGCCGCCACCGCAACCGCCGCGTGCTTTGGAGGTATCGACATCGTCGTGGCGAACGCGGGGGTCGGCTCCTGGGGACCCTTCGCCGACACCCCGCTGGTGGACATCAACGAGATGCTCGACGTGAACGTTCGTGGCCTGTTCCATACGGTTCGTGCCACGTTGCCCTACCTACGCCAAAACGATGCCGGCGACATCATCACCGTGGCCTCCGAAGCGGGCAGACGCGGCCTGCCCGACGAGGCCGCCTACGTCGCAACGAAGTTTGCCCAAGTCGGGTTCACCCGGTCCCTGGACCATGAGCTTCGCGGCAGTGGTATACGTTGCTGCAACATCTGCCCCGGCGGAGTGGCCACAAACTTCGGCATGGGCCGAGGTTTACGAATCCCCGACATGCCCGAGCTGTCCGAGATGCTGCGCCCCGCGGACGTCGCCGACATGGTGGTCTTCGCTCTCAGCCGACCGCGCCATTACAGAATGCTCGAGGTCGCTTTCCGATCGATGACGGAACAGTCCTGGGGGTAGAGCTCAGCACTCGCCCGCGGCAGACTTGGTCGACCCGCACGGCCTGCCCAGCGAGGTGATGGCCGCGTTACGCCCCAGCCACCATCGTGAACGGCTCCGTCAGGGATGCGGGAGTTAGGGCTCGTCGGGCGGCCGTCGGTAGATGGAGCCACGTGCGATGACTGGTCCGAGAATATCGTCCTCCAGGTAGTACTCCATCTCGCCTGGGAACGCCGGCACCCGCCGCGGCGCGTTGCCCGGGTAGCCCAAGGCTCTACGCACATTCGGGTTCATAAAATAAGCGCCCGCGACGGCGAAGGCGAAGCTCTCGAAGAGCCCTGGCTCCCGGGAATGCAGCCGCTTCAGCGCCGTGTGTGGGTCGCCGACAGTTGCGAGCACCGTCCTCACTGGTTCAGCAAGGTCGGGGTTCGCGGCTAGCGTTTTGTCGATCCAGGTGCGGGTCACATCGGCCGTTCTCGCCGAGGGCAAGCCCGAGCCACCGGGAATCAGTGCGTCCGCGAGAGCCGCGAGTCGCTCCCGCTGCTTCTCATCGAGTTCGTGGCCGGTCCGCACGACGGTCATTCCCCGACCTCCTGCTGGTGGGCATTCTCAACCAGGTGAGTCGCCGTCCGCTTCGCCAGCGCACAGATGGTGGCCCCAACGTTGACGCCCGTGGACGTGGGAAAGACGCTGCCGTCGATCACATAGAGGTTGGGCACGTCATGCGTGCGCCCGTAGCGATTCACCACTGACGCGGCGGGGTCATTGCCCATTTTCGCCGTCCCGGTGTTGTGTCCGGTGGTGAGATTACGACCCGCGATCCACGATTTCGTCGCGCCCGCAGCCTGGTGGGCCTCGATCGTGCGAGCCACGTTGAAGTCGACGATCTTGTGGGTGTTCGCCGAGACACGGTAGTGGATCTTGGCGGCCGGTAGACCGTCGGAGTCCGTGAGCTCAGAGTGGAGCGAGACGAAGTTTGTCTCCTCCGGCAGGTCTTCGGGTACGACGTGCCACTGCAGCATGTGCCCGATCGACTGCTTCATCGTGGCGGCTGCCTGCTTGCCCCAGAACTTGTCGTCGCTTTGGCTCCCCGGCCCTGTCCACTTAGCGACGGCCTCCAAAGGTCCTCCAATCGGGACGAGTGACCACTTTGCTCCGCGTAGGAACCCGCGCGCGGCGTTGGTCTCGTAGAACTGCATTGATCCGATGTGCTCACCGGCCGGCCCCAACCAGTCCTCCAGTTCGTCCTCGTAAACGCCGACGGAAGCAGCGTAAGGATGGAGCATCAGTCGCTTACCCACTAGACCCGAGGAATTGGCCAGGCCGTTGGGGAATCGGCTAGAGGTAGACATGAGTAGTAGCCGAGGCGTGCCGATCCCACCTGCCGCCATCAGCACCATTGAGGCCGGCTGAAAGTACTCCCGGCCGTCCCGGAAGTAGACCGCGCCGTTGGCCCGGCCCTTTTCGTCGAGCGTCACCTGGGCGACCCGGGCCCGGGTGATGACGCGCGCGCCCTTGGCCACCGCCTGCGGCATATGCGTGACGTCGGTCGACGCCTTGGATCCTTCCGGGCAACCCATCCGGCATACGCCGTAACGGACACACTGGCCCTGCGGGCCGTAGTTCTGCGTGGGTATCGCGTTAGTGCCCGGCCACCAGTGCCAGCCCAGGCGATTCATCCCCTTAGCCATGGTGTGACCCGTTCGGTGCAGGGGAGCCGCAGGGAGAGGCGGAGTAAACCCCGCAGGGTAGGCCGGGTTGCCGGACAGCCCGGAGACGCCCATCTCCCTCTCCATCACCTGGTAATACGGCAGGAGCTCGTCGTAGGAGAGGGGCCAGTCATCGGCAACCCCATCCAAGGTGCCGACCCGAAAATCCGATGGCACAGCCCTCGCCCAGATAGCTCCGTACAGGACGCTCGACCCACCCACACCGTTGTACATCCACACTGGGAGATCAGACTGGGTGGCGTCCACGGGGAAGTCCTCGCGACGGCGGCGAACGTTGGGGTCCGCATGCCAGTCCTTGGACCCAAGGATCTCATATTCCGGCTTGTTGCCAGGAAGATTGCCGGGATCCACCCACTCACCCTGCTCAAGGCAGACAACACGAAAGCCCCCCTCAGTAAGATGCTTCGCGGCGACTCCCGCGGACATCCCTCCTCCAACGATCAGCACATCAGCGACGTCGTTCTCGGCCTCCAAGCGAACCCACTCCTAACCGTTGTCTCAGCTGCCGGGACTCCCGCATCTCCATACAGGTTCTCCGTCGTGGAAGCATCCACCCGTGCCCCGAGTACTCGCACAGTTGCGAACTATTGGTAATCGTTGCGATCCGTTGGACTGTTGTCAAGCGATTCATCGTGGTGACCGCGGATGCGGTGCTGGCCGCTGAACCGGACGAGGTGGGGGTGCTGGGCATCGACGAGACCCGCCGGGGCAAACCGAAGTGGGAAACCTGCCCCTGACACCGGTAAACGCAGCTGGGCGGACCGCTTCGACACCGGCCTGGTCGACATCACCGGCACCAGGGGCTGCTGGCGCAGGTCAACGGCCGCACCGCGAAAGTCGTCACCGAGTGGCTGGATCAGCGCGGGGAGGCGTGGCGGGCCCGGATTACCCATTATGCGGGTGGTCCTTGTCAAGGCGCCTCTTGTTGATCTTGCTGCCGAGCGTCACTGGTGATCGCGTCGATGCTGGGCGACGCGGCAGGCGGAGGTGCAGAAGCGTCTGGGCTGTCTGGCCGGTCGATGCGGCCGTGCACCAGGGCCGGGCAGAGGAAACGGTGGCAGCGGAATACGACGCAGTGCTGGTGCTCCGGGCAGGGGCCCGATGACAGGCGCGGGGTTTATCGATAGTGGGTCATCCACTTCGCTGCCGGCTGTTTCACTACTGTGCTCTCGCACGGCACCGTCGGGCACGGCGACAGCGGCTCGGCACAGCGGGAACCGTCAAGACCCACGTAGGTCAGGTCGACGTCCGCAGCAGGCGACTGTATCCGACCCACTGGCACCGAACCGGCCACTCAGCAACTCCCACCATCCACACGACGTGGTCAATCATGGTGAGAAACCGTCGGATGGCCCATACATGCTGGAAACAACCCAGCACTGAGAACGGACAGCAGCCCCTCCCCCATCGGGACTGCGACCACCCTCCCAGCGCAAGCCGCCGAGAGTACCCATTATCAGCGGTATAGGGGCTAGCAGCATCGCAGGTACCGTGGCTTTGTGTACGTAGCTAAACATTTGCTTCTGAAGCTCGGTGGTTGCTGCGTCATTGCCGGAGTCCTGTTGGGGGGGTTGCTGTTTCCGACGGTCGGTGGGATCGGGCTGCTGTCCAACAAGGCCAGCGACACCGTCGCGAGTATGTCCTCCGAGCTTGCCCAGGGGCAGGTGCCGCAGATGAGCACCATGCTCGATGCCGCGGGCAATCCGATCGCCTACCTGTACGACCCGAACGGTCGCCGCACCGTGGTGCCGGGGGACAAGATCTC
>JAABVA010002058.1_pt1 | contig 20488 bp, 14 predicted proteins | sample 5560331 | NCBI WGS metagenome assembly JAABVA01 (sample SAMN12812661, study PRJNA571458) | rock metagenome | isolation source: Antarctica rocks | place: Antarctica: Victoria Land, Mt New Zealand sud | collected 2016-01-07 | reverse complement strand
GGCTGCTGGAGAACAAGCGCTTGGCACTGCGCTACGACCGGCGCGGCTTCATCGTTCAAGCTTTGCTCCAGACAGCATGCATACCCTTGGTTGCAAGACGGCTCGTACAAGAATTCTGAAAACCGCCCCTTAGTACGGCTCAAGGGCTATTTTACCTTAATGGCGGGTGGGACGGCACGCACCTTTACCCGCTGTTGTGGGCATTCACGTTGATCAGTAGCCTCGGTCTTTATGGGTCATGGCCATTCACCATACTGGCTATCGGAATTGGCTGGGCCGTCTGCATCCTCGGCAAGCTTTTCTGTCCAGACCTCACCTTTGGAAGCGGCGCTGACCAAAGCTGGATGCGATGCATCGCACAGTGCGCCTGGTGGGCTATCGCATTGACGGGCGCTGGAATCACCGGGCAACGAGTCGTCGCCGTAGTACGGGCAGCCTCGCAGGCGCAGAAATCGATGCTGGGTGCACAAGCCAGAGAAATCGCTTCGACGGCTGAGTTCGAGCGGTTGCGCCTGGCAGCAGCAACCGAGCGGGCGGAGGCTTTGACCAATTTGGCGAGCGCCTTCGACGCTCAGGTTCGCACGTTGGTGACAGCGGTGGAGCAGACCTCGGCGGGCATCGGCGTCCGCGCAACGGCGGTGAGCCAGTCTGCCAGCTTGACGAGGGAACGGATTTCCCAGGCAGCCGCATTGTCGGTCGCGGTCGCGCAAGATACGGGTGTGGTGGCCCAAAGTGCCGATCAGCTGAGCGACAGCCTCACGCAAGTGCGTCATCATGCGCACGGCGCTGCGGAGTCGGCAGTTGCGGCAACCCACCAAGTCATTTGCAGCGACGCTGCCTTGACCGATCTCGTCGCCGCCACCAGTCGCGTGGGCGAAGTGATCTCGGTTATCGGCGAAATCGCCAACCAGACTAAGCTGTTGGCGCTGAACGCCACGATCGAGGCGGCCCGCGCCGGGGATGCCGGACGCGGATTTGCCATCGTTGCCGCCGAGGTGAAGCTGCTGGCCCGGCGGACGTCCGACGCCGCGGACGACATCGACCGGCTGGTTCGCAACATGAGGGAAGCTGGCGAGAACGCGACCGCTGCGCTGAAAAGCATCGGCCAGTCGATCGGCCAAGTCAGCGTCTTTGCCGAGCAGGTCAGCAATGCGGCCGAAAACCAGACCGCCGTCATTGGAGCGATTACCCGCACCATCGCCAATCTCAATGCCAAGTCGGAGAAAGCGCGTGTGCAGGTGTCCGACGTGGCGAGTTCGGCTACGGCGACCAGCGAAGCAGCAGGGGCTATGTTGGATGCGGCCACGGCACTTGGACGAGACGCCGGGTCGCTGCAGGATGAAGCGGGCGCGTTCATCAGCAGCGTTCGCGCCGCCTAGAAAAGACGTTCGTAGGGCAAAAAACCAACGACATCGCCCGGTGCGACCGTCGTTACGGGTTCGGCCAGTTCGGCGAGGCCGTCCGTTTCGGTCAGGGAAGTTATTATTCCAGCACCCTCCATCGTGTGCTTGTAGGCCTGCAGCATGCCGTCCGGGGCGGACATCAACCGCACGCGAACGTACTCGCGCCGCCCCGCCTTCTTCCGGTAGCTGAAGGCGGCCTGAACTGAAAACACGACCGGTGCTTTCACCGGCGCACCGCTGAGGGCTGCGATAAGCGGCCTGGCAATCTGGACGAAGGTGACGAAGGCGGCCACGGGGTTGCCAGGTAGCCCGATGAACGGCACGCCCGCCACGCTGCCCATCGCCACGGGGCGCCCAGGCTTGATCGCCAATCGCCAGAACACTAGGCGGCCCACTGCCTCGACCGCAGCCCGCACATGGTCCTCCTCGCCCGTCGAGACGCCGCCGGAGGTCAGGATCAGGTCGTGGTTCCGAGCGGCGGATCGGAGGGCTGCTTCGATGCCGGGTTGCCGGTCCGGCAGGATGCCCAGGTCGGTCACGCGGGCTCCAGCGCGACAGAGCAAAGCGGCGAGCAGCACTCGGTTCGAATCGTAGCGTTGCGCCGGCCCGGCAGCAGCGCCGGGTTCGACGAGTTCGTCACCGGTTGAGAACAGCGCGACACGCACGGGTGCACGCACCATTAACTGCCGCACGCCCAGCGCCGCCGCGAGCGCCAAATCTTGCGGGCGCAGACATCGCCCCGCGGGTAGCGCGCACGCTCCGGCCGGGATGTCCTCGCCGCGTTGCCGCGTGTTTGCACCTGCGCGCAACCCAGCTGGAAAGTGCGCCCGCCCGTGCTCGTCCAGGCGCACGTCCTCCTGCATGAACACGGTGTCGGCGCCAGCGGGGAGGGCAGCGCCGGTGAAGATGCGCCAGGTGGTGCCAGGCGCTAAGGCGTTTGTGGCCGAGGCTCCCGCTGCGATACGGCCCGCAATCGGCAGAACGGTCGCGCCTTCAAGGTCGGCCAGCCATACCACGTAGCCATCGACGGCGGAATTGTCGAACGGCGGCAGGTCCATGGGCGCCGCCACGTCCTTGGCCAGCACACGGCCATCTGCTGCACTTAACGGAACCCAGTCGATGCCTTCGATCGCCCGAACGTCGGAGGCGATGATACGCAGGGCTGCGTCCAACGGAAGCAGGTCACCACCAAAGGCAAAGCAATCATCGGAAAGTTGCGCCACGCGCTATGCCTTAAAACCCGTGACCGCTGGCAGGGAAGGAGCGAGCGAGAGCGCTTCGTGGGAGCCGGGCTAGCAGGCGAGATCCGCACTTATCTTGGCCCTTCCGCGTCAGCGGCGGAGGGAAACGTCGTGAATGCGGGATCATCGACCTCCTGTATCCAATAATTGGCAAGCCCGGAAGGGTTGCATGTCACATCGTGCCCCATCCGCCGTGCGGCCTTTCCAACCTGCCGTGCTAGGGCGATATAACGCTGCAGGACATAGCTGCCGGGGGATTTGCATGGCTGAGGGACGTGCTGGCGAGGTAATTCGGTTTGAACACCCTGGCGCGGGCCGGCGCCGGGCGAAATCGACTCCGAAAGGCCGCGACGTCCAACCTCAGGCCAAACACGAAATTGCCACGCTGCTCGGCGGTCGCCCGCGTACGCGCGAGTTCCTGATCGAATACCTGCATTTGATCCAGGACGCCTACACGCAAATTTCCGCCGCGCATTTGGCGGCGCTGGCGGACGAGATGCGGCTGGCCTATGCCGAGGTGTTCGAGACCGCGACCTTCTACGCGCATTTCGATGTGGTGAAGGAGAACGAGCCGCCATTGGCGCCGCTGGTCGTTCGGGTGTGCGACAGCGTCACCTGCGCGATGTTCGGCGCCGAACAGCTTCTGGCTGAGTTGCAGGCCGCGTCGAACACCGATTTCCGTGTCGTGCGCGCGCCCTGCGTTGGCCTCTGCGACCAGGCGCCGGTTGCCGAGGTCGGGCACCATTTCCTGCACAAGGCGAATCCGGCCGCCGTGTTGGACGCAATCGCCCGCGGCGACACGCACCCGCACATCCCGGACGACACCGTCGGCTACGACGCCTATGTGGCGGGTGGCGGCTACCATGTGCTCGGCCAACTCCGTTCCGGCGAGCTGAGCGTCGAGGATGTGCTGTCCAAGCTCGACCATGGCGGCCTGCGCGGCCTCGGCGGCGCCGGTTTCCCGACCGGCCGCAAATGGCGCTCGGTGCGCGCCGAACCCGGCCCGCGGTTGATGGCGGTCAACGCCGACGAGGGCGAGCCCGGCACGTTCAAGGACCGCCACTACCTGAACGCCGACCCGCACCGCTTCCTGGAGGGCATGCTGATCGGCGCCCACGTGGTAGAGGCGGACGAGGTCTATATCTACCTGCGCGACGAGTATCCGGTCGCGCGGGAAATCCTGACGCGCGAGATCGCCAAGCTGCCGCCCGGCGGACCCAGCATCCACCTGCGGCGCGGTGCCGGCGCCTACATCTGTGGCGAAGAATCGTCGATGCTGGAAAGCCTGGAGGGCAAGCGCGGCCTGCCTCGCCACAAGCCGCCGTTTCCCTACCAGGTCGGCCTGTTCGGCCGCCCGACACTGATCAACAACGTCGAGACGCTCTATTGGGTGCGCGACCTGATCGAGAAGGGCGCCGAGTGGTGGACCGGCTTCGGCCGCAACGGCCGGGTGGGACTGCGCAGCTTCTCCGTCAGCGGGCGCGTCAAGGAACCCGGCGTGAAGCTCGCCCCGACTGGCATCACCGTGCGCGAGTTGATCGATGAGTACTGCGGCGGCATCGCGGACGGGCACGTGTTCACGGCCTACCTGCCTGGCGGGGCGTCGGGCGGCATCCTGCCGGCGTCGATGTGCGACATTCCGCTCGATTTCGGCACGTTGGAGAAATACGGCTGCTTCATCGGCTCCGCCGCAGTCGTGGTGTTCTCGCAGGAGGACGACATCCAGGGCGTCGCGCTCAACCTGATGCGCTTCTTCGAGGACGAAAGCTGCGGCCAGTGCACGCCGTGCCGCTCGGGCACTCAGAAGGCGCGCATGCTGATGGAGCAGGGCAGCTGGAACGCCGATTTGCTGGGCCAACTGTCGGAGGTCATGCGTGACGCGTCGATCTGCGGGCTGGGCCAGGCAGCGTCCAACCCACTGAGCTGCGTGATGCGCTACTTTCCGGAATTGCTGACGCCGAAGGAGGCCGCAGAATGAGCAGCTCGACCACACGCGAGGGGCCGCAGAACCTCGAAGGGGCCACCACCGAAACGCAGGGGCTGGTGTTCGAACTCGACGGCGCCAGGGTCGAGGCGCGAGCCGGCGAGTCGCTGTGGGACGTGGCGCGCCGGGTCGGCACCGCCATCCCGCATCTGTGCCACCGGCCGACGCCGGGGTACCGCCCCGACGGCAACTGCCGCGTTTGCATGATGGAAATCGAGGGCGAGCGCGTGCTGGCGCCGTCGTGCAAGCGCATGCCCGCAGTCGGCATGAAGGTCCGCAGCCAGTCCGAGCGCGCGAAGAAGGCGCGGGAGATGGTGATGGAGCTGCTAGTGGCCGACCAGCCGGCCCGGCAGACCTCGCATGATCCGACCTCGTCGTTCTGGACCTGGGCCGAGCGCACCGGCGTGACCGAAAGCCGCTTCCCGGCGGCGCCGCGCTGGACCCACGACCCGAGCCACCCGGCGATGCGGGTGAACCTGGACGCGTGCATCCAGTGCAACCTGTGCGTCCGCGCCTGCCGCGAGGTGCAGGTGAACGACGTGATCGGCATGGCTTGGCGTAATGCCGGGTCGAAGGTGGTGTTCGACTTCGACGACCCGATGGGCGCCTCGACGTGCGTCGCCTGCGGCGAGTGCGTGCAGGCGTGCCCGACCGGTGCGCTGATGCCGGCCGCCTACCTCGATGAGGATGAGACGCGGGTGGCGTGGCCCGACCGCAAGGTGGACAGCCTGTGCCCATACTGCGGCGTGGGCTGCCAAGTCACCTACGAAGTCAAGAACGAGAAGGTGGTGTACGCCACCGGCCGCGACGGCCCGGCGAACCACAACCGGCTATGCGTGAAGGGCCGCTTCGGGTTCGACTACATCCACCATCCGCACCGCCTGACCAAGCCGTTGATCCGGCTGCCGAACCTGGCCAAGCACGCGCAGGACCAGGTCGATCCCGCTAACCCGTGGACGCATTTCCGCGAGGCGACCTGGGAGGAGGCGCTGGACCATGCGGCTGGCGGCCTGGCCCGCATCCGCGCCGCTGACGGTCCCAAGGGCTTGGCCGGGTTCGGCTCGGCCAAGGGATCGAACGAGGAAGCCTACCTGTTCCAGAAGCTGGTGCGGACCGGCTTCGGCTCGAACAACGTCGACCATTGCACCCGGCTGTGCCACGCGTCGTCGGTGGCGGCGCTGATCGAGGGCCTCGCGTCGGGCGCCGTGTCGGCCCCGTTCGCTGCCGCGCTGGACGCCGAGGTGATCATCGTCATCGGTGCGAACCCGACCGTAAATCATCCCGTGGCGGCCACCTTCATCAAAAACGCGGTGAAGGACCACGGCGCCAAGCTGATCGTCATCGACCCGCGCCACCAGACGCTGTCACGCCACGCGCTGCACCATCTGGCGTTCAAGCCGGGCAGCGACGTCGCGCTGCTGAACGCATTGCTGTTCACGATCATCGAGGAGGGGCTCACCGACGAACAGTATATCGCCGGCTACACCGAGGGTTACGAGGAGCTTAAGAGCCGCATCAAGGATTTCTCCCCCGAGCGGATGGAGGCTGTGTGCGGCATTCCGGCGCTGCGCCTGCGCGAGGTCGCCCGGCTGTATGCAAGGTCGCGCGCGTCGATGATCTTTTGGGGCATGGGCATCAGCCAGCACGTGCACGGGACCGATAACGCGCGGTGCCTGATCGCGCTGGCGTTGGTCACCGGGCAGATCGGCCGGCCCGGCGCGGGGCTGCACCCGCTGCGAGGTCAGAACAACGTGCAGGGCGCGTCCGATGCCGGGCTGATCCCGATGGCATTCCCGGACTATCAATCGGTCGACAAGCCGGGAATTCGCGAGCAGTTCGAGACGTTCTGGAACACCAAGCTCAACCCGGAGCGGGGCCTTACGGTCGTTGAAATCATGACCGCAATCCATCATGGCGAGATCAAGGGCATGTATATCGAGGGCGAGAACCCTGCGATGTCGGACCCGGATCTGAACCATGCGCGGAGCGCGCTGGCCAAGCTCGAGCACCTCGTCGTGCAGGACTTGTTCTTGACCGAAACCGCGTTCCACGCCGACGTGGTGCTGCCCGCCTCGGCGTTCGCCGAGAAGAGCGGGTCGTTCACCAACACCGACCGCCGAGTGCAGATCGCGCGGCCGGTCATCGACCCGCCCGGCGACGCGCGCCAGGACTGGTGGATCATGCAGCAGATCGCGCAGCGCATGGGCCTCGATTGGAACTACGCCGGCCCGAACGAAATCTTCACCGAAATGGCGCAGACGATGCCGTCGCTCGCCAACATCACTTGGGAGCGGCTGGAGCGTGAGGGCGCCGTGACCTATCCGGTGGACGCGCCGGACCAGCCCGGCCACGAGATCATCTTCTACGCCGGGTTCCCGACCGAGAGCAGGCGGGGGCGGATCGTTCCGGCCAACGTGCTGCCGCCGGACGAGGTGCCGGACGACGAGTACCCGATGGTGCTCTCAACCGGGCGTGTCCTGGAGCATTGGCACACCGGCTCGATGACCCGGCGCTCCGGTGTGCTCGACGCCATCGAGCCCGAGGCGATCGCGTTTATGTCGCCCAAGAATCTGTGGCACATGAAGCTGAACCCTGGCGACCGCATCCAGATCGAGACCAGGCGCGGCGCCATCGACGTCAAGGTGCGGTCCGACCGGGACGTGCCGGAGGGCATGGTGTTCATGCCGTTCTGCTACGCCGAGGCCGCCGCCAACCTGCTGACCAACCCGGCGCTCGATCCGGTTGGGCTCATTCCCGAGTTCAAGTTCTGTGCGGCCCGGGTGACGATTTCGGCGGGAGTGGCGACGGCCGCGGAATAGGCGCTCCTGCACCGCTGGAAAGCCGGCGAGCAGGCCAGGCGTGGATGCGCTGTTCGCCAATCCGGTCCGCACATCGGAGACGGCCTGATGCTTGCCTGATCGAAACGCCAGCGTGGAGCGGCCGCGCTCCTTGCCGGGCTGCAACCGACCGCCGGCCAACACGCGCACTGAGACCCAGGGTCCGGCTTTCTTGAGTTCCTGTCCTGGCGGGCCAAAGCACTCGTCCGACGCGAGCCAGACGGCCTTGGTCGCACGTCGCTCAACATCCCAATCCAGAAGCCCCAAAGACGTTGCTTGCAAATACCGACTTCTACACTGGAAATTCGTTACGAAATTATATATATCTTTTTCATCCCCTCCGATAACCCCCGGGGCCGAACGAGGTCACCATGCCGCTGGTCCCGTCTGCCGTCATCCTGAGCACCGACGAGATGGAACGGATCTCGGCGTCGGTCGGCGGGACTGGGTCAATTGGCCGGAAGACCTGTTCATGATCCAGTGACTGCTGAACCTCAGGCGGCCGAAAGCGCACTTCTTGTTGCTCCTGATCCGATGAGTTCGGCAGGCGCCCGGAAGCGTTCCGAGGACCGCGTAGGCATTGCGGTTCGGATAGCCGGGGCAGCCATGCTGGCTGGCGCGATCGGAATAGTCGCCTGGTTGTTCCTGGCGCCTGCCAGTGCGCCGCGAACGGTCGTGCTGCCGACCCCGCGCTTCGCGGTGACGATGCTGGACGGCCCCGGCATCATGCGGCACCGCGGCGCCTTCTTGACAGTGTTCCGTATGGCGGAAAATCCCGGCATCATGGTGCTGGACTTCGCCTCGCTGCACGAGCAGGGGCAAATGCTCAACCGCATCGCCGCGATGGTGGAGAAGAACGGCATGCCGCACGACCGGGTGCTGGACGATGCCGAACTGGACGGCGCCATCCGCGGCAAAGGCCTGGAGCCCGATACGTTCTATTTCGGCCATGATTACGGCGGCGCGTCGCTCGCGACATTTTTCGCCGCCGCCGACCGGCAGCACATTGCGCTGACTCCGGAGGAGGGATCCTTGCGCGCCCTGCTGCGGCAGGAGCATCCGCAGGCGCTCATCTCCCTCCCGCAGCCCGATCCCGCCCATCAGCTGGACGCGTCTATGCGGGAGGCCATCTACAAGCACGAGCGGTCGCACGGCGAGTTCTTCAGCAACCCGGCCTACGCAGCCTTCGCCGTGCAGTTCTGGAATGGCGTGCTGACGGCGCAGGAGCGCAGCGGCTTTCGCCATTACCTCGCCAGCGAGGATTACGACCCAGCGATCGAGGAGCTCATGGTCAACGAGACCCAGGCCTACCTCATGCACACGCGCGACTCGCGCTTTTTCGACCCGGCGGCTGCGGGGCTCACGCCGGCGAGCCTGGATCGGCTGCGGGGCATTTTCCTCGTCACCATGCCGCCGAATTGGCTGCGGGACTGCTTTGCCCCGGCTGCGCTGAGATAGCGCCGGTCAGCGCGCCACCGTATCGAACTTGATGACCCCGGCCGACAGGCGCACGCCGCGGCCGCGGGCCTGCTCGATCGCCGTGCGCAGGTCGCGGCCATAAATCAGGCTTTGCTCCCCGTGTGCGGCCGGGGAGTGCGGAACACCGGCTGCGCGGAGGCGATCGCGACGATCATGTCCCGGCCATACGGCTCGCCCACCTGGAACACGGCGTGGCCCGGGCCGGGGTCGCCGAGCGGGACGAGTTCGCCCATTGGGAATACCCGGCTGAGATCGGCGGCACTGCGCGGGAAGATATGCTCGACGGTGCCGTCATGTGCGTAATAATCCACCAACAGGGTCGCAGCGTAGTTCGGCATTTGGACGCGAGGGCGGATGTCGCCGCCGTCGGCGAGTTGGCTGCCATGCGAGGCGTCCTCGAGTCCGAGATGGGTCGCGGTGGCGCCGAACGCCAACACGATTGGGGCGATTGTCGCGAGGGTGTCGCAGGTGCTCGAGTCCGCCTCGAAGACTCGGCTGTCGTCGAGGACAGCCACGCCCGCGCCGGTGACCGCCTGTCGGAGCGAGGGCAGGCCGCCGGCAGCAGTGAATCCATGCAGCAGGGCATCGCCGCCGGACGAGAGGTCGCCGCTTACGGCGGAACAAGGCAGCGTCTCGAGCGCTGCGGCGACGGTTTTGCGCAGCATCGCCGGGCTTGGCGGAGGTGGAGGCTGTTCGATGGCCGGAACTGGCACGATGGTGGCCGGACCCGGTTCTGCCGCAGGCGGCGAAATCGCCGGCGCGGGGCTGATCGCGGTTGCCACCTCCACCGGTCGATCCGGCGCTGCGCGTGGCCCTGCCGTCAGGAATGCCACGGCTGCCGCGGCTGCGATGGCGATCGCGCCGGCTCCGCCAAGCAGCAGCGGCAAGCGGCTCCGGGCGGGTTGCACGCCCGAGGCTGCGGGGCGGGCAGGCGCCGCAGCCTGCGCCGGACGGGCAAACACCGTTTCATCCGAAGTGAGCGCCGGGGCGGCCAAGGCGGCACGGATCGCCTCCATGAAGGCCGCGGCCGAGGCGTAGCGGTCGTCGGGCCGCTTGGCCATCCCGCGCGCCACCACCGCGTCGAGCGCGGTCGGGGCGGTGGTCGACAGGCTCGATGGGAAAGGCGGTTCGATCGTCAGCGCCTTGTGCATGATGGAGGATAGGTTGCCCTTGAACGGCCGCTCGCCGGTGAGCAGTTGATACAGCAGCACCGCGCTCGAGTACACGTCGGTGCGCAGATCGACCGTCTCACCGCGGAACTGCTCCGGAGACATGTAGGCGGGGGTGCCGAGGACGGTCCCGGCCTGCGTCATGCTGCTCTCGATCCGGGCGATGCCGAAATCGGCGATCTTGGCACGGCCTTCCTTGGTCAGCATGATGTTGGCCGGCTTGAGGTCGCGGTGGATGACGCCGGCCTGGTGGCTGTACTGCAGGCCGCTCAGGAGGTCCTCCATCAGCCGGGCGACCGCAGCCGGGGCGTAGCGCTCGCCGCCGTCGAGCACCGCCTTGACCGACTGGCCGTCCACGAACTCCATGACGATGTAGGCCAGCTCGGCCGTCTCGCCGTAGTCGTAGACGCCGACGATGTTCGGGTGCGACAGGCGCCCGGCCGCCTGCGCCTCGCGCTTGAACCGCTGCAGCTCCTCAGCCATTTCCGCGTCGAGGGCGTCCGGCAGCTTGACCGTCTTGATGGCGACGCGGCGGTCGATCACCGGGTCCCATGCTTCGAGCACGGTGCCCATGGCGCCGCGGCCGATCACCCCGCGGATTTGGTACTTTCCGAGCAGCTTGGCGCTGCCGAGCGTTGCCTCAGACATGGCGGTTCCCTTGCTGGCTGGCATCGCCTTCGAGGCACATCACCAGGACGATGGTCACGTTGTCCTTCGCGCCGCGTTCCAGAACCGTCGCGATCAGGACGTCGCACGCCTGCTCCAACGGCAGCCGGCCCAGTTCCAGCTCCAGCTCCTCGTCGCTCACCATGCGGGTCAGGCCGTCGCTGCACAGCAGGAACAAGTCCCCCGGCTCAATCCGGGCATGGGTGAATTCCAGCTCGAGCTTCTCCTCAACCCCGACCGCGCGTTGGATGACGCTGGCGTGCGGGTGCGACTCGACCCGGTCCGGCGCGAGAAGGCCGGAGTCCACTATGTCCTGCACCAGGCTGTGGTCGCGGGTCAGCCGGTCCAGGTCTCCCCGGCGCAGGCGATACACCCGGCTGTCGCCGGCCCAAAAGCAGGCGAAATGGTCGGCGAACACCAGCAGGCCCGCGACCGTGCTGCCGATTGGCGTCGGCGTATGGCGGCTGGCGGCCAGCGCCTGCAACTCGGCGTTGGCGTCCGCAAGGCGCGCCTTGATTTCGGCCACGAATCCCGCGCCGCTGTCTTGCCTGGTGATGAGAGCGAGCGTTCGAACGACCGACTGGCTCGCCACGTCGCCGGAGGTCAACCCGCCCATGCCGTCCGCCACCGCCCACAGGCCGAGATCAGGGCGTTCGAAATAGGAGTCCTCGTTGTAGCTGCGAACCAATCCCTGATGGGTGCGCGCCACCGAACGATATTTGAAAGCGCCTGTCATGGCGTGAGCCGACCGGGCTCGACCAGTATTTGAAACGACAATCTTGCTTTGACAGCGTATCGTTCAGCGCGGATGCGGGGGGGGGGCCAACGCATGGGATGCTTCTGCAAACAGGCGGTCGATGCGCTGAACAGGCCGCCGCCAAAGATGGCCGAGCAGCAACAGGAAACAGCGCAGGAGCCGACCCCTGACGCGGAACTCATCATCGTGGCAAGCCAGTGGCTGTCGGCTCGCTGGTTGCCAGCCGAGCCGTGGCAGCCCGATCCGGCTTGGCTGGACATCGAGTTGCCACCGCCGCTGCCGCCGGACGCGCTGGCCGTGCTATGCGCCATCGTCCAGGCCGGCGAGCAATGCCAAACCGTGCTCGGCATCGACCCGGCGGACCCGGCCGATCTTCGCAGCCTGACCCGCATCGTCGCCACGCTGAACCGGCGAACCGAAGCTCTTCGCGAGTTGGCCGCGGACGACCAGCCCTGGAGCGCGATCGCCGCGCTTAACGACCACGCCGACGCGGTTGTTGCGGCCGCCGCGACGAAGGTGTTTGAAAGACAGGCAGAGCAGGAGGAGGATGTTCCATTCACGCCGTGGCGACCTTTCCTGACCCAATTGAAAGCGCTCGCCTCCCTGGTCGCCATCGGCCAGATGCTCGGGATCGATCTTGCCGACCCCGCATCGCCGTCCGTCATCGCCAATCGCGTCCGCACCCTGCGCGTGATTGAGCTGCCGCCGTTGGCCGACCCACAAACGTTCCTGCAGGTGATCACCCGTGCCTCTGCCCTCGACCGGTTGGGGCGCAGCCTCGGGCAGGACCCGCGGACCAGCCCGGCCGAGCGGATCAAGGCGGTCGTGGACCAGAAAGTGGCGAGGGCGGCGGACCTGCTGCCGGACACGCTGCGCGCCGGGCCGGCGGGACTGCTGGGCGCGCCGCAACGGCAGCCGAACCCGACGCTGCTGGCCAACCCGGCCGTCGTCCAGGCCGCAAGCCGCGTGCCGAACCAGCCGCTGCCGTGGAAGGTGCCGGCTTTCGACCAAATTCCGCTGTTGACCGTGGCAACGTCCGTGCTGACCCTCATCGGCTTACTGGGGCGCGACCTGGTGCGCACGTCGCCCTGCGGCCGCGGTTGCGATGCGGCCGTCGCGCTGAAGGATGTCGCGCCGTCCGTCATAGCGTCGCCGGGCAGCGGAACTGGTGCAAGGCCGGCAGCGTGAACGGGTTGATGACGCTGTTGGCCGCGATCAGGAATGCGGCCGTTCCGCCGCCACCGGTGAAGGTCACGTTCAAGCGGTCTGACTGACCGACGGCTGCCACCTTGGCGCCGTCCAGCAGGCGGAACAGCGCCCACGGACCCTCCTTCGTGATCGAGACGGTCGCGCCGCTGAGCGGGACGAAGGTCAGCCGCGCCTGGTTGCGGCCCCCCGGCCCGGGCCACTGCACCCGGATCGGCTGCGTCGGCCCATGGCTGTACGCGACATCCTGGCCATCCAAATCCAGGCTCACCGAGCCAATCTGGCTGTCGAGCGACGTAGGCGTGATCTCGAACTTGACCGACACCGCAGCGCCGCCGCCGGGAAACAGGGCGTTGCGGATTTGCGACGCCATCTCCAATTGCGCCAGCGTATTGGCCGACAGCCCCAACTGGCTGTTATCGACCGAGTTCCACTTCCACGGTGTCTGCGTCGTGTCCACGAACGGCTTCAGCGTGTCGGTGAAGAACCCGTCGATCAGCCCGCCCGGCGCCATCAGCCGCACGAAATCGTCCATCGGCACGTCGGTGGCGCTGCCTGGCACGAACGGGTAGCGGTTGCTGAGCGCCGCCTGGCACAGCGGGGCCACCTTGGCGCTCCAAGCGTCCTGGATTTGCTGCTTGGCCTCCGCCGTCGTGACCTTGCTGCTGCTCTGCGACACGGCGCGCACCATCGACTGGACCGCTGGGGGCATGCTCTTGCCCAGCGTGTCGAGCTGCTGCGACAGGCTCGCGCCGGAGTTGCTGCTGGCCGCCCCCAGCAACGCCGCGGCAGCATTCGGCGAGGCGGCGACCTGGCTGAAGCTTCCATATATTTGCAGCATCTTCTGCAGCACCGGCTCAAGCTGGCCTGGCCGCTCCGGCGTGCCGACGAAGTCATGCAGCCAGCGGAAATGCTCGTCCACGCGCTGCGCCGGGTCAACGGCGGGCGCCGTGGAGGTGAACACCGTCCCTAGCATCGCCCCGATGCGGCGCTGGCGAATGGTCGTCTGGCGCGCGATCTCCTTCATCGCCTCCGGCCCGAGCGTCTTCCCGGCCGTCTCCTCCAGCCGGCCGCCCTGGGTCTCGCGGCTGAGCAGCGTTTCGGCGTCGAAGGCCTGGAACACGTTGCGGAACGGCGAGTTCGGCCCGGACAGCGTGTTGAGCTCGTCGAGGCCGTCGCTCATGGACCCGAACGGCTTGATCTGCAGGTCGCCGATGGCGGTGTCCCAGCGGCGGACATAGTCGTCGAGGTACAGGCCCAGCACGTCGCGGCGAAGCTGCTCCACCTGCTTCAGGTCGGAGCCGACCCGGTCCTGGCGGCCGAGCACCCAGCTATCCTCCGCCACGTCCGACGTGACCTCCGGCAGCAGCTTGGTGAGGGTCTCGTGGTAGCCGGCCCAGGTGTACAGGCCGTCCACCCCCGATGTCATCGGATGGCCGGACCGCAGCAGCAGCACGTTCTCCGCCGCAGCCCCGGCGTGGTCGGAGTATCGCCATGCCGGCAGCGCCTTCACCTCCTCGCTGCCGAGAATGCGCGCGTAGCTCCGTTGCGCGAGCGGCGTCTTTCGCAGGATAGCGCGCACCTGCTCGATCAGCGGGCCGTTCAACGGCACAGCCGTCACCGGCCGCTCGATCAGCGCGGACACATGCTGGGTGAGGGCGTTGCGCTCGGGGGCTTGGTCATCGCCGGGGAAGCTGGCGGCGAAGTCGGCGCCCATCCAGGCGGTGATCAGCGGCGTGTCGAGCGGCCCCTGGCGCCCCAGGATGAGATAGACTTTCAGTGCCTGGTAGAGAAAGTCCGAGTTGCCGAGGTTTCCTTGGATTTGCGTTTCGAGCCGGGACAGCAGCCGGGGCAGCAACAGGGCGTTGAGCGCCCGGTTGTAGCTGTTGCTCGCCTGGGCGCCGAGCTTCGCGCCTTGGTAAAGACCGAACCCAAGGCCGATTGGCATGCCCGCCTCCCGATCCACGAAGCCGCCGGGCAGCGTGCGCAATGTCGCGAGCGCGGGCAGGACCGGGGGCAGGACGTTTTCCCCGCCGCCGCGTTTTGCAAGTTCGGCGTACTGCCGGTCGTAGGTGTCTGCCCAGGCGTTCATCCCGAGGATCAGCGCCTGGTTGCCGAGAAAACTCATGGTCCAGGCGCCCGTCAGCAGCGCCAGCACGACGCAGGCGGTCGCGTAGGCGGCGCGGCGGATCAGCTTCTGCCGCTTTTCGAGCTTGGCGTCGGCCGAGACGATGCCGGCCTCGTCGAACAGCACCTCCTGCATCAGGCGCTGCAGGAAATAGCTGCGCCCCGTCCCGCTGAACGCCGTCGCCGATTGGCGCTGTAGGCCGAACTGGCCCGACATGGCGCCGAGCAGCCGGTCGATTGGCGTGCCGTTCTGCGTGCCGCTGGTGAAGTACACGCCACGCAGCAGCGGGCGCGTTTCCAGCCGGCTTGGGCGGAATATCTGCTCCAGGAACTCGCGCGCAACCTCCCGCAATGACGCGACCTGCTGCGGGAAGCCGTAGATCAGGCTGCGGTTGCCGATATCCGGCTCCTGCTGCACCCGCTCCAGCACCCGGTCGTTGAGCCGGTCGATCAGCAGGTCGAACTCGGCCCCGTAATGGGCCACCGCGCCGCCCTCCTCGCGCCCGTCATCGACGGGGAAGGTCATGCCCCAGGCCTGCTCGCGCTCCTCCTTGCCGAGGTTGGAGAAGAACTCGACGAAGCCGGCGATCAGGTCCGCCTTAGTGAACAGCACGTAGATTGGGAGCGCACCGCGAACTGGTCGTGCAGCTCGCGGATGCGCTGCTTGATGGTGCGGGCATGGGCGAGCCGCTCCGCCTCCGTCAGGGTCGCGAGGTCGGACAGGCTGATCGCGATCAGCACGCCGTTGACCGGCTGGCGGCGGCGATGCGCCTTCAGCATGCCGAGAAAGCCGAGCCAGGCGGCGCTGTCCACCGCGCTCTGGCTGTCCTGGGTGGTGTAGCGCCCGGCGGTGTCGATCAGCACCGCCTGGTCGGTGAACCACCAGTCGCAGTTGCGCGTGCCGCCCACGCCGCGGATGCCGGTGGCGCCCTTGCCGCTGTCTTCGAGTGGGAAGGTCAGGCCGGAGTTGACCAGGGCGGTGGTCTTGCCGGCGCCGGGCGGCCCGATGAACATGTACCAGGGCAGTTCATACAGATGGCTGCGGCCGAACAAGCCGCGCCGTTTGGAGCCGCGCAGGGCCAGCAGCGCCGCCGTCAGCCGCTCCGACAGCAGCGCCAGTTCCTCGGCGGAGGCGGTGGCGTTCGGGTCCGCCACCGCCGGTGCGGCCAAGCCGACGATCAGCTTGCGGTCGCGGTCGCGAGCCTTGCGCATCCGCCGCAGGTTCAGCATGAGCCAGACGACGATCAGCACGCCGATCAGCACCTCGCGCGGCAGCTCGTCCTCGAGCGGATGACGCCCGCCGAAGCCGACGATCGGGCCGAAGAACCAAGTCAGCAGGCAGAGCAGCGCCACCCCGACGCCCGACAGGAACCAGGCGGAGAGCAGGAACGATCCGATTTTCTTCATGGCCCGAGCTTCCTCATGACGGCGTTGCGGACCTCACGGGGGAGCGGGCGGCTTGATCAGCACGATGTCGGTCCGCCGATTCTGCTGACGGCCTTCGGGGGTGGCGTTGGAGGCGACCGGCTCGTTGTCCGCCCGGCCCTCGGCGCGCACGCGGGACGGCACCGAGAGCTTGGCAGCGACCGTGCGAGCGACGCTCTCGGCCCGCGCCTGCGACAGATGCCAGTTGGACGGGAAGCGCACGGTACGGATCGGCTGGTTGTCGGTGTGCCCGACCACCAGCACCTGTCCGGGTTCGTCCTGCAGCGCGCCGCCGATGCGGGCGAGCAGGGGGCCGTAGCTGGCATTCAGCGTCGCCTCGCCGGAGCCGAACATGTTGCGGTTGGCGATCCGGACCGTCACGGCCTGCCCGTCCTCCAGCACAGTGACGAGTTCCTGGCGGATCTCCGGCGCCAGGAACGTGCGCAACCGCGAAGCAAGGCCGGTTTCCGCCAACGGCGCGGGCGGCGGAGGCGTGACCGCGGCCGCACGGATGATCATTCAGCGGCCCCGTCGGCGGCAGGGCGGCCAGGCGGGCGAAGGTGCTGTCCGACACGCCCGCGAGCAGGAGATTGTAGCAAAGGTAGATCAGCGCAGCCAGGAACGCCGTGGCGCTGCCGACCACCCAGAGCGGGATGCGGGCCTTCAACGGCCGGAACGCTGCGCCGGCGCCGCGCCAGTGCGGCGACAATTCCCGCTCGTAATCGACCCGGCGCTGCCGGATGGTGCGGAACAAATTCTCGCGGAACTCCGCCAGCGACGCTGCCCCGCGCGGCATGATGCGGTAGCGCCCTTCGAACCCAAGCGACAGGCAAAGGTACATCAACTCGACCACCTCCGCGTGGCGGCCGAGTTCGCGCTCCATCTGCGCGAGGATGTCGAAGAAACGTTCGCCGCCGGACACCTCGTTTTGGAACGAGCTGGTCAGGCTTTGCGCGGCCCAGGCGCTCTGGCTGCCCCACGGTGTCGCCAGCACGAGGTCGTCGATCGTGGCGCACAGGGCGTAGCAGGCCGCGCGCAACGTGCGGGTGTCGAGCCCCGTGGCCAGCGCGCGCGTCTTGAACTCCCGCACCGCGTCCGCGACCCGGCGGCGCAAACCGTCGACATCGGCCATTTGCACTCGGCCCCGCAGCCGGATGGCTACGGCAAGCAGGGGCGAGGCGGCCTTGACCAGCGGGTTGATGCCGACCATCGGCATGGTATCGTCGAGGCCCGGCAGCGCGTCCTCGGCCGGCCGCGGCGGGGCCGGCCGGCCGGCGCTTGGCGTGCGTCCCCCGGGGCTCGGGCGCATGATGGTCCGGTCGCTATCCGGCAGGTCGGCGAATGGATCGTCGCTCATACGCGCTCGGCCTCCCTCGTGCGGCGTCCGGCTTTACCTCGCAAGCGGCTTCACCGGCGTGATCGCCAGGTCCAACCCGGCGCGGCCGGCGGTCACCATCAGCTTGCTGGCCTGGTGCGCCGGCACGTCCACGGCGCCGCTCCAGGCCACGTGCTCATAGTCGCGATACGCCGCGAACACGCCGATCGCGTGCACCCGGTCTTCCGGCGTCAACGCGAGGGTCTTGGCCTGGCCTGGCCCCAGCAGCAGGTCCTCCCGCTTGACCAGGTCATCTTTCAGCGTGGCAGCGTCCTTCTCGAACACGGGGAAGAAGGTGGCTGCCTTGAAACCGGTGGACGAGCCGAGCTGGTAGATGCGGATGGCGATCGGCGCGCCCGCCCCGCCCGGGTCGGCATTGACGTCCTTGGTCGTGGCGACCGCGATGTCGACCACGGTCGGCGCGGGAGCGGCAGGCGCGCCGCCGCAACCGGACAGCAATCCGGCGAGCACGACCCAACCCCCCGGTAATGCCAAGTTCCTCGCCACGAGCCGCATGTTCATCCGCACTATCATTTCTATAACAAATGATAGCTCGGCACGCGACGTTGGCACAGTGACTTCGAACGTTTCTTAAGCGTTATCTTTAGCGGCCTCGATTTGCTCATTGTAGGCTTTGGAGAACTCGCGGCCGAACACGTCCTGGAAGTCGCTGTCGGCGTCTCGCGCGATTTCCCGGTAGGTGGCGCAGAACGCGTCCCACAGCTTCGCTTGCCGCGCCCCCGGGATCAGGCTGTGGATTTTGGAGCCCTTCTGCAGCCGGGTTTCGAGCAGCGCCGGGTCGAAGGTTTTCAGCAGGTGGAACAGGGCGGACTGCACCCCCGCCATGACGGCGATCTGGTGCGAGCGGATGTCGTCGAAGGCTTCCTTGGTGGCGCGCGCCGGCGGCATGTAGCCGGGTCGCCCGGGCTGCAACAGCGCCGACACGGCGTCGGCCGGGGTGACGGAAAACTTGAGCGCGTTGTTGTCGCGTGAGCGAAGCATGGTCCGCTCCACCCCGAACTCGCCCTTGATCGCCGCGCGCGACATCAACACGTCGCGCACGCTTTCCACCATGGCGCCGAACAACGCGCCGACCATGCGGAAATACGCCTCGGGATCGTCGGCGTGAACCTCCAGGCCCGGCACGCCGGCGCCGTCGAGGAAGGCTGCAAGCAGACGGGCCGGGACGGGGCCGTCCGAAGCGGGTGGCGACGGCATGGGCGGCTCCGGGGCATGAGCCAGCGACACGGTCGCGACTGGCGGGAGCGGCGCTGGCGGGGCGATCACCCCTGGCGGCGTGTCGCCGAGCAGGTCGTCCCAATCGTCCATGTTCGGCATCGGGGCCAGCTTCGGCGGCTTCAGCGCCTGCTCGGCGGCGTCCACGTTGTCCGGCTGCGATGGCCCGGCCCAGGTCTCGGCCGGCGCCTTGCCCTGGAACATGTCGTCCTCGCCGGACGGATCGTGCCGCGCCTCGCCATCCGCATCAAACGGATCGCGTGACCGCGCGGCCGGGGGCGAGGGCGCCTCCCCGAACCGGCGTGCGGCGGCCGGTGCGGGAGCGTCGAGCTTGTCGTCCGCGAGATCGCCGAATGGGTCGTCGCGTCCCTGCGTGTCGGGGGCGAATGGGTCGAACCGGGCCGTGGCAGCCGGTTTTGGCGGGTCGAAATCCTCCAAAGGTGGCAGTGCCGGGGCGGTCGGGGCGAAGAACTCGTCCAGCCCGAACGGGTCGTCGCCCGGCGCCGGCAACGCCGCCGTGCGTGCGGGCGACGCCGCGCTGTCCATGATCTTGCGGCTTGACAGCGCGTCCACCTCGCTGACCCGGACGAGGTAATCCCCCAGCAGGAACTCGTCGCCATCCGCCAGCGGGACCTTCGAATCTTTCGGCGCGCGGGTGCTGGAGCCGTTCACGAACACGCCGTTGCTGCTGAGATCGGCAAGGACGAAGCGGCCGCCCTCAGCCGAAACGATGCAATGGACCTTGGATAGATGCTGCGCCGGGTCTTGCAGGACCCAGTCGTTGGCGGGGCCGCGGCCGATGGAAAGGCTGCCGCGTTCGAGCGTGCGGCTTTCACGCTGGCGATCCGATGGGCTGCGCGCCTTGTGCAGTGTCAGCACGATGGGCATGGCGAATCCCTGTCTAAACGATCAGGGTGGTTGGACGGACTCCGGGCACGCGCAGTATCGATGCGGAATGGAAACTAAGCAAGGGCCGTGGCGTCCCTCCCTTAGGTGTTCATGCTCCAGGCGCCGCTCACGACGGCGCCGAGGGAGCCGTCGTCCCGCTGCGGGCGGAACTGCATCTTGACCTCGCGGCAGATGAACTTCCACTTTTCCTCGACGCACAACTCGTCGTCATCCCACTCGAGGCAGGTCAGCAAAGCCTTGGTGAAATCGACGCGAAGGTAGATCTCGCCGGAATGGTCGGTGCCCGCTGCTTTCCGCTTGACGACGGTGATCGAATCGAGGGTTTCCGCAGCCACCAACGCTTGGAACAGCGACATAGACGCTTGGTCCACAAAACGCGTGAACGTGATTGGCTCCATGTCGACGATGTTGTCCTCTCCTTTGGCGTCCTTCGGCGGGGGTGGCGGCTTGCCGTGCTTCTGTTGGTAGTCCTCTTTTTCGGCGCTCGACATCTTGCTGTGCTGATTCGTGCTTGACCCGCCGACGTTGAAGCTGAAGTCGGTCAACTCAAAAAAACTAGGACGGCAAAGTTAGCTGGCATGCTTGCTGTTCCAGAGCAGCGAGGTAGCCGTCTGGGTTGCGGCGGAACCGGGTGCGTAGGGTCCGAACGTGGCGCCTCTGGCCGAGACGCTGGC
>JAABVA010002057.1_pt1 | contig 20492 bp, 20 predicted proteins | sample 5560331 | NCBI WGS metagenome assembly JAABVA01 (sample SAMN12812661, study PRJNA571458) | rock metagenome | isolation source: Antarctica rocks | place: Antarctica: Victoria Land, Mt New Zealand sud | collected 2016-01-07 | reverse complement strand
TCTGGCGGATAAACGGGGATCGTGCGTGCCATCGGGACACCTCCTTGGGTTCTCCCCAATCTTCAGGTGTCCACCAAAGCGGGTCAACTCCAGTATCGTTACTGTGGGAACGCTTGCCGGGATCGTCATTGGTCTCGCTTCATGCCGTCAAGCATGTCCACCACATCTGCCAATCCAAAGCGCGGATCCCGGTGTATTGAGAGCGGCACGTCAAGCCCGAGGCGCGGCATCGTTGAGATCGCGACGAACGGATTTACGCGAAAAAATCGAGAAAGAGGCGAGTGATGACCGACCATGCACAGCCCGCCACCACACTGCACATCACGCTACCCATGTCCTGCAATGGCGGTGCAGCCGGGCAATTCCCCCGGCGGCGGTTTCTTGCTGGGGCAGCTGCGAGTGTAGGCGTGGCGTTGCTCGCCGCCTGCGGTGGGAGCACGAAGGCAACCGATACGCCCGCACCGACGAAAGCCCTAACTGCTGCGCCGACAACCGCGCCTGCTGCTCCGGCAGCCGCCCCATCAAATGTGGCGGGCGCAACAACAACGAGCGCCAGCGCGCCGGCGGCAACCACCGCGAGCGCGACAACGCCAAGTGGGAGCATTGCGGCGGGGACGGCAAGGGCAACGGCGCCCGTCGCCGCCACCTCCGCCGCGAGTAGCGTCAGCGCCCCGGTGACGCAGGCACAAGTGGCAGGGATGCCGAAGGCGTATATCGGGTTGTTCAAGGACAACACCGTCGCCGTCTTCGACACGATGACGAACAAAGTCCTCACGACGATCCCGGTTCCGACTGGGCCGCACGGCATGGTTCTCACGCCGAACGGGAAAACGCTGTACGTTAGTAGTGATGGCGCGACTGTCGTCAGCATCATTGACACGGCGACGGATAAAGTGACGGGGAGCGTCGAGGTCGGGCAGACGCCGCATGGGCTGGCGATCACGCCGGACGGCACGATAGTGCTCGTCGCAGGCTTCGGCACGAACCAGGTGATGGTGATTGATGTTGCGACGAACAAAGTCGCCGGGCAGGTCGCCGTGCCGCAGCCACACAACATCGCCATCACACCGGACGGCAAGACGGCGTACGTCGCGGCGCAGCAGCAAGGTGCGACAGCGCTCGCCATCCTCAATATCGCGGAGAAGAAGCAGACGGGCAACGTCACAGTAGAAAAGACGCCGCGCGCGCTGAACTTCGACATCAAAGGCAAACAACTCTACTTCACCCTCGCCGGGGTGGACGCCGTGCAGATACTCGATGTGGCGAGTAACAAAGTGACCGGTCAGATCGCGGTTGGCGCGTCGCCGCATCATCCACTCATCACAGCGACCGACGAACACGGCCTCGTCGTCAGCCAGGGGCCGGGCGACCTCGCCATCTGGGCGCCCAATACGAACAAGATCATCGGCACGGTGAAGGTCGGCACGATGCCGCACTGGATCGCCGCGAGCAGCGATGGCGACACGGCGTATGTGACGAACGAAGCCTCGAACGACCTGACAATCGTCAACCTCGAGACGCAGAAGGTAATCGCGACAGTTCCCGTCGGCAATGCGCCGCGCAAAATCGTCCTGCAACCGGAGATGATTATGCAGGCTGCGGCAGCGCCCATCGCTGGCGCCACGACCGCTCCGTCCGCTTCATCCGCTGCTCCTGCCCCGGCAACGGCAGGTGCGAATAGCGTCACGGTTGCGAGTTTCGCCTTCGCGTCGCAGAGCATCACCGTCGCGCCGGGTCAGACAGTGACGTGGACGAACAAAGACAGCACGGCGCATACCACGACGGCCGACAAAGGCGACTGGGATTCCAAGACTCTTGCAGTCGGCGCGACCTTTCAGCACAAATTCGATCAGGCTGGGACGTTCACGTACCACTGCGCGATCCATCCGTTCATGACCGGCACGGTGGTGGTAAAGAGTTGAGCGGTATGATAGGGAGCAAACCTCACCCCCTGACCCCCTCTCCTTTGCTGACAAGCAAAGGAGAGGGGGAGAAAATGCGGGGAGAAGTACGGAGAAACGCGGATGCTTGGCAGTATGCCAGACATTCCGATCTCATCTCCTCTCTCCATTGCCTGGGCAATGGAGAGAGGCTGGGGGTGAGGCTCTCATGACCACCGTCCGTCTCGTACAACCCGAGAACGACCGCAGCGATGAGGAGTTGATGCGTGAATTAGCCTCCGGGCATCAGGAGGCGCTGGCGCCGCTCCATGGGCGGTATGCCGCCCTTATCTTCAATCTCGCCGCGCAGACGCTCGATCGCGCCGCCGCCGAGGAGATCGTGCAGGATGTCTTTCTCGTTGTCTGGCGCAAGGCGGACACCTTCGACCCGGCGCGCGGCGCGTTCCGGCCGTGGGTACTGCGGATCGCGCATGTGCGGATCATCAACGAACTGCGCCGCCGGGGTCGCCGCCCGCAAGCCGCCCCGGACCCGGAAGGCTTGCGCTTGATGACCATGCCCGATGGTAGCCCGCCACCGGACGAAGCGGCGTGGCGCGAGTACCGCCGCGCAACGGTGCAGGAGGCCGTCGCGCATCTGCCGCCGCCGCAACGGCAGGCGCTCAGCCTCGCCTTTTTCGACGATCTGACCCACGAGCAGATTGCGACCTTTCTGAACCTGCCCCTCGGCACGGCGAAGACACGTATCCGTGCCGGTTTGCAGAAGATGCGTGTCTACCTGACGCCGCTCCTGATCCTCGTCCTCGCGCTCGTCGCAGGCTTGCTCGCTGCTGCCGGGTTCCGCGAGCATGGGCAACAGGCGACCGTGCAGCAGCAGGTGCGCGCCTTGCATCTCGTTACGTCGAGTGATGTAACGCCGATCCGACTCAATGCGGTGCCAGGTATCGTCACGAAGACGCACGCCACCTACCGCAGCCGCCCCGGCGAAACACTCGCAGTGATGACCTTCGAGAATTTCGCGCCTGCACCATCCGGCCAGACCTATCACGTCTGGGCACGGCACAATGGGCAATGGGTCTTGCTCGACACGATGAAGCCGGACACGAATGGATACGCTCTGCTTATCATCGAGAATCCAGCGAACTCGGCGCCACCCGAAGCAGTGCAAGTGACTCTTGAACCAGTGCGGGGCAGCCCGACGCCAAGCGGCCCGGTCGTAGTCAGTAGTCAGTAATCTGTAGCCTGTAGTCAGAAATGCGGAACGCAAAAGGGGCGATGCGATACGAAAATCGTGACATCGCCCCTTTTTCTGACCACTGAGTACTGACTACTCGTTATCCCGCCTTATTGGCGACAATGTTGAAGTCCAGTTTGATGTTGTTGTCTGCCTTCAGGGTTGCAAGACTGGGAGCGCTCAGGCCGAAACCCTCGAACTTGAAGGTGGTTTTCGCCGTACCTGTGACGGCGCTGCCTTGCATCGTGGCAGTTGTATCGAAGGTAATAGGCTTTGTGACGCCGTGAATCGTCATGTTGCCAAGAATCTTGAAGGTGGATTGCTGACCTTCCTTCAGTGGTCCCGTCCAGCCTTCCACGCCGGTGATAACATACTCCGCGAGCGGGAACTGGTCGGACTGCAACGTGGTAGTGCGAATGTAGTTATCGCGCTGGGCCTTGTCGCTCTTCAGCGTTCGCAGGTCCACGAGGATTTTTGCACCCTCGACTGGCTTGGTGTCCGGCCCGAGGAAGAGCTGGCCCTGGATAGCGTTTGTAGTCAGAACCGCATCGGAGGGCAAGGGCGCACTGACGAATTTCTCATTGACGGTCACTTTTGCTTCCGACTTGTCGCCAGTGATGCTGTAGCTGCTCGCCCCGGCGGGCGCCTTAGCCGCTATTACGGACGACGCGGGCGCAGTCGCTGCACCAGCAGATGAGGATGTACCGGTGGCTGTGGTACTGACAGCGGTCGTGTTGGCGGCTGGTGCGGTGCTCGCGGCGCTGGCGCCACCATAATTGCCGCCCGAGGAAGCGCTACCCGCAGAAGAAACGGTTGTTGGCGCGGTGGTCGCCACGGTGATCGTCGCAGCCGGGGCAGTTGTCGCCGTGTTCGCGGCAACCGTTGTTCCCGCAGGCACCGTGCTGCCAATGTTCGCGAATGGTGTAACGGGGATCGCCGTCGGTTGCGTCTGTCCCGGTAGAGAATTCTGTTTGCCGAGAATGAACAAAACAAGGACAATAACGACGACGACGGGAATACCGATGATGGACCCGACCATTACTTTTCGGTTCATGCGTGGCTCCTTGTGACGAAAGAATGACTGAGCGTGTGCCTTCACACACTCCTACGCTGGAATGCCCTCCGTTGGATGGTACACGCCGCACAGGATGGAGTATCGAAGGCGAGATGCGCCAACGCAAGCGTACGTAAAGGAACCCGGCGAAGGATTTAACAAAATGACGGAACCGGCAGCCAATCCGCGCGGAATAGTCGAGAATGGGTAATTGCCTGGATTCTCTGCGAGTGTTAGGATACGGACGCTGACGTACGACGTACGTACGGTTGAGGAGGGACAGAACGTGCGGAAATGGCTCCGCTTCGGGATGCGGGTGAAGCGGTATTTGTTCGCGCTCGCGCTCGGCATTACCCTGACGAGCCTGGCGATTGCCATGGCGCTCGCCACCCTCTATCGCAATGTTGATTTCCCCGGCTACAGTACCGATATTGTCCGCGCGATCACTCTTCAGTTCATCCCGCATCCGTGGCGTGAGGTCGTTGTCGCAGCACTCGGTTTCGGTGTCATCGGCGGCAGCGTCTATTACCTCAGCCATTCGCTTCTCATCCCTCTGCTTGCTGGGCGGACGGAGCGGATCGGCGATATTCTCTACGACTACCGGTTCGGCAAGCGCGGTCCGAAAATCGTCGCCATTGGCGGTGGTACGGGCCTGCCGACCTTGCTCCGGGGCCTGAAGGAGCGCACTGGCAATCTGACCGGTATTGTTACCATGGCGGACGATGGCGGCAGCACCGGGCGCTTGCGTGAAGAGTTTGGCATCCTTCCACCCGGCGACTTCCGCAACTGCATCGCCGCTCTTTCTGACGCGGAGCCGCTCATGCAGGAACTCTTTCAGTATCGCTTCGAGAAAGATGGCTCCGGCCTGCACGGCCACTCTTTCGGCAACCTTTTCATTACCGCGATGGTGGATGTGACCGGCGATTTCGAACAGGCCGTCCTCGAATCCAGCCGTATCCTCGCCGTGCGTGGCACGGTCTTTCCGTCCACGCTGGAGAATGTCCAGTTACACGGCATCGCCGAAGATGGTACCGAACTGCGCGGCGAGTCCGAGATTGGCCGGGCGCACGGGCGTATTCGCAAGGTCTTTCTCCAACCCGAGGACCCGCAGGGGTACGTCCCGGCGGTGCGGGCAATCTGGGATGCCGACATGATCGTCCTTGGCCCCGGCTCGCTCTACACGAGCGTTGTCCCGCCGCTGCTCGTCGGTGACATCAAGCAGGCGATCAAGAACAACCCGACCGCGATCAAGGTCTATGTCTGCAACGTTGCGACGCAGCCGGGCGAGACGGACAACTTCGACGCGCTGGCGCATGTGCGTGCCTTGCAGGAGCAGATCGGCAAACGTGTTTTCGATTACGTACTCGTCAATACGAACTTCGAGTCCAAAGATAAAATCAAGCCCGAATGGCGCCAGGACGCGGTGGATGCCGCGCGGCTCCAGGAGGAGGCGCATTCTCTCGGTGTCGGGATTATTGAGGAGGACGTTGTCAGTGTTGCGAATCCCCTGCGGCATGACCCGGAGAAACTGGCGATGGCGCTCATGCAACTCTTCGCGGTGCGTAGCGCCAGTCGTGCCGATCGCCCGGCAGTCGTCCATGACGACGTCGTCACGGTGAGCGCTGAGGCGCGCTGAGAACTCACCTCCAGCGGTACGAAAGGTGCGGCGGAGAATGACAACCTCAATAGAGGCGGGGATAGGGAAGAACGATGGCGAAATCATTGATCGCGGCCGTTAACGACGACACACTATTTCTCGAACTGATGCATGACCTCCTGACTGAGGAGGGCTATCGGACGGCGATCTGGAAAGAGGGCGACCGAGCATACGAGATGATTAAGGAGCACCAGCCGGTGCTCGTGATCCTCGATATTCGTATGGAACACCCCGATACCGGCTGGATGGTCCTCGAACTGATGCGCCTCGATCCCGCGACCGCAGCCATTCCGGTCATTATCTGCTCGGCGGACACTGCACGCATCCGCGAAAAGGAAGCATATTTGCGCGAGAAGGGCTGCGCCGTCCTCGAAAAACCCTTCCTGCTCGAAGATTTGCTTGGCAAGGTTCGCGCTTTTATCGGCCCGGCAGGCGAATAATGAGTTCGGAGTCCGCTGTAGAGATACTCCGAACTCGTTGGGGTCGCGCCTTTCCCCTTTGGTAAGGTATGCTGGCGTCCACGCGGATTTTCGCGATCCGCGTGCGATAGATCACTGTGGCGATACTGGATAGAGATAGGAGGAACGCGGCGATGGTAGTCAAAGTCGGCATCAATGGCTTCGGTCGGATCGGGCGGCAGGTCTTCAAGACGATCTTTGGTGGGTACGGACCGGATGATGACAACCCAGAGGGGTTGCTGCAAATTGTCGCGGTCAATGACCTGATGGATCTACATACTATCGCACACCTCTACAAGTATGATTCCACCTACGGTATCACCGAGGAGGAGATCGAGGTGAGCGACCATGACCTGATTGTGGACGGCAACTCGGTGCATGTCTTCAGCGAGCGCGACCCCGGCACTATCCCGTGGCGCGATTACGGCGTGGATATCGTCATTGAATCTACTGGCTTCTTCACCGACGCCACCAAGGCGAAGGCGCATATGAACGGTGGCGCGAAGAAGGTCATTATTTCCGCCCCAGCCACAAATGAGGACATTACGATTGTTCTTGGCGTCAATCAGGACAAATACGACCCCGCCCAGCACAATGTCATCTCCAATGGCTCCTGCACGACGAACTGCATCGCACCGACGGCAAAAGTGCTGCTCGATAACTTCGGTATCGTTAAAGGCACGATGGTGACCATCCACTCGTATACGAGCGATCAGGTCCTTCTCGATGGCCCGCACAAGGACCTCCGCCGTGCCCGCAGCGCTGGGCAGAACATCATCCCGACGACGACCGGCGCCGCCCGTGCCCTCTCGCTCGTCATCCCTGAATTGAAGGGCAAACTGGACGGCTACTCCCTGCGTGTCCCGACACCGACCGTCTCGCTCCTTGATCTGACTGTTGAGACCGAGAAGAATACGAGTGTTGAGGAAGTAAACAATGCCTTTTTGCAAGCGGCGGAAGGCAATCTGGAGGGCATCGTCGGCTACAGCGATGAGCCGCTCGTCTCGATGGATTATAAGCAGGATGACCGCTCCGCCATTCTTGACAGCCTCTCGACGCTCGTCGTTGGCGGCAACATGGTGAAGGTCGTTGCCTGGTACGACAATGAGTGGGGCTACTCCTGCCGCCTCGCCGATCTGACGAACATGATTGCGGAAAAGGGCGGCTGGTAGAAACCAAACCCCCCGCCCTCTTCCCTCGAAGGAAAGGGGGGAGCGAACGGCTCGTAGGGGCGATTCGTGAATCGCCTGGTGCCCCTCCCTCGGAGGAAAGGGGCAGGGGGTAGGAAGAACGTGGCGATCAATAAGCAGACGGTTCGCGATATTCCGCCCGCCGGCCTGAAGGAGAAGCGGGCGCTCGTGCGGGTGGATTTCAATGTACCGGTGCATGATAGCGTCGTTGGCGATACGACGCGGATCACGGCGGCGATTCCGACGATCCGCTTCCTGCTCGATGCAGGCGCAGTCGTCATGCTGATCTCCCATCTCGGCCGCCCAAAGGGAAAGACGGACCCGGAGTTCAGCCTGAAACCCGTCGTGCCCGTGCTCGCGGAATTCCTCGGCAGGCCGGTGCAGTTCGTGCCTGCATCCGTCGGGGCAGAAGCGGAAGCGGCGGTGCAGACGGCAAAGCCAGGCGATGTACTGCTGCTGGAAAATCTGCGCTTTCACCCCGAAGAAGAGGTGAACGATCCGGGTTTTGCGGCGCAACTCGCCAAATTGGGCGATCTGTATGTCAATGATTCCTTCGGCGCCGCGCACCGCGCGCACGCGAGTACGGAAGGCGTCGCGCATCTTCTGCCCGCCTATGCCGGCTTGCTGATGGAGAAGGAACTGGATGCGCTCGGTGGCCTGCTTGCCGGGGCAAAGCGACCCTTTATCGTCGTCCTCGGCGGCGCGAAGATCTCGGACAAGATCGGCGTGATCGAGCATCTGATGAGCACGGTGGATGGTTTCTGCATCGGCGGGGGGATGGCGAACACCTTCCTGCTTGCGCAGAATTACGGCGTCGGCACGTCGCTCGTTGAGCAGGAGGCCGTTGCCACGGCGCACGACATCCTCGCGCGCACCTCGACGCGTCGCGTCGGCCTGCACGTTCCAACGGATGCCATCGTTTCGACCCAGAGCGCGAAGGAACTCCTCAGCGAGCATGCGCCGGAACCTGTGACGCGCACGGTGCTGATTGACGACGTCGGGCCGGACGACGCGATCTACGACATCGGCCCAATGACCGCGAAGTACTACAGCAGCGTCGTGAAGGGCGCGCGCACCGTGTTCTGGAATGGCCCGATGGGCATGTTCGAAGTGCCCGCCTTCGCGCATGGCACGATGACGCTTGCCCGTGCCGTTGCCGATGCATCCGCAAAGGGAACCGTGAGCGTTGTTGGCGGTGGTGACTCGGTTGCCGCCATTGAAGAAGCAGGTGTCGCGGACAAGATCACCCATGTATCGACTGGCGGTGGCGCCTCGTTGGAATTCCTCGAAGGCAAGACGCTGCCGGGCGTTGCCGCCCTCAAAGAGAAGTAGACAGGAATCAGCAAGAATCGGATTCGTTCTAACTACTGTCTACTCGTGAACGGAGTAAGTGCATGCGGATGCCGATCATCGCGGGTAACTGGAAGATGCATACGACCTATGATGGTGCGATGGATCTCGTCGAGGCGCTGATGGACGAACTCGACAATGTCGAGGGCGCGGAGGTCGTCCTCTGCCCGCCTTTTCCGTGGCTACTCGCCGTCGCGGAGTATCTGGAGGAGACGCCCATTCTGCTCGGCGCGCAGGATTGCTACTGGGCGGATGAGGGCGCATTTACAGGCGAAGTCTCCACGCTGATGCTCAAGGACCTCGCGCAGTACTGCATCGTTGGTCATTCGGAGCGACGCGCACATTTCGGTGAGACAGACGAATCGGTGAACAAGAAAGTCCACGCGCTCCTTGGGCATGGCATCCGGCCGATTTGTTGCGTCGGCGAGCGATTGGCAGAGCGCGAGGCAGGCGAGACGGATACCTTTGTGACGGGGCAGGTGCGCGCGGCATTCGTGGATATTTCACTGGAAGGCGCCCTGAACGTCGTGATGGCATACGAACCGATCTGGGCAATTGGCACGGGCCGCGCTGCAACTGCTGAGGAAGCGAATCGCGTCTGTCGGCTGATCCGCAACGTCATCGAGGAACTGTATGGCGCACCGACTGCCGAGGGAGTCCGCATCCAGTATGGCGGCAGCGTTTCAGGCCGCAATGCCGCCGAATTGTTGGCACAACCGGAAATTGACGGCGCGCTCGTCGGTGGTGCAAGCCTCCGAGCCGATGAGTTCGCGGCGATTGTGCATGCGGCTGCGGAACGATAGAGAAAGAGGCGAGGAACGAAAAGGGAGCGGCACTGCGCCACTCCCTTTTTTCGCTGTCATGAACAGGAACAGAGATTATCCGTCACCCAAACGGCGGATGAAGTTTGATCTCACGCTGCTATTCGGGCCACCATTCTGGCCGGCAGTCGAGGTCGTCGGTGTTGTGCCGCCCATGTTACCCGTTGTCGAATTACCAGTCCCTGTGCCAGCTGCAGGTTGCGAGCCTGCTGGAGGAGTTGTGGATGATGATCCCGCTGGCGGGTTTGTAGAGGTTGATCCCGCTGAGGGGCTTGTGGATGGGCTACCAGTAGATGGTGCGCTACCCGATGTGGGAGCCTGCAGGAAGGGAGTAACGAGAGCGATCACCTCGTCCGGTGTCCGGCCTTTCGCCACCACGTCGGGCGCTGGTGCCATCCCTGCCAGGTCGCGGAAGATCGAGGCGTGCTCCCCTTCCACCGCGTGGATCGTCACCGCCGCCGTCAGCAGCATCGGATCCTTGATGAATCCCGCCGCCCCTAGATACGCCGATGCCCCGATGTCTTCCACTACCGCCAGCGCGTTCACTAGCTGATCCCGGTTCGTGATCGGCCCCGCTGCCGCAAAGTTGTACGCCGGGAGCGCCGCTACCGGCGTGCCACCCAGCTTGCTGATCACGCCTTTCAGCGTGTCCACATGCGTCTGCTCCTGCGCCCCGAACGTCGTCAGGTACTGCGCTTCCACGCCCGTCAGCACCTTCGCCTCGATCAGCGCCTTGTACAGCGCCGCCTCGAAGTGCTCCAGCGTCAGCGCGTAGTTCAATACATCAATATCACTGTTGAACGTCACCATCGTCGTTTCGCTCTCCTTTCGCTTGCTCGCTTATGCGCCCAGGATCGGCCCGGCTGCCGCCAGCACCATGTCTGGCGTCAACGCCTTCTCAAATGCGTTCGGCACCGGCGCCATGCCGTCCTGCCGTCGCAGAATCGCCGTGTGCCGCGCTTCCACCTGCTGGATGCCCCCCGCGATGGTGAGGATACCCTTGTCCTTGATGAACTGCGCTGCCCCACTGTATGCCCCAACACCCGTCTCTTCCAGCACGCGCAGAAAGTCGATGATCGTGTGCTCGTCGGTGTAGGCAGGGAAGTTGTAGTGCGCCTGCTCCGCTACCGGCATCTTGCCCGCCTGCTGCAGCGCGCCCGTCAGCAGCACGACGTGCTGGTGCTCCTGCTTGCCGAACATCTGCACGTACTGCTGGTTCTTGCCCGTCATCTTGCCGCTGGCAATCGCCTGCCGGTACGCGACATCCTCGAGGTGCTCCAGGGTGAGGGCAAAGTTGAGAATGGCGAAGTCGTCAGGCAGGTTGGCGGCGAGGGCCTGCGACTCGAACACGGCGATGCCACTGAGGGGCGCTGCCGCCAGGGCCGCTGCCCCGATCACACCCCGCAACAGCGAGCGACGCGAGAGTTCCGCATGCACGATGCGTAAAATGCGCTCTTCCACGATCTGGTTGCTCCTTCCTCACTGTGAGGACTACCACTACGATGGCGGGCCGATGGTCAGCCCGTCGTTCAAACCCTACCTCGAATACGCAATCATTACCGGTTCGGATCATTCGCGTCCGCGACGATCTCGCCCCGCGCCCCGCACTCCTTTCCACAATGGATCATCCCACCGGGAGGAAAACCCCATGATGCCTCAGCAAGATTGGTGCCGGATCAACATGATTGCTTTTACCGCTGTATTCATTACTTCTCATTACGCAACTGATGCCGTGATCCGGCGTTATATCTGTGGATTGGTGAACGATGCCGCCCAGATCATCGCTGAATCCTCCCATGCTACCGAGAGGATACAGGTACAGTTGCCCGCATGCAATAATCGGAGGAAATCGCCCCATGCATTCCGTTCGGCTCGGCGTCCTCGCTGATACGCACATCCCGCACCGGCTCGCCGCGCTTCCGGTGCGGGTATCAGAGATTTTCGCGGCGGCCGGAGTCTCTATTATTCTCCATGCTGGTGACGTGGACGAACCGGGCGCGCTCGACCCGCTCGCTCTGATTGCGCCGGTGATCGCGGTACGCGGCAACCTCCATCTCGCCTCCCGCTCCCGCTCCAGTCCGCACCTCCCATATGCGATCTTTCTGGATGTGATGGGGCAGCGAATTATTCTCACGCACGGCCACGGTTGGCCGCATCAATGGCTCTGGGATAAGCGGCAGGGATTCATCCGACGCGCGCCCTCAACAGACATGCGGGATGCCTTTAACGAAGAACTCATCAAGCGCAACCGGCGTCGCTTTCCCAATGCGAATATTCTCATCTTCGGCCACTCGCACCGGCGGCTCCTGCGTCGTGTCGGCCAGACGCTCCTCCTCAATCCCGGCGCCATCGCTCACGCGCGCGACGAATCGCCCTCTGTCGCCATCCTCACCATCAGTGCTGATGATGTCGGCGTGGAGTTCATTGCGGTAACGACTAGCGAGTAACGCGTAACGAGATCGTAATTGCTCATCTTCTGGCTCCCCCTTTCCATTACCAGGGCAATGGAGAGAGGATCAGGGGAGTAAGGTTCTTTCCCACTATTTGGCACTCTGTGTGATACTACGAAAAGAAGAAACGCCGCCCCCGCGCTCGCTATTGGGCACAATGTCCGGCGCGAGCCAGAACCCCCTCCCGCGAGGGGAAACAAGGGGTAGGTTTACCAAGGAGTAGGTACCGATGTCTTCCCGTCCCCCCCGTGGTGATTTTCGCCCGCGCCGACCCGCCCCGCGCGGTGATGGAAGCGCGCCCCGCCGCCCGCGCCGCCCGACCGAGACGAACCTGGCGATGACCGATCAGGCTCCCGCAATGCCTGCCGAGCCTGCGCCGCTGCCGACCTTCGCCGATCTCGGCCTTTCGCCCGAAACGCTGAAGGCGGTCTCCGATGCCGGCTACGAGGAGCCAACGCCGATTCAGGCGCGCACAATCCCGCTGATGCTCGCGGGCAAGGATGTTATCGCGCAGGCGCAGACGGGCACGGGCAAGACGGCGGCGTACGCCCTGCCGATGCTCGAACGGATTGACCGCGAAATACGCGACCCGCAGGCCCTCGTCCTCTGCCCGACGCGTGAACTGGCGATCCAGGTCGCCGGGGCGATGCACCAACTCGGTCGCTACCACCACGCGACGACGCTGCCGATCTACGGCGGCCAGCCAATAGACCGGCAACTGCGCGCCCTCTCGCACGGCGTTCAGATCGTCGTCGGCACACCGGGGCGTATCATGGATCATATGCGGCGCGGCACGCTCGACCTCTCGAATGTCAAAATGGTCGCCCTCGATGAGGCGGACGAAATGCTCGACATGGGCTTCGTGGAGGACATCGAATTCATCTTCGAGGCGATTCCCGACGAGCGGCAGACTTCGCTCTTCTCCGCTACGATCCCGCCGCGCATCACCGCCCTCGCCCGCAAGTATCTGCACAATCCGCAGCGCGTCAGCGTCAGCGTCTCGCACGTCACCGTTGCCCTGACGACGCAGACCGCCTACGAATTGCCGGGCGGCAACAAGTTCGATGGCCTCACCCGCATTCTCGATGTCGAGACGCCCCAATCCGCGATCATCTTCTGCCGCACCAAGAACGAGACGAACGAACTGGCAGAGCGACTCGGTGGCGCGGGTTACACAGCGGAGGCGATCAACGGTGACCTGCCACAGAGCACGCGAGACCGCGTGATGCGCCGCTTCCGCGATGGGCAGGTGGACTTGCTCGTCGCGACGGATGTGGCGGCGCGCGGATTGGACATTCCGGACGTCTCCCACGTCATCAACTACGATATCCCGACCGATCCCGAAGCCTATGTCCACCGTATTGGGCGAACGGGCCGGGCCGGGCGCACTGGTGAGGCAATCACGCTCGTCTCACCACGCGAGCGGTACACGCTGCGGGGCATCGAGCGCGTGATCGGCCAGCAGATCACCGTCAAGCGACTCCCGTCGCTGGCGGATGTCGCGGCCCGGCGGCGCGAGGCGTTCAAGGCGGCGATCATCAGCACATTGGAGGAAGGCAACCTCGGCCAGGAACTGCTGATCGCCGAATCGCTCGCCGACCAATACGACGCGATGGACATCGCCGCTGCGGCGATCCGCATGGCGCGGGGCGACACGGCACAGCGTCTCGACGAGGCAGCCGTCACAACGCTCGACGGTGACGCGGACGGTGTAGAGCAGGGAATGACCCGCCTCTTCATCGGCGCGGGTCGGACAGCGGGCATCCGTCCGATGGACCTCGTCGGCGCGATTGCCAACGAAGCCGGCATCCCCGGCAAGTCCATTGGCTCGATTGACATCTACGATGGCTTCGCCTTTGTCGAGGTGCCAAGCGCGGACGCTCAGCGCGTCATTCAAGTGATGAGCAGCACAAACCTGCGCGGCAAACGCGTCAATGTCTCCATTGCCCGCCCGCGCGATGACATGGACGGTCCACCTCCCCGCCGCGACCGCCGCCGCTAATTACGCTTCGAACCACGAAGGCACGAAGAGCGCGAAGAGGATATTCGAGGGAAGAGGAGGGCCGAAAAGGCTGTTTTCTTCTCCCTATACCTTTCTCTCTTTCTCTTCTACCCCTTCGTGCTCTTCATGCCTTCGTGGTTCACTTCTTCGTTTGAGGGATTGTTTGATCGGGGAGAGGAGGGTGCCGGGGATGCCTTCAGGGTCGAGGGCACGGGCGACAGCGAAGATGAGGCGGGGACGGTGGAGGCCCCGCGGCCACCAGACAAAACACGTCTCCTCCGTGCAAATGGGGGCGAACTTCTCCTTGTAGAAGCGGAGCGATTGGAAGTGGTAGAAAGTGTTGAGCCGTGTGTACATCGTCGCGAACATCCATCCCGCGAAGCGATGCGTGGAGGGTTGGTACACCGGGTCGCAGTCCGCTAATGCCGCCATGCCGAGGGTCGCGCAGACCGCGCCTTCGGCCCGGAGTGCGGCGACCGTCTCCTGAAAGAGCAATTCTGTCACGCCGCCTGGCGCGTCATCGCCACGGATAATGTCCTCCAGATACCAACCATGACGCGCGGGGATCGGCGAGCAGGCGAGGAAGCCGACGACCGTCTCTCCCTGCCAGGCGAGGAACAGACGGCGGTCGTCCATGCGCTCGAAGGGGTGGATGCCGAGCAGAAAAGAGAGCGCGGCCATCCCCCGCGTCGTCAACCACGTCTCGATGAGCTGCCCGACCTGCGCGCGGATTGCGTCTGTCACGTCATCGGGATAGCAACGGCGGACGGTGACGCCCTCCCGCACCGCGCGATTGATGTTCGCGCGGATGTGCTTCATCTTCTGGCCGCGCGCGCTCCACGTCTGAAGATCGTAGAAGTTATCCTCGCCCACCTTCACATGGTCGAAGCCGAGCCGTTCGATGAGTAGCCGCGTCGCGCGGGGTGTCGTGGGAAGGAAGCCAATTGTCCGTCTCGCGCGCCGTGCGGCCCGCATAAAGGCGGCGGTGAGCGGCACGATGTCCGGCTCCGCGCAAATTGGATCGCCGCCGCAAAGCCAGACACGACCGTACTGCTGGTAGGCAATCACGCCGTCAACGCCAGGAGCGATGAAATAGCGGAACGGCGGGGGCAGCAGCGTGACGTAGGCGTTCGTGTTGTAGCCGTGGCGAAGGATGATCGATCGCGCCTGCTCGGCTGTTGCCTCTGTCATCGCTCCCATACTGCTCCCGCTGCTCGTCGTCTGCCATCACCCCACGTGCTGCCAGTATACGATGCCGGGGAACGAAACCGGAGAGAACCGCAAGACGCAGTGAACGTAGAGAGCGCAAAGAAGAAGGAGAAAGAAATACGAAGGAAGGAGCAATCGCTGCGCGCCTATCACAACGGCTCTTTCTCTCCTCTTTTTTTGCCTTTGCGTCCTTTGCGCTCTTTGTGTCTTTGCGGTTCTCCCCGGTTTCTTCCCAGTTCCCGGTCTCGTTCAAATCTGGAACATCGCCGCGGTGTCGTGCCGCTGCCGCTGTTCGAGGAGTATGTCGAGCGTAATGCGACCGAGAGCGTCATCAATCGCCGCGCTCACTTGCTCCCACGCCGCACGCACGACGAGATCGGTCGCGGCATCATTGCCGCGCGCCTCGCTCGGCGGATGCGCGCCTTCGGAAGCGGTCGGGCCATCGAGCGCGGCGATAATGGCCGCGATGCTGATCGCGCTGGGCGGGCGGGCGAGTTGGTGCCCCCCTTGCGGGCCACGCAGCGAGCGGATCAGCCCAGCGCGGCGCATGAGGATAAGGAGTTGGTTCAGGTACGATTCTGGAATACCTTGCCGCGTCGCGATGTCATGGCTCTGCGCGGGCAGGCCGCTCGCGTGAAGGGCGAGATCAATCAGCGCGCGCAGGCCGTAGTCCGTCTTGCTAGTGAGACGCATTACCGCTCACGTCATTCGCCGGGTTGAGGCTGCCACTCTTGAATCCAGCGAGGTCCAGCGTGACGAACCGGAAGCCGATGTCGGTTAGCGCGTCCACAATGTCCGCGCGTTGCTCCAACGCCTTCGCAATATCGCCCGCTTGCAGTTCGAGTCGCGCGATCTCACCGTGATGCCGGACGCGGAATCCCCGGAAGCCGAGGACGCGCAGGTACGCTTCCGCCTGCCCGACCTGATCGAGTTTCTCGATCGTGATGAACGTCCCGTGCGGGATGCGCGACGAGAGGCAGGGATGCGAGGGTTTATTCCACGTTGGCAGCCCCAGAGCGCCGGAGATCGCCCGAATGTCCGCCTTCGTCAACCCCGCCTCCTGCAAGGGGGAGCGGACATCTCGCTCCTTGCCCGCGTCCATGCCGGGGCGGAACTCCCCAAGGTCGTCCACATTGGAGCCATCCACGACTGCGGCGTAGCCCCGCTCCTGCGCGATGGGCGTCAGTTTGTCCCAGAGTTCGCTCTTGCAGAAGTAGCAGCGGTTGACGGGGTTGCTGATGTAGTTCGGATCCTCCATCTCGTCCGTGCGGATTTCGCGGTAGGAGATGCCGATGTGTGCGGCAATTTTCGGGCACTCATTCGCTTCCTCGACCATTAGGGAGGGGGAGATGCCTGTTACAGCCAGCGCGCGGTCGCCGAGCGCGTCGTACGCCGCCTTCGCAATCAGCGTCGAATCCACACCACCACTGAAGCCGATCAGCACGGAACCCATTTCGGTGAAAATCGCCAGCAGCCGGTCATATTTCTCCCGGAGGTCCGGCGCGAGGTCGTGCAATGGTGGTGTAGCGGTTTGCATAATCTCTTTTGCTCCTGCGGGCGTGGGATGATTCATATGAAACCGACGGTAGCACCCGCTGCAAGCGCTGTCAACGCGGAAAAAGTCCGCGATTTTAGCGTTCGCGGCATACGGAATCCACGTCGCACTCCGAACACCCTCGCTGGCGCCGGTACGTCCTGCGGCTCTCGCTGCTCGTTACTGCTCAGTCGTCCGCGTGCATGAGCAGAGCGGGGTCGTTGCGCGGTAGCAAAGGTGGCGGAGTGGGAACGTATTCGCCGACGAGCAAGAGCAACAGTTCCGCGCTCACCGGTTTCAACTGCGCGCGGACGTGGGGATACGCCCGGTCGGTGACGGCAGTATAGGCAACCGGATCATCGAGCATGACAAGTACCGGGCAGGCCGCCGTGCGTGGATCGTGCCGGAGGGCGTCGAGCAGAAAAAGGCCGTGATCGCGCTCCGCTGCCGAGAAATCGAGCAGGATGGCGACCGGCTGATGCTCCCGCACGCGCGTCAGCAACCGGTGGTTGAGCGGATGTGGCGCGGTGCGAATGCCGCGCGGCACGAGGATGCGGTTGTAATCGTAGACGAGTTCCCAAGTGTCCGTGGCGATCAACAATGTGGGCAATATCGGACGGTCCATGCCAACCCCTTTCCACATGGCGCGATAACAGAGATGCGCCACGCGTGTGACGACCCCAGGTCGCATGGCTTGTGGTGCAGCCGGGAAGGGCTGACAGGAGACCTGCGCCGCGTTCCCTCTCGATGATGCCTACGAGGTTAGCTGACGGATTCGGGCCGGAGAGACGGCCCTACAACGGTTCGTTTCCGCTGATTCACCCCAATGGATTGGTTCCCCCGCTCGTGGTCCACCACGATTCGGCACGAAATGGGCGCTGCACCGATGGACATGCATCCATCACCACTATGATAGCGGAGCGATGGGCAATGAGCAATGCGGAGACCATATTTGTCGTTCAGTTTTCTTCCGGTGCGTCGGGCTTGTAGTGGTCATATTCCATCTGCCGGGCGGTCCTGGCGGCGATCGCTGCGCCTTTGAGGCGACCAACGACGTAGAGGGCCATATCAATCCCCGCCGAGACGCCCGCGCTCGTCACGATGTCGCCCTCATCCACGAAGCGGGCATCACCTCGGACATGGACCATCGTGTAGGTCTGCGCCATCCGCTCGACGCTCGCCCAGTGGGTCGTCACCGTCTTGCCCGCAAGGATGCCCGTCTCCGCGAGCAGGAAGGCGCCGGTGCAGACGGAGGTTGTCAGACGCGCCTCTGCCGCGCGCCGCTTGATCCAGCCGATCAGTTTCGGATTGGAAACCTCCTGCCGCGTTCCCTGTCCACCCGGCACGACGAGCAGATCAAGGTGCGGCGCGTCCGCGAGTGTATAGTCCGGCACGATCTTCAGCCCATTGCGTGCGATGATCGGCTTGCTCGCGTCCGCCCGCTCCGCGACCGTGACGACCTTAAATCCGCCCTCCGTCACATTCCCCGCTACCGCGAAAACCTCGAACGGCCCGGCGAAATCGAGCACTTCCACATCATCGAACAGCACAATCCCGACGGTCATCATGCCAGTGTCAGGTGCCATATACGTCTGTCCTCTCTTCGCGTGATTCGATTCGTTGCAAACGCATCATACTTACCCCATATTCCGCAGCCGTGGGTCGAGAATATCGCGTAGCCAGTCGCCAATCAGGTTGATCGAAAGGACGGTAAGCATGATCGCGACGCCGGGGAATGTCGCCAGCCACCATGCGGTACTGACATAGGCGCGGCCATCGGCAAGCATGCTGCCCCAAGTTGGCTGGCTCGCGCCGACACCGAGGCCGAGAAAGGAGAGGCCCGCTTCGGCGATGATCGTCCCTGCGACGGCAAACGTCGCGATGACAATGGCAGGCGTGATGACATTCGGTAGGATGTGCCGGAAGAGGATCGAGGGCGTCCGCGCGCCAATCGTTCGTGCGGCGGTGACGTATTCATAACTCTTGGCGGAGAGCGTCGAACCACGGACGACGCGGGCAAACGGCACCCATGCGCCGATACTGAGGATGAAAATAACGTTGCGCAATCCCTGTCCGACGACAATCGAAATCAGGATCGCCAGGAGAAGAAAGGGGAACGCGAGTTGGACATCCGCGATCCGGCTGATGACGGAGTCCGCCGCGCCGCCGTAGTAGCCGGCGATCAAACCGACCACCGTGCCGATGCCACCACCGAGCGCGACCGCCGTTAGCCCGACAATCAGCGAGATGCGCGCGCCGTAGAGAATGCGGCTAAAGATGTCGCGGCCGAGATTATCCGTACCGAGAAGATGGTTCGTCGAGCCGTGAATCGTCTGGCCCGCCGCGCCGAATCGCGGGCAGGAAGTATACGCGGGGCAGGTCAGCCGCGCGCGAAGGTCCTGATCGAGCGGATCGTGCGGGGCCACCCAGGGAGCGGCGATGGCCGCGAAGGCCACGCCGAGCAGAATGATAATCCCTGCTAACCCAAGCCGACTGCGCCGGAGCATGCGCCACGCACGTTTGCTGGCGCTCCGCTTCTTCGGTTCTTCCCGTAGCAGCACGCGCTGTCCGGTGAGTACGCCCTCTTGCGACATTATGCACTCCTCGCAGGCGGCGGGCAGCAGGCAGCAGACAGCAGATACGGCAAAGCCGGATGTCCACTGATTGATGCCTTCAACTTCCCTATCATATCTTTCTCACTGTATTCTTGCTGCCCGCTGCCCGCCGCCTGCTGCCTGCTCATCAAGCAAGGCGGACGCGCGGGTCCAGCCAGGTGTAGAGAATGTCTATCAACAGGTTGATTGATACGAAACTGACCGCGACGAGGAAAACGGTTGCCTGAATGACCGGGAAATCGCGGGCATTGATGGACTCGACCGCTAGTTGCCCGACGCCATTCCACTGGAAAATCTGCTCGGTGATCACCGCACCCGCCAGCAGGTTGCCGAAATCCAACCCGATCACGGTAACGAGCGGGATCGCGGCGTTTTTCAGCCCGTGCCGGAAGATGACGAGCATCTCCTTCAATCCCTTGGCACGCGCGGTCCGCACGTAATCCTGATCCATCACATCGAGCATCCCGGAGCGGACAAGCCGGGTCAGGCGCGCGAGGCTCGGTGCGGCAAGGGTAATTATCGGCAACAGGAAGTACCGGGGTGAGAAGCCATTGTACCCCTGCGACGGGAGCCAGCCGAACCGCACCGCGAAAATCAGGATCAGCATGATGCCGAGCCAGAAGTTCGGTATTGATTGCCCGATGAGTGCGACGAACGTCACCGCGTTATCGAGCACCGAGTACCGCTTGATGGCGGCGATCACCCCGAAAATGATCGAGAGCGTGACGGAGAGCACCAATGCGCCGACCGCCAATTGGATCGTCCGTGGGTAACGCTCGAGAACGAGGCTCATCGAGTCGAAGCCCTGAAAATGGATGGATTTACCGAAATTACCGTGCAGCGCATTGCCGACGAACGTGATGTACTGCTCCCAGAGCGGGCGATCCAGTTTCAGATTGTGCCGGACATTCTGGATGTCCGCCTCCGAGGAGGTCTGGGAAAGTAGCAGCCGGACCGGATCACCCGTCAGCCGCACGACAAAGAAGACGACCGTAATCACGCCCAGCACGACAAAGCACG
>JAABVA010002056.1_pt1 | contig 20499 bp, 18 predicted proteins | sample 5560331 | NCBI WGS metagenome assembly JAABVA01 (sample SAMN12812661, study PRJNA571458) | rock metagenome | isolation source: Antarctica rocks | place: Antarctica: Victoria Land, Mt New Zealand sud | collected 2016-01-07 | reverse complement strand
CCTTACGACGAGCGCTTTCCGCAAGTGTGCCTCGATGAGAAGAGCAAGCAGCTTTCGAGCGACGTCCGGGAGCCGCTTCGCGCCGAGCCAGGGTGTCCGGCTCGCCACGATTACGAGTACGAGCGCACTATGCGGGTTTCCGGGAACCCCATACACCGGCAACTAAGATGTAACAAAAACGGTCGTTTTTGAGACACAGGTTGGAGTTGTCGCTTCGAGGTCCTCTCGGCAGTTTGTGTATAAAGTAACCCCGCCGTGAACGTCGTTGCCTGCGGCCGGTGAGGAGGGGCTTCGTCACTAGTCGATGGGCGGTGCGGCGCCGTACTCCTCCTCGCTGACGTGCTCACCCCACCTGACGGGACTGCCCTGATCGTCGACTTCTTGCATCGCTATGTGGGTCATGAAGCGGTTTGGGGCGGCACCGTGCCAGTGGTCTTCGCCGGGCTCGAAGAACACGCGGTCGCCTGGGCGGATCACCTCGATCTGCCCGCCGCGGCGTTGGCAGAGGCCGACGCCCTCGGTGACGTAGATGGTCTGGCCGTTAGGGTGGATGTGCCACGCGGTCCGCGCGCCCGGGGTGAAGTGGACGCTGCTCGCCGACAGGCGCGAGGGACCCGACGGCGTCGCGACCGCGTCGATGTAGACCGCCCCGGTGAACCACTCGCTCGGCCCCGCCGCGGTCTCGATGGCGTTCCTGGTGATCTGCATGGCTTCCTTCCGAAGATCGTTTGAATCGTTGGTACGACTAATATGCCGCTAGGCTGGCGCTTTTCCTTGCACCTTCCCGCAACCGTTCCACGTCGCGCACCGGCGGTGCGCCGAAGAGCCTTTTGTACTCCCGGGTGAAATGCGAGACGTCGCCGTACCCCACGCGGGAGCCGGCGCTTGCGGCGTCGAGGTCCTCACCGAGCATGAGACGGCGGGCTTCCTGGAGCCGTATCTGCTTCTGGAACTGCAAAGGGCTCATCGCGGTGACCGCCTTGAAGTGGTGGTGGAAGCCCGAGACGCTCATCCCCAGCTCTCGCGCGATGTCTTCGATCCGCAGCGGCTGGTTGAAGTCTTTCCGGAACCGCTCGATGGCATCGATGATGCGGTGAGTGTAACCACCCAAGGCCGCGATGTGATAGAGTCTGTCACCCTGCTCTCCCCTAAGGAGCCGGTAGACGATCTCCCGCTTGATCAACGGCGCGAGGAAGCAGGCCTCGGTAGGGGAGTCCAAGAGCCTTACGAGCCGCACCACGGCGTCCAGCAGGCCCGCCTCCAGCGGGCTCACGTCGATGGCCTTCACGGGGGTATAGCCCCGCGGTGCGGGGTGACCGGCCTCGACCATGACCGAGCCGACGAGGGTGGGATCGAGCCTGAGGACGAGGCCCAGATATGGACGCTCCTCCGACGCCTTGGTGATCCGGCTCGTGATGGGCAGCGCAGCGGTGGTGATGAGGTAGTGCGCGGGATCGTAGCGGTAGCGGTTCTCACCCAGCAGGATCTCCTTGCTGCCCTGCGCGATCACGCATAAGGCGGGGTAGGACACGCCATGCCCTAGCTCCGTGGGCGAGGATGCGTGGCGGAGCTGAAGCCCTTCCAGCGGTACGACGGTCCCGTCTTCGCGGACGGCCCGTGCGATACGCTCGACCAGCTCGTCACGGCTGGCTTGCGTCCTGTACACCTCGCGCTCTGACTGTGGAGAGTTCATCAAATCCATAATAGTAGCCTCTTCACTCGTTCGTGCATCACCCATCTCTATAATTTGCAGAATCGTACAAAGATTATCGATAATCATTATACAGCTCTGTGCTACAAACCTCTTATAATTGCCGTCAGATAGATGAAAGTAATCTCGATCTTTATAAGCAGCGGGACTATTATACAAGAGGAGATCGGGCTTTGGTAGGACGTGAGACCTGCCTGATGACAACAATGCGAGAAAAGACATGGAACACATGGCTGAACGATCTCGGTTCGGTGAGCGGGCCGAGCGAAGCAAAATCGCTGCGGTGACGACGCGGCGCCCCGATCCAGGCCGCACTCTCGCCGTCGCGGCGGCGGGGACGCTGCTGGTCCTCGTCGTGTTCACCGCTCCGCTGACGACGCTGGCCAGCACGGCCGCCGGCCTGGGTGCCGGGCCTGGTGCCCAGGCTTGGGTGCTCAGCTCGATGAACGTCGGGACGGCCGCTGGACTGCTGAGCAGCGGAGCGATCGGCGACGATTACGGGCGGCGCCGGACGTTTTTTGCCGGGGCGCTGGTACTAGCCGGGGCCTCGGTGCTCTGCGCGCTCGCCCCGAACGCGTTCGTGTTGGTTGTCGGCCGGGTCTTGCAGGGCCTCGGTGGGGCGGCGATGCTCGCCTGCGGCCTCGGCCTGATCGGGCACGCCTTCCCTGAGGGCTCAGCGCGGGCGCGGGCAACCGGCGTGTGGGGTGCCGCGCTGGGTGCCGGGGTCGCAGTCGGACCGATTCTGGCCGCTGGGCTCGACGCTGTCGGCGGCTGGCGACTGCCTTACGCAGTGACGGCGCTGGCCGCTGCGGCGCTCGCTGTTGCCGGCCGGGCGCTGCTGTCCGAGTCGCGGGCGGCAAGGCCGCGTCCAATCGATGCGGCCGGCACGCTGCTGCTCGGGCTGGGGCTCGCGGCCTTGATGGCAGGGCTGGTCGAAGGTCGGACAGGGTGGAACCAGCTGCCAGTGATCGCACTGCTGACCCTCGGGTTGGCACTGGTCGTAGCGTTCGTGGCCGTGGAGTGGCGGATTGCGCACCCGATGCTCGACCTGGCGCTGTTGCGGCGGCCCGACTTCCTCGGGGCGACGGTGGCCGCGTTGGCCTCCGGAGCCGGGGTGCTCGCGCTGATGTCGTTGGTGCCGACGGTGCTCGAGCGCGGGCTGGACGAGGGGGCGGTGCTGGCAGCGGTCGTGCTGCTGGCGTGGTCGGCGACGAGCGTGGTGACCGCCCTGGGTGCCCGGTGGTTGCCGGCGCGGGTGTCCCCTCGCGCGCAGCTAGTCGCCGGGTTGGTGGGATGCGCCGTGGGCCAGCTCACGCTGGTCGGCCTGACTCCCGACAGCTCGATCGGACGCCTGCTGCCCGGGCTGCTGGTGGCCGGCGCCGCGAACGGTATCCTCAACGCGGCCCTGGGTCACCAGGCGGTGGCCAGCGTGCCCGCCGACCGCGTCGCGATGGGCAGCGGCGCCAACAACACCGCCCGCTACGTCGGATCCGGGATCGGGATCACCATCGTCACGGTGCTGCTCACCCGCTCGGGCGCCGCACCCGGTGCGGTTGGCCTGCTGTCCGGGTGGAACGTCGCGGTGCTGGTCACAGCTGGGTTCTCGCTGCTGGGCGCACTGACCGTACTGCTCGCCCGCGAACGCACAGCCAAGCCGAAGCCTAACCTGCCAGATCCAGCAGGCCGTCGCAACCGCGGCGAGGCCCCCCTCGCAGTTCCGAATCGCTCTCATGAACAACAAAGGACGTGGAATACATGAGTGATAAGAAGGTGTGGTTCACTATCGGCCCGACGCGGTCGGCCTCGCCGAGCAGAAGGTTGCCGATATTGAGGAGCAGATCGACGCGTACCGCGATCTATCGACATCTCTTGCTCTCGACGGCCTGCAACACACCGGAAACCGGAGGTAAGCTACTATGCGCGCAACTGTAATGTTCGGCGCAGGCGACGTCCGTATCGAGAACGTCCCCGACGCCCGCCTGATCGAGCCAACCGACGCTCTCGTCGCCGTCAGCCGCGCCTGCATCTGCGGCAGCGATCTCTGGCCGTACAACCAGATGGAGCACAGCGACACCGGCCGCCGTATGGGACACGAGGCCATAGGCGTCGTCGAAGCCGTCGGCGCCGATGTCCGCTCCATGAAAGTCGGCGCCGTCGTCGTCATGCCGTTCGCGTACTCGGACGGCACATGCGTCTTCTGCCACGAAGGCCTTCACACGGCGTGCATTCACGGAGGGTTCTTCGGCACAGGCGGCAACGCCGACGGCGCCCAGGCCGAAGCGCTCCGTGTCCCGCAGGCGGACGGCACGCTCTTCATCCTGCCGGTCAGCGAGGACGACGCGCTGATGCCCTCCCTGCTCACGCTCTCGGACGTGATGGGGACCGGCCACCACGCGGCCGTCGTCGCGAAGGTCGGCCCGGGGAAGAGCGTTGCCGTCGTCGGTGACGGTGCAGTCGGCCTGTGCGGTGTGATCGCCGCCAAACGCCTCGGCGCTGAGCAGATCATCATCATGGGCCGCCACGCCGACCGGATCGCCCTGGCCAGGGAGTTCGGCGCAACAGACGTCGTCAGCGAGCGCGGCGAGGAAGCGGTCGAGCGTGTGCGGGAGCTCACCGGCGGCTTCGGCGTCCACTCCGTCCTCGAGTGCGTCGGCCTGGAGCAGTCGACGCTCACGGCCATCAGCATCGCCCGCTCGGGTGGCGCAGTCGGCCGTGTCGGTGTCCCTCAGGACGAGACGATGCCCGCCTCGCAGCTGGCGTTCTACAACAACGTCACGGTGGGCGGCGGCCCCGCCCCGGTCCGCGCCTACGTCGAGCAGCTCCTGCCGGGCGTCCTCGACGGCCGAATCGAGCCCGGCAAGGTCTTCGACCGAATCGTGGGCCTCGACGAGGTGCCCGACGGCTACCGGGCGATGGCCGACCGCGAGTCGATCAAGGTGATGGTGCAACCGTAACCAGCTGGACCCCGAAGCGGCAACTCAGCAGTGGGATTAGATTGTCTCAAAAACGGTCTTCTTTGAGACACTAGCAAATTGCCGCGAGTAGCCATTATAGAAAACGCCGCCTCTTGACTACTTTCCTTTTTGTGGCAATCATATGAGTGTTTTGGTGAGAATTCACTCACAGGTATTGCCTTCTTTCAAATTCCTGGTCATGATTAAGTTGAGTATGGCCATACCTCCTAGAAGAGGTAGGGGAAAAGAGATGAGAGCCATAGGGCAAGATAGACCATGACCGAGATTCGAAGCGTCCACTACCGTACCGATCTGGGGCGGTTCATCAACTCTGATCTTAAGCGGTTCATCAAGTACCCCTTCGAAAAGTATAGGCAAGACCCGCACTGGGTCCCACCCTTGCTCATCGGCGAGTGGGAAAAACTTAACCCGAAGAAGAATCCCTTCTACCAGCACGCCCGGGTCGAACTCTTCCTAGCCGAGCGAAACGGCGAGGTTGTAGGTCGCATCGCCGCCATTGACGATGATAACCACAACCAAACTCACGGCGACAACCTCGCCTTCTTCGGTTTCTTCGAGGCCAAAGATCAGGCAGCTGCCGAGGCGTTGTTCGCTCACGTTGAGGAGTGGGCGCGGCAGCTGGGGCGTGACTCGGTGCGCGGCCCGGCCAACCCCTCGATGAACGACGGAGCGGGCTTTCAGATCGACGCCTTCGACACCGATCCGTTCATCATGATGCCCTATAGCCCGCCCGAGTATCCCCACTACGCAGAGGCAGCGGGGTATCATAAGATCAAGGATCTTTACGCCTGGCTCGCGGATGTAAACCAAGGGGTAGGTGAGAGGATCGAGCGTGTGGCCCAGAGGGCGCGCAAACGCTACAACCCAGTAGTTCGCCCTGCCAACATGAAGCGCTATAAAGAAGAGATTGAGATCCTCAAGCGGGTTTACAACGAAGCCTGGGAGAGAAACTGGGGCTTTGTCAGATACACCGAGGCGGAGTTCGATCACCTGGCCAGTGAGCTCAAATTCATCATCGATCCAGATGTTGCCCTTATCATGGAGGTGGACGGGGAAGTTGCCGGTGTTGCCATAGGCTTACCCGACGCCCACCAGGTCTTTAAGCGCATGAGGGGAAGGCTTTTGCCCTTCGGCATCCTCCACTTTCTAAAGCGCAAGAAGATCATCGATCAGGGACGCCTGGCGATCCTGGGGTTGATGCCCGAATATCGGAATAAGGGACTGGAAAGCGTGCTAATCGATGAGGCCCAAAAGCGTGGAGAGGCAAAAGGATACAAGCGTGGGGAGATGTCGTGGGTATTGGAGGACAACACGGCTATGAATCGCGCTATCGAAGCCATAGGCGCAAGGCTCTATAAGACATACCGAATCTATCAGAAAGAGATCTAGGCGTTTCTTACGTGGCTCCTGAAGCTGACAAACTCCATCCCGTGTCCTAACGCGCTATGACTAATGAGGCGTGGTGGCCTAAAGGTGGAAACAGCCAAACGATCCATCGCAGGGCTATCGATGCTGTTGGCGCCATTGCTGCTCCTGGTGGGGTTCGCCATTCACCCTCCAGAGCCTCATAACGGATCTCAGATGTTAGAAGTTATCGCTAAAAATGCTGCTCGCTGGAAAGCCGCGCATATTATGTTCGCCACCAGCATGGTGCTGTCTATCCCTACCACCTTGGGGTTAATGGATTTATTAGAACGCAGAGGACGACCAAGGTTCGCTTTTATCGGAGGTAATCTGGTAGTAGTCGGCGTGGTCTTTCTCACACTCTTCATCGGGGTCGAGCGTCGCTTACGGCTCCTGTCCGCGTGGCCGCAACTGGCGCAGCTAATGTAGTACAGGTCTGCACTGTTCCGCTCTGAGCGCATCCTCGTTGGGAACGCGCCGGCCTTCAATGCCCACCTAGCTGCAACGAAACCCTGTTGGAGTGGGTGTCCTCGGGCAGAAAGCTCTATCTCTATGCTCGTTAGCAGCAAACTACCGCGAGGCGTACGGTCCCAGAGTGTCTGACGTACCGCTCTCGCCACCATGGACTCGCATCCAGGCCAAGTTCTAAGGCTCGTGGGGAACCGTAGTCGTGCTGGTCCAACGATACGGCATCGATCCCAAGGTGGTCACCAGGTGGTGTTGGAGAGCACCGTCGAGGACCTGACGATGAGATCTCGTGGCGCCCCTGCCGGTGCGCTCCGAGGTGGTTGGGGGGGCGGTTCGGGTGGCGGGCTACCCTTCCTCGCCCAGCAGCCTCTCGAGATAGCCGGTATCGTAAGCTCCTGAGAGAAAGGATTCGTCACGGATTAGCCGAAGGTGGAGGGGTATGGTGGTCTTGATTCCCTCGAGCCGGTATTCTTCGAGCGCCCGGCGGCCGCGGGCTAAGGCCTCGTAGCGGTCCGCCCCGTGGGTGATGAGCTTACCCACCATAGAGTCGTAGAACGGTGGGATCTTGTAGCCCGCGAAGACTGCCGTGTCCACCCTGACGCCGGGCCCGCCGGGGATCTCCACGGCCGTGACCTCCCCCGGCGAAGGGAAGAAGCCGTTCTCCGGATCCTCGGCGTTGACCCGGAACTCTATAGCATGCCCGGTGACCGAGACCTCGCTCTGACTCACGGAGAGCCCTTCGCCGGCCGCGACTCTTAGCTGCTCCTTGACCAGGTCCACACCCGTGATCATCTCTGTCACCGGATGCTCGACCTGTATCCTGGTGTTCATCTCTATAAAATAGAAGGATTCATACTCGTCTACCAGAAACTCTATCGTCCCCGCGTTCGCGTATTTCGTGGTCTCCGCCAGCCGCACGGCGGCATGCGTTATTTCCTCGCGCATCTCGGCGCTGATCCCCGGGGCGGGCGCCTCCTCGATAATCTTCTGCCGACGCCGCTGCATAGAGCATTCGCGCTCGTAAAAGTGAACGATATTCCCCTCCCCGTCGCCCATGACCTGCACCTCCACGTGCCGCGGCCTCTCCAAGAACTTCTCTAAGTAAACGGAACCCTCTCCGAACGCCGCCTCGGCCTGCTGCCCGGCCTCCTTGACGGCCTCTTTGAGCTCCTCCTTGCTCTCAACGACACGGATGCCCATACCGCCACCCCCGGCCGCGGCTTTGACCATTACGGGGTAGCCGATCTCGTCGGCCCTCTCCAGGGCCTCCTCGGGCGCCACGTTCCCCTCCGTGCCAGGCACGACCGGCACGGAGGCCTCTTTGGCGAGCCGCCGGGCCGCCGACTTGTCGCCCACCTTTTCCATGATCTCCGCGGACGGCCCGATAAAGACGAGGTCCGCCTCCCGGCAGGCCGCCGCGAACTTCGCGTTCTCCGCGAGGAACCCGTAACCGGGATGCACCGCGTCGGCCCCCTTCTCTTTGGCGGCCCCGACGATGGCTTCGATGTTCATGTAGCTCCTCTGGGCCTTCGACGGGCCGACGTGGACGGCCTCGTCGGCGAGACGGACGTGCAGAGCCTCTTCGTCCGCGTCCGAGTAGACGGCCACAGAGGGCATCTCCATCTCTCGGCAGGCCCTGATGACGCGAACGGCAATCTCGCCGCGGTTGGCGACCAACACCTTCTTCAGCATCCAGTTACTGCCTCCCGTATGCGTGCTCTTTCTCCCAAAACGACGAAAGTAGCATACTCCTGCACGTCTTCTCGCGCCCGCGACGGGGGCGACTTTCTGCGCGGCGTACAAACGGATACTTCCGCAAGCGTCTACAACGCCCGGCCTTGTGTAGCGGGGGCCGGCGCTTTTGACTGGGGTTTGTGCACCTAGTAGTATTCAGGCAACGTCGAGAAGAGGCGGGGGTTAGGGGAACAATGGGACGCAACATCGAGACCGAGCTGCCTCAGGCCAGGTACAGCTACGGCGGGGACGAGTACGTCTTCGTCGAGCTCGCGGAGGCGATGAGCCTGAAGGTCAACTTTCGAGCGATGGCGATCACGAACAAGCTTCGGGAGGAGGGCATCTCGGGCGTGATGGACATCTGCCCGTCGAACGCCTCGTACATGGTCCGGATAAACCCGGACGAGCTACACCCGGGCGACTTGATCTCTCGCCTCAAAGAGCTAGACGAGGAGGCCGGAGATGCTGGGAACTTCGAGCTGCATACACGGGTAGTAGACGTACCCGTACTCATGGAGGATCCCTGGACGCATGAGGCTTTAATGCGCTTCCGTGACCGGCACCAGGACCCGAGCGCCACGGACCTCGAGTACTCGGCCCGCATAAATGGCTACGACTCAAAAGAGGACTTCATCGCCGCGCTGCTAGGCTCGCCATGGCTGGTGACGATGATCGGGTTCGTGCCAGGGTTACCGTGGTGCTACCAGCTAGTCCCGCCGGAGGAGCAGGTGGAGGTTCCGAAGTATGTGAGGCCTCGCACCTACACTCCCGAACGGGCCTTCGGCTTCGGTGGTGGCTTCGCGGTGATCTACTCGGTCGCGGGGGCGGGCGGTTACCAGCTCTTCGGCATAGCCCCGGCCCCAGTCCTCGATATAGAGCAGCGCCTGAAGGACTTCCAGGAGAACATAGTCTTCCCCAGGCCCGGCGACGTCTTCAACTTCCGCCGCATAGAAAGGGACGAGTTCGACCGGATCCGAGTCGAGGTCGAGGACGGTTCTTTCGAGTACCGCAAAAAGGAGTTCACCTTCCATCCGGATCGTGCGCTCGAGAACCCCAAGGGCTACAACGAGGAGATCCTGGAGGGGCTGTATGACGATTAGGGCCAAGCAGCCCGGCCTGCTCACCACCGTGCAGGATACGGGTCGCTTCGGAGAGTACGCCATCGGGATGCCGCCCTCGGGGGCGATGGACGTCTTCTCGTACCAGGTCGGCAACTACCTCGTGGGCAACGAGGAGGGCTCGGCGGGGTTGGAGATTACGTACTTCGGCCCGGAGTTGGAGTTCACTGAGGACGCCGTCATCGCCATCACCGGGGCGGAGATGCCGTCGAAGATAAACGGCGAGGAGGCGGCGACCTGGGAGACGCTCGAGGTGGAGGCCGGCGACGTGCTCTCCTTCGACTACCTGAAGGCCGGCGCCCGATCCTATCTGGCGGTGGCCGGGGGTATAGACGTCCCCGAATTTTTGGGGAGTCGTTCGACCTACACTCTCATCGGCCTGGGTGGTTACGAGGGCCGGGCGCTTCAGGAGGGCGACGAGCTAAAGATCGGGGAGGCCCGGGATAGCGTCGAGGGGCGGGTGGGCATGGCGCTGGACGAGGGGCAAATCCCGACCTATGCGAGCGAGACTGAGTTGCGCGTGATCATCGGGCTCGCCAGCTACCGGCTCACCGAGGAGGGCATGAAGGAGTTCCTCGGCACCGAGTGGACCGTAACCCCGGATGCGGACCGGGTCGGCTACCGCTACAAGGGCGGCGAACTCGAGTTCGTCGAGCGAGAGCAGCCCGCGGGGGCGGGTGCCGAGCAGGCCAACGTGGTTGACTTCGGATATCCCGTAGGCTCAATCCAGATACCAGGCGGGGTCGAGCCTATCGTGCTCATGAACGACGCTGTTACCGGCGGCGGCTACGCAACGATCGGCACCGTGATAAGCGTAGACCGCGACAAGCTGGCCCAGTCGAAGACCAACGACAAGACCAGGTTCCGCTCGGTGGACCTCGACGAGGCCCTCAAGGCTCGCAAAGAGAGGCAACAGCAGATGGAGGAGATCCGCCAGTCGCTAGGCTGAGCGGACCCAAGGAAGGCAGGTGAGCGCCATGCAGATAGACTTCAACTGCGACATGGGGGAGAGCTTCGGCCCCTACAAGATAGGCTACGACGAGGAGTTGATGCAATACATCTCGTCGGCCAACGTGGCGGGTGGCTTCCACGCGGGCGACCCACACGTAATGCGCAACACCGTCGCTTTAGCTAAAGACTACGGCGTCGCCGTCGGCATCCACAACGGCTACAGGGACCTGGAGGGCTTCGGCCGCAGGGATATGGATGTCTCGCCGGATGAGATTCACGACGAGCTCATCTACCAACTCGGCGCGTTACGCGAGTTCGCCCGCCTCTATGACGTGGAACTCCAGCACGTGAAGCCTCACGCCTCGCTCTACATGAGGGCCGCCAGGGACGAGGAAATATCGCGCGCCATTATCGAGGCGATTCAGAAGGTAGACTCGGACCTCTTTATCTACTGTATGCAGGCTTCGGCGACCTACGAGGTCGCGAAGAAGATGGACCATCACGTGGTGACCGAGTTCTTCGCCGACCGCGACTACAACGACGAGGGCCAAATCGTCTTCGTCCGCAGCGTGGGCGAAGATCTGAACCCCGAGGAGGTCGGCGATAGGGTCGTTCGCGGCATAACCGAGGGTAAGGTAACTAGCGTGGACGGCAATGACGTAGAGGTACCCTCCGAGTCGATCTGCATCCACAGCGACACTCCAGGGGCCGTCGAGCTGGCGCAAGCGATAGTCGGTAAGCTCAAGGAGAACGACATAGAGGTTCGTCCCCTGGGGAGGGCCAAGCAGAGGGTCTCCTGAACAATCCTTAGGAAGGAGCGCGAGTTTTGGCTGAGAAGACCGTCCAGGCGCAGATGCCCGGCACCTTCTACCGCCGTCCCGACCCCGAAAGTGACGTCTATGTGGAGGAGGGCAAAGAGGTCTCGGCGGGCGACGCCATAGGGCTCATAGAGGTGATGAAGAGCTTCAACGAGGTCAAGGCCGAGGAGGACGGGAAGATCTCCAAGTTCCTCGTGGAGGACGAGGAGGCTGTCGACGCGGGCCAGGACCTCGTTGAGATGGAGTAAGGCCATTCTACGGCAGGGCCGCTCTGCCGAATCTTAACTTAGTCGTACGTCGATCAAGGAGGAGTCGTGTCGTCGCTTGCCACCCAACCACGCACCACGCTCGTGGACGCCCTGTTGCCGCGCCAGCGCTCGTGGGCCTTTGATGCAGTCTTAATAGTAGCTTTCAGCGCGCTCGTGGCGCTCACGGCGCGGATCCAGATACCGCTATGGCCCGTGCCCATCACGCTGCAGACGCTCGCGGTGCTCTTTACCGGCGCGGCTTTGGGCAGCCGGCGCGGCGCCCTGGCGCTGCTGTTGTATTTGGCGGAGGGTGCGGTCGGGCTGCCCGTCTTCGCGGGCGGGGCGGGCCTCGCCTACATGCTGGGGCCGACCGGTGGGTACCTGATCTCGTACCCCATAGCGGCGGGTCTCGTGGGGCTGCTTGCCGAGCATGGCTGGGACCGAAGGCCGGCCTGGACGGCCCTTGCAATGGTAGTAGGCAACCTCGTGATCTACGCTCTGGGCGTGACCTGGCTGGCCGTGTTCTTGGGCGACCCCAGTACCGCGCTGGTGAGCGGGATGCTAATCTTTGTCGTCGGTGACCTGATCAAGATAGCCGTTGCTACGCTCGTGCTGCCCGGCGGCTGGGCGCTGGCGAGGCGGAGAAGGCGAGCGGGTGAGAACGTTGGATAGGGGGCACCAGAACGGCGAAGCGGCACAGGGTCGGGAGCAGCGCTTCTGGCACGGCTTCGCCAATATGGCGAACGTGACCGCCGCAGAGGAGGTGGTGGTTGTTCGCGGCGAGGGGTGCGAGGTCTATGACAAAGACGGCCGACGGTACCTGGACGCCACCGCCGGCCTGTGGTTTTGCAACGTCGGCTATGGCAGGCACAGCATAGCGGAGGCCGTCGAGCGCCAGTTGAGGGAGCTGCCAGCCTACTCGACCTTCGGCCTCTACGTCAACGAGCCGACCCTGGAGCTCTGTGACCGCATCTCGCAATGGGCGCCGTTGCCCGACGGCAAGGTCTTCCTTACTTGCAGCGGGTCGGACGCCATAGATACCGCGGCGAAGATGGTCCGGCGCTACTGGAACGAGGTGGGCAGGGCAGAGAAGCAGATCATCATAGGGCGGGATTTCGCCTACCATGGCATGGACGCCTACGGCACCAGCCTGGCCGGCATCTCCGCGAACACCCAAGGCTTCGGGCAGCTGGTGCCGTCCGTCGCGCAAGTTCCTTACGACTCGGTAGAGGCGCTTGCCGGCGAGATCGAACGTCTCGGGCCGGACAGCGTCGCCGCCTTTATAGGAGAGCCGGTTATAGGGGCCGGGGGCGTCTACCCGCCACCGGAGGATTACTGGCGGGAGGTGGCAGAGGTTTGCCGGGAGAACGACGTGCTCCTTATAGCGGACGAGGTCGTCACCGGCTTCGGGCGCCTCGGGGAACGGTTTGGATGCGAGCGTTTTGGTTTCGAGCCGGACCTGCTCGTCTTCGCCAAGGGCGTCACGTCAGGGTACATACCCCTGGGCGGGGTCGTCGTCGGTCCGCAGGTACAAGAGCCGTTCTGGTCGGGGGATGGCGTAGCATTCAAGCATGGCTACACCTATTCGGGGCACGCGGCGGCCTCCGCCGCGGCGCTCGCCAACCTCGACATCATCGAGGACGAGGACCTCGTCGCCAGGGTTGCGGACTTCGAGCCGGAGTGGACCGAGAGCGTATCCACACTTGCCGAGCATCCCCTGGTAGAGGAGGTGCGTACGGTGGGTCTGATTGGAGCAGTAGAGATCTCGCACAGCGAACTTGAGGACCGGCCCGGCCTGCTCGAAGAGGTGGTCGCGAACGCGCGTGCGGAGGGCATTTTGACGCGCTCCCTACCCAGTGCGATACATCTCTCTCCGGCGTTCGTGATCACGAAGGAACAGGTGGAAGCGCTCGTGGCCGGCCTGGCTCGTGCCCTCGATGCAGTGCAGGAAGAGGCTGCGGACCCCGCGCGCGTCGCCCCCGAACGGGACGGCGACGATCGCCTGGATTAAGGGGTGCGAGTCCTTCTAGAGGTAAGGTCAGCAACTGGGTCGTCCGCTAAGTTCGCTACACTTTTGCCTGCCTACGGATCTTACCCCAGGCATTGCGCCGGCTCGCGGGCTACGGGCCGGCGCAATGCTGCCTGCGCCGTCCCCAGACGCAGAGGTGGCGGTGCTCGTTTCAGTAGTCGAGAGCACTCGCTATCGCTTCTGCGATCTGCTCCCGACTCTCGAAGGCGTGCCCTTTGATGGCCGGAGATTTGAGGGTTTTACATCACGGTCGATGAGGTTAAGGTAGGCGGCCACTCGAAGGCGGAGAAGGCCATCATCGTGCCGAAGAGCAGCACGCCCGGCGGTTCGAGGTGATGGAGGCGCGCACTCGACAGGGCGGTGTGGGCCAGCGCCAGCGGGACGGCGAACCAGACCAGTCGATGCAATCTTTTCCAGTTGCTGCCCAGGAGGCGCACCGAGGCGTCGTTGGACGTGGCGAGGAGTGCTATAAACACCAGCGTTGCGACCAGGCCGATCGCCATGTCTCCGATAAGGAGCTGCCTCAGCAGCGACTCCGAGAGGTCGAAGTACTCCACGATCCCCGCGACGGTGTGCGCGACGAACCAGATGCCCGCGCTGATCCCCAGCGGCTTGCGCAGCCTGGCGAGGACCTGGATCGGCTTCCCGCGGGCCCACCTGAAGCGCAGCAGGTTCGACGGCAGCAGAACGAAGACGAGGAGGACCGCCCCGATCACGGCGGTGTTACCCGTTGCCCTGCCGGCCCCTACGAGCAACTGGCCCGTCATTATGACGGCATAGAGGGCATTCACCAGCACGATGAGCCAGTTGATCCAAGCGCGCGGGTCGTACCGGCGGATCTTGCGAGACGGTTCCGCGGCGGGGTAATCGGTACCGTAGGTCATCGGATCTCATGGGAGCCGGCAAAGGACTTTCCCTCCGGCCTGCTGCTCGTTCTCGGTGCTCGCATCACGTCTCCTTACCGATTCGTCTGCTTCGGAAGCTTAGGGGCGCGAGCCTATGAAGGTACTTGGAGAGACCTATGAGTTTTCATAGGAACCGGCGCGGGGGTGGCCGCCGCGAGGGCCGGTGTACTAGTATTCGGAGTCGAGATGACTAGGATCCTGATCATAGAGGACGAGGAGAAGATGGCCCGGATGATCGCCCGGGTCTTGCGCGAGGAGGGGTACGTCGCGGAGACCGCCGGCGACGGCCGTACCGGTCTCTCCCGCGCCCTGGTCGACTCCTTCGACCTTCTGATAGTCGACTGGATGCTCCCCGAGCGCAGCGGAGTTCAGATCGTGCGGGGTTTGAGGGCGGCGGAGGTAGGCACCCCTGTGCTGATGCTGACCGCCCGCAGCCAGGTAGAGGACCGGGTCGAGGGCCTGGACGCGGGCGCCGACGACTACCTGCCCAAACCCTTCGCCCTCCCGGAGCTCCTGGCCCGGGTGAGGGCGCTGACTAGGAGGAGCCAGGGGGGAGGATCTCCGGCCGAGACAGCGCTCAGGGTCGGCGACGTCGTGCTGGACCCCTCGCGCCACGTGGTGCGCCTCAGAGGAGAGAAAGTGGAGCTTACCGCCAAGGAGTTCGCGCTTCTGGCGACCCTGATGCAGCGTCCCGGGCAGGTCTTCTCGCGCTCGGTCCTGCTCGACACTGTCTGGGGCGTTCCCGGCGAGGTCAGCACCAGCGTGGTCGAGCTCTACGTCTCGTACCTGCGCAGAAAGCTCGACCGGAAGGGCGAACCCTCCCGCATACGCACCGTCCGCGGCGTGGGTTACACCTTCGAGTCGCAGCCCTAGGGGACCTGAAGAGCCATGTTCGAACGCATCCGCAGACGCCTCACTTTAGGCTACGTGGGCATCTTCGCGCTGATCCTAGTGATCATCGGTGTCGTCGTGGTGGTTAGCTTCGGGCGGCAGGTGGCCGCCGAGCAGGACGAGTTGCTCAAGCAGAAGGCGCGGGGCACGTTTGACTACGTGGTCCACCGCCCACTGGAGCGTTACCAGCAAGGGCTAGACCCTGAAGCAAAACCCCCTTTCTCTAAAAGCGGCGATCCTCCCCCCATCGGCCCCATCCAGTCGTCCACGGAAACGGACCTCGGCGTGGTCGCCTTGGTGCCGCCCGAGGACGCAAACGGCGAAGGAGCGATTCTGGACTCTAGCCCCTCGTCTTCCTCCTTTGGCCTCCCCTTCAAGGAACCGGCGAGGAGGGCCGCCCAAGAAGGAGAGATTACCACTGATACGGTCGACGGACCTGAGGGTGAGAGGCTGCGGGTGGTGAGCGCCTCCGTGACCGCCTCCGAGGGGACGGTGATAGTCATCCAGGCCACCCAGTCTCGCCGGGTGGTTTGGGAGACGGTGCGAAGCCTGATCCTCGTCCTGATACCCGTCGGTCTCGGGGGCCTCCTCCTGGCGGGTATGGGTGGCCTCTACATGTCGCGCCGGGCAATGCAACCCGTCCGGGACTCCTTCGAGCGGCAGCGCACCTTCATCGCGGACGCCTCCCACGAGCTAAAAACTCCGCTGGCGCTCGTCAAGATCAACGCGGAGGTGATGAAGCGTGACCCGGCCGACCCCGACAACCGGGAGATTATCGAAGACCAGCTCTCAGAGATCGACCGGATGAACGTGCTACTCTCCGATCTACTCACTCTTGCGCGGCTCGACGCCGGCAGGCTCGACGTGGAGGACAAGCCGTTTGATCTCTCCGTCGTCACGGCCGAGACGGCCGGACGCTTCCTCATGCGGGCGGCGAGCGAGGGCATCCGGCTCGAAATCGAGGCCCCGGACGAGCTCCCGGCGTTCGGCGACCCGGAGAGGGCAGCCCAGATCCTGGTCGCCCTGCTCGACAACGCCATGCGCTACACGCCGAAGGGGGGCAGCGTCACCGTCTCCGGACGTCTACTCGACGGCCGGGCGGAGACGCGCGTAAGGGATACGGGGCCCGGAATCGCCGGCGCCCATCTGGCGCGCATCTTCGATCGCTTCTACAGGGCGGAAGAGGCCCGGACTCGCGCGGGCGGGGGCACCGGCCTGGGGCTCTCCATCGCCCGCGACCTCGCCCGCGCCCAGAGCGGCGATCTCTCGGCCGATAACTCGCCTGACGGCGGCGCGAGCTTCACCTTGAGGCTCCCCGCCGGACCCTGACGCCGTCTTTCGACGACCCGCTTATCTTCTTCCTTGCTCGTGCCCTGGCGAACTGGAGCGAGAGTCTCGAAGCCTCGGAAGGGACAAGGACGCCCTTCTCGCTTCCTACACCAGGTCCGTCCCGAGGTGTTGAATATCTTGAGTCTCGAAGAGCGCCGCACGGTATACTCTACTCTCGGACTCCGTGCCCAGGCGCTGCCGGACAGGAGTTTGAGTGTCCGTAGCTCGTTCGGAGAGGAGAGCTTGGTTTGTCACCACGACAGAACGTCAACAAGATGATGCAGCAGGTTCAGAAGATGCAGGCGGATATGCAGAAGGCCCAGGAGGAGTTGGCTCGCGAGACCGTTACGGCCAGCGCCGGCGGCGGGGCGGTCAAGGCTACCGTAACCGGCAACCTGGAGCTCGTCTCGGTTGAGATTGATCCGGACGTCGTCGACCCGGACGACGTCGAGATGCTGCAGGACATGGTGCTGGCGGCGGTCAACGAGGCCCTGACCTCGTCCCAGGAGATGGCGTCCAAGAGGCTCGGCGGTATAACGGGCGGCCTGGGTGACATGGGCCTGAATATGCCGGGGCTGTAAAGGGGCTCGGTAAAGACCTTTGGCCACGTACGCAAGGCCGGTAGAGCGCCTCATAAACGAGCTTTCGAAGCTCCCCTCCATCGGGCCCAAGAGTGCCCAGAGGATCGCCTTCCACGTCGTCCGCGGCCGTCCCGATGACGCCCGGGCACTCGCCGAGGCCCTGCGGGAGGTCAAGGAGCGGATCAAGCCGTGCCGGCGTTGCTTCAACCTCACCGAGGCCGAGGAGTGCGGGATCTGCACGGACCAGCGGCGCGGCCAGTCGGTTATCTGTGTGGTCGAGGACCCGTACGACATCGGGCCGATGGAGCGGACCGGAGAGTACAAGGGGTTGTATCACGTGCTCGGGGGGGCGCTCTCGCCGCTTGATGGAATAGAGCCGGAGGATCTGCGGATTGCGGAGCTCGTCGAGCGGGTCGAGAGGGAGGGGACGAAGGAGATCGTCGTCGCCACCAACCCGAACACGACTGGCGAGGCGACGGCGCTGTTTATCGCTCAGGAACTAAAAGAGAAGCCGGTCCGGGTGACCGCTTTAGCGAGCGGGCTGCCGGTCGGGGGAGACCTGGAGTACGCCGACGAGGTCACTTTGGGTCGGGCCTTCGCCGGACGGCGTGAGATCTAGGGACCTCAAAGCCCGCCTCCCTGGCTCCTCGGGCGGCCTCTCGGGGTTGAGCCGCCGCTCGGTCGAGTCTCTAGGGGAGACGGTCGCCACCCTGGCATCTCGCTCCGCCACCCTCGTCGAGCCGCCAGAGATGGACCGCGAGCTCGCGCGGGCTCTGCACACGATGGGAGCGACGCGGCTTTACTCGCACCAACTGGAGGCGTACGAGAGCGTGCGGGCTGGGGAGAACGTCATCGTCGCGACGGCGACCGCGAGCGGGAAATCGCTCTGCTACAAGATCCCCGCCTTCGAAAACGCGCTCGTCAGCGCGGCCAACCGGGCTCTCTTTCTCTACCCAACCAAAGCGCTCGCCCAGGACCAGCTCCAGAAGATACAGAAGCTCAAGCTGCGCGGCGTGTATCCGGCAACTTACGATCGGGACACGCCCAAGGCCCTGCGCTCTGAGTTGCGGCGGCGGGCGAACGTAATTCTCACGAACCCCGACATGCTAAACGTCAGCCTCCTGCCGAGCCACGACTCCCTCTGGGCCGATTTCTTCAAGAACCTCAAGATAATCGCCGTGGACGAGGCTCACCTCCTGCGCGGCGTCTTCGGCTCCCACGTCGCGGCGGTCCTGAGAAGGTTGCGACGGGTCGCGGAGCTACACGGTTCGGACCCTCGCTTTATCCTCACCAGCGCGACCATCGCCAACCCTCTGGAGCTCGCGGAGGTCCTGACCGGCCTGCCGTTCGAGCTCGTGGACCGGGACGGGGCCTCTTCTGGGGAGCGGCGGGTGATTTTCAGGAACCCGCCCTTGAAGGACGAGGAGAAGGGCGACCGGCGGAGCATGCTCACCGAGGCGGCCTTCGTCTTCTCGAAGCTGGTGGCGCAGGGTGTGCGGACTATCGCCTTCGCGAAGAGCCGCAAGATGGCGGAGCTCATCTACCGCTACGCCGCCGACCGTTTGGGTCCGAACCTCGCGCGGCGCATCTCGCCGTACCGTGCCGGCTACACCGTTCGGGAGCGCCGGGAGATAGAGAGACGCCTGTTCAGCGGCGAGCTGCTCGGCGTGGTCTCGACGAACGCGCTGGAACTCGGGGTGGACGTAGGCGCTCTGGATGCGGTGGTCTGCTGCGGGTATCCGGGTAGCGTGGCCTCGATCTGGCAGCAGTGGGGCCGGGCCGGACGGAGTACGGAGCCGTCGCTCGGCATTTACATCGCCGGGCGTGACTCCCTTGACCAGTATCTCTACGAGAACCCGGAGAAGGTCCTCGGGCGACGCGTCGAGGCGGCGCGGTTGACACTGGAGAACCCTTATATCCTTGGACCGCACCTGCTGGCGGCGGCGTACGAGGCGCCGCTGGAGGACGGGGACGAGCGGTACTTCGGGTACGGTTACGGGGAGGTGGCTGAGAAGCTGGTCGAGTCGGGGGCGCTGGTTGAGAGCGGGGGGAGGATGCATTACACGCGAGGGGATAACCCGGCGTGGGAGATCTTGTTGCGTTCGGCGGATTCTGCGTCGGTGATGGTGGCGGACGGGGAGGGGGAGGTCATAGGCTCCGTTGAGGCGCGGCGTGCGCCGATGGAGCTTCACCCCGGGGCGACCTACCTGCACCGCGGACGGGCCTACGAAGTCGACGACCTGAACCTCCCGGCGCACCAGGCCCTCGTCCGCAGGGTCCCGAACCGCTACTACACGCGGGTAAAGGTCGAGACGGACGTGGAGGTTTTGGAAGAATCGGAGAGCCGCGACCTCGCCAACGGCGCGAGGCTCCACTGGGGCCGGGTGCTGACCACGGATCAGGTGACGCTCTACAAGAAGATACAGGTCCAGGACTCGCGGGAGATAGGCGTCTTCCCCCTCGACCTGCCGCCGACCGTGTTCGAGACGCGGGGACTCTGGATCACACTGCCACCGCTCCCCCCGCCGAAGGGCAACGTCCGCCCGAGCTTCGTGGAGTTCCTGGGCGCACTGCACGCGGCGGAGCACGCGATAATAGGGCTCTTGCCTCTCTTCGCGATGTGCGACCGGGGGGACATCGGGGGGCTCTCCATCGCCCTGCACCGCCAGACGCACAAGCCGACGATCTTCGTCTACGACGGCTACCCCGGCGGCGTCGGTATCTCCGAGCGTGGCTACGACACCTTCGAGGAGCTCGCTCGCGACACTCTGGGCATCCTCGTCCGCTGCCCCTGCAAGAAGGGCTGTCCGGCGTGCGTCCAGTCCCCCAAGTGCGGCAACTGGAACGAGCCCCTGAGCAAGGAGGGATCCATCGCCGTCTTGCGCTACTTGCTCGGCCAGGTGAGCCACTACCCAACACTCTAGCAAGGAGAGCCGCAGGCCCCACCCGGCGACGAAGAACGGCGGCGTTCTGGCCGCCATCCGCGACGAGCGGCGTGGCCTCTCTGGGCTGCGTGAGATCGCCGACGTCATAGTTGATACCTCCTCCCTCTCCGCCGTCGACGCCAAGAGGCGCTTCGCCCGGCTCGTCCACTCCCACGCCAACCGCCTCTCGATCAGCCTGATCTCCTTTGGCTTCAAGCATGGAGTCCCCCTCGACGTGGACATGCTCCTCGACGTCCGCTTCCTCCCAAGCCCCCACTACGCCCCCTCATACCGAATCCGGGTGAACGATTCTCGGAACGTCACTAGGCCTCGGGCCACCAGTGGTAATTCGTGAGGTCCCTGATGGCCTCGCTTTGGTCAAGCAGTTCCACGCAACGCTCCGTCAGCGTTTC
>JAABVA010002055.1_pt1 | contig 20499 bp, 18 predicted proteins | sample 5560331 | NCBI WGS metagenome assembly JAABVA01 (sample SAMN12812661, study PRJNA571458) | rock metagenome | isolation source: Antarctica rocks | place: Antarctica: Victoria Land, Mt New Zealand sud | collected 2016-01-07 | reverse complement strand
CAGTTCGTAATGACGCATAGGACCTCTGCACCTCCTGTGGACTAGTGAATTCGGCTGCGGTCTCTCCGCAGCAGGAGGGTCGTTGCGTCGGCAACCGGCCCAGGGTAGCAAACAGCCCCCTGACCAGCGAAATCGCTGCGGAGGGGGCTGTTTGTGGAACTGAGGTCAGCGCACGCTGCGCCGCAGTACCCAGGTACGGACCAGTGCGGCGGCCGTCAGCGACAGCATCAGCGCAGCCAGCACGGCCTCGGCAGGCACCTGCGGTCGCGTGTCCGGCGCCGCGGGCAGGGCCGTGACCTCGCTCATCCCGGACACCGGCTGCACCGCCGGCGATTGGGTGGCAGGGGCGCCGAGAGTTCCGAAGGGCGGCAACTGCGGGGGCGTGGTGAAGGGGGTGGTCAGACCCGGCACGCCACGGTTGGGCAGGGACGGAAGTCCGTACCCGCTGAGCGAAGGCGCGGGCAAGGTGGGCGCAACGCTGACCGGGAAGCCCGCGCCGCCGGCCGACACCGAGGTCAGGTCGCCGTAGCTGTAGCGGGGGACGTGGCCGTAACTGGTGACCGGCGCGCTGCTCGGCGCCGACCCCGGGCCGGGAGCCACGTTCGCACCCACCGGGCTGGCACCGACGGACGGCGCCGGACCCGCCGCGGGCGCCTGGCCCGCGGCAACCGGGGGGCCAGGTTCGCCGGAGCGGGTGTGGCCGCCTTCGGCGGGGTGATGGTGATCTGGCATGCGTTAGCGATGGCGGACCGGACCGCTTCCACGCCGACGGGCGGGATCACCGGCGGCAGTGCGGCAACGACCTGCTTCGCGATCTCCGAGCCGCTGATCGAGGTCGCGCCCTTCGGCACCGTCAACGATCCCACGGTCATCGAGGACAACGCCGGGCTCAACGCGGCGACCAGCGGCGGACCCACCACCGGAGTTGCGCCCAGCCCCGCCAGCTGCGGCGCAAGCACGGTCTTGGCGGTCACCACCAGGCGGTCGCCGGGATTGGCCTGCACCGCGGTATTGCAGCCGTCCAGCGGGATGTCCGTCGGAGCCGCCCCCTGCACTGCCCGCCCCCAGCACCGAGAAGCCGGTGGCGCACATGGCGACCAGCCCAGAGACGGCTACTGTCCGACAACCCGCACGACGCATACCGCGCTCCTCAATTCCCCGATGGTCCGGCGTGACACATCCTGGCACGTCAGGTGACGCACCGCACACCCAATGCCATAACGTCCAACGACGCCACCGCACGCCAGTGACGCACCGGCGCACGGGGAATCTAGGGTGGACGGATGCGCATCGGAGCTCATGTCCGCGACGACACCGATCCGGTCGGCACGGCGAAGGAGCTGGGCGCCGAGGTGGTGCAGCTGTTCCTCACCGACCCGCAGAAGTGGAACAAGCCCGCACCGCACCCGCAGACCGAGCAGTTGCTGGCCAGCGACGTCGACGTGGTCGTGCACTCGCCGTACATCATCAACGTCGCGAGCCTGAACAACCGGATTCGCATTCCCTCCCGCAAGTTGGTGGTCCAGCATGCGGAGGCGGCGGCCGCGATCGGCGCTTTCGGCCTGGTGGTGCACGGCGGCCATGTGCGCCAGGGCGAGGAGGCCGACGAGGGTTTCACGAACTGGCGCAAGCTGTTCCAACGCCAGGCCGCGGAGGGCGGGTTCGCTGTGCCCATCCTGATCGAGAACACCGCAGGCGGGGACAACGCCATGGCGCGGCGCTTCGACGCGATCGCACGGCTCTGGGATGCCGTCGGGGACTTCGGGGCCGGTTTCGTGCTGGACACCTGCCACGCCTGGGCCGGTGGAGAGGAGCTCGTGGGCGCCGTGGACCGGGTACGGGCCATCACCGGGCGCATCGACCTGGTGCACCTGAACAACTCCCGGGACGAGTTCAACTCCGCCAGGGACCGCCACGCGAACCTGGCCGACGGACTCATCGAGCGCGAGGTGCTGACGGCGGTGTGCGCGGCGGCCCAGGCCCCGGTGGTGCTGGAGACGCCCGCGGCCGGCCTCGCCGAGGACCTGCAGTACCTGCGCTCAGCTCTGGGATAGCTGGAGATGCGGCCGTCCGGGAGCCGCCGGCCGTGGGCGCAACCGAGACGGTAGCCAGCGCGGCGGTGCATCCACGGCACCGTCGAGCACGCCACCGGCCGGGTCGTCGTCGAACCCGCCCTCCCGGACCAGGTCCTCCTCCGGTCGGCAGATTTCCCGCACCACCAGCGCACACAGGCCCAGCACAGCGAGGTCGCGAATCAGCACGGCGCCGGTGAACGCCTGCTCCGGCAGACCCTTGTGGGCGACGCCGAGGTAATAGAACATCCGCGGCACCCACACCAGCGCGTCCAGCGCCATCCAGCCCAGCAGCACGCGGGTCCGCGGTACTGCGAGTACCGCCAACGGCACCAGCCACAGCGAGTACTGCGGGCTCCACACCTTGTTGGTGAGCAGGAAACCGGCCACCAGCAGGAAACCCAGCTGCGCCACCCTCGGTCGGCGCCGGGCGGTGAAGCCCAGCCACGCCACCCCAGCACACACCGCCCCGAACAGCACCAGGCTGACCGTGTTGAGCACGGTGGGCGCCTGCCCGTGCGCGAGGCCGCCGTCGAAGCCGGGCCAGCCGGTGAACGAGGTGACGACGTTGTAGATCGAGTCGGGGTCGGCGCCGCGTACCGAGTTCAACCGGAAGAACTCCTTCCAGCCTGCCGGGAACAGCGCGGCGATAGGCGCATTGACGGCCAGCCACGCCAGGCCGGCGCCGACCGCGGCCCGCGCCCACTGACTTCGAGGACCCCGGCCGAGGTCACCCGTGCGCACACACAGCACCAGCAGGGGGCCGAGCAGCAGCAAGGGGTACAGCTTCGCCGCGCCGCCGATGCCCAGCAGGATCCCCGCGAGCACCGGGCGCTGCCGGGCCCAGGCCAACAGACCCGCTGCGGCTGCCGCAGTGGCGAGCGCGTCGAAGTTGGTGAACGCGTGCACCACCACCAACGGCGAGATTGCCACCAGGGCGGCGTCCCACACCCGGCGACGCGCCACCTGCGCCGTCGCCCACACCGTCACCAGCCAGGCCAGCGCCAACCCGAAGGCCACCACGTTGAAGTAGATGACGACCTCGATGGCCCCAGGCAGAAACCCTTGCTGGGCAAAGCCGTACCACGTCTTGGCCACCACCATGGCGGCATACTGGTACATGCCGGTCACCACCGGGTACTCCATGTACCGCAGCTGCTGGTTGGGGGTACCGGCGTTGTCCAGCCAGGAGCTCTTGTACGGGAAGGCGCCCTCGTTGAGGTGCTCGGCGCCGTACAGCGGGATCGTGTCGGAGTAGCACATCGCCACGTACTGACGACTGTTGCTCCAGTCCAGCGAGGGCCCCGGCCCGTGCTGCTGCAGACACGGCGACTTGGCGAACCAACCGAGCGCGAGGAAGGCGACGGCGAGCAGCAGGATCACCCGCAGCGGGGTGAAGAACGCGGCGCGACCGACCAGGGCGTGGCGGCCGATGGCCCCGCCGACGACCTCCGCGGCGCGGGCGGCGGTGGGATCGGCGAGGGTCGGAGCGACCCGGTCCTTGCCCAGACTCAGACTGCGAACATCGCGATCCAGCCGTGCGGGAGCGATGAGCTCGCGGGGGTCACCGGACACGGTGCCGAGACTACGCACGGGCCCGGGAGGTCGGCCGGCCCAGCACGTCTTTCGTGAGCATCCGTAAGGGGCCATACTGCCTCAACGGATCGACCACGGGGTACCGACAATTGCGGAGGACGGCATGGGATTTCGTCGCGTAGCGAGCGCAGTGGGGTTGGCCCTGGCCATCGTCGCATCCGGTCAGGCCGTCGCCGCGGCAGGCAGCCCCGGTTCCTCCACTCTGCTGTCTCTCGGCGACTCGTTGGCCGCCGGCTACCAGCCGGCCCACGACAATCTCTCCGCTGGCGACACCAACCAGGGTTATGCCGACCAACTGGCCCAGATGCTGCCGAACGTGCAGCTGCAGAAGTTCGGCTGCTCGGGAGAAACCACCACCAGCATGCTCACCGGGGGAAAGTGCACCTACCCGGGCGCCAGTTCGCAGCTCGACGCGGCCGTGAAGTACCTCAACGCCCACCGAGGCCAGGTCAAGATCGTCACCATCGACATCGGCGCCAACGACGTGCAGAAGTGCGCCGCAGGAGGTTCGATCGACATCCCCTGCGCCGTGCAGGGCGTCGCCACCCTCGCCCAGAACCTGCCGGTCATCCTCTCCACCCTGCGCGCGGCCGCCGGACCGGACGTCACCATTGTGGGGATGAACTACTACAACCCGTTCCTGGCGTCCTACCTCAAGGGATCGGACGGCGTGTTCCTGGCGGCGGGGACGTCACTGGCCGAGTACGTCGTCAACACCATCGAGGAGACGGACTACCGCGCCATCGGGGCCCGCGTCGCCGGCGTCTCCGGGGCTTTCCAGAGCTACGACTTCTTCACGATGAAGGACCTGCCCGGCGTCGGTCCGGTGCCGGTCAACGTCTACAACATCTGCACCCTGACCTACATGTGCGCGTTGGGCGACATCCACGCCAATGTCAGCGGCTACAAGGTCATCGCGGACGCGTTCGTCGCCGCGTTGCGGCCGGTACCCGTTCCGGCATGATCCGGGTCACCGCCGGGTTGCGGGCCCTCACGGCACGCAGCCGGGCGGCAGACCGGTCCCGGGGAAGCACTTGACCGGCGGCGGGGCCTGCGGTGTCGTCGTCCGTTGGGGTGTCGTGACCCGCGGCGTGGTGGTCGGTGGCGGTGGCGTGGTCGTCGGCTCCGCGGTGGTGGTTGGCGGTGGTGGTGGCGGAGGCGGCAGCGTGGTGGTCACCGGTGGCACGGTCGTCTGCGTGGCCACCGGCGGCACGTAGGTCGTCGTCCGACGCGGCGGGGCGTAGGTGGTCTCCTGGGGGACGCCACCGGAACCGCCGTTGATGGCCGGTGCGTCCGGGAACGTCTCCTTGGGCGTGCCCTGCAGCGCCCCGTCCATAGTGGACTTCCAGATATCCGCCGGTAGGCCGGAGCCGTAGATGATGCTGCCGCCGCTGGTCTTGATCGCTTCACCCTTGTCGGTGCCCACCCACACTGACGTGGACAGCGAGGGGGTGAAACCGACCATCCAGGCGTCCCGGTTGTTGGCGGTGTCGCCCAGTTGCGTCGTCCCCGTCTTGGCCGCCGACTCGCGGCCGCCGGCGAGGTTGTGGCCGCGCGAATACCCGGCGATGGGCTCCATCGCCGCGGTCACGTTCTTAGCGACGGCCTGGTCGATGGACTGCTTGCCGGCCGGAGCGCCCCGGTCGAGCAGCACGTTGCCGTCGGCGGTCACTACCTTCTGCACGAAGTAGGAGTCGCGCTGGATGCCGTTGGCGGCGAAAGTGGCGTAGGACGCGGCCATGTCGATGGGCCGAACGGCGTACTGGCCTAGGCCGATGCCGAGGTTCGGCGGGGATCCGTCACCCTCGACCAGGGTCCGCTGCGTGGTGCCGGGGAAGACCAACGGGACACCGGCGGCGTGCGCGGTATCGGCGACCAGCTGCGGACCGACGTCCGAGGTGAGCTGGTAGAAGACGGTGTTCAGCGACATCTTCAACGCCGTGGCCAGCGAGCACCGCCCGCACGACTCGCCGTCGGAGTTGGCGACCTTCTGCCCGGCGATGGTCTGCGGGGAGGAGCCGTCGTAGGTGCGGCTCAGCGGGATGCCCTTCTTCAGCGCGGCCGCCAGCTCGAACACCTTGAACGACGAGCCCGGTTGCAGGCTCGAGGAACTGGCGTAGTCCAAACCGGCGCCGTTGTCGCCGCCGTAGTAGGCCCGCACCGCGCCGTTGCGTGGATCGACCGAGACCACGGCCGTCCGCAGGTTCGGCGGCTGCCCGTTCAGCGTCTCGTGCGCCGAGTCGATGGCGGACTGTTGCGCCCTCGGGTCGATCGTCGTGGTGATCTGCAGGCCTTCGGTGTTCAGTTGCTGTTCGCTAACCCCCGAGGCGGTGAGCTCGGTCTTGATCTGCCGCACGATCAAACCGTTGGGTCCCTGCACTCCCGAGGTGACATCGGGGTCGGCGGGGGGCAGCGCCTTCGGGTACACCTGAGCGGACCGGTCGCTAGGGGAGAGCCACTTCTGCTCGACCATCCCGTCGAGCACAAACCCCCACCTCTGCGGGGCCACGTCGGGGTGATCAGTGGGATCGAGCGCGCTGGGGCTGCGGATCGACGAGGCAAGCACCGCGCCCTCGACGACGGTGAGGTCCTTCACCGGCTTGTTGAAGTAGGCCTTGGATGCCGCGGAGATGCCGTACGCGCCGCGGCCGAAGTAGATGGTGTTGAGGTAGGCGGCGAGGATGTCGTCCTTGGACGTCTGGCGGGACAGCTTGGTGGACATCACCAGTTCTTCGAGCTTGCGCATCAGCGTCTGCTCGTCGCCGACGAGGACGTTTTTGACGTACTGCTGGGTGATGGTGGATCCACCCTGCCGGTCGCCGCCGCGCAGATCGTTCAGCGCCGCCCGGGCCGTACCGGTGACGGAGAAGCCCGGGTTGCTGTAGAAGCTTCGATCCTCCGCGGACAGCACCGCGAAGCGCACGTGCATGGGGATCTCGGTGATGGGGACGTCGGTCCGGTTGCCCTCGGGAGGAACGATCCGCGCCAGCTGCGTCTTGCCGTCCTGAGCGAAGATGGTGGCGACCTGGTTGGTCTTGACGTCCGAGGGCTGGGGCACGTCGATGAGCAGGTAGGCCACCATGAACGCGAGGATCGGTCCGACGAGCCCCAACGCGATCAACGCATACAGGGCGCGGCGAACCTTGCGCCATCGTGCCCTCTGCTGTCGCCGTTCGGCGGCCCGGCCGACGGGTTGGGTCGGGCCGGTCTCGGTCACAGCAAGGTCTCCAGGGGGTCACGACGACAGGACGGCAGGGGCTCACTCACTCGCGGTTCTCCGGCTCGATGCCCGACGGCGAGCCGCCTTCGGCGCCACCGGCGCACCCAGTACATAGGACTGGACGAGGTGATTCCAGCTGCAGGTGCGGCACACCTCCACCAGGTAGACCGAGAACTCGTCCTGCGATGCCGCCATCCGCACGAGCTCTTCTGGACTGCGCGCCGAACCCGACACCGCACCGAGGCGTTCACCGAACACCCAGGACACCAGAGTGAGCGGTTCCTTGCGGCACACCGGGCACGTCACCGTGCTCGGCCTGCCGTGGAACTTCGCGGCGCGCAGCAGGTACGGGTTGGCGTCGCAGACCTCGCTCACACCCGTGCGGCCGGAGTAAACCTCGGCGAGCAGAGCGCGGCGCTGCAGCGCGTAGTCCACCACCTGTCGTTGCATCCGCACGTGATCAGGGTACGTGCGCGGCCGGCGGCGCCGAGGACGGCGGCACTTCGCGCGTCTGTCAACCTTTCGCCCGCAGCAGCGAACCGCGGGATGCGACGCGTGCGGGCAATGTATCGGTGCGATACAGTAAGGTTTCGCATCGCAAGGGTTACGGGGAGGTGGATCGTGCTTGAACTCGCCGTGCTCGGTCTACTGCACGAGGCACCGATGCACGGCTATGAGCTACGGAAACGACTGACGGGCCTGCTGGGTGCCTTCCGGGCCTTCTCCTACGGCTCGCTCTACCCGACGCTGCGTCGCATGCAGGCCGACGGGTTGATCACCGAGGAGGCCGACCCCGACGGCACCGGCACCAAGCGGCGGGCGCGACGGGTGTACCAGCTGACCGTGGCCGGCAAGGAACGCTTCGCCGAGCTGGTGGCCGACACGGGTCCGCAGACCTACACCGACGACGGCTTCGGCGTGCATCTGGCGTTCTTCAGCCGCACTCCGGCGGAGGCCCGGATGCGGATCCTGGAGGGCCGCCGTCGGCAGGTGGAGGAGCGCCGCGAAGGCCTGCGCACCTCGATGGGACGGGCCAGCGAGCAGATCGACCGCTACACCCACCAGCTGCATCGACTGGGGCTGGAGACCAGCGAACGCGAGGTGCGCTGGCTCAACGAGCTGATCAGCGCCGAAGGCACGAGCAATGCAGAAGTCGCCGCACCGGAATCCGCCGAGACCAGCGCGGGTCCACCGGCTGCCGAGGGCAGCACAACAACCGATACTCCAACCAACAGAGGAGAGGCCGACCATGGCTGAAAATCGCACGAGCGTGCGCGTGGCAATCGTAGGCGTGGGCAACTGCGCCTCGTCCCTGGTGCAGGGTGTGCACTACTACCGTGACGCGCCCGAAGACACCACGGTTCCCGGCCTGATGCACGTGCGGTTCGGCCCGTACCACGTCCGCGACGTCGAGTTCGTCGCCGCGTTCGACGTCGACGCCAAGAAGGTCGGCTTCGATCTCAACGAGGCCATCGTCTCCAGCGAGAACAACACCATCAAGATCGCCGACGTGCCGCCCACCGGCGTCACCGTGCAGCGGGGACCGACCCTGGACGGCATCGGCCGCTACTACGCCGAGACGATCACCGCGGCCGACGCCGAGCCGGTCGACGTCGCCGCGGTACTGCGCGAGGCCGAGGTCGACGTACTGGTCTGTTACCTGCCCGTCGGTTCCGATGCTGCCGCGAAGCACTACGCGCAGTGCGCCATCGACGCGGGCGTCGCCTTCGTCAACGCGCTGCCGGTGTTCATCGCCTCCGACCCCACCTGGGCGCAGAAGTTCGTCGATGCCGGGCTGCCCATCGTCGGTGACGACATCAAGAGCCAGGTCGGCGCCACCATCACCCACCGGGTGCTGGCCAAGCTGTTCGAGGACCGCGGCGTGCAGCTCGACCGCACGATGCAGCTCAACGTGGGCGGCAACATGGACTTCAAGAACATGCTCGAGCGGGACCGGCTGGAGTCGAAGAAGATCTCCAAGACCCAGGCCGTGACCAGCAACCTGCAGCGCGAGATGAGCGCCAACAACGTCCACATCGGACCGTCGGACTACGTGCCGTGGCTGGACGACCGCAAGTGGGCCTACGTCCGTCTCGAGGGCCGGGCCTTCGGTGATGTGCCGCTGAGCCTGGAGTACAAGCTCGAGGTGTGGGACTCGCCCAACTCGGCCGGCATCATCATCGACGCCGTGCGGGCCGCCAAGATCGCCAAGGACCGCGGCGTCGGCGGACCGGTGTTCCCGGCATCGAGCTACCTGATGAAGAGCCCGCCGCGTCAGCTCGCCGACGACATCGCCCGCACTGAGCTGGAGGCGTTCATCGCCGGCGACGCGTAAGTCCCCTCGCTCCTTCGCATTCAGCGGGCTCAACGTCTCTTCTCGGCACTGTCGAGGACGTTGAGCCCGCTTAATGCGTATCGGGATGATGTGCCGATGAGTGACGCACCCGAACGGCCCAGCGTGATGGAGCTGCTGCACACCGTGGTGGACGAGGGGTCGTTCGTCTCCTGGGACGGCCCGCTGGTCGAGGTACCCGCCGACGAGGGCTACCGGGCGACGCTGGCCAAGGCCCGGGAGCGCACCGGACTGGACGAGTCGGTGCTCACCGGGCAGGGACTGATGCACGGGCGGCCGGTGGCGCTGATCGGCTGCGAGTTCGCCTTCCTGGCTGGCTCCATCGGGGTGGCCGCCGCCGAACGGCTGGTCAGCGCGGTGGAACGGGCCACAGCCGAAGGCCTGCCATTACTGGCCACCACGCCCTCGGGCGGTACCCGCATGCAGGAGGGCACCACCGCCTTCCTGCAGATGGTGAAGATCAGCGCTGCCATCAGTGCGCACAAGGCGGCGGGACTGCCGTACCTGGTGTACCTGCGCCACCCCACGACCGGCGGGGTTTTCGCGTCCTGGGGCTCGCTGGGCCACGTCACCATTGCCCAGCCACACGCGCTGATCGGGTTCCTGGGCCCGCGGGTGTACGAGGCGCTGTACGACGCGCCGTTTCCCGATGGCGTGCAGACCGCGGAGAACCTGCACCGGTGCGGGCTGTTGGACGGGGTGATCCCGGCAGCGGGCCTGGCCGCCCTCATCGATCGGGCGCTGGCCGTGTTGATGGCGCCACGCCGGGTCAGCGTGCCCGCGGTGGCCGACGAGCCGGTCCCGGACATCGACGCCTGGGAGTCGGTCACCCGATCGCGGGACGCGCAGCGACCCGGGGTGCGGGCGCTGCTGCGCCATGCCGCCACCGACGTGGTGGCCCTCAACGGCACCGGCGAGGGTGAATCCGACCCGTCGCTGCTGCTGGCGCTGGCCCGCTTCGGCGGCGCGCCGTGCATCCTGCTCGGCCAGGACCGGGCACGGCAGAGCTCCCACGATCCACTCGGTCCCGCGGCACTGCGCACGGCCCGTCGCGGCATGCGGCTGGCTCAGGAGCTCGACCTCCCGCTGGTCACGGTGATCGACACGGCCGGGGCCGCGCTCTCCCCGGAAGCCGAGGAGGGCGGGCTCGCCGGGGAGATCGCCCGCTGCCTCGCCGAGCTGATCACCATGCGCGCGCCCACGGTGTCGGTGCTGCTCGGGCAGGGCAGCGGCGGTGCGGCACTCGCCCTGCTGCCTGCCGACCGGGTGATCGCCGCCCAGCACGGCTGGCTGTCCCCGTTGCCCCCCGAAGGAGCCAGTGCCATCGTGCACCGCACCGCGGAGAAGGCCTCGCAGCTGGCCGCGGCGCAGGGCGTGCGCTCGGCCGATCTGCGGGCGGCGGGCATCGTCGACCGCATCGTGGCCGAACACCCGGACGCCGCCTCGGAACCGGCCGAGTTCTGCCGGCGGATGGGCGCCACGCTGGCCCAAGAACTCTCCGCCGTCCTCGCCGCCGATGCCGACGAACGGGTTGCCGCCCGCTGGCGGCGCTACCGGGAACTCGGTCTGTAGAGCACCCGGGACCTCGCCGTATGGCCGAGGTGTCCAGCGCGGACCCGCAACTTCACCACTTTGTCCATGTCCTCGATCACTTCGGGGTCCCTAGCCTTGGGCAAGCCGAGGACAGCCGCGCTGCCGAGCCGGCAATCACCGTCGCAGCAGGAGAGGCGTAACACCATGGCGGAGAAGAAAGTCATCCACAACATCATCGACGGCCGGGTCCAGGCCTCGGCCGACGGCGCGATGATGGACATCATCAACCCCTCCACCGGGGAGGTCTACGCGACGGCACCGAACTCCTCGGCCGCCGATGTCGACCAGGCGTTCCAGGCGGCCGCAACCGCGTTCGAGAAGTGGCGCTGGTCCACCCCCAGTGAGCGCCAGCGCGCCCTGCTCAGGTTGGCCGACGTCATCGAGGACAACGCCGAGGAGCTCGTCGCCATCGAGTGCGAGAACACCGGCAAACCGGTCAGCCTGGCGCTGTCGGAGGAGATCCCTCCGATGGTCGACCAGATCCGCTTCTTCGCCGGCGCCGCCCGGGTGCTCGAGGGGCGTTCCCAGGGCGAGTACATGCGGGGCTACACCTCCTCCATCCGTCGCGAACCGGTCGGCCCGGTGGCCCAGGTCGCGCCGTGGAACTACCCGATGATGATGGCGGTCTGGAAGTTCGCTCCCGCGCTGGCCGCCGGGTGCACCGTGGTGCTCAAGCCCTCGGACACCACACCCGCGTCCTCGTTCTGGATGTTCGAGAAGATGCAGGAGATCTTCCCGTCCGGCGTGTGCAACCTGGTGTGCGGGGACCGGGACACCGGTGCCGCGCTGACCGCCCACCCCGTGCCCCAGCTGGTTTCCATCACCGGCTCAACCCGCGCCGGCATGGCGGTGGCCACCTCGGCGGCGCAGGACCTGAAGCGGACCCACCTGGAGCTCGGCGGCAAGGCGCCGGTGGTGGTCTTCGACGACGCCGACATCGAGGCAGCCGTGGAGGCGGTGACCATCGCGGGATTCTTCAACGGCGGGCAGGACTGCACGGCCGCCACCCGGCTGATCGTCCAGGAGGGCATCTACGACGAGTTCCTCGCCGCCATGACGGAGTCGGTAGGCAAGATCCGCACCGGCTTCGACCCCGCCGATGAGGACATCCTGTACGGGCCGATCAACAACATCAACCAGCTCACCCACGTCAGTGACCTGGTGTCCCGGGTGCCCGACCACGCCCAGGTGCTCACGGGCGGAAGCCGGCAGGACCGGGCCGGGTACTTCTACGAGCCGACCCTCATCGCCGACCTCGAGCAGGACGACGAGCTGGTCCAGACGGAGGTCTTCGGCCCGGTGATGACCGCGCAGCGTTTCACCGACGAACAACAAGGACTCGCCTTCGCCAACCGAACGCAGTACGGCCTGGCGTCCTCGGTGTGGACCAAGGACGTCGACGTCGCGGCGCGGATGTCCGCCCAGCTCGACTTCGGCTGCGTGTGGATCAACACCCACATCCCGCTCGTCGCCGAGATGCCGCACGGCGGGTTCAAGCACTCCGGCTACGGCAAGGATCTGTCCCTGTACGGGCTCGAGGACTACACCCGCATCAAGCACGTCATGCACCACCACGGCTTCGAGGGCTGAGCTGGGGGTCAGGACTGCCAGGCGATGATCGCCAGCAGCAGTTCGGCCCGCACCCGCGCCACGTCCAGGTCGCAGTCCAGCAGTGACTGCACCCGGACGATCCGGCTACGCAGGGTGTGCCGATGCACACCGAGGCGGGCCGCAGCCGACTCCCAGTGACCGTTGGCCTCCAGGAAGGCGCGCAGCGAGGAGATCAGTTCGGTGCCGTGCTTCCGGTCGAACTCCGCGAGGGGGGCGATCATCGCCTTTGCCACCGCGTTCAGCACCTCCCGCGAGGGGCTGAAGGACAACAGCGCACTGCCGGTCAGCGAGGTGAACTCCAGCGGCTCACCGCCGGGTTCCGCGGCCGAGGCGGCCAGGGCCGATTGGTCGATCGCCTCGATAAGGCGCTCGACCGGGTACGGCCCGCTCATGCCCGCCCGGATCGACCGCCGCGTCGGCGAGCCGAGGCCCCGCAGCAGCCCCCCGCAGTACTCCAGGTCATCGCTACCCCGCAGCAGCACGGTGACGTGCCCGGCACGTCGGTGCACGAAGAGCTGCCTGCCGGTCTTGTTCATCGCCTCCTCGACGGCGGCCGCCACTTTCGCCGTCCCGTCCTGCGTGTCGCCCAACACCGTGAGCGCCCGAACCTTGCCCTGAGCGTCGCCCGCCTGTGCCACCTGCGACCAGGCGGGGGTGAGGTCGCCCTCCTCGGCCAGCAATAGCCCCAGGGCATGGCTGTTCAGCCGGTTCTGCGCCGCCCGCAGCCGCGCGGGCTTCTCGAAATCCAGGGCCAGCAGCGAGTTCGCGTGGCCGAGCAGGATCTGGTCCACCGGACTCAGCGCCGCCGGGCTCAACACGGCCAGGTAGCCGTGCACCACGCTGCCGACGGTGATCCGCTGGACCGAGATGGCGGCCCCCGAGCTGGCGACCGAGACCCGGCTGGACGCCTCGCCCGTGCCCGCATCGAGCAGTTGCTGCACCTCGGCCAGCACTTCGGGACCGGGCCGTTTCGGCCAGCACTCCAGGACTCTGCCGCCGAGGTCGAGCAGGGCCGCCGTGGACTCGGTGGCCACGGCCAGCTCCCGGACGGTCGCGCCGGGCCCACCGTCGACGACGGCCCGGGTCATCTTCGGCTGCGCGCGGGAGGCGCGCAGCACGGACTCGTACTCCTGTTCGGCCAGCCTCCGCATCACCCGCTTGGCCACGGCCGTGAACGGGGTGGGCAGCGGCACCTCGAACAGCGGCAGGCCGAGCTCGTCGGCGGCCGTGACGAGATCCGCGGGGACGCTCGGATGCGACAACCCGGTGCCGAAACCGACCGCGGCCACCCCCGCCTGGTCCAGGCCGGCCAGGTAGCGGGCCTGGTCCGGGCCGGTGCTCGGCAACCGAATGCCGGTGGTAGCACCAGTTCTCCGCCGGACAACCACGGGAAGGGTTCGGGCAGCTCCGTGGTGAGCGCGAAGCTGATCTCCCTGCCCAGGCCCGCCGCCCCGGCCTTCAACTCGAGAGCCAGTTCCGGCTGCGCCAATATCCACCGAACGGGGACGTTCATCGCGGCTCCTTCGGCCTGTGCCCACACACATCCTAGCCAAATCGGCGTGTTGAACCCGGCCGGCCTGACCACTTCGGAAGGTGTCGGGCCGCGCACCGGCGACGAGACTGCAGACCATGAGTGAAATCGCCTACCGGCTCCCGCAGAAGCGGGCGCTCGTCACCACGCTGCCCGGGCCCAGGTCGCAGGCGCTCACCGCCTGGCGCCGCGCCGTGGTGGCCGCGGGCGTTGGCTCCAGCGTGCCGGTGTACGCGGCCGACGCCGACGGTGGCGTACTCGTCGACGTGGACGGCAACTCCTTGATCGACCTCGGCTCCGGCATCGCCGTAACCAGCGTCGGTGCCTCCAACTCGGCGGTCACCCGGGCCGTTCGTGACCAGCTCGAACACTTCACCCACACCTGCTTCATGGTGACGCCCTACGACGGCTACGTCGCGGTGGCCGAGGAGCTCGCCGCGCTCACCCCCGGTGCGCACGAGAAGCGCTCAGTGCTGTTCAACTCGGGCGCGGAGGCGGTGGAGAACGCCAACAAGGTGGCGCGGCTGGCCACCGGCAAGCAGGCCGTCGTCGCCTTCGACCACGCCTACCACGGGCGTACCAACCTGACGATGGGTCTGACCGCGAAGTCCTTGCCGTACAAGGCGAATTTTGGTCCCTTCGCACCGGAGATCTACCGAATGCCGATGTCCTACCCCTTTCGCGACCGGGAGGGGATGAGCGGAGTCGACGCCGCGCGGCGGGTGATCAGCCAGATCGAGACGCAGCTCGGCGCCGGCTCGGTGGCCGCGATCATCATCGAGCCCATCCAGGGGGAGGGCGGATTCATCGTGCCGGCCGCCGGGTTCCTGCCGACGCTGGTGGCCTGGGCCCGGGACAACGACGTGGTGTTCATCGCCGACGAGGTGCAGACCGGCTTCGCCCGCACCGGCGCCTGGTTCGCCTGCGAGGACGAGCAGATCGTTCCGGACATCATCACGCTGGCCAAGGGCATTGCCGGCGGCCTCCCGCTGGCCGCCATCACCGGCCGCGCCGAGCTGCTCGACCAGGTGCATCCGGGTGGGCTGGGCGGCACCTACGGTGGCAACCCACTTGCCTGCGCCGCCGCGCTCGCCAGCATCGCCACCATGCGGGACCTGGACCTGCCCGCCCGGGCACGCCACATCGGCGATCTCGTCCTCACCCGGCTCCGCGCGCTGGCCGCGGACGTAGACGTCATCGGCGACGTCCGGGGGCGCGGCGCCATGCTCGCCATAGAATTCATCAAGCCGGGAACCACCGAACCCGACGCCGCCATCACCAAGCTGATTGCCGCCCGCGCCCTCGAGCTCGGCGTGATCCTGCTGACCTGCGGCACCTACGGCAACGTGATCCGGCTGCTTCCCCCGCTCGTCATCGGCGACGAGCTCCTGCACGACGCGCTCGACGTGATCGAGGAGATCACCCGTTCGCTCGCCTGACCCTGCGCTGCCTGACCACCTGCGAGCTGAGGAGCACCATGTCCGAATTTGATCGGCTTCGTCCCACCCTGCCCACCGGCCTATGGATCGACGGCGCCCAGACCGACCCCATCGACGGTGGGCGGTTCCCGGTGGTCAATCCCGCGACCGGCGAGGTGCTGACCGAGGTCTCCGACGCGTCCGGCAAGGATGCCCTGCGCGCGCTGGACTCCGCCTGTCGGGTCCAGCAGGAATGGGCGGCCACGCCGCCGCGGCAGCGGTCGATCATCCTGCGCACGGCCTGGGAACTGGTTCTCGATCGGGCTGCGGACCTGGCCATGCTGATGACCCTGGAGATGGGCAAGGCCCTGCCGGAGAGCAAGTCCGAGGTGGTCTACGGCGCCGAATTCCTCCGGTGGTTCAGCGAGGAGGCCGTCCGGATTCAGGGGCGGTACACGACGTCTCCGACCGGTGCCGGCCGCATCCTGGTGACCAAGGTGCCGGTCGGCCCGTGCCTGGCCATCACCCCATGGAACTTCCCGCTGGCGATGGGCACCCGCAAGATCGCCCCGGCGCTGGCCGCCGGCTGCACGATGATCGTCAAGCCCGCCGAGGACACCCCGCTGACGATGCTGCTGCTCGCCCAGATCTTCGCCGATGCGGGGCTGCCCGCGGGTGTGCTCTCGGTGCTGCCCGCCGCCAACGCTCCCGCGGTCACCGAGCCGCTGCTGGCCGATCCGCGGCTGCGCAAGGTGACGTTCACCGGATCCACCCGGGTCGGCAAGCTGCTGATCGCCCAGTCCGCCCAGCAGGTGCTGCGCACCTCGATGGAGCTCGGCGGCAACGCGCCCTTCGTCGTCTTCGACGATGCCGACGTCGACGCCGCGGTGGACGGTGCCATGGCCGCGAAGATGCGCAACGGGGGCGAGGCGTGCACGGCCGCGAACCGGCTACTCGTCGCGAACCCCGTGCGGGAGGAGTTCAGCGCGAAGCTCACCGCGCGGATCGCGGCCCTGACCGTCGGAGCCGGCGATGAGCAGGGCACGGACGTCGGACCCATGGTGAACGAAGTGCAGCGCAAGAACGTCGCCGCCCTGGTGGACGGCGCCGTTGCTGCCGGCGCCCGGGTGCGCACCGGCGGCGAGGCGGTCGAGGGTCCGGGCTTCTTCTACCGGCCTACCGTCCTGGACCAGGTTCCCGCGGACGCCCGCATCACCTCGCAGGAGATCTTCGGGCCCGTCGCCGCCATCACCGGGTTCGACACCGAGGACGAGGCGGTGGCCGCGGCGAACGACACGGAGTACGGACTCGCTGCCTACATCTACACCCAGAACCTCGACCGGGCGCTGCGCGTCGCCGATGCGCTGGAAACCGGGATGGTCGGCGTCAACCGCGGCGTGCTCTCGGACGTGGCGGCACCCTTCGGCGGCGTCAAGCAGTCCGGGCTCGGCAGCGAAGGCGGCACCGAGGGCATCGAGGAGTACCTGGACACCAAGTACATCGGTTTCACCCCGTAGGTGCGCGTGAACCTACGCTGCGGGCGGTGGTGATCGGGGACATCGAGGTGGCCCGGCGAACGTGCACCGAGCTGCGCCGCCGGGGTCACCAGGTGTGCCACCTCCTGCAACCGTCCGATTCGGAGCTGCGGGCGGCCCTGACCGACGAGGTGAGCGCGGTCGCGGTGCTGATCCGTGGAGACGTCATCGCGCTGCGCTACGCCCTGCTGGTGGAACACCTGCTGCCCCGGGTGCGCCTGGTGGTCACCCTGTTCGACCGCACCGTGTCCGACCAGCTCGTCCGGGTGGTGCCGAACTGCCAGATCACCTCCCCGGCCGACATCTCCGTGCCCTCGATCCTCGGCGCCTGCCTCGGTGACGAGGTGCTGGACATCGACCAGCGCGCCGAGCGGCCGATGGTCCTTTCCGCCCAAGGCGACGGGGTGACCCGCACGCCCTGGCTGCACCGACCGCACCGCGGGCACCGGTTGCTCAACACCATCGCCCGGGCAGGCCCGGCCGCACGACGCCACCACCCGCATCCTGTTCATCGGGCTGGCCGGCCTGCTCGCCACCGTGCTGCTCGACTGGCTGCTGGCCGTGCACACCCTGCACCAAGGGGGTCTGCAGGCGCTCTACGCCGCCACCCGAGTGGTCGCCACCGTCGGGCCGGGCGACGCCGACGCACACGCGCCCGGCTGGTACCTGGTGTTCGCCAGCGTTTGGCGCCATTGCCGCCCTCGCCGCGGCGCCGGACCTGCGGGTGGTGCTACGCGCAGGAGACGACGACGTGATCGCGGAGACCCGTTCACTGTTCCGCATCGGCCAGGTCCGCGACGTCTCCGCACTCACCGCACACGCCGTCACCGTGAGCCTGCTCGGCCAACCGGCGCGCATCGTCTAACTGCACGGCGAGCGGATTGCGGCGCATCCCGAACCCCTGAACGCCGAGATCCGGTAATCGAATCTCGGCCGTCAGGGTGCACCGGTCGCTAGTTCCGGTCGGCGTCGGTGTAGACGATCATCCCGCGGATGTTCTTGCCGTCTCGCATGTCCTGATAGCCCTGGTTGATGTCCTCGAGGGCGTACTTGGTGGTCACCAGGCCGTCGAGCTTGAGCTGGCCCTCCTGGTAGAGGGAGAGAAGCGCGGGGATCTCGGCGCGGGGGTTGCAGCCGCCGAAGATGGCGCCCTGCAGGTCCTTCTGCAGCAGGGTCAGCTCGAAGAGGCTGAGCTTGACGTCGATCTTGGACGCGTGGCCCATGCCGGTGACGACGGTGCGGCCGCCCTTGCCGGTGAGCGAGAGCGCCTCGAGGACATTCTCGCCCTCGATGTCGCCCACGGTGATGATGACCTTTTCGGCCATCCGCCCCCAGGTCAGCTCGTTGACCCCGCCCATGGCCTCCCCCGCGCTGGCGTAGGTGTGGGTGGCACCGAACTCCATGGCCCGCTCGCGCTTAGACTCCACCGGGTCGATGACCATGACGCGCTTCGCGCCGGCCGCGGCCGCACCCTGCACCGCGTTCATGCCCACGCCGCCGGCGCCCATGACGACGACGTTCTCGCCGGGCCGAACGTCGGCGACCTTCGTGGCCGAGCCCCAGCCGGTGGTGACGCCGCAGCCGACGAGCGCGGCGACCCCTAGCGGGATGTCTGGCTCGATCTTCACCACGGACGCCTGGTGCACCGTGATGTAGGGGGAGAACGTGCCGAGAAGACACATCGGCAGGGCGTCCTGCCCGCGGGCCTGCACCCGGAAGGTGTTGTCGCTGATGGCGCGGCCGGCGAGCAGCCCGGCGCCGAGGTCGCACAGGTTCTGGTGGCCGTTGGAGCACGGTGGGCACTGCCCGCAGGCCGGGATGAAGGCGGTGACGACATGGTCGCCTTCCTTCAGCCCGGTGACGCCGGGGCCGACCTTGGTCACGGTGCCCGCGCCCTCGTGCCCGCCGATGACGGGGAAGGATGCGACGGGGGTGGCGCCGGTGACGAGGTGCTCGTCGGAGTGACACAGCCCGGAGGCGGCCAGCTCGACCGTGACCTCACCGGCGCGGGGGTCACCGACCTCGATCTCCTCAACCGACCACTGCTCGCCGACGCCCCACAGGATCGCACCCTTGGTCTTCATCCTTTGCTCCTGCCTACTCGTAAACGCTTGTGTTGATGGATCACCGACAGTGTGACTCAGACCACGGGTGGTGGCCGTTTTAGAACCGTCCGCGGCACCAACAAGCGGCACGTCGACGGCGCCAGACGAGGCGATGTCCATAGTGGATTGAATCATTGAGTGGATGCGGCCAGTGCTGAGTACCGTCGAAAAGCAACATCGATCACCGTCCTGCGTGGCGGGTGGCGCAGTTCAGGGGCCACGAGTGTGTCAGTGGCGGATCCCGCCGTGGATCGCTTCCGGGGCAAAGTAGCGTCCGCAGGGCGACGTGCCCCACATCCGGGGGTTCTGGAATCACCTCCTCCACCTCGGCTAGCCATTCACAGCCGGTCGCGGAGCATCCCGAAGCGGACCCGCCGCCGCAGTCCGGATGATCGCAGCACCCCAGCAGATGCGGAAGCGCCACCCTAGGGACGGGTCCAGTGGCCAAGGTGCGCGGGAACGGGCGTGCCGGCGGGCAACGCGGGATCGGGCTGCGGCGCCTGCCAGCTGGTGGCCAGCGGGATAACCCCGGCCCAGATACCGAGCGCTGCGTCCAGCCCGTCGCCGTCGTCTGGTGGACCGCTGCGCACCTTCACCGAGGCCTCCGCGAGCGGCACGGCGAGCAGGGTTGTAGCGGCCAGCTCCTTCCGATTCGGCTGGCGGGCGTAGTTTTACTGGCCAGGCGCGACGTGCTCGGTCAGGCACTGCAGGGCGCTGAGCTTCTCCGCGGGGTCGGTGACCAGGCGCGCCACCCCGTAGATCATGGCGCAGCGGTAGTTCACCCCGTGCTCGAACACCGAGCGGGCCAGCACGAGGCCGTCGAGGTGGGTCACGGTCACACAGACCGTGGCGTCCGGGGATTGCACGAGGCTGCGGCTGGCCACGGAACCGTGCAGGTACACCGTGTCGCCGGTGAAGCCGTACACGGTGGGCACCACCATCGGAGATCCGTCGACGAGGACGCCGAGATGGCAAATAGTGCCCGCCCGCAAGATCTCGTCGAGTTCCCCGCGGTCGGACCGGCCCTGCTCGGCAAAGCGCCGGTGACGGGTGCGGTCGGTGACCGACAACGGAGCTGCGGCGCGCGATCCGGACAATTCGGAACCAGCCCTTCTGGAACTTCAGTACGACGATTTTCGAACGTTTAAAATAGCCTTGCAATTTATTCCCTGGCCTACCGGCGGCTATAGTACGACTTCACTTATCCTGTGCCGTGGAAAGCACATCGATCACCGGGCGCGACGAGCTGCACCATCAGGAGGTCTCATGCCCCCGCCCCCGAGGCGTCCAGCAACCGGCGTTCCCGCAACGTCCGTTTGCGAATGCGTGAAACGAGTGCTGATCGGCCGGGCGCCAGCGACGGTGAGCACGCGCAGCTGCTGCCCCAGTGCATCGCGCTCCCGGTTCTACGGCAGGCCTGTCGCAAGGCACTGTCCATAATGGATCAAATTGTTAAGCGCATGCG
>JAABVA010002054.1_pt1 | contig 20501 bp, 20 predicted proteins | sample 5560331 | NCBI WGS metagenome assembly JAABVA01 (sample SAMN12812661, study PRJNA571458) | rock metagenome | isolation source: Antarctica rocks | place: Antarctica: Victoria Land, Mt New Zealand sud | collected 2016-01-07 | reverse complement strand
TGTATGTCGAAAAAACTTCAGCCAGCAAAACGTTCTCAGGAAGAGATTTTTCAGCAGTATCAATGGTGGGATAAGAGTTGTCTGCTCGCACAGATTACTCATGAACGCTGCGATTACATCGAGTCGCGTGTAAATCGGGTGTTTGGCAAGAACGCATTACGTCAGCAAGAGATATTAGAGGTTGGCTGTGGTGGTGGTCTGATTGCTTATGAACTGGTACGACGCGGTGCATTAATGACCGGGATCGACCCTTCAGCAAATGCACTAGCGGTGGCACGCGCAAAAATGCAAGAGAATGAACTGGGACAGAGTGCTTATTTCGAGCAAGGTTATGCCGAGTCGCTCCCCTACGCCGATGGCAGTTTCTCCGTCATCGTGTGCCTGGACGTATTGGAGCATGTGCGCGACCTACAGACAACGCTCAAAGAGATCACGCGTGTACTGGCTCCCGGCGGTATCTTTATTTTCGATACTATCAACCGCACGTTTTTAGCACGTCTCGCCCTCATCTGGATCGGCGAAAGTCTTCCTATCAATGGCCTTCCGCCGGGGATACATGACTATCAGAAATTTATCAAGCCTGACGAGTTACGCAATATGCTTATAGCGAACGGTTTGCTTATAGGTGAAATGACTGGCTTTATGCCGCGAAGTTTCAAAGCTGGACGTTTGATACTGGGTCCCGGCTGGTTTACGGGAGTCTCCTACATCGGCTACGCAATCAAATAATAAGGTTATACGCATGGAGCGTGGGCTAGCCTCATGGCTCCATGCATACAACCTTATTTGATTATTTTATTATTCATTCCAGAATTTTTTGTCCTCTTTTGACATATTGCTGTGCTGCATAGCCTGTTTGAAGCTGATTTTTTTCGCCTCTTGCTGGAAACCTGCTCTGGTTTGACGCCGATTGAGGCCGAGTGAGGGCTGGCTGTTGGTGAGCATCGTACCGAACTGTTCGCCCGTCACCTGAAAAAATTGTGAGAGGCGATGAAGTTGGTGCTGACTCAAGCTAACCAGTTCGATGGTGCCGTCCTCGAACAGTTGCCACACGTCGATGCTCAAGCGTAACGCCTTCGCCACCGCTGCTTTCGTAAGTTTGTGCTGCTGGCGTAGTTCGACAAGGGTCGCGGGCACAACCTGCGGTGCCACAAACACACGCTCCAACGCAGTCTGTACAGCGCGTTGTGCCAGAGCTAACGGCTGTTCTTCGTCCCGTCCATCCGTCGCCGAATAAGCGGCAATAAAGGTAATGAGATCGTCCTGCTCCGCAGGATGCTCCTGTAACAGGCGTAGCTGTGCCTGTGTGTCGCCGACTTCTTTAGCAGCCAGCCATGCCATTTTCAAGTGCTGTAATTCAGACATAATACACGATGCCTTTCTCTGTCGCTGCACTGCTTCTTCCACACTACTGCGGCTGCACTACAGGTATATATATTCGCTGTTGTTCTTTGACAATACACTCGCCCAGATAGCGGCGCGACCGCTCATAGCGTGTGCGTACCGTGCGCTCGGTACGTTTACACACAACGGCGATGTCGTCCCACTTCATACCCTCGATTGCACGCAACACCATGATGGTGCGGTCAAGCGGGTCTGACAAATAGGTCAGGATGCGCTGGCTCTCGTGTTCCGCGTGCAACTGCTCATATTCGTCTGTCGGGTCGGCAACGTCGGCATTCGAGAAGCTATCATCATCGGGCGATACAGGACGTATCGGGTCAATCAATGCCTGTGGCACATGCTGTGGGCGTCCCGATGGACGGCCCTCCTCATCACGCCGATAATACAATCCTTCTTGTCGTAGCACACGGTTGAACTCATCGGCGCAGAGACAACGCAAATAATGTACGAAATTCTGCGTCATGAACACTTCTCTGGCATCGAGAGCCTCACGTAACAAGTGTTCACTCATGTTCGCAATGGCCTCCTCGCGCAGGTCTGGTCGGTGTCGCAAGCCCTGTGAGTGCTTCTGAAATGCAGGTATACAGCGCAGCAGCAGCACCTCCGCGAAGACTTTCGCACCAGTATCATTACCTTTTGCATAGAACGCGCGTATAGCCCTCACAAGCTCGATTTCGTGTACCTCATAGCGGCCATCGGCGGTTTTACGTCGAAGCTGTTCATGTAAAAGAGGATTAGTAGGGTCACTCAGATCGATCATGAATACCCCTCCCTATGATGCAATAGTTTTTTTTGTGGCTTCTACAATACATATTCTTTCCTGCGTACAAAAAGCGGAAATCTCCAAACAGAGCCAATAATAAACGGTGCAGGTTATGGTTCTGTTTGATTTCATAAGACATTTAGGCTAATTTTCGCCTTACATCAAGAGAATAGATACAGATTGATATACAATAGCATCAGTTAGCCAATGACGTAGGTGTGCATCACGAATGTAGCCACACACATGCGCTTCAGATAAATTAACAGATAGGCAGGATAATAGCAACTATGGGCTTTCCTCGCGTAACCGCCGCCATTTTTGTACTCCTCTTGATAGGGTGTTTTGCTCTGATAGGAGTGGGAAGCGTGGTGCTTGTTGGGCCATTGCTGACACATAGCAAGACGGCAGCACACGATGCAGGCGTGATCAAAAAAGTGAATTCAGATATGAGCTTTACCTTGCTGACTACCGACCATAAACTTGTGCATTTCCAATGCTCTAACCATTGCCGTACTGAACTCGGTCATATGCTCCGTCACAAACTTGAGCAGGCGCATACTGACGTATATTTTGTGGCGGAGAATGGCAATACTTTCTTAGCATTGGACGTGGACTAATTACGATAGACGATACTGAATCAGGAAACTGTTGAGAATAGAGGAACGCTGTGATAAACAAGAGTGATAGAGGACTTTCAATACAACAACCGTATCTGGATAGTGCTGATATTGTTGTTATAGGGAATGGAATCGCTGGCTTGACCGCTGCACTAGAGGCACGTAGCCTTGCGCCGGACAAACGCATCGCCATTATCACGGATCAAATACATCCCACCATCAACACACCTTCCCTCAAACAGTTCGCGGTAGGCAAGTTGACCCGTGAGCAACTGCTAGCGTACCCAGCCGGAACTGAACGTGCAGAACGCATCCACATCGTTTCAGGGCGTGTCGAAGAGATACATGCACAGAGCAAATATGTGACACTGACAGGTGGCAATAGCTTTGGCTATTCTTCGCTGCTCATCGCGACGGGTAGCACACCTACTGGACTCAGCGAAGACCTACCTGGACGTAATTTCGATGGTGTGATGACGTTGCATCGCTTACAAGACTATCTCAACCTGCGGCGGCGTCTCTCTGAAGTAAGCGAGGCGGTCATCATCGGCGGCGGTCCCCACGCTATCGAGACGGTGATGGGTTTGTTGCACTGGGGCATTCACGTAAATTGGCTTATTCGCAGTAAAACCTTCATGTCGAACATCCTCGACACATCCGCTTCGCAGATGGTTCTTGCACGCCTGCAACGCGCTGGTGTGTCGATTTCGACAGAAACAGAGATGTTGGGTGTTGTGGGACGTGTCGGTGGTGTCGTTGGCGTCATCACCAATCACCAGGAGATGATCCCCTGCCAACTCGTGCTTTCCTGCACAGGTACGCAACCGATGATGGACCTGGCGCAACGTTGCACGCTCCCTATGCGTCAGCAACGTGGCATTCTCGTTGATGACCAGTTGCATACCAGTGTGCGTGATGTCTACGCGGCAGGCGATGTTGCGGCCCTCAAAAATCCATTGACAGGTGTCTATGAAACGCGAGCGCAGTGGTACGCCGCTGTTTCACAGGGACGTACAGTTGCAGCAGTAATGACAGGACACGATGAACTTGCCAGCGAACCCTTTGGAGTACAATGGCACGCAACACATCTGGGCGAACTCTCTATGCTCACAGTTGGTAGCCCGTTGACGCAGCATGAAAGAATAACGACGCTGACCGATACGGGAGGTGGCTATCGTCGTATAGCGATTGTCGATGATCGACTCATTGGCTATCTCTCGCTTGGGGCACGTCAGCCCGATAGCTTCGCCATCAAGCGCATCATCGACGAAGGTCACTCAGTACGCTCGATCACAAAAGCCTTGCTCAAAGGTACCTTTGACGCACGCAAATATCTCTCACAGCAACACACGCGCGCCGCGCAGGGTATGTTGAATACAAGAGTGTTGCCTGCCCTCCCTGGTGTCCTCACCACAACGGGCAATACCGTTGCTCAACGGCAACCCACGCGAATTGCAGGGGCAACGCCGACCCGTGTGCTACCTCCACAGCCAGCAATTGTGCAGACCGACCCGTTGCCACTGATCGAGCGTAACACCGATGCATTGCGGCAACAGCCATTTCGCCAGATAGAGCCAATTCAGCGTAATGCAGAAATGCGGCCAACGTCCGAAATCATCGAAGAGGAGCTTAGCCCATTTACGGGTCACTTGCCTACGCTCATCAATAACGTCGTCGAGTCCAACTTTCTGAACGAAGAACATACACCATCGGGAAAACTCTGGTCCTACGCTCACGAAGCAGCAGCAGAACCTTCTCAAGAGCAGAGATCGCGGTCATCGGGCAATTTATGGTCATATAGCAATAGAGGGAACCAGAGGAAGGGGCGTTAGATGTTCAAACCTGCACTTTTACACAAAACGGGTCCACAGGTCGTACAAGAGGTGCGTGCTTGCATCGGTTGCAATGAATGTTTGGTTGTCTGCCCTGCAATTGCGGAACCAATTACGATTGATGTACTCAATCGCGAAACAGTTTCGGGGCAAATTTCGCCAGCCGTGGCTCGCTTTACACGTTCCTGCTATCAATGTGGTGCATGTGTTGCCCCCTGTCCCGTGGGTCTCCATCGTGACGCGATGATGATGTGGCTCAAGGTACGTCTATTGCAATCAGGGCAAGAGGAGTAACTTATGCATATGAATTCATTTGAAGGAGCCAATTTCGAGGACAGTAATAAAAAACAGGAAACAGGGTATCCGTGGCTCTTCTCATACTTCACAGGTGCGCGTGTGAAAAGTATGCTGGTAGCACTTCTCATTATAGCTGTCTGTGGTGCCTTCTATCTCTGGTATAGCCATAACGGAAGTGACCCATACCCCGATAGTGTTGTGGGGTTGGCCTTTGCGATTGCTGGCACGGTCTTCTTTGTGATGGCAGGAGTGCTTTTTTCGCTACGCAGACGCGCTCGCAAACGTGCCATCGGTCAATTAAATGGAGCATTGCAGTGGCATATGGCCTTCGCGGTGATCGCCCTCGCTCTGCTCTTCATGCATTCGTTCGGCAATTTCAACCCGCGTACTGGCACGTATGCACTCTATGGCATGATCGCAATGGTCATCAGCGGCTTCATTGGACGCGCGCTCGACCACTTTATGCCACGCCTGATTACGCAAGAGGTGCAGAAGGCATTGACGGCACAAGGTGACGACCGTATCACAACCATCTCACGCAAGCTGCAGGACATTGTTGTCTACAACACGCAAGAGGTAAAACCATTCAACCTACAGCCGCCGCAAGGTCTTCCCTTTGAAAAGCCGCGGACTGGCAAACAGGGCACAGCTTTTCAAGGCGGTTCAACTTCGTGGGACCTCGCTTACATCTCATTAGAAGAGACACCGCAGGAGTTGAGTCGGGGCGAGCAGCACTACCGCTTTGTGCCAGACAGAAAAAGTGCGCTGGCCGAACCCGGTGCCCTCATTCCGGGGGCACAAGCACAGATAGCAGCCCTGAAAGACGTGCAACAGGCGTTACAGCGTGAACAATTTTTCCGCTATATCATTCGCTACTGGCGTATCCTGCACATCTGTATCGCCCTCGCGACACTTGGTCTCACCCTCTGGCACATCGAATACGCGATTACATTGTGGCTGCCCCACTGATGTACGGGCCTGATGTATCACGCCTCGTCCCACATGTATGCGGTGACGAGGGCGTGATACATCAGGCCCGTACAGCCGTTAGTTTTACACCGATACGGGTGCCTTCGTAAGCTCTTCGCTCACGTCCCAAAGCCGCTTCTGGGTTGCGACATTATGAGATAGCTTGGAAGAGGGAATTTCGCGCTCGTTGTAATAAAACTTCCCTGTCTCGCCCGCAAGTTCTGGTGCCGATGCAAGGCGAATTGCGGTCTTCGCGGCATCTACAGGCGTTTTGGCGGAACGCGTCGCTAATGCTGTAATCCTGCCAAAGATGCCACCATTGCTCACGCCAAAGTTCGTTGCGACAGGTCCGGGACCGACTGCGTTGACAGTAACGCCTGTTCCCTGCAAACGTCTCGCCAACTCGTAGGTGAACATGACGTTGGCAAGCTTGGCCTGTCCATAGGCGGTAAAGCCGAACAAGCCATAGCTCTTCTCACTTTGTAAGTCGTCGAAATGAATTTTGCCAATGCCTTGAGCCTGTGAACTGATATTGATAATACGGGCGGGTGCGCTGGCTTCGATGGTATCGAGCAACAGGTTGGTCAGCAGGAAATACGCCAGGTGGTCAAGCGCAAAGGTCATTTCCAGACCATCCACTGTTGTTTGACGTTTCGTGAAGACGGCTCCCGCGTTATTGACTAGCACATGCAGGTGCTGATACTTTGCCTTGAATTCGGCGGCAAGTTTGCGAACCTCCTGTTGTGATGAGAGGTCGGCCAGCAGCAGGTCGATGTTCTCATTATCGCTCTGTCGCTTAATCTCCCTGAGCGTCTCCTCACCCTTCTGCTTATTGCGAGCCACAAGAACAACCGTTGCTCCCAATCTCGCAAGGCCAAGAGCGGTTTCTTTGCCCATACCTGATGTTGCGCCCGTTACAAGACAAATTTTGCCCTGCATACTTTTTGATGTTGCCATGATAGGTATCGTCACTCCAATTATGTTTTTTGAAACGTAACAACTCTTATGTATACGATACGGATACCTATACTCATTGTTAGACAAATATGTAGCAACAAGGCATATAACATCCACTTAACATAAATATTACATTATTCTTGTTCTCTTAAAGGGAATTTCACATACAGTTGCTATAATTTCTTATGTAATACACAAGCTTTCTGTATATTACATAGTCATTATGGAGGTGCCACTATGTTTCCTAAGTCCTGGGTTGGTACGACAACGGTGCAATTCCCTTTTGCCGTGAACGTTACCATCTACGTTATTGTGTGGATTATCGCGCTTGCTGGACTCTTCTTTATCTGGCGTCGGGGCAAAGCACTGGGATTTGTGCGCTGGACGACACAAGATATCTTAATTCTGGCGATGATGGGTGTCTTGCTTGAGGTCTACGACAACCTGATCGGCGACCAGTTCATCACCCCGATCATCAACCTCATTCCCTTTGGTCATGCCTTCGCGCTCAACGACCTACCATACATGTTCCTGCTCATGGTTGGTATCGCGATGATACGCAAGCCCGGAGCAGCAACGGCGATGGTGTTCCTGAATTTCTTGTTGATGCAGTTGTTCTACAGTGGTCAAGGTGTTAACGTCCTGGATTGGCCTTACGGTATCTTACAGGGACTCTTCGTAGACCTCTACTTCATCTTGCGTGGGAATCAAGTCTTCGCTCGTGGTGGTAGACAGGTCATTATCGACGGCTTCATCATGGGTGCGTTACGCGCCTTCCCTGCAACTACCTATCAATCCGCCATTCAAAGTCCTCTGCTTTTAGGTGAGACAAGAACGCTTGGTTACATTTTCTTCTACACGCTCTTCAATCTGATTGGCAACGGTGTAGAGGCCGCGATCTCGGCACCACTCGCCATTCGTATTGCGCGCTCGGTCAATCCATCGGCGCGCAGAACTGCCTCTGTTGATCGCGATGTACCTGTCACAGATGACCGCGTTGTTCCAGCAACAAGCGAAGGGAGGGTTTCATGAACCTACGACTACTCTCAATTATTGCAGGAATTTTGACAGTTCTCCTGGCTATTGACGGCGTCTATATGTTGGTGTCGCAGTACAACGGCAATGAAACGCAAAATTTTGGTCTGCACGATGGCGCAACCGTCCTCATTGCAGCAGGCATTCTGCTTGTGATAACTATTGTCGCCTTTGTAATGTCTACACGCGCCACGAATCGCGAAGGAATCGTGCCAGTTCCTGAAGCGACATCGGATACTTCTGCCGAGGTACAACGTGCCGAGGTAGAGCCAGAAGTCAAGGGGTAGCATGCCTGATCTACGCATAGATCGCCTCTCCTTCTCATATCTCGATACCCCTGAGCCGGTTCTCAGGGGTATCGACATAGCAATTCCCGAAGGTCAATTTGTGCTACTGGCCGGTCCGTCAGGCTGTGGTAAGTCCACGCTTGCGCTTGCACTAGTCGGCTTGATTCCGGCACGTATTGCAGGAGATATAGAAGGCGAAATTTACCTGGATAATAAACGCATTCGCACGATGGAGATTAACGAAATCTCGCAATATATTGGAATGGTGTTTCAGAATCCAGATAACCAACTCATTCAAATTGATGTGGAGTCAGAGGTCGCGTTCGGCCCTGAAAATCTCGCCTTGCCACACACGGAGCTTGCAGAGCGCGTGGAGCAATCGCTCGCCTACACAAGTATGAATACATTGGCGAAGCAAGAAATTTTCGCGCTATCGGGTGGACAGAAGCAGCGCGTGGCGATTTCTGCTACGCTTGCCATGCGTCCTAATATCCTGGTGCTTGACGAACCTACGTCCGACCTCGATCCAGTCGGCACGCAAGAAGTGCTAAGTGTTTTGCGTACCCTCAACAAGCAATACGGTATGACCATCATTCTGATCGAACACAAGGTCGATGAGGTTATTCAGTGGGTTGATCGTGTGCTACTGATGGATAAAGGGCATATCGTGGTCGATGAAGCCCCACGCAATGCCTTCAACGATATTCCATTATGGGATGCATTGGGCGTCTCGGTACCACAAATGGTGCGCCTCGCCAGAAGTATCCCTGATGTGTTCAGTGGTACGACGCCGCTTACCGTCGATGAAGCCTATGATTCCCTGACGACAACACCGCTTGCTCAGTATCTACGCGAACGCAACAACAGCATACAACACATGGATGCGCTCACACTGAACATTCCCCCGCAAAATGCGGCACAATCTGTTGTGTCCTGGGAAAATGTCGGTCTGGCATACGGACCAAAGCAGGTACTCAGGGATATCAATGTAAGCGTAGTGCCTGAAGAGTGGGTCGCAATTATCGGCCCCAATGGGTCGGGCAAAACGTCGATGGCCTCACTTGCAATGGGCTTCCAGTTGCCAACGAGTGGTGTTGTGCGGCATAATGGCAAACCTGTCAAGGCGGGCAGCATTTCACGACAGGCCGAGAGCATGGCTTATCTCTTCCAGGCCGCCGATACAATGTTGTTCAGCCCGACGGTCGAGAAAGAATTTCTGTTCGGCGTTAAAAATCGGCGCAAACATAAGCATGAAATACTTTTCTCCGTCGATACATTACTGCAAACCGTCGATCTGGTGGCGCATCACAAAGATAATCCCTTCCAACTCAGTCACGGGCAACGCAAGCGTCTCGCGATTGGCGTCTTGTTGACACGCTATCCCGATGTACTCATTCTCGACGAACCTACAACGGGACAGGACGAAGGACATGCACACGCCTTTCTGCAATTTCTTGAAGAGCTACGGCGCAACAAAAACTTTACCTATATCATGATTTCGCATGATATGCAGGCAGTGGCGAGATATGCAACGCGCGTTGTGGTGCTGCATGAGGGACGTGTGGCACTGGATGGGCCACCCGAACAGGTCTTCGCGCATGTAGACCAACTTGCCGAGAGCAATATCCTGCCGCCGCCTATCGCCTTGCTGCACGCACGCTTAGGCGGACCAGATGTGACGCAGGTTGCCCTCGATGTACCAAGCTTTTTACGGATGCTAGAGCCAGTTGTGGAGGTGCGTACATGAACCTATTAGAGCTGTTTTTCCTGCACAACATCGTGGGACGTACTCTCCTGGGTTATCTGCTGATGTTCGTCGTACCACTAATGCTGCCTGTAATATTCGTCAGGCTGGTAGGCATTCAGGGTTTACGCAATCTGTTCTCATATGAGCCGAAGGAATCCATCATTCACAGGCTGGATCCGCGCCTAAAGATACTCTATCCCTTGGTGATTACGACGTTGAGCGTCTTCCTGAACTGGAATTTTGTGTTCCTTTTGCTGATCTTCACGATCATTCCCTGGATATTGATGCGTACCTCGGCTCAGCGTCTACGCGTAGTATTGACGATGGTGCTGACACCAGCACTTGGTCTCATCTGGTCGCAAGGCTTGTTTTACACGCGAGGGGATGTATTGCATCATCTCATATTTGCGTTTCCACCAACGATTTCCTGGTTTGGCTCTCCTGGCCTCTCCTCGACGGGCTTATTCTATGGTTTGGAGCAGGCGGGTCGTGTGATCGTGGGTGGCTCTGCCACGTTCATTCTTTTGTTCACGACAAAGACATCCGAGATTGTTTGGGCCTTCTACAAGTTTCGCATGCCAGCCGCCGTCGGTCTCGCGTTCACAGCCGCCCTACGCTTTGTGCCGCAACTAGCCGAACGCATGACTGTGTTGTTACAGGCGATGCAGGTACGCGGCTACGACTTGACGGTGCCGCGCTGGTGGCAGCTTGCAGAGTGGCCGGGCTATATCGGGCGCGTCTTCGCCTGTATTCCCATCGTGACGGTGCCGCTCCTGATCGACTCGCTGCGCTCGACCTCGGTTATGGCGATGGTCGCCGATGCCCGCGCCTTCGGTGCCAAACCTGAACGCACAGCATTGCACGAACATCAGGTGTCCAGAGCCGACATCATCGCGACCAGTGCGCTCGGCGTGCTGATCGTGATAGTGGTGTTATTGGTTGTGTTGCACATCGGGAATAGGCAGGTGTAAGGACAATATTCAACAGTGAGAGATAGGTACCAATTCAACACGAACTGAGAGTCGTTTAAGAAATGAGAGTGGCACCGCTTGCTTGCCAAAACCAGCTTGTATCGCAGCCTATTACGACTCACGAGCCGATATTGGATCTGCTAGAACTGGTTCAGCACTTTGCTCGGAGAACTCCGCCAGTTTGGGAAATAGGCGAAGCCGGAAGCGTCTCAAGAGAAGGAAGACAACATATATCATCCACCAGGAAAAATACACATAGTTCGGACTCACGGGGAGGAGTATGATCAGCAGTGAAAGGAGGAAAATGACAGGCGAAATGAGCGCGCGTAGCAGGAAATAGTTGATATCATCTTGCTGACGATGGACACCCCAATATGTGCTAATCATAATGAAACTGATGACATAGCTAATGAATTTTGGAAGGAGTAATCCCAGAGCATCTTGAAATGTGGCATGTTGAAGATCGCTAGGAAGCCTGACATCAAGTATCAGCAGGGTCATAGCGATGGCAAAGACGCCGTCGCTGAGCATGACCATGCGATCTTCCTGGGGGCTTTTCTCTTCCATTGTGGCTGGCGTTTTCTTCAATATCTCCATTTGATGCGCTCCAAAAATAAGCAATAGACCCTATCTGCGTCTTCTCCGATACATCTGTCTCCTGAAGAACAAAACAAGCAGTACAACTGTGACAATAGCGATGATAATGGCAAAGGTGGGACTACTGAAGTATTGTTCTCACATCGCTTTAATCGTGTATTTACGCACCGCGGGTCGCTTATCAGTAAGATACGCACCTTCCATTGTCTCACGATTGACGCGACGTGGAAATTGCAAAGGCTTGTCTTCTGATAGTACAACATGTTTGCTCTGGATTGCCTCTAGTTCGGCGGCAAGACGGGCGATTTCGCTGAGAATGGCGATTTGCTGCTCCACGTCTTTGGCATGTTCGCGCAGGTATTGTAGCTGCACCGTCAGCGATTGAAATTGCTCGTGCCACCATGCAGGCAACGGCATGTTACGCTGTGCTGATGAAACTGACTTCTCTTGCTCGACAACTGAAGGTACATCATCCTTCGCGACACTTGCTATTGGTTGTGCGTATGATACGATGGAGGTTGAGGTAGTCACCACATCGTTCGCGTCGCGAGAAGGAGTCACCGCATCCTTTGTCTCTTGCTTCTGAGCTACAGGAGTCTGGACAGGTTGTGCAGGTTTAACTGTTGAACGCGCGGCTGTCTTTGATTGAGACGTTTTCGATTGTACTGGTTTTTCTCTGGATACGAGAAAAACCAGTACACCAAAAATAAGGCCGAGGACGATAAAGCCAATAGCAAGCAGTTGTGACATGGAATCGTTCTCCTTCAATCCTCTATATAATTCAGATACGTTTTAGCAAGCAAGGTGTAACAATACGCGCTAGGGATGAACATTGCAGGGAGATCGAGACGTGCGCCCCTGAAAATTATACCACTGTCACAACCGCCCTCGCCGAAAAACTGGCTGGTATGCCCTTATAAGTTCTCGTGAACAATCCAGAAGCGGAAAGGAGCATGCTCCTTTCCGCTTCTGGATTGTTCACGAGAACTTATATTATTTGTTTGTGCTGTGAGTTTGTTTCCACCTTTGCCACGTTACCACCACGAAACTAGAACTCACTTTCTCTGGTATCCTGCCTGTTATGCCACAAGTTCTTACACCCCTACCACATGACCATCCTCCACCAAAGAACTTGCACCTGAGGATATGCTTCCTTGTCCATTCATCCCTTGCTACCCCCTCCGCATATCTTCCCTTCTCCTCGATACGTCTCCATCTCCCTTACTACTTTGACCACCGCTCTGTATCGTCTCGTACACCACCCTTACCACATAACCGCCACCACCACTTTTACAAAAAATAGTATAACTACTCCACAATCGCTACCACATAACCCTGATGCTTCGCGCCTTCCAGACCCCACACACGCTCCACACGCTCCACACGTACCAGCGCGTCATCACTCCTCACTACCACCTACACACTTGCTAGTGCGTCACTTTTCCCCACTTCCACATAACCACTTTGTTTGTGACGCCACGCTCTCCCGTATCCTTTCCCCATCCACCACATTGTTCTTTCACTGCGAGAGATTGATTTGTTGCTGTATCTTTTTCTTTGACAGGGATAATGTACCATAGACGTATGAAATTGAAGTGAAAGGTGCGGCAAATTTCCTGAATAATAGTTCATTCTTGGGTACGAAAACGAAACGAGTTTGATTACAGATTTTTCATCTTCTGCCAATCCTGCCCAAACTTCTCTATCGCTTGCTCACTCTGGGGGTCTTGCACCATCTCTAACAAGACCGAGGGCGTGATGGTGAGGTCGTGCGCTCCCGCCATAAGCGCACTCGCCGCCTCACTCGATGTTTTGATGCTTGCCGCTAACACGCGCGATGTGAGTTGTTGATTGTGCAATAGCTCTGCCATCTGCGACACCCGTTCGCTGGCATCTATCCCTGCACGCTCTAAACGGTTATAATACGGAATGATGAAGTCGGCACCAGCCATTGCCGCACTGTACGCCTGAGCAAGCGATGTCACCGCCGTAAATGCAATACGTTGGCACTGCGCTTTGCGTAGACGGAGCGCGACACGCAGGCCGACCTGCGTCATAGGCAACTTGGGAACGACGCGCAAGGGGTCGATCTCGATATAGGACATCACCTCTTTCAGCATCTCTTCTTCCGTTGCCGCACCCGGCTGTACAAAGATAAAACCTTCTACTATACGTTGTAACTCGCGCATCAAGCTCAGCATATCGAGCTTTTGGCCGCGCTCCTGTGCGGCGAGCAGAATGCTTGGATTGGTAGTGACACCCGCTAGAGGAATGGTTTGTGCAACCGGAATAATGTCACTGAGAAACGCGCTATCAACATAAAGGGCCATGAATCATGCTCCAATCTTGTTTACTTTGCGATACTGTACAACTTACCGCGAACGACACCGTGCTTGTACTCAATTCGGCACCTGATCCGTTCGTGATATTCGCACGCCAACAACTTCGTAATGGTATGGTCATCCTTGCCGAGGACAACATCACTACGCTCACACCATACAAACAGGCAACGAACATACGGCATGTTGCCTTTCACGACTATATCTTACACTCTTCTGCGGCCTCGGCGGATGTTGCCGTGCTGAATTTGCTGTACCAACCGAGCAAAGCGTGGGTATTGTATGGCCTTCAAGCAGCGGCTCACGTATTGAAACAAGGTGGGCGACTCTATGTCACGGGTGCCAAAGATCGTGGTATTCTCTCCATTGGCAAGCATATGCAGGAGCTATTCGGCAATGTCGAGACGCTCGTTATCAGCAAAGGGCATCGTGTGCTGTGTTCGCGTATGAAGAATGTTCCCTCAGCATCGCAGGAAGGCGTGATACAGCAGACACCGACATTGTTTGCGGATAATAAGTTAGATGAAGGGACACGTTTGCTGTTGGAGGCGATGGAGGTACGTGTCACGGATGAGGCGTTGGACATTGGCTGTGGCGCGGGCTTTGTCGGCTTGCACATCGCACGTCTTGCCCAAAAAGGACAGGTAACGATGGTCGATGCAAGCCTCGCGGCTGTCGCGACATCACAACATGCAGTTGAGAAAAGTGGCTTGACCAATGTGCGAGTCTTGCCGAGCAATGGCACACAGGCGGTACAAACACAACGCTTCGATCTCGTCGCCACGAATCCACCGTTTCATCAAGGCGGCATCCAGACTACAGCGATTGCCGAGAGCTTTATACGTAGTGCGGCGCAGGTGTTACGCCCACAGGGACGCTTCTATCTTGTCGCGAACCGCTTCCTGAAATACGAACCGACGCTCAAGGCAAATTTCAAAGAGGTTGAGGAGGTGGGTGGCAACACGAGGTTCAAGGTGCTACGAGCACTAGAGCCTTTCACGTAAAAAGCGGTCTTATTGGAACAGCTCTGTGACGGAGCCGCCATCGTGTATCCTGCGAATGGCACCCGCGAAGAGGTCCGCAACGGAGAGAATCGTCATGTTGGGTAGGTGTTTTTCGTCTGGTAGTGGGATGGAGTCCGTAACAACAATCTCTTTTACAGAGGCCGAGCGGAGACGGTCAATAGCGGGGCCAGAAAAAACACCGTGCGTGGCACAGATATAGATGTCGCGTGCCCCTTGCTCATGTACAACACGCGCTGCCTGCGTGATCGAACCAGCAGTGTCGATCTCATCGTCAACGATGATGGCGTGCCGTCCACTGACATTACCGATGATGCCCATTACTTCGGAATGTCCCTCATTGCCAAGACGCCGTTTCTCCACAATGGCAAGGGGTGCTTGCAGTCGGTCGGCAATCTGTCGTGCTTTTTTAGCGAAGCCTTCGTCGGCGGAGACAACCGTAATATCTTCCAGGTGTTTCGCGGAGAAGTAGCGCGAGAGAATAAGTTGCGCCGTCAGTTCATCGACCGGAATGTTGAAGAAGCCCTGTATCTGGCCCGCGTGCATATCCATTGTCAACACGCGATGGGCACCAGCAACGGTAATACAGTCTGCAATGAGACGTGCTGTGATGGGAACGCGCGGCTGATCCTTCTTGTCGGTGCGACCATAGGAATAGTAGGGAATGACCGCCGTGATGCGCGAGGCAGAAGCTCTTTTGAAGGCGTCGATCATTATAAGCAGTTCCATGATCGAACGATTCACGGGATGGCTGAACGGCTGAATGATAAAAACGTCGCGCTCACGCACATTATCATTGATCTTCACAAATATATTTTCGTTGCTAAATTGAAAAACGTCTGCATCCCCCATAGGTATACGTAGATGTTTACAAATGGCCGCCGCTAACGCACGATTCGCGTTCCCGCTAAAAACACTCAAGCCTTCCAAGTGGCACCTCCTTCTCGCCAAAAGTATATCATACAAACGCAGAAAATGTACAAACATGTGTTCATGCGAACACATGTTTGTACATTTTCTGCGTTTGTAGTTACATGTAGCTACACCCCCATCGAGCGACCAATAATCTCCTTCATGATCTCGTTAGTACCCGCGTAAATGCTTTGTACGCGGGCGTCGAGGTAGGCACGGGCGACTGGGTATTCGAGCATGTAGCCGTAGCCGCCGTGTAGCTGGACGCACTGGTCCATTACCTTCTTTTGCAGCTCTGAGGTCCACCACTTCGCCATAGCCGCCGTCTCTGGTGTGAGGGTGCGTGCATTAAGCTCTTCGACACAACGATCAACAAAGACACGCGCAATCTCGATCTCGGTCTTCATCTCAGCCAGCTTGAAGCGTGAATTTTGAAAGCTCCCGATAGCCTGTCCAAAGGCTTTGCGCTCCTTACAGTACGTCAGCGTAGTATCCAGCGCAACCTCACAGGCGGCAACGGCACTAACCGCAACGTTCAAACGCTCCTGAGCAAGTTGACGCATGAGGTAGTAAAAGCCCTGCCCCTCTTCGCCGAGCAGGTTGCACACAGGGACCTCGACATTCTCGAACGAGAGTTCCGCCGTATCCTGTGCCTTGAAACCCATCTTTTCCAGCTTGCGCCCACGTGTGAAGCCATCCATACCGCGCTCGACCAACAGCAAACTGATGCCCTTGTGCCGCTTCTCTAGCTCGGTCTTCGCCACCACGATCACTGCATCGCTCAGAATACCGTTTGTGATAAACGTCTTCTGCCCGTTGAGCAGGTACTTGTCGCCATGACGAATCGCGGTAGTACGCACCGCAGCAAGGTCGCTACCAGTGTCGGGTTCAGTCATCGCAATAGCCGTAATCGTCCTGCCAGCGCACATATCGGGCAGCCAGCGTCGTTTCTGCTCCTCATTAGAATAAGCCATGAGATATGGCAACACGATATCGTTGTGCAGACCGATACCAGCACCAGCACTTGAGGCGTAAACACGCGCCGTTTCTTCAGAGATAATCATACTATAAATATAGTCCTCGACACCTACACCACCGTACTCCTCTGGCACCGCTAGCCCCAGAAAGCCCTGCTCGCCAGCCTTCAACCAGAGTTCGCGAGAGACGATACCATCCTTCTCCCACTGCTGATTGTAGGGTACAATTTCCTTTTCCACGAAGTGTCGAAACGTGTCACGAAACAGATTGTGTTCCTCGGTGAAGAGCGTGCGTTGCATGTGCATGTGTCTCCTGTTGGCTCGTTGCTAGCGGCTGTGCATCGGTGCGACCTGGGAAGCACTCGTAGCTTTCCTTTGTACATACTATACCATATTGGACAGAAGCCTTTAGGTTCGTCGATATCTCAATGGTAGGTCTAATGACTCCCTTGTAGCTTGCGCCAGCCGCCAGCGCGATTGTTAGCGATCACGGCTTTAAAAAGGTTCAAAAGAGCGTCCTTGTTCATGATTTCACCCTGGCGAACCTGAATTGCCCGCGCTGTACGGTTGCCTTGCCCTTGGTTAATAATGCCTTCGGGATCGGGCACGATGGGGTCGTAGATAAAAATGTTGAGATGATCTTTGGCCCCGAGTAGCGCACAAATATTGCCACAGAGCATAAAGTATGGTCGGTTGGTACGTTTGATGGTCTCAGTAACGTCTGCATCGGCGGCATGCACGAGGTCCCGCACCTGGTTGCAAATGTCCTGCTGCCAGCCAGGAAGCGTATGAATGTATTCGTCGATGCGAGAGTCGGTCTGGTATGCACTCATAGGAGTAAGGATATCACAAATGCAGGTACTTCTGCTTTGGCTGACAGAGTAGACCTATTAGGTCCGCTGGAGAAATTTACAACGTTAAGCCGCCAGAACACCACAGGTATAAGATTGGTCCAACGATGTTATCCTTCTTACTTTAATCACACCAATAGTCCTACCTCCCTGCACAGCACACAAGAAATGTCCTATCATGAGGATAATTTTGTGAAGAGCAGGGAAGGATTATGGCACAACAGCAGCTTCGCGTCAATCAGCAGCTAGGGCATTATCGGCTCGTGTACTTGCTGGGGCAGGGTGGCTTCGCGGAGGTCTACCTGGGAGAACATATTCACCTCAAGACGCAAGCCGCTGTGAAAATCTTGCACACACGGCTGACGGATGACGCTGGCCCGACAAATTCCTCGGCCTATGCCGATCAGTTTGCGACTGCTCAAATGCCACAATCATTCAGTCAAGGACACTATAGCACAGCACCATCGTACCCATATCAAACGCCGCAACATGTGTCTGCACAATGGCAACCAAGCTATCCGCCAATAGCTCCTCCGCCACCGATGAATACACCACCGTATCAGGAGCGAAAAAGCGGTGGCCTCTCGCGCCGCGCGTTTCTCGTTGGTGGCGGCATGGTTGGTGCGGCTACTATTGGCGGCATCGTGCTCTGGTCGCTATCTGGGCATTCTAGTACGCCATCGCTGTCAACAACGCTCTCGAAGGCGATAAAGCAGGCGAGAGGAGTACCGAACACGCAGACAGATACTCCATTGCTTACTCTAACGGGTCACAGTGATGTAGTCATGTATGTACGCTGGTCGCCAGATGGTGCGTTTATCGCCTCTGGCGGCATGGATGGCACCGTTCTCGTCTGGACCGCGAACGATGGCAAGACGCGCATGTCGGCACGTAGCACGGTCCAACCTCCTGTAAGTGATGACTACGTATGGTCTGTCGATTGGCTTCCTAAGAAAGATGTGGCGAAGTTCGCGGTATCGTTTACCGATGGTACGATTCAAACACTGGACGCGAACACCAGTCAACGACTCGCATCATTCGGTCACTATCCATCACCTCTCAGCGTCGTCTCATGGGCACCCAACGGACAGTATATTGCGGCTGGTCGCACCGATAACACTGTAATTATTTACGCCTATCCATCGTGGAACGTAGTAACAACCTACCAAGATCACACCAACAGCGTTAAGGCGGTTGCGTGGTCGCCCGATGGAACGCTTGTTGCCTCGGCCTCCGAGGATACCACAGTTCGCATTTGGGAGCCATTGAGCGGACAAACAAGGCTACGCTGTATCGGACATACCAATTCTGTGATGACGGTCTCCTGGTCGTATGACAGCAAACACGTCGTCTCAACCTCCTCTGATGACACAGCGCGAGTCTGGGATGTCACAAACAAGCAAGCCGCCCTTGTCTATCATGAACCCGGAGGTGCGCCCATCGGCGATGCGGTCTGGTCGCACAACAACCGCTACATTGCCGTCTATGGTGGCGACGGCATTCTCTATATCCTGGATGCACAGACGCTACAGGTAGTAAAACAAATCACGACAGGCGTAGCCTTCAGTCAATCGTGGTCGCCCGACGATACACGCATCGTGACGGGCTGCTACGATAAAGTCGCTCGTGTATGGCAGGTCAATATTTAATAAGAGAGAGGTATGCATGTGTGATGCATACCTCTCTCTTATTCTCCAATATCATCTTGTAGTTGCAGCATAGGGACGTTCACATGCACGGTATCGGGATATTTCAGACCCGTACCAGTATTCAGCAGGACGACGCGCTCGTCCTCTTGTATCCAATTCGCCTGCCGTAGTTTTTCGGCAGCCGCAAGGGTTGCCGCACCTTCGGGGCAGGCAAAAATTCCCTCATTCGCTGCGAGAACAGCCTGAGATGTCAGTAGTTCGTCGTCGCTAACAGCGAGCGCACAACCATCGGTAGCACGAATAGCATCCAGAACCAGAAAGTCGCCAAGAGCCTTTGGCACGTTGATGCCGAAGGCGATGGTTGTGGAGTCTTTCTTGAACTGTGACTCTGCCTTGCCATCACGCCACGCTTGCACAATCGGGTCACAGCCAGTTGCCTGTACCGCGACAAGACGTGGCAGACGTTCGCCAATCCACCCGATTGCTTGCAATTCGCGCAAGGCTTTATAGATGCCGATTATGCCAACGCCACCACCAGTAGGGTAGACAATCACGTCCGGCACATTCCATTGAAACTGTTCGGCAAGCTCGTAGCCCATCGTCTTTTTACCCTCGATCCGATAGGGTTCTTTGAGCGTCGAGGCGTCGTACCAGGAATATTTCTTGATAGCGCGACCAACAATCGCCCCGGCATCGCTGATCAGCCCGTTCACCAGAAATAGCCGCGCCCCATTGATCGCGCACTCGTTGCGCGTGATCAATGGGGCCGCTTCGGGCATCACCACCACCGCCTCGATACCAGCGCGTGCCGCATAGGTCGCCCATGCGCCGCCCGCATTACCATTGGTTGGCATGGCAAACGTCTTCACGCCCAGTTCTTTCGCACGTGAAACACCAACAGCCGCCCCACGAGCCTTGAAGCTCCCCGTAGGAATTACGCCCTCATCCTTTACAAACAGGTGTTTCATACCAAGTTTCGCGCCAACCCGTTGCACTGGTAGCAGTGGCGTCATACCCTCACCCAGTGTCACCACGTTCTCAGGCGAGCGTACAGGCAACAATTCATGATAACGCCACAAAGACGGTTCGCGAGCCAGCACCATGTCTTTATACAGATGCTTTTGAACAGCATCAAGGTCATAGCGAGCCAGTAACGGCGAACCACACGTGCAAAGCTGGGCACGTATATCGGCGTCGTAGCGGGTATGGCAACGAGAGCATTCAAGATGTGTTAAATAGCTGAACGAGATGAACATGTATTTATCTCCTATGCAC
>JAABVA010002053.1_pt1 | contig 20513 bp, 25 predicted proteins | sample 5560331 | NCBI WGS metagenome assembly JAABVA01 (sample SAMN12812661, study PRJNA571458) | rock metagenome | isolation source: Antarctica rocks | place: Antarctica: Victoria Land, Mt New Zealand sud | collected 2016-01-07 | reverse complement strand
TTTCACGTCATGCAGCGACGACGCCCAAAGCTCCAGCATCGTCTCCATCGAGGCACTCATCATCCATACACTCCCGGTCGCACGGGAATGCAGTACTACTCCACCGATCGTGCAACTGTAATGCTAGGGTCTGTCGTCACTTGAGGCGATCGAGGCGGCCGCAAGGCACAGCACGCCGCCGAGGCAGGCGGCAGTCCGAGTCAGGTCGGCTGCACCGCTGATCGGGACAGCAGCGCCTCGTCTTTGGCGACCGCGCGCGCGTATCCCTTGCGCGTTGTCAACCGCCCAGCATAGGCCAGGAAGGCCTCGCGTGAAGGCAGCGTCTGAAGGCCGAGGCCCCAGCCGATGTGCGATCCGACGTATATGTCGGCGGCGGTAAACCGGTTCCCAGCGATGAAGGGGCGCGCTTTCACCGCCCGTTCCAACTGGTCCACCGTCCGGTCATAGCTGCCGTAGCCAAAGAAAAATTCCTGCTTCACAGCCGGTACGAAGCCGGCCCGGTAGTTGGTGACCGCCTGTTCGACCGGTCCCGCGGCGAAGAACATCCAGCGGTAGTAGTCGGCCCGCTCCTCTGCAGTTGGTGCCAGTCCCGCGACTGGGAATGTCTCGGCCAGGTACGCGCAGATGGCCGCGCTCTCCGTCACCACCCGGCCGTCATGCACGATCGCCGGCACCTTGCCGATGGGGTTCACCTCCGTAAAAAAGCGACTGCGCGGGTCAGAGGGGTCGTTCGACCGCTCAAGTGCCGCCCCGCCCCACCTGTCTGCCTCGCTGGACCGCTCATAGTCGAGCACCACGGTGTCATAGTCGCAGCCGACTTCTTCGAGCATCCAGCGCACGATCCGGCCACGGGAATTGGGATTGGTGTAGAATGTCAGGGTCATCGTTGCGCTCTTATGAGTTCGGGGTCCGGGACGTTTCGCTTTTGCTCGGCAGGCTCGTTGAGGCGCTGCTGCAGCGTTCGCAGGAGTGTGCCGGCAGCCTCGATAGCTTCGGGTGGCAGGCCAGCCGCAAGATCGTCTGCCCAGCGTTCCTGCCGTGCACTTGCTCGGCGATAGGCGGCCTCTCCATGCTCGGTCATCGCGACCAGCATGGCGCGGCGATGGTGCGGGTTGGGTTCGAGCCGGACTAAGCCGTCCGTGCGCATGTCGTCCACGACGCGCTGCACCGCCTGCCGGGTCAGGCCCATGTTGCGGGCGATGTGCGCGACAGGCAGAGGCCCCGGCGAGAGGGCAACGGCTCCGAGTACCTGCCAGCGTGCGCTGGTCAGCCCAAGATCGTGGACCAACGCGTCGCCCGCAGCGAGCAAGTCGCCATTCAGACGGAACACCTCGATCACGAGGCCGGTCAGGGCACGCCCAAGCCAGTGTGGGTCAGTGGAGGACGGGGCCGGTATCTGTCTCATATTAGTGAGATGGGCGGCGTCACCTAACTGTCAACATGACAATGCATTGTCATCTTGTTTGTCTGGTCATGCGCTTGAATAGCGTGCTCGACCGCCCTGTTCAGGCGTAAAGGCAACAGCGCAGCGGTTCAAGAAACGTCGGTTTGCGAGAACAACGTTGGTTCGCGAGAACCCTGAGCGACGCTGGCCGAACGAATGTTCGGCCAGCAAGGCTTGTTCAGGCCGTGATGCGCGGTGAGAGCAGGTCCGCAAGGCCGATGTCGTCGGGCTCGCCCAGCCGCTCCAGCGGGGATGCCTTGGCAGCACCTTCGATAGCCTCCTTGGGCTTGCCGTCCAGGAACAGCTTTGTCGCAACAGGGCCGGGCGCCACGGCGTTGACCGTGATGTTGCGGCCGCGCAGTTCCTTGGCGAGGATGTGCGTCATCGCCTCCACGCCCGCCTTGGTCGCGGCATAGATCGCATAGGTCGGCGGATACAGGCCGACGACGCTGGACGAAAAGCTGATGATGCGCCCGCCGTCGCGCAGGCGCTTGGCTGCCTCCCGCATCCCGTTGAACACGCCCTTGAGGTTGATCGCGACCTGCTGGTCGAAGATCGCGTCGGTCGTCTCGCTGACGGGCGACAGCCTCATAATCCCGCCGTTGTTGACGAGCACGTCGATGCCGCCGAACGCGGCCTCGGCCGAGTCGAACATCCGCGTCACCGCCGCTGCGTCGGACACGTCGGCACGCGCGCTGATTGCCCGGCCGCCCGCCGCCTCGATCTTATGGACCAAAGCCTCTGCGCTGGCCTCGTTGCCAACGTAGTTCACGATCACGGTGAATCCGTCCCGGGCCAGCCGTTCCGAGACTGCGGAGCCGATACCGCCCGAGGCTCCGGTGACGATTGCGACTCTCTGGGATGTGCTGCTCATGAAGTCCTCCTTGCGCCGCTTGATGTGGGCCGCGGATAAGTCGGAGATTGGGTTCCACCCTCCCTGCATAATCGGGTATAATCCGGCACCACTATCCGAGGAGCCGGACAATCGACCGCTTTGACGCCATGCGCGTGTTCGTCCGGATTGTGGAGTGCCGCAGCTTCACCCAGGCCGCCGAGGACCTTGGCCTGCCCCGCTCCTCCGTGACTGATGCCGTGAAGGGCTTAGAGGCGCGCCTGGGCGTCCCGCTGCTCCAGCGCACCACGCGCCGGGTCAGCCCGACCTTGGACGGGGAGGCGCACTACCAGCGCTGCATGCGGCTCCTCGCTGACCTGGAAGATGCGGAGGGCGCCTTTCTTGGCGCCAAGCCGCACGGCCTGCTGCGCGTGAACGTTCATGGCGCCCTAGCCAGCCACCTCGTCGTGCCAAGCCTCCCTACGTTCCTGGCCGAGTACCCGGGCATTGAGCTGTTCATGAGCGAGGGCGACCGCTACGTCGACCTTGTGCAGGAGGGCGTTGACTGCGCGCTGCGGGTCGGTCACCTCGCCGACAGCGACCTGATCGCGCGGCGCTTGACGCTGCTGGAGGAGGCGACGTGCGTGTCGCCGGCCTACGTTGGGCGTCACGGCGTGCCGGAGCACGTCGATGCGCTGGGCAGCCATCGGATGGTCGGCTTCCGCTCCTCGGCGACCGGTGCGGTGCTGCCGCTGGAGTTCACAGTTGGCGGCAAAGCCCGCCACGTCGTCCTGCCCTCGGCCGTGACGGTCAGCGGCGCGGACACATACCTGGCGGCCGGGCGTGCGGGGCTGGGGTTGATCCAGGTGCCGCGCTATCGGGTGGTCGAGGATGTCCGCCTCGGCACGCTGGTGCCGGTTCTGGCAGATGTCTCACCGGCACCGACGCCCGTCTCCCTGGTCTATCCGCGCGTCAAGCAGCTCTCGCCACGGCTGCGGGTGTTCGCCGACTGGCTCACCGGCTTTGCACGAACCGCAAGCACCAGTCCTCGCCTTTGATCGCTGTAGGAGCGTAGCCACAAAGGAGCCGCACCTACTTCTCCGCACCAAACCGTTCGGCCGGCTTCGCGCGGTGTAGCCGTCCTGGTGGATGGGTTCTCGTGTCGTTACTGGTCTGCTCCCCGGATGTCGCCTGACACGCAACGCGATCATGGTGAGCACAGTGGTAGATAATCTGAGCAGACCCGCCGTCCCATTGTCGCTTTATCCGAGCAGCAATCAGCGCTGTTTGCGAGCATGGGCGCCGATCATTGCAAGCGCCTACATGTACCGGCTCGCAATCATCGGCGTCTCGGATCGCAATAGATGGCGGCCCGCGCTCACGATCATTGCAACGGACCGGAGGGGTCTGGCGCACAATCATTGCAACTGAGCGCATAAAGGCTGCACGCGGGATCGCACTCATCGCGCCGTGCCCACATTGATTGCATGGACGGGCGGCCTGGGGCGGGCATGGAAACGACCGGTTTCCTCCTTCGTGCTTCGCCCTCCAACCCGCTGGACAATCACCTATCCCTGCGCCGTTGGGCGGATCACGATCTCGCCCACGTCAACCTCGGGCGGCTGTTCGATCGCGAACGCGATGGCACGGGCGATGGCGTCTGGCGTGATCGCGAACTTATCGCGTGACGCTTCGAGCTGCCCGCGCAAGGCCGGGTCCGTGATGCCGGCCACAAAGTCGGTGTGGACGAAGCCTGGCGTGATGACCGTCACGCGCAGCTTCTCGCCGGCCTCTTGGCGCAAGCCTTCGGAGATGGCGCGCACGGCGAACTTGGTGCCGGCATAGACTGCCATGGTTGGACGGACGATCAGTCCGGCCGTTGAGGCGATGTTGACGAAGTGCCCGAACCCCTGCTTGCGGAACACCGGTAAAGCCGCGGCGATGCCATACAGGACGCCCTTGACGTTGATGTCGATCATCTCCTCCCATTCCTCGACACGCAGATCGTCAAGGAGCGATATCGGCCCGATCCCGGCGTTGTTGACGAACACATCGAGCTTGCCAAACCGCTCACGCGCTAGCGCTACCAGGGCGGTCAGATCTCCGCGCCGCTTCACGTCCGTGCAGGCATGGACGGCTTCGCCGCCTGCCGCGGCGATCCGGGTCGCAAGTGCCTCCAACCGGTCAGTCCGGCGCGCGCCGAGGACGACCTTCGCCCCGCGTTCAGCGAGGAGCAGCGCAGTCGCCTCGCCGATCCCGCCACTGGCGCCGGTGATTGCAACGACCTTGCCTTGGGTTCCTGACATGGGTCTTCCTACTCAATTCGTGGGTTGGTTCATACCGGCAGCCCGGCGGCGAGCATCTGCTCCTTCAGCTCGCGCGAGCGCTCGGCCCCGAGGGTCTGCCTGAACAAGGCCCTGACCTCGCCGGGCTTGGTGTCCAACAGCTCGGCCAGCACCTTGGTGGTGTAGCCGTGCTGGGGCACCCCCTCGGGTCGCAAACGCGACCCGCTCCTTCGGAGACGGATCGCCCTCGGCGATGGTTCCAGGTCGTCAATCTGCTTAGACAGCACCGAGTCCACGATCCCTTCGCCGACCGGCTTCTCGCTGGCCTGGTATCCCGTCTCCAGCGCCAGCGTCAGGTGCTGCTCGATCTGCAGCGGCGTGCGCAGCCGGGCGGCCAGCAGGTCCACGGCGGCGGGATCGAGGATGTCGTCCACTGCCACTCCCTCGGCCGCGCACGTTCTCAACGCCCACTCGATGTATTCACGCTGGCTGCCGGTCACGCCCTCCAGGGCGAACACCGTGGTGCGATAGCCGATCTCCTCCATCGTCGGGCTGCGCAGGTCCCGGCGCAGCTTGGGGTGGCCGGCGAGCAGCACGGACAGCTTGCCCTTGCCGCTGGCCGCCGTTTCGATCAGGCGCTTGAGGCAGGTCAGCGTGTCCTGGCGCAGGTCGTGGGCCTCGTCGACGATCAGCACAATTGGCTTGCGCCGCTTGCGCACCAACTCGGCCAGGGTCCGGTCGCGCAGCTCGGTGTTCTTGGGGATCGCCAGCCGCTTGTCCGGCGACAGGTCGCAGTAGGGAGCGTCAAAAACTTGGGGCAGGTGGCTTGCCGGTCTCGGGTTGATCAGCCTGGCTGATGCTTGACCACGAGGGCGGCAAGCGTGATGCAGTGGACGGTGCGACTGGAAGCGAGGTTGAGCGCGGGGAAGGTGAAGACGACGGAGCTGGTGACGTTCAGCCGGCCGGGGGTGGTCAGCACGCTTGCGGAGGTCGGCCTGATGCTCGCCGAGACCAAGGCGCTGCTGGCCAAGCTGCAGGCGAGCATGCTGTGCGGCCAAGTGGTGGCGTATGCGGACCATCACCGGGTCTGCCCGGAATGCGGGGCGCTGCAGCCGCTCAAGACCCGGGGCACGCGTCGGCTGCAGACCCTGTTCGGCACGGTCGAGGTCGAGGCGCCGCGGTTCAAGGTGTGCTGCTGCCACCAGCCTGTGCCCCTGGCGGGCGTGACGGTCTCGCCGGTCTGCGCGCTGTTGACGGCCTGCTGCACGCCGGAGCTGGAGCAAGTGCAGGCCGAGTTGGGCGCACGCACCTCGTTCCGAGATGGGGTGCGCATTCTGGAAGCTTTGCTGCCCGTCTTGCCGGCGAGCCATGAGAGCCTGCGCGCCCGCACCTATGCGGTCGCCCTGCGGATCGAAGCGGCTGGCCGGCAAGCAGCGGCAGAGGTCATGGCTGTCCGACACGAGCCGGCCAAGGCCGCAGCAGCGGACGCGAACCGGCCCGTCGTCATGTTCGATGGTGCCTAGGTGCGCGCGGTGCCTGGTTATCAGGTTCGGAACTTCGAGGCGATCTGCGGCAAGGTGGAGCGGGAAGGACAGCCCACCCGACGCTTTGCCTTGGTGCGCAGCGTGGCCGAGCAGCCCCATGCGTTGTTACGCGCGGCGCTGCTCGATCCGGGCTGGCGGAAGGCCGACGCGGTCACCGCGATCAGCGACGGCGACCCCGCGCTGCCAGCCCTGGTGCGATCGGCCACTGGCGGCCCCGTGGAGCCCATCCTCAACTGGTTTCATCTCTCCATGCGCGTGCACCACGTCAAGCAGGTCATGCGCGGCTTGTGTGCCCTCGATCCGCCGCCCCTCGTCCCGCTCGGCCATGCTCGGATCGATATAGAACGACTGCGCCACCTACTCTGGAACGGCGACCACGAGAGAGCGTGCGAGGCCCTGGATCGGAACGCAAGCTGGGCCAAGGACGCCGTCGTGCCGAACGAACCTGCCGCCAAAGCGACCGTCAGGCGCCTTGCCGCGCGTTGCACGGAGCTGCGCAGCTATATCGAGAACAACGAGGGCGCGCTGATCGACTACGGCCAGCGCGCCCAAGCCGGCAAGCCGATCTCGACCTCACATGCGGAAGGCACGGTCAATCAGCTGGTCAACGCGCGCATGAACAAGCGACGGTAAATGCGCTGGTCACCGCGCGGCGCCCATCGCGTGCTTCAGGTCAGGGCCGCGGTGCTGGACGGACGCTTCAGCCAGCAAGCAATCCAGCTCGCAGCGTAACGCCCCAGGTTTTTCACACTCCCCCCCAAGGTCATCCTGGTCGCCGTCGCCCGCAAACTGCTCGTCTACGCCCATGCCGTCATCCGGACTCAGAAAGCATTTAATTCTTCCCCGGATGCCCCTTTTTCTGCTTGACCGCCAACACGGTATCTCTGCTGACCGTGACGTCACGAGGCCAGTACCGACGGAGGTGGCTGCGCTTTTCAGCCGGGGTGCGTGCTTCAAAACCCCATAAGCCGATCAAGCTCTAGCGCTTGCCGGCCCACCATCCGCTCGAGCACGGCGATCTTGGCCTCGTATTCCTGGATCAGATCGGCCGTCTGTACGTTGTCATCCAATGCACCGGCCTCAACTTGCCGACCCAGATCCGGACCAACTGGCGCGAAATGTCGTGTTGCTTCTACAGCGCGTGCAGCGTCTCTCCCGCGATGAACTCCTCAGCGACTTGCCGTTTGAACGCGGCGCCGTGTAATCGATGTCTCGTCAGGCTTCCATCCTGCGGAAGCCCAGCAAGGGGCGTCAATCCCAATCGCCCAATCCCTCCACCGCCAGGGGCGCACTCCCGTGGCCGGACGGCTGCAACTGCACTTTTGACGACTCTTGGATTGTTTGCGCGTCCTTCCACGGCGTAACAGCCTGCGGCAGAGTCATGTCGGGGCCGTTGTCGGTCATGATCTCGGTCCGCCGCAGCTCGGTCGGCTGCTCATGGACGAGCCGAACGTCTTGATCGCAAGAAGCGGGAGGCCGCTGATGACTGGGCTCCGAATGGCGGATGATACCTCCCGTCGTGCCTGTATTTCAGCTGGGCAGCCGGCCTTCGGGCAGCGCGCCACGAACGATGCCCTCTACGGCCTGAGCCGACAACTGGTGCGCTGCCCTGTGTTCAAGTCCGAGCCCAAGCAGCGTGAGTGCTATGCACTGCTGGGCCAAGTCACACGCCGAGCTGTGTCCCTTTGGAGCTTTTAGGCGTGACATGAGAACTGCTGTCTGTCCGATGACGAGCATTGCGCCGGCCTCGATCGAAGGGACGACGATCTTTCCGGCTTGAAGCCCTTCCCTCAAGTCGCGGACCAAACCTGCGTTAGCTGATGAATGGATCGACAGAGCACTCACCTGACCCATCGTAATGATTCCAGCCTCCTCGGGCGACGTGAGGGCGAGCCGCGCATAAAGGGCCATCGCCCGTGCAACTCTGGCCATCGGGTCGTCGACCGCCCGGTTCACAGCCTCGATTTCGCTCTCTTCGTTTGCCCGAGTCGCTCTATAAACCTCGTCCGCCAAAGCTTCCTTGTCAGAGAAGTGGTTGTAGAACGAACCTTTCGCTACGCCGGCTAACTGGACAACATCGTCAATAGTAAAACCATCTTTCTGTCGTGCAGCCATCAATGTTCGGGCCGCGAGTAGCAGCGCTTCCCTCGTCTTCGTACGCCGGCGGACCTTCCCGGTCACGGCCGCCGCGTCTCTGCCACCCCCCGCCGCAACACCACGCACGATCGACACGCCTGCCTTCTCAGCCAAGATAGCCACCTCATCGCTGGTCTGACCCTCGTACGGTTCATCTACGCCATCTTCTCAGTTGCGCCCACAGGCGCACGAGGAGGAACGCGTCTAGCTGGCAATCGGCAGTTTGGAGGAACGACATCACCTCACAAAGCGCTTGCCTTAAATGACCATATAGTTCAATATTGCCTCAAAGCTAGTTGCGAAGTTGCGGCCGGCACCGCGGCAGTCACACACTAAGCCGCGACAGGAACGGCCTCCCTCACGCGGCGACCGGGAGATGATGGAATGCACGGGATCAAGGTTCGCGACGTCGCCCACGTCAGTTTCGCCGCGCCGGACCTCGCGCTGATGCGCGGCTTCCTGGAGGACTTCGGCATGTCGTGCACAGCCGGAGACGAGGAGGGCATTCTCTACATGCGGGGCGCCGGCGAAGAGCCGTTCATTCACAGCACCCGCCTGGGAGCCTCCGCGTTCCTCGGTGTCACTCTGGAGGCAGCCTCGCTGGCCGACCTCGAACGGCTAGCCAGCGCGACCGGCGCGACGATCGCCGAAGCCCAGGCACCCGGCGGCGGTTACGTGCTCGGACTGACTGACCCGGACAACATCTCCGTCAGCGTTATCGTGGGGCAGTCGCCCGTGCCGGCCGCGCCGCGGGCCCCGCGCGCCGAATGGAACGACGCGGAGGTGCGAAGGCGGGTCCGCGCGGTCAAGCGGGTTCCGGCTTCGCCCTCGCAGGTCGTGCGCCTCGGCCACGTGGTGCTGTCGGTCAGCGATTTCCGCGCATCCGAACGATGGTGGAAGGACCGTTTCGGCTTTATCACCTCCGACGAGGTCCAGCTCCCCGGCGGGTTCGCCCTGGGGGCTTTCCTGCGCTGCGACCGCGGGGCCGAGCCGACCGACCATCACAGCATCTTCCTGGTGCAGATACCCGGGCACGCACCGGGCTTCCACCACGCCGCCTTCGAGGTGCGCGACCTCGATGACCTGATGGCCGGCCACAACCACCTCGAGCGCAAGCAGCACCGGTCCGCCTGGGGCGTCGGCCGCCATACGCTTGGCAGCCAAGTCTTCGACTACTGGCTCGATCCCTGGGGTCATCAACTGGAGCACTGGACCGATGGGGACCTGTTCACCGCGGAGGATGCGCCCCGCATCGCGACGGTCGCGGAGCTGATGGGCACGCAATGGGGGCCAGCCGCGCCGACGGTGCGGCCGTGATCGCAACCATCGAGCAAGACGCGGCGACGTCCAGGGCGGCGGCATGAAGCTCGCAACGTTCAAGTCGAACGACGGCGCCGAACTCGGGATCGTGGCGGACGGGCATATCGTCCCGCTGTCCCGCGCCGCCTCACGTCTGGCCGCCGACATGATCGACCTGATCGCGCGGTGGCCGGCATTGGAACGCGAGGTCCGCCGGCTCGCGAGCGAGCCTGGGTCTACGATCCCAATGGACCAGGTCCGCTTGATGGCGCCCGTGCTCCGGCCCGGCAAGATCATGGCCATCGGCCTGAACTACGCCGACCACATCGCCGAAAGCGGCGCCCAGACGCCGCAGGTGCAGGTCTGGTTCAGCAAGGCGGTTACGGCCGTGAACGGGCCGTTCGACCCGATCCGCCTGCCGCCCATCACGCCCCATGTGGATTACGAGGCGGAGATGGTCGCCGTGATCGGGGCCGGCGGACGCCGCATCCCGCGCCTGGCCGCGCCTGGCGCAGTCTTCGGTTGGTGCGTCGGCAATGACGTGACCGAACGAGCCTGGCAGCACCGCACCCCGCAATGGGTGTTGGGCAAGTCGTTCGACACGCACGCCCCATTTGGCCCCTGGATCACGACGAGCGACGAGATCGCCGACCCGCACGCGCTGGGCATACGCGGCCTGGTGAACGGCGAGCTGCGGCAGTCCTCCAACACCTCCCGCCTCGTCTTCGACGTCTGGAGCCAGCTCGAGCACCTCTCGGAGGCGATGACCCTCGAGCCAGGAGACCTGCTGTTCACCGGCACGCCAGGCGGCGTCGGCGCGGCGATGAAGCCGATGCGCTTCCTGCAGGCAGGGGACCGCGTCCGCATAGAGGTCGACGGCCTCGGCGCGATCGAGAACCGCTGCGAGCAGGACACATGAGCAGCACGCGTGAGCACCACGACTGTGACGTCCTGATCTGCGGGCTTGGCCCAACGGGCCTCGCACTGGCGCTTCTGCTGGTGCGCCGGGGCCTTACGGTCATCGCTGTCGAGCGCGACATCGACGCCCATTCGCTTCCCCGCGCGGCGCATATCGATCACGAGATCATGCGGCTGTTCCAGGAGCTGGACGTGCTGGACGGCATCGCCGGCTCGGTCCGCCAGGCGCCGCCCTACGAGTTCCGCGCCGCAAGTGGAGAGGTGCTGCTGCGGTTCGACCCGGATGCGGCGGCATCGCCGTCCGGCTGGGCCACCGGCTACATGATCCACCAGCCCGGCATCGAACGCGCGCTTCGGTGCAAGCTCGCAAAGAGTCCTCTCGCCGAGATGCGTCCCGGCACCGCCCTGGAGACGCTGGCGCAGGACGAAGATGGTGTTACTGCCGAACTATCCGGCCCATATGGGCCCGCCGCGGTCAGGACCCGCTATCTGGTGGGCTGCGACGGCGCGTCCAGCCGCGTGCGCGGGCAGCTCGGGATCGAACTCGACGATGGCGGCTTCGACGAGCCGTGGCTGGTCATTGATGCCCTTGTGCCGGATCCGGACACGGCGCCGAGGGTGAACCTGCAGATCTGCGATCCGGCTCGGCCGACGACCTGCGTGGTTATGAGCGCCGGCCGCCACCGCTGGGAGTTCATGCTGCTGCCAGGCGAGACGCCGGAGCAGGTGCTGGACGATAGCTTCATCGCCACCCTGCTCGCACCCTGGCATCCCGACGCTGCCTGGCGGCTCGAGCGCAAGGCCGTCTATCGCTTCCACGCCCTCGTCGCACAGTCCTGGCGCCACGACCGCGTGCTGCTGGCCGGCGACGCGGCGCATCAGATGCCGCCATTCGCCGGCCAGGGCATGTGCTCGGGCCTGCGGGATGTCGCCAACCTTGCCTGGAAGCTGGAAGCCGTGCTGCAGCGGGGCGTGGCCCAGGCTTTGTTGGACACCTACCAGTCGGAGCGGCTGCCCCACGTCCAGTCCACCATTGCGTTCGCCATCAGCATGGGCCACGTCGTCTGCCTGCTCGATCCGAGAGCGGTCGCGCAGCGCGATGCCGCCATGTTGGCTACCCGTGCAAGAGGTGGGTCCGCACTACCGCCGCTGCGATCCCCGTCTCTTGGCGAGGGCTGCCGGCTGGCCGGCAATCAGAGCGCGGGCGAACTCTTCCCGCAGCCCTGGGCGGTGATGCCGGAGCGAGCGCTGCGCCTGGACGACGTACTGGGACAGGGTGCCTGGCTGATCGGGACCGGACTTGAGGCCGTGCGCGGCTCGGCACCGGTGCCGGTTACGTTGGTGCCGCTCAATGACCCACGCCTGGCGCCATTTCGTACTAAGCTCGAAGCCTGGCTAGCGGCATGCGGCGCGGCGGCTGTCCTGGTACGCCCCGACCGCTACGTCTTTGGGACCGGCCTGCCGCAGGTGCTGCTCGACGCCTTCGGCGCAGCCCTGATGCCGGCAGACGACCCTGAACGAACTTCGGACACACTGCTTCAGGGGACCGCTCCCGCTGGCGGCCTGATCCGGGTAGCCGGATGAGCCGACCGATGCGCAGAAGCGGACCCGACGCGCTGAGCGGATACGAGGGCCGCGATGTCCGCACTCTGCTTGATGCGCGGGCATTGCAACGCGACTCGCACCCCTTCCTGATCTGGCAGCCGTTGGATGCGCCGGCGCAGACCTGGACCTATGCCGCGTTCCGTGACGCGGTTCGCGGATTTGCCGCCGGGCTGCACGCGCGCGGCGTCCAGCCGGGGCAACGTCTGCTGGTCCATCTCGACAACTGCCCCGAGTTCCTTATCGCCTGGCTCGGCTGCGCCTACGCAGGGGTAGTAGCTGTCACCACGAATACACGCTCGACACGGGACGAGCTCGCCTACTATGCGCGGCACAGCGCCGCGGTCGGCGCGGTCACGCAGCCCTGTTTTGCCGGCCTGGTCGCCGGCGCCGCGCCCGGCTTGGCCTGGATCGCGGTCAGCGCAACCGACGCCGGCGTAGCCGCGGAAGCCGACACTGGCGCTTTCGACAATTTTGCCTCCATCGGCGGCGACCCTGCTTGCCTGCCAACCCGGCCGCACGATCCTGCTTGCCCCTTTGGCATCCAGTACACGTCCGGCACGACGGCGCGGCCGAAAGCGGTGCTGTGGTCGCACGCGAATTTCCTCTGGGGCGCGCAGGTATCCGCCTTGCACGAGGATTTGCGGCCGGAGGACGTGCACCTCGTGCACCTGCCGCTGTTCCACACGAACGCTCAGATCTATTCGGTCGCCGCCTCGCTCTGGGCCGGCGCTACCGTGGTGCTGCAACCGCGGTTCTCCGCGTCCTGTTTCTGGCCCGTGTCGCTTCAGCACCGTTGCACCTGGTCCTCCATGGTCCCGTTCTGCGCCCGTGCCCTGGCCGCGCACCCGGTGCCGGCGGCGCATGCCTACCGCTACTTCGGCGGCCCGGTCTGCGAACCGCCTTCGGACCGGCTGTTCGGCGTCAAGAGCATGGGCTGGTGGGGCATGACCGAGACCGTGACCCACGGCATCGTCGGCTCGCCGCATCTGGCCGACGCGCCCCTGTCGATGGGCCGTCCGTCGCCCGCCTACGAAATCCTCGTATTGGATGCCGGCCTGCGCCCAGTCCGGCCTGGCGAGACCGGCGACCTGTACGTGCGAGGCCGACGCGGTGTGTCGCTGTTCGTCGAATACGCGGGCGATCCGGAGGCCACGGACGCGGCTTTCACCCAGAACGGCCTGTTCATCACCGGCGACCGCGTGCGGCTGGGCGAGGAGGGCTCGCTGTTCTTCGCAGACCGCGCGAAGGACATGCTGAAGGTTGGGGGCGAGAACGTCGCAGCGTCGGAGATCGAGCGCGTGATCCGGGACGTCGCCGGCGTGTCTGAAGTTGCGGTCGTGGGCCGTGCTCATCCGATGCTGGACGAGGTGCCCATCGCCTTTGTGCTTCCGATAACACCGGGCGCCCCGGACTTGGCCGCGCGGATCACGGCTGCCTGTGCATCCGGCTTGGCACCGTTCAAGCTGCCGCACGAGATCCGCGTCGTGGCGGGCTTGCCGCGCGCTGCCTTGGACAAGGTTGCCAAGGCCGAACTGCGAGAGTTGCTCGCGCAGGAGGCTGCTAGCGCCTCAGTTACAAATCCACAACTTGAGAGGCACGCGCTGACATGAGCAGGATACTGGTAACAGGCGGTTCTGGCTTCGTTGGCGGCCACTGTATCCTGCAGTTGCTTGCTGGCGGGCACGACGTAAACACCACACTTCGCAACCCCGGCCGCGAGCCCGAGATGCGGGCGGTCCTCAAGCAGGGTGGCTACGCCGGGCCGGCAAGCCGCGTGACGGTCTTTGCCGCCGACCTGGAGAGTGATGCTGGCTGGCCAGAGGCGGTGGCCGGTTGCGACTACGTGCTGCACGTGGCCTCTCCGTTTCCCAATACCGTGCCAAGGAACGAGGACGAGCTTATCAGGCCCGCGCGGGACGGTGCGCTGCGCGTATTGCGCGCCGCACGGGACGCGGGGGCCCGCCGCGTTGTCCTCACCTCCTCTTTCGCGGCGGTCGGCTACGGGCACGAGGAGCAGAGCGCGCCCTTCGACGAGACGAGTTGGACCGACCTCGGCGGCCACGGCGTGCTCGCCTACCAAAAGTCCAAGACGCTGGCCGAGCGCGCCGCCTGGGCGTTCGTCGCCGAGGAAGGGCGCGGGATCGAGCTCGCCGTCGTAAACCCGTCCGCTGTGTTCGGGCCGCTTCTGGGTCCCGACTATTCGACGTCCATCATCCTGGTCAAACGCCTAATGGAGGGAGCGGTGCCTGGTTGCCCGCAATTCTGCTTCGGCCTGGCCGATGTACGGGACGTGGCCGACCTGCACCTGCGCGCGATGACAAATCCCGCCGCCAAGGGAGAGAGATTCCTCGCCGTCGCCGGCGACTTCATGACGGCCACCGAGCTCGCCGAGGTGCTGAAGGCACGGATGGGCAAAGCGGGGCGGCGCGTCCCGACAAGGTCGCTGCCGAACTGGCTTGTCCGCCTCTCCGCACCGTTCGACCCATCGGTCAAGCTGTTCCTGCCTGACCTCGGCAAGCGGAAGAACGCCACCAATGCGAAGGCCAGGCGCGTTCTCGGCTGGGCGCCCCGTTCGAACGAGGACGCCATCATCGCGACGGCCGAAAGTCTGATTCGGCTGGGACTCCTGCGACGCCCTACAATCACCCAACAATAACAACCGAAAGGAACACCATGCCGGTTGATGGAACGTGGAGTCTTACTGTGCAATCCCCAATGGGCGAAGAGAAGTCGGTGCTGACCTTGACGCTCGATGGGGAGCGGCTGTCGGGGACAATCTCGGGAGCGGAGGGGATTTCCAACCTCAAGCAGGCCAAGCTCGCCGGCAGCGTGGTGTCGTGGAACACGGACATCACCAGCCCGATGCCGCTCACGCTCGAGTTCTGCGGCACGGTCGAGGGTAATGCGATGGCCGGTCAGGTGAAGCTCGGCATGTTCGGCAACGCCCCGTTCACCGGCGTCCGCGGCTGATTGGGTCGTTAGAGAAGTGTAATGTCATATATTTGTGGGCCAACATGTCTAATTTTGCGCGCAGGCAAGGAGGATCGTCGTGGTCGAGTCTGAACGTGTTCTAGTGACCGGTGGATCGGGATACATCGCGAGCTTCTGTATAGCACAGTTGCTTGCTGAAGGCACACAAGTAAGCACGACCGTCCGCAGTCTCACACGTGAGGCGGAGGTCCGCGCCGCGATCGGCAAGGTCGTGAAGGCCGACCACAGGCTCGAGGTCGTGGTCGCCGATCTCAACGCAGATGCCGGCTGGCGGGAGGCCTGCTCCGGCTGCTCGGGCGTGCTGCATGTCGCTTCACCTATCCCATCGCGCAATCCGAGGAACGACGACGAACTGGTGCGGCCAGCGCGTGACGGCGCGCTCCGGGTTCTCAAGGCGGCCCGCGACGCCGGCGTGAGGCGGGTGGTGATGACCTCGTCGACGGCTGCGGTGGCCTACGGCCGTGGCGGACGATCGCAGCCGTTCACCGAGGCGGACTGGTCCGACCCGGGCGACCGAACCGACAGCTCCGCCTATGAGCGGTCCAAGATGATTGCGGAGCGCGCTGCCTGGGACTGGCACTCCCGCGAGGGCGGCGCACTGGAACTCGTCACGATCTGCCCGGGCGCGGTGCTCGGTCCGGTGCTCGGCGGCGACTTCTCGGCCTCCCTCGACATCGTCAAGAGGCTGATCGACGGTTCGCTGCCCGGCCTGCCGCACTTTGGCTGGCCGCTGGCCGATGTGCGCGACATCGCCGACCTGCATGTCCGGGCGCTGCACTCGCCGAATGCCGCCGGCCAGCGCTACATCGGGGCTGGCCCGTTCTACTGGATGGAGGACATCGCGCGGGTGCTGCGCGAACGCGTGCCCGAGGTGGCGGGCAAGGTGCCCAAGCGCCGGTTGCCGAGTTGGCTCGTGCGGCTGTCCTCGGTGATCGACCCGGTCGTGCGAGACCGGCTGTTCGAGCTCGATAAGGAACGGCCGGTCTCTGCAGAGAAGGCGAAGCGCGAGCTCGGATGGGCGCCGCGGAGCAACGACGACGCGATCGCCGGCACGGCACAGAGCCTGCTCGCCGAAGGTGTCGTCAAACGCGGGCACGGCCGCGGCGCGGGCAACTGGGGCACAATGCGGGTTTTCTTGGTTCTCTTGGCGTTGTGCGCCCCGGCGGCGCTGACCGCGGCGTCAGCGCAAGACCTGGCCAGCCCGGTCGGGCGGTGGCGGACGGTGGACGACAAGACCGGCAAGCCCTCGGGCGTCGTTCGCATCTACGAGCAGAACGGCGCCCTGTACGGCAACATCGAGAAGGTATTCGACTCTGCCCGCGCGGGCCAAAACTGCATCGCCTGCACGGACGACCGCAAGGACAAGCCGCTGATCGGCCTGAACATCATTCGCGGCCTGAAGCGTGACGGCAACGTGTGGGACGGCGGGACGCTCATCGATCCCGAGACAGGGTCCGTTTACAAGTCCTCAGCCCGGCTGGACGACGGCGGGCGCAAGCTGGTGCTGCGCGGCTATATCGGCATCAGCCTGCTGGGGCGCAGCCAGACCTGGCAGCGCGAACCCTGACAGCCGGGCTGGGCGCAGCCGCGGCCATGGCATGAGGAGCGGGCGACGCACCCTGCGACTTGCGCCGTAACGTTCTCCTGTCGCAGACGTTAGTTCGCCGGGGTCCCTGGGGGGCTCTGACTCAATCTCGGTGCAGTTCGAAAGTTAGGCTGTACTCGGGATGACGAGACGTGCCTGGAGGAGATCAAGCCGAGCGCGGCCATACATTTGACGTTTGACCAGCTTCAGCTTGGTGATCTGACCCTCGGTCTGGCCGTTCGACTATGGCTCGGTCAGGTCGGCTCTGATGCCTTTGCCGAATGAGGCGAGTAGACTGTCGCTGGTGTCCGCCAGCCACGGTGTCAGCGCCTCGGCGTCGCCCGCTCGCAGCATGCGATGGAAGCGTTCTATCAGGTCGCGCGCCGCCCCTAGAGCGGGCACAACGGTTTCGATCGCGGCCACCATGATCGCGTCCGCCTTGGACAGGTGGTCACGCCGCGTCGTCAGCAAACGGCTAAGCAGTCGCCCGGGTGGCGCGGTCCCGGACAGCGCCGACCCGGCCTTCTCGTTGCGTCGCCGCCGGGTCGCCCATTCCGCCACTACCCGAACACCTCCTCGGAAACCGGCGGCGCGAAGCCGTCGCCACCGCTCGGCGCCATTGCGGTACCCGCTTTCCCACTCGGCTCCGAGCGTGACGAGGAACGGTTCCAGGATGCTGGTCCGGCAGCGGAACACATCGCCGTCGCCGCCGCGTAGCACGCTGCGAACCAACTTGCGGCTGCGGCCCGTCTGCCGCGTGATCTTCTTGATCGGCATTCCCGCCGCAGCCAGCGCCTTGATCGTTCGGTTGCTATCCTGACGCAGCAGGAAGCCCTCGTATTGGATGCGCTCGGCACAGGTCAGCAGCGCCGGGTTGATCACCGTCGCGTTGAGCACCTCGCGGATGGCGCGCATCGAGCGCCTGACGGCTTCCAGGAAGGCGGCACTGGCGTTTCCATCAGGTGCCAGCGGTCGGCGACTTGCACGGCTTATGGCGCGGCATTGGTCACGGCCTGACCATACCCGCCGCCGCGGTCGCGCGAGACGACGGTAATTTCGGGATGAGCCGCCAACCACGCCTCGATCGTCGCGGGCTCGCGATCGGGCAGCAGATCGATACTCCGACGCTGCTCCAGGTCGCACACCAGCGTGCCCTAGCGTTGACCACGCTTCCAGGCGAAGTCGTCGATCCCGATGACCGTGGCAGGGCCAGCACCGATCAGCGGCGCGCGACGGCGGACGACCCGCAGCAACGTATCCCGGCTCACCGGCAGCATGTTGCGGCGGGCCAGGTTGGCGGCAGGGCGGCCGCCCAGAGCGATGCCGAGATGGTGGATGATGTCCTCGAGCCGCGACGTGCGCCTGGCTGCGCGTGGAGCGACCGTGTCGGCCAGCGGCTCCCCGAAGATCATCCGCGGACAGCCAGCGTTGCCGCACCTGAACCGGCGCACCCGGACGCGCAGACGCACGGCGCGATCGTGGGAGGGAAGATCCATCAAGCGGCGATGGTAACTGCTGTGAACCTGTCCCGATCTCCTGCCGCATTCAGGACAAGCGGCCTCCAGGGTCGTTGGACGAGCGATGACCAGGAGCCGGTCGGCCCCCGCGGTCACGGCATCGATCACCAGACCAGCAGGCGACACCGCCTGGAATGACGTGCGTCGCATACGAAACTCCCCCCGATCCGTGTCGCCGCGAGCCTACCCGCATTGCACCGAGATTAAGTCAGAGCCCCTGGGGCCTGCCGGTAATCCTTCCTTGGTTCCATGGTTCTCACGCTCTTTGCGTAGATCATGCCGCTAGCAGAACGCGTTGGCGCAGCCGGGGTCGTTGCGCATGCTGCACCTGGGCGTGGACGCCGGCACCGGCCGGATCGTGGCGTCGACGCTGACCCGCAAGGACGTGTACGACGCGTTCCAAGCCGGTCCCTTGCTCGACCAAGTCGCGGGCGCGGTAGCGTCGTTCACCGGCGACGGCGCCTACGACCAGGGTCGCGTTTACGCCGGCGTTGCCGAGCGCCATCCTGACGCGGTTGCCGTCGTCCCGCCGCGCGTAAGCGCCGTGCCGAGCGACACGGCCGCGACCGCACCCACAAAGTTTTGAAAGGTTATAGCGTGCGCAGCTCGGCGCTCGGCACCACTGGGGCCACCGCAGGCCTGTGCGAGCTTGGAAGGAGGCCGTCCGATGGCTAAACGGGGATCTCCGGCTTGGATGCAGCTTGAGCTTCTCGCCTCCGCTTCTCGGCAATCAGCACGGTTTCCACGAAGTTTGGAATGGAGCGGTTCTCCTCCTCTGCGGCCTGCTTCACAAAGTGAAGGACGTCAGGCTTAAGGCGCAAAGTGAACGCATCACGCTCAGACATAGTGATCTCGTCGAGATACTGGTGCATAACGGTTCGAGTTAGAATTTTGCTGCTAACTGCACTAGCATCTGACCGCAATGAGGCAAAATGGGCACGGAAGATGCGGTTGCTCCGAAACGCACCTGATAGAACCTCGTCGCGCGGCAGAAAAGCTTATCCACATCTTTAACCTAATCTGTTCTGCGCTCTGGTTCGCCATTCCTGGCCCTTGTGACGACACAAACGAGCGTTTGGAACGGCTGGACCGGGCGGGGCAGGGGAGGTAGGGCTGAGATTACAGTCCAGCCTGGGAGTGCAGTCCCATCATCCGACCGTTCGTCGCCTACTACCGCGTCTCCACCGACAAGCAGGGCCAATCCGGGCTCGGGCTCGATGCGCAGCGTGCCGCGGTCGCGCTGCACGCCCGGTCCGTGAGGGCCGAGGTCATCGCCGCGTTCCAGGATGTGGAAAGCGGGCGCAAGGCCGACCGCACCGGCCTGGCTGCCGCCCTCGCCCTGTGCCGGGTCCGGCGCGCGACGCTGCTTATCGCCAAGCTCGACCGGCTCGCGCGCAGCGTCGCCTTCATCTCCAACTTGATGGAAGGGGGCGTGGACTTCGTTGCCGCCGATATGCCCGGCGTGAACCGGTTGACGGTGCACGTGCTCGCCGCCGTCGCCGAGCACGAGCGCGAGATGATCGCGCAGCGCACGAAAGCAGCACTCGCGGCGGCCAAGGTGCGCGGCACTCGGCTCGGCAACCCGCGCCTGCCGCCCGCGGGCACGCTGGCTGTGGTGGCGGAGCCAAGCACACCTGGCAGCGTGGCGCGGGTGGCGTCGGCGCAGGCCCGCGCCGTCGCGGCGTATGGAATGGTGATCAAGGCGGCCCAAGCAGCTGGGGCACGCTCGCTCGGCGACTATGCCTAGGCGCTGCAAGGAGCCAGACTGCCCGCACTCCGGGGCGGCGACCGCTGGTCGCGGCCATCGGTGGCGCGTGTGCTGCGCTACTGCGACGCGGGGAGGAGTTCCGCTACGATCATCCATGTCGAAGGCGGGTAATACCACCTCCTCGACTAGCTGACTCAATTTGGTTCTTGCCTGACGCGGCGGGGATTTAATTCAAGATGGCGAACGGATGAGGTTCGCCATGACGACGCCGCTGCGGGATGATTTCGACGCGCCGGGCCTGCGAATGCTGGCGCGCAACAGCAAGGATGCAGGGCAGGCCCGACGGTTGCTGGCGCTGACTGTCATCTACGAGGGCGGGAGACGGCACGAGGCGGCCAAGATCGGCGGGTGACGCTGCAGATCGTGCGGGACTGGGTGGTCAAGTTCAACGAACGCGGCGCGGCTGGCCTGATCGACGGCAAGGCTCCAGGCCAGCCGTTCCTGTTGAACGATGCTCAGCGCGCGGCTCTGGCGGCGGTGGTCGAGAGCGGCCCGATGCCTGCGGTGCATGGCGTGGTGCGGTGGCGGCTGGTCGATCTGTGCCACTGGGTGTGGGAGATGTTCCGGATCAGCATCTCGCCGCAGACGA
>JAABVA010002051.1_pt1 | contig 20521 bp, 23 predicted proteins | sample 5560331 | NCBI WGS metagenome assembly JAABVA01 (sample SAMN12812661, study PRJNA571458) | rock metagenome | isolation source: Antarctica rocks | place: Antarctica: Victoria Land, Mt New Zealand sud | collected 2016-01-07 | reverse complement strand
TCACGCGCTCCGCCATCTGCAGTTCCTCGACGAGGAGGTTGAGGCTCTCAACCAGGAGATCCGTCGCCGTATGGAAGATCCAGCTCTCGGCGAAGCGTTCCTTCTGCTACAGAGTATCCCCGGCATCAAGGAGGAATCTGCAGCCAGCATCCTGGCCGAAGTCGGTGCCGACATGCAGCAGTTCCCAACCGCCGCTCAGCTAAGCACACTCCTATCTGTGCCGCCGCTCTCGTTCTCGCAGCGTCTTGCTCTACGACCCTATTGGGTCAAATCCGCGCCCACCTAACCCTTCGTGGACGAAAGCACGCTCTGTCGAAGGGCTACGCTCAAATCTCGGATAAAAACTCTAGGCCACGACAATCTCGTTGATGATCATCCTGTCGTCCTCAGCTTCCCATCGTATCCGGTAACTAACGCTGAATCAGCGGAATCGGAACGGCTGCCGGCGGCTCCGCTCCGAAATCGAGGGCTGGCTGCTCATGGCCGTGCGGGTGCTGCTCCCGCCACAGTTCAAGCAGCAGCGGCGCCATCATGGATCGTCCCACGTGGGTCCGGTGCACCTTGGCATGGCACCCAGGACAGAGCGAGATCATCAGCCGGAGGACCGACCGGCCCGGCACCCGGTGGTGCACCGTGATTAAGCGCTTCCCTCGCCCGGAAGCTCCGCAGACACGGCAGCAATAGCCGTCCCGCGCCAGGACCGCCTCACGCAAGCCCCCGAAGTACGCCTCATCCTGCCGGCGAAGCGTGTAGCAGACCGCGCACAGACCCCGCGCCAGGACGCGGGCGCGTCCGCAGGGGCAGTGGAGAGAGCGTTGGGACGATTTCTTCATTTCGTTATTACGTCTTTTCCAGCAAAAACCGGATGGACCGCTCTGATCCAGGTCTCGACCAATTTGCGGAACTCTTCTGCCCTATGAAGTAGCTCTCTAGCTTCGGTCTCGGTAGCCACGGAAGAGTTCATGTAGTCGATAACGTTCCGCTTGCGCCGACAAACGTCGAAGTAGTCAGCCAGCGTAGCGGCTTCCGCTCCGATTGCAAGATGTGCGGCCTCAAACGTGACTGCATGATGTCCTGCGCGAGCACTCACGCGATACCCAGAACAGGCGATCGCCATCGTTCCCGCTTGTAAGGCAGCGTTGTACGCGGTAGCGAAGCGGCGATCGGCCGAGAGGCCGTCCAGGGCAGCATCAGCTAAGTCGCGTGCGATCAGGGCCCGAATGTTATTTAGCTCCTGTTTGCTGGTTTGGTGAGCTCTTATTTCATTCTTGGCTAAGAATTGCTTCCAGCTCATTCTCACTTCCCTTCACGAACTGCCGTGCACCTCTTAAAACTGTACTCAGGAAGTGGTCGAGACCTCGCGCTTTCTGGCCAAATTCAGTGGAGGAATAGACGGTTGGATTTACCGGACGCCCTACACTTCGCTCCGCAAGCCGCAGTGATGGTATGAGATCGGAGAGACCTACAGTGCCCACGATCATGAGGTCGACATCGCTCCCCGCATCCTCCTCGGAGCGGGCGATCGAGCCGTAGAGAAAGGCCAGTTGAATGCGTTCTCCAAACACTTCAAGCTCATGCTGCAGAAGAGGCACAAGGCCAGCCGTCTTGGCGAAGAGATCTCTGAGATCGGGATACACCGGCGAACGAGTGTCTGCCTTGAAGTAAACCCTCCGTCCGTCCCGCCTTTGCTCAAGGATTCCCGCCTTGCTCAGTGCATCGATTTCCCGCTGGAGGCTGGAGGGCTGCGTTCCCAAGTGCATTGCAAGCTCAGTAAGATACCAATCTTTGTCAGGTCGCGAGAGAGTCGCGGCCAAAATCTTCGCCCTGATATCGGGAAAGAGTGCATCGAGAATGGCGGATGTACGCATTCTGCGTAGATAATTACGCAATATGCGTAGAATGTCAATGGGAGAGCAGTTGAATACGGAATAGAGAAATAAAGAAAGAACGCTTTCGTTACATATGGCCGGGCTGTCGACGCACTTCCCTTCCCTGCTCAGTCCTCATCAGAGTGGGCGGCGGACAAAGAGGCAGATCAGCTACTTGTAAATAAGCGTGCTCGACGAAAGCACGAAATCGTTCTTTGTTCTGCTCCGCAGCAAACGCAGTGAACGGCTAGCCGTCCTTGGGCAATGACGAAAATACGAAAAGCGCTAGAACGATATCTACCTTGATTCTTACGGAAGAAAGGAGTGGATAAAGAAAGAACGAAGACGTTCTTTCGTCATATCGTCACAGCATGACGCTTATCGTTGGGATGGTGTCGCAGAAGGGCGGCGTAGGCAAGAGCACTCTGGCGAGACTGGTTGCGCGAGAGTATGCGCTCGCCGGTTGGACCGTCAAAATCGCCGACCTAGATGTGTCTCAGGGTACGAGCTTCAACTGGCAATCTCGCCGCCTCCAGGCCGGTATCGAACCGGTGATTGCGGTAGAACGCTTTGGGACAGTGGAGCAAGCGCTCAAAATAGGTGAGCACTACGACCTCGTGGTTCTCGACGGACCACCTCATTCCACGGCCGGCACCCTGAAGATAGCCGAGGCGTCCTTACTCACAGTGCTTCCGACCGGCCTTTCGCTCGATGACCTGGAGCCTTCCGTTTTGCTCGCACACGAGCTGCGGAAGCGAGGAATTAAGACGGCCAAGCTCGCCTTCGCTCTCTCACGCGTTGGTGATAGTGAATCGGAGATCCAAGAGGCGCGTGAGTATGTCGCCGAAGCGGGATACCGTGTTCTTGCCGGGAGCCTGCCCGAGAAGACAGCCTATCGAAGAGCGTCGGATGAGGGCCGATCGCTTACAGAGACCCGTTTCCCATCCCTAAATAAGCGGAGTGATGAGCTCGTACAGGGGATCATTGACCTCGTCACCTTCATGCAGAAGGAAAGGGCGGCCTAACATGGCAACCGTACCTCCACCTACCAAGAGATCACGCAAGGGGCCTCCGCCTGCTGTAGAGATGACGGTAGGAAACCTCGAGAAGACCGAGCCGGGAAGCCTTAAACCCCTCAATTTCAAAGTGCCAGCCGATTTTCACCGGGACTTCAAGGTCTACGCCTCCCAGCAGGGCATAAGCATGCTGGATTTGCTGCAGGAAGGCTTCAAAGTCCTCCGGGAACATCGAGGGTAGAAATAACGAAAGAACGAATAAAGGAAAAACTGCTAGGGGCAGGGAAGGCGAGAATTTGACCCGAAATCAACAGGGGCGACCATTCCAGTATTCATGTAGGCTTGCGCAATCAAAACAGAGAGCCAAAGCCTTCAAGTCGACGTCCCGGTGTGCTCTAAGCGACACTCACCCAGGAAGGCAGTGTCGAATCGTCCTCGCAGTGAGGCGGGACTACAAATGAAGAGCATAGACGGAGCCTTGGTGAAGCGGAATCATAAGCAAGAGGAACTCTCCGCGCAGGGGGCTCTTTTTGACGATTTGCAGGACTACCGGTTTCAAAGACACTCCGGCGTTGTTCCTGCACTTGTTCAGATCGCGCACGCGCTCATTATCTGTGGTCTTCCTTACCGGCAGACTGAATCGCGGCAGCATGTGCGCCGATCCCGTAAGGCAGACGGAACCACAATTACCGTCACCTTTCATGCGCTTGGGACCGATGTGGCCATGCCTTACGGAACGGATCGTACGCTTCTTCACTGGCTGATTGACCAGGCAATCAAACGCAAGGATCCCTTTGTGCCTTGGTCTACCGCGTCACAGTTCATGGAGGACATGGGCTACAGCAGGGGAGGGAAGAACTATCAAAGGGTGCGGGATAGCTTCAAGCGGCTCTCCTCAGTCGCAATCGTTGTCGAGCAACAGGACGCTGCTTTTGAAGACATCGCTATCATGCCCATCATCCAGGGAGCACGTCTTCCCCGGAGCGTAGCACCCAAGTTCGTTGAATTTCCAGGGACGCCTGCCACTCAAGGAGTGCGCTTTGGTGAGGCTTTCTTCGAAGAGATCAATCGCAACCACGTTCCGTTCCCATGGGAGATCCTGCGAGCTCTCGACAGGAAGCCCCAAATGCAGGATTACATCCTCTTCCTTCATTGGCGCAGCTTTTCTGCCAACAGACCTAGCCTGATTCCATGGGCAGCTCTACGGGAGCAGCTCTGGCAGGACGATAAGACTTCATCTCGCATTCGGGTTCGCTTTGCTGACGCCATCCGCATGCTCAAGACCGTTTGGCCTGAGTTTCAGGGAGATGCTCGATCAGACGGACTATGGATCGCCCCACCAAAAGGGAATCGACACCTCATTACGGGAGCAGTTCATACCCAAAGAAGCACTAAAACCCTTTCCTGATCGTACTAACAGGCTACTTCGATGAGATCTTCGTCCCCTTAAAGCCCTGCAAACGCGGGGTTTTACATGCATACAGCCCCCATCGTACCTCCGGGCTAAATTAGATGACTAGTTGTTGAAGGAAAAGGGCTTATTGCAGTTTTCAAGTATGCACTCTTCAGAGGTGAAGGCGGACCTCGACAATGTCGTACCTCCGGGCTGGAAATCAGGTCCCCACACTGAAACTAAAGACTTTACTCACAAAATCGGCAAGAAACTGCCTTTCCTGGAGAAAGGGTGTGAAGAAAGCCGTCGTACCTCCGGGCTGCTTGGCGGTTATATAGGCTGAAAGAAAAGGGTTTGCGGAGTGATTCACATCAGGAAAATAATCGTCCGTCATTTCGTACTTCCGGGCTCGGAAATCGTACTTCCGGGCTGCTGATTTCGTACCTCCGGGCAAGATTTGTCGTACCTCCGGGCTTCCTTAATAAGAGACAGGAAGTTACAGGAAGAGACAGGAAAGTAGCAGGATGTACTCAACGCACAAATGTTGAGAACTCCACAACAAAGACCAAACAGAGTGCCCCTTACGGGGCAGACGAGCTCGCGTTCGCTCACCTCTCCTCTGGAGGGCGCTGCGCCCCTCCAAACCTCCCCCCTCACAAAAGACAACAACAACAGCAAAGACCTACCTGTTGAGGGGTGGGGTGGGTTGAGCTCCTGAGGCGAGGCCTCGGGCTGCATTGTGGCATAGGCTAGAGCGGCAGACTGGACCGTGGCGGCCCCACAAGTGATCGGGGTAGGGAAGACGTCCTCCAAACACGCCTGAAGCCAACCTGAAGCAAACCGGTTCAATCGATGAAGTAGCCGATCTGCTCGAGGACCTCGTCCTCGACCTTCACTGCCTGCTACCAGCCTTGCGCCGACTGCTCCAGATCCCTGCGAATTCTCGCGAGCCGGCGTTTACATTCTCATCGGCTACAAAGAGACTGATGATCTCCCCAGGACGGGGGCGAGATTTGGGCGGCTGCAGAGGCGACTGTGAGAACGGAGAGCAAGGTGAGGGATGGGAGGGTGGGTGGGTTGAGGCGCATGAGTAGTCTCCGTTTGAGAGCACGTTCATGATGGCATGCTGACCCTGCTGTGCGGGCTTCGATCCGGTGCAGGCGACCAACAAGAAGAGGGTGCGGTAAAAGGATTGACATGGGCGCTACTGATCGCTAGTTTGGTCGGCGTCTGCTGTTCGCTGTCGGGCCATGTTCTCCATCCCTTTCAGGACTGCGAGAAATCAATGCGGATCATGCTGCGACTTAGCCGAGCGACAGCCCTCCTGCTGGCGCTGACGTTTGTGACCGAGCGCGCGGCATTTGCGACGTCGAGTCCTGACGCAGCGAGTGCGAAGCAGCAGATTGCGGCGCGGGGCGTAGGGAAAGGGGTCAAGGTGCATGAGGCAGACGGCACAGTTCTGCGGGGAAAGATTGTGTCAATGGGTGAGGATTCCTTCGGGATGCAGGTGGGTTCGAAGCCAGTGGTCGAGGTTCCGTTCGCGAACGTGCGCGAGGTGCAGGGGCCTGGTCTGTCGAAAGGAGCGAAGATCGCAATCTGGACAGGCGTGGGGGTTTTAGTGCTGATCATCGCGGTTGGCGCCTCGTATGCGCATGCGGCTAACGGGATTCTTGGGTCTGGGTGAGTAGACGGGATCAATGCGAAGTGGCTGGGAATACGCCACTGGTCCAATCGAGCCCGGCGAGCGAACCGGTGCAGGCTAATTGGGCGACCGACCTGTAGCCACCGCGCCTCGCCTAAATCGTATTGATAGGAAAACGGCCAAGTGTCTGCCTCCGTACGGGAGCGTGGACGTCCTCCCAATTCAAACAGCGAAGTGCCGGTCGATGACGAGCGCGGGGCAACAGCCCGCTCCCGAACCGTTTAGAGATCGATGGTGGGGAGCGGCGCGCCGTTCAGGCGATGGGTCCTTTGCGGTGCGTATGAGGGCTACTTTGCTTCGAGCCTGGCCGTGGTCGGAGTATTCACGTGTGTCGAGGTGAAGAGCACCTGCCGCCAGGCGCCGTTCTGGTTGACCCAGACGCGTGAGGATCGGTAGGTGCCACTCAGGGCTTGCCCATTGGAAGTCCCCTTGACGTCAGCAATCGCGGTCACGACGGCCGTGTTGCCGAACATTTGGATCTTGCGATCGTGCTCGTCGATTGACGTGTACTTCGTCACTCCACTCTTGCGATTGGAGATCATTTTGTCCCTGGAGAGCATTTCGCCGTCTGGCCCGATGCGGACAAAGTCACTGGCGAGGTTTTCTTCGAGGAAGGTTGTGTCCCCGCTCAATGCAGCCTGTTTCCCTTTGGCGTCCAAAGCCGCGAGCGCCTGGTCCGTCTGCCCGGTTCCGGGGCTCTCGGAACCGGTGACCGGAGAGGGAGATGTCTGTTGACCGCCAGGCGTTTGCATTCCGGAAGGCGGGTGGTTAGTGTTTTGGCCGAATGTGGTTGCGGCCAGTCCAACTGCAAGACCCAGAGCAACGATGTTCCGCATGTCTCATCTCCTTGAACAGTTCTCTGGGGCTGGCGGCTGGAAATAGTACTCCGGGCCTCGCATTTGGTCAACAAAGATCGAGATTAATTTTTGTCTTAGGCTGTGAGCCGCAGGCCCGCATCGCATCCGCGCAGAGGCACGATGGGTGGCACAGAAGAGGGCGAGCAGGAAGCTGGTTTGTTAACGGCAAAGGTAGGCGCGAAGTCCAAGCCGAGCAGGAAGACAACGCTGAACAACGGCCACAATGCCGTATTGAATGTGGCATAATGTCCTCATGATGCAAGCGGCCGCACCCAGACCCGGTATTCGCTTCCTCGCAGCTCTGCGAATCTCTCTGGAGAGCGTGGAGGCTGGGGTTCCCGTCGAGACTATGGCGAAGTTTGTCTCCGCTTCCGGTGTAGAGCTCAAAGACATCTACGAGATCGTGATTCCCGCCCGAACCCTGAAACATCGGCGGTCACGGAAGGAAGCTTTATCCCGGGATGAGTCCGACAAGCTGGCGCGGTTAGTGAGGGTTTTCGACCAGGCGGTCTCTGTCTTTGGGGAGGTTGACCAGGCGCGCAGGTGGCTCAACAAACCGAAGAAGCGTTTTGACGATCGAACTCCACTGCATATGCTACGCACCGACTTTGGCGGTCGCATGGTTGAGGAGATGCTCGGCCAGATCGATGAAGGCATGTTCGCGTAATGCTGGATCTCTGGCGGATCAGCAACCACCAATCGCTCACAGGGGAAGGTGGCCTGAAGCATGCGGCACGGTGGCACAGCGCGGGTCGACGCATCGTGTACCTTGCCACTTCTCCTGCTGGCGCCATGGTGGAAATTCTTGTTCACCTGGAGCTCGAGGAGGACGAGCTGCCTCACTCCTACGCCCTTCTCCGGGTAAGAGTGCCTGAACACATTGTGATTGAGCAGCTCAACGTTCCGGCAGGGGATGCATGGAAGGCGAATCACGATTTTAGCCGCCGGCTCGGAGATGAGTGGCTGGGCAAAGCGGCTACAGCTCTTGCTCGCGTTCCCTCGGCCATTCTGCCCAATACGGAGAACCTCCTTCTAAACCCGCTGCATGCGGAAGCCCAAGGGATTCAGATCGCTGAGAGCACGCGAGCGCAGTTCGATCCACGTCTTCTCAAGCACCTACGGCGTTGATGTAGAAGCACCCAACCGGCATGGCGCAGGGGGCCCGAGCCGTCGATGGTGTAGGTTCCAATGCCGGCCGAGTCTGCGTTTCGTCAACGGAGGAGCAACTAGGGTGATGGTGATTGGATTCGAAGGGAGGTTTGTGGTGGAGGGTCACGAGGCTGTACTTGTCCTAGTTTCCGTTGAAGGTGACGTCTTGAGTCGGGGGAGATGCAGCCGGAGAGGGGCCACGAAAGATAAGGACGATGCTGACGAAAAGCCACGTAAGCTTGCTGCTTGAAGCACATTCTCCCAAGAGGTAAACATATGAAATTTAAGCTCTGGCTTGGCATGCTCGCTACCGTTGCGTCGCTGTCGGCAGGTGCAATGGCCCAGGCTCCGGCAGGTTCAACCGGCCAATGCAAAGACGGCACCTATTCGACAGCAGCGAAGAAAGCTGGAGCCTGTAGCGGCCACAAGGGCGTCCAGACCTGGTACGCAGAATCCGGCGCAACACCAGCACCAACGTCCCCAGCTAAAACTCCCCGGCAGACCTCTCCGTCACCAACTCCAGCCGCTACAACGACGCCAATACCCGCATCAGCACCAGCACAAAAGCCCTCTCCAGCGCAGGCAAGCGCACCACAGAACTCCACATCGGCAGCGTCGCGGGCGCAGGCTGCCGGTGGAGGTCCGGGGATGGTGTGGGTGAACACGACCAGCAAGGTCTATCACTGCTCCGGAACGAGGTCCTACGGCACCACAAAGAATGGGAAATACCTCTCCGAAGCGGCCGCAAAGGCTGAAGGCGATCGGCCGGACCACGGCAAGGCCTGTCCGCAGTAGTGGGAGTGAGACTTCTGTAAGGGAAGGCATCGTCGACCTGTTAGTCTGGTCGGGTAATCCATTGCGCGGCCCTCTTCGGAGGGCCATTCTTTTTTTCGATGAACTCGGTCTCCAAGGGAGAGACGCCTTGCCATTAGTCCAAACTGACAACAACGGAACCGTCCTCGCGAAGCCTGTAAAAGGATGGACCGTGACTGACGCAGCAGGAGTCGCCGTTCTTGCTGCGATTCAGTATGCAGAGACCACCGAGTTACTCGAAAGAGGGGACAGTGAGTCAATTCACCTCGTCCTGACAGCGGCACAGTGCCTGGATCTTGCGGACGCCCTGACCAGGACGGCGCGAAACGTGCTGAGATCTCGTTTGCCCCGAACTCCCTCGCAGTAATCCACTCGGATGTCGAGTGGAATCGTTGAAGACCTCTAAACTCTCATCAACCGGTGCTCAGTGCTTCTCAGCCTGTTCTTCGTAGATCTCCTTTTTCTCGCGGCCTACCCGGGTGCTGCACGATGCGGTTGTGAAGTATTTCCTTGCCTTTAGCTTTCCTCTCAATGCGGTAGTTGGCAATGAGTCCCCAGAGCACCAAGGCCAGAATCACAATTGCAGCAACATGGAGCATATCCAAAGGTAACGTACAACCAGTTACCAACCCTATTCTTCGTCTGAACGGTCCCATCCGCCGTAACCGGTATGCAGAGTACGTCGGCAGCCGGTGTTTGTGTCTGGGGGTATTCCGAAGTTATGGTTTAGGACAGTCAACAGGGCGCACATTGCCCACACCAGAATGCATGTGGTGAGCCCTGATTGTTTCGTCTATTGAACAGGCTTTTGCATCGAACTCCCTCGCCGAATCTGATTCGCATTTAGCCTACTCCTGCAGGAATCCGGTCATTCCGAAACGCAATGAGAATAGCCCGCAACCGTCGTACTTCAGTCACCCTCTCCGTTCTGACGGGAGCTCTTTGGAGCTTCTTCGGTGGCATCGTTTCGGCTCAAAACCCGATATCCAGATCGACGTCACAGCCGACGCATGGAATCACAGCCGGCGAGGTGATCGAGCGCATGAAGGCTAGCCTGGCCGCTCCCTTGCCAGTTGATACTGTGGACACCATCAAGGCAGGTGATCCAGGGACCGTTGTTACGGGCATCGCTACGACCTTCATTCCGACCATGGCCGTGCTGCGCAAGGCAGTTGCGAACGGTGACAACCTGATCATTACGCACGAGCCCAGCTTCTACAATCACCGGGATGATCCGGCCATGTTCGTTGGCGATCCGGTCTACAACGAAAAGATCGCCTATATTCGTGAGCATCACCTGGTGCTCTTCCGGCTGCACGACGGCTGGCATCTCCGGAAGACCGACGGCATAGCCGAAGGTTGGGTCAGGATGGCCGGCTGGGAGACGTTTCGCAAGCCCGGCGAACAGTTCTTCTTTACGCTTCCGGCGACCACGCTGGAGACACTGGCGCAGCATCTCCAAAAGATATTCGGGGCACGCATCGTGCGCGTTGTTGGAGACCCCAAACTGAAGGTGACGAACATCGCCTATGCGCCAGGCGCGTCGGGAGAACAGAAGCAGATCCGTGCACTCGAGCGCGATGATGTTGAGGTGCTGGTCGCCGGCGAATCGTCGGAGTGGGAAACAGTCGAGTACGTGCGCGATGCCATGCTCGAGGGGCGGCATAAGGCGCTCATCTTGCTCGGCCATGCCACCTCGGAGGAGATCGGCATGGAGAACTGCGCCAGGTGGCTGAAGACCGTCTTCCCTGGGCTCAAGGTGGACTATGTTCCAGCCGGGGAGCCGTACTGGCTACCAGGCGACCCAGCGGGTGCTCGCTAAAGCGCTCTTGACAAAGGACAGCCAAGTCGAACGATCTACGACCCGCTACGCCGCTTCGCGTCGGGAGTAGAGTGCTGACACGTTATCCCCAAAGGGTTTACCGTTGTATACGGAATGTTCCCAAGTGGGAACGTGTTCAGGTTCAACTACTTATCTAGTTTTCGGTTCCACCTGGACCAAATGTAAACACGTGTAAACACTTCCGTTTACATTCGTAAACGCAATGGGGAACGAAGAACCAGCAACTTAGCGGCAGCTGTTTACGCGTGTAAACAGCTGCTCGGCTTGACTCAGAGGAGGGTCTGGCCTATTTTCGAGATCTGAAACGGGCCCCCCGATGAGCATCTCCCGCATACCTCCACCCCTCTCTCAATCGACCTCTGCCCCCGAACCGCAGCCCAATAGCCGCGCTAAAACCATAGCCACTCGGCTCCCGCGTGAGGAGATGAAGGCGGTCGAAGCGGCAGTTCTCGCTACCGGCAAGACCTGCTCGGAGTGGCTCCGGGAGGCCGCAATCGCGCACCTGAACCGGCCCGTCCGGACCCGGAAAGCGGCGCCGGACCCGACCCTTCTGGCTGAGCTTGTGGGGGTTCGCACCCTGTTGATCAACCTGCTTTCGGCTGCCGCTCCGGAGCTTTCCAAAGACGCCGTGCAGCGAATTGTGACCCTGGCGGACTCGACCAAGCAGGGTAAAGCCGAGGAGATTCTGCGCCGTCTGCACGATCAGAACGAGGCCAAATAGTGCCCCGCCCTCTGCAGTTTCGGAGGAGCTTTCCGTGGCTCATTGCGATGCTCGCCCTGCTGCTTCCGGTAGCGGTTGCGGTCCCGTATGCGGTCTGGTTTTCGTTCCTCCTGACCTCCTTGCAGAAGCAATATCTGGGCACGTACATGTCCTCTTCCATGCTCAGCGGAATGGCCAAGGATGTCACGTTGCGGTCCATTCTCCTGACCGGTCCGAAGCGTAAGCCGGCCCTGGCCCACGATGCCGATGTGGTCGAACTTTCCCCAGCTCCGGATCCAACTCTACCCCTGGCGCTGTCTCCGGAAGCGCGGTCGGCGGGATGGACCGCTCTTGCGTGGGGAGATCGACATCTCTACCGCTCGGAAGACCTCGTCCCTTTTCTCCAGGCGCAGTATTTTGACGGGAAAAGTCTCACACAATTGCTGATCACACCGGCGCTTGGAAGCGTCCTTTCCTGGTTTTGGTAGGGGGAGGATGGAGCTGGTTTGGATGGAGATCGAAGCGCGAAGACCGGCACGGCCGACGCACCAAAGCCCCGAACTGATGTCGGCTTTGCGATGGAATAGGCTTTCCAGAAGCGGCGGACTCAGGCTACGGCTGGAGCCGAATCTAGGTTCACTCTCGCCGACTTTCCGCATTCCAAAGAAGCTCGAACCGAGTCACATCCTGCTCATGGGTGACACCGGAAGTGGCAAATCGAACGCGATCCGGCAGATCCTCCGGCAGCTCGAAGAGCGGGGTGAATCGGGCATCGTCTACGACCCGGCAGGGGAGTTCGTGCAGGAGTTCTACCGTCCGGAGCGAGGCGATCTAATCCTCAATCCGCTCGATGAGCGGTGCCCGTACTGGGATCTCTCAGGGGAGCTCTCGTATCCCGGAACGGCGGATGCCATCGCAGCCGCCATGCTTCCGGAGAAGGAATTTGAAAAAGCATTCTTTACCGACGCACCGCGACGGATTCTGGCTCGTCTGCTGAGCTCCCGGCCCTCGATTCAGCAGCTGCTTTTCTGGATGTCCGATCCGTCTGAGATCGAGAAACGGTTGGAGGGAACGCCACAGGCGGCGTACCTCGACAAGGCCGCCGGACCGCAGCGCGCCGGTGTTCTGGCGAGCCTCAATATGATCGCCGATAGCCTGGCGCTGCTTCCCGAAGAGGACGAAAAGCGGGAACACTTTGCGACGGAACAGTGGGCGTTCTTCCGGACGCGATGGGTATTTCTAACTTCGAAACCTTCCGTGCGGGAGCGCATACTGCCGCTCCATTCGGTGTGGCTGGATCTGCTGATCCTGCGCATGATGGAGCCCTGCGCGAACCCCGCAAAGCCGGTCTGGTTCGTTCTTGACGAGCTTGCCAGCCTCAACAAACTGCCGCAGCTCCACACCGCCGTGACCGAAAATCGCAAGTACGGCAACCCGGTCGTGCTCGGTTTTCAGGGTCGCAGCCAGCTCGAAAAGCGCTACGGCCAGGACGCCGAGGCCATGCTGTCGCAGCCGGCGACCAAGATCTTCTTCAAGACCTCCGAGCCGCGAGCGGCGAAATGGATCTCAGAGACCCTGGGCGAGATCGAAGTCGAGCGGCTCAAGGAATCCCACAGTGTCAGGCAGGAGCCGCGTTCGGGTCTGCTTTTCGGAAAGCCGCAGTCAAACAGGTCGTACACCATGGAGATCGCCACCAAACCTCTCGTCATGGCGTCCGAGATCGCCGGGCTCGAGCCGCTGCGTGCCTACATCAAGCAGGAGAACCGGGTGGTGCCGGTGAGGTTTCAGTTGGTCCCGAAGCGGGTCAGGCAGCCGGAGTTCATCGAGCGGAAGATGGTGATTCCGGAGCAAAAGCCGGTGCCTCCGCCAGCCGTTCCGGACGCGTCGACGGCTGCCGCTACGGCTCCGAAGCCAGCCCCTCCAAAGAAGCCCGGGCAGCCAGAGAAGCCTCAACGAGCCTTCGGGAAGAAGCAGGGGACCGCCACGCAGAAGCCGCGCGAGTGGGACGAATCGCAGTGGATTGACTGAGAGAAGCCAAGTTTTCAGAGATCAGTTTTCTCTTTACCGACACGGAGGAATGTAGGAATATCGGTCGTGGGCACTGTCAGGAAGTCGTGCCACGTTCAGACGACGTGGACATCTCTCGTACCTTCCCTACAGCTCAGAAGGAAGACGAAGGTGCGAATCGGCAATCTGTCTTTGCTCGTCGGCTTGCTCATCGTTCCGGTCATAGTTCGAGCCGACGATGTGAGCGCAACAATCTCAGCATGTGGACAGCCTTCCAACGCGTTCACGACGACAGATGGCAAGTACGATGTTCAGTACAAACAGCGTTCTGTATGGCTCAAATATCAGTTCATAAATGGTCAATGGCGTTGGTATAAGGCCTTTAGTGACAGAACATCACAAGATTTTAGTCGCACACAGCTCGTCAAGAGAATGCCCTGTGTGAAAGCGATGTTGGAGGCGAATGCTAAAGATGCTGCTTCCGTTGTGGCCCCCACGGTTGTATCTTCCACATCCAGTTCGTCCGAGAATGGCGGATCGTCATCATGGCTGCTCGTCGCCATCGCTTTGTTAGCTACCGTGCTTCTTGCTCTCTCACGGAAAGATCGTCTGAGCAAACTCCGAGCGATGAAGGACTGTCCCGTGAAATGCCCAAGCTGTGGCTCCGAGCAGGTTCATGCTGAAAAGCGAGGATGGAGGGTGACGACAGGCTTCATTGGGAGCAGCAAAGTGCTAATAACTTGTTTGAGATGTGGAAGGAAATTCAAGCCCTGGGTCGGGTACTTGAAGGAATTATCTCTCTAGTGAAAGAGAGCGACTGCCTATGCTGACGATCTCCAAATCCCTCTCCGGCGGCCAGGCGCGAACGTACCACGCTCGCGAGTTCGCGTCCGAGAAGGCGAACTACTGGAGCCGGGACCAGCAGGGACACAGCGAATGGCAGGGCAGGCTGGCGCAGGAGTGGGGTCTCGAGGGGTCCGTCGGCTCCGAGCACTTCGCCCGCTTGACCGAGGGCCAGCATCCCGAGACCCAGGAGCAGATGGTCCGGCACCAGCCGGCGAAGACCTACGAGAACGAGTACGGCAAAGAGATCACGTCGGTCGAGCACCGGGCGGGATGGGATGCGACCTTCTCCGCGCCGAAGTCGGTTTCCTTGACGGCTCTGGTCGGGGGAGACGAGCGGGTGCGGGAGGCGCATCGGGAGAGTGTTTATGTCGCCTTGGGCGAGCTCGAGCGGTACACCCAGGCGCGGATCGGCAACATCAAGGCACCAGAAGTGACGGGCAAGTTTGCCGCGGCCACCTTTGAGCATGACACCGCCCGACCTGTAAACGGCTATGCTGCGCCGCAGCTCCACACCCATGCCGTTATCTTCAACGTGACGGAGCGGGAGAACGGAGAGACGCGAGCCCTGCAGGAGCGCGGCCTCTTCCAATCGCAGCAGTTCGCGACCGGCGTCTACCGGACGGAGCTTGCCTCACGGCTGCAGGAGCTCGGATACGAGATCGAACGAGGCAAACACGGCCAGCCGGAGATCAAGGGCTACACCCAGGAGTACCTCGACGCGTCGAGCCCACGCCGGGAGCAGATCCAGTCTCACTTGCAAGAGATCGGCCGCGAGGGAGCGGGAGCGGCCCAGGTCGCGGCCCACCGGACCCGCGATTCGAAGGAGCTGCAATCGCCGGCCGAGGTGTTGCACCGACATCGCGAGCTGGCCGCCGAGCATGGTCACCAGGCGGATTGGGTGGTGACGCGGGCGCTCTCGAATCATCACCGGCAGGAGTTCGATCCACCCAAGGCCGCACAGCAGGCCGTGACCTATGCCCGTGATCACGTCTTCGAGCGATCGGCCGTGCAGGATGAACGAGCGATCCTCCAGGCAGCAATGGACCGGAGTATGGGGCAGACCAGTTCCAGCCAAGTGCGGCAGGAGTTCGAGAAACGAACAGCACAGGGTGAGTTCCGCACCGTCCAGCATGGACCGCATGCCTCGGCCCAGCAGTTCACCACCGCAGCCATGCTCCGGATGGAGCGCGAGATCGTCGGCAGGATGCAGCAAGGGAACCGGCAGGATACTTTCTCGCTTGCTTCCGGAGAGATCCGTACTGAGATGAAGCAGGCCCATCTGGAGCTCAACCAGGCGCAGCGGGGAGCGATCGATCAGGTCCTCGAGAGCCGGGAGAAGATCGTCGGGCTGGATGGCGTAGCCGGGGCAGGGAAGACGACCACCCTTGCCGTGATCCGTGAGGGTGTCGAGCGGGAAGGATATAAGGTTGAGGGTTTCGCCCCGACCAGCCGGGCGGCCCAGCAGCTGAGTGGAGCGGGCATTGAGACTTCAACTTTGCAGGCCCATCTCGCCCGAGGCCAAAAGGCCGATACCGGAGATAAGCGGTTCTATGTGCTCGACGAGAGCTCGCTTGCTTCGACCAAGCAGATGCATGACTTTGTGGGGCGGCTTCATCCGAATGACCGGGTTCTCCTCGTCGGCGACACCCGGCAGCATGAGGCGGTCGAGGCAGGGCGACCGTTCGCGCAGCTGCAGGAAGCCGGTATGCGGACGGTGAAGCTCGAAGAGATCGTCCGCCAGAAAGATCCGGAGCTAAAACAGGTGGTCGAGCAGCTTGCCCGTGGAGAGGTCGGCCAGGCCGTGCAGGGGCTTGAGCGGCAGGGCAGGGTGCATGAGATCGCACACCCTGAAGCTCGCATCGCGGCGATCGCCAGGGAGTATGCGAGGTCGCCTGAGAACACGCTGGTCGTCTCGCCCGATAATCGCTCCCGCGCCGAGATCAATGGCCGAATCCACTCGGAGCTGCAGGAGCGAGGCGTCGTCGGCAGGGAAGAGCACCGCATCCAGGCGCTGGTGCCACGGCAGGACCTGACCGGAGCCGATCGGACCTGGGCCGCGCGGTACCAGTTCAACGATGTGCTGCTCTACTCGCGGAGCTCGAAGGAAACCGGCCTCGAAAAGGGCGAGTATGCCCGGGTGAAGAGCGTCGACGCTCCCAACAATCTCCTCACCGTAGTGCGGGCCAACGGCTCGGAGCAGACCTACGATCCACGCCGGCAGCAAGGCGTCTCGGTATACCGGACCGAGGAGAAGGCCTTCTCAGTTGGCGATCGCATCCAGTTCACCGCGCCGGCGAACGACCTGAAGGTGGCGAACCGGGAGCTAGGGACGGTGCAGAGCATCACGGATGATGGACGGATAGGCTTGAAGACAGATGGCGGCCGGAGCGTCAGCATCGATCCGCGCGAGTATCCGCATCTCGATCACGGCTACGCCGTGACCAGCCACTCCAGTCAGGGGCAAACTGCTGATCGTGTGCTCATCAATATAGATACAGCTCTCGGAGCCAAGGACCTGCTCAACAACCGCATGGCGTATGTCGCGGTCTCACGCGGGGCGCAGGATGCGCAGATCTTCACCAATGACCGCCAGCAGCTCCCGCAGGCGCTTGGCCGGGATATCTCGCACACGAGTGCGCATGTGCCGGAGGTGAAGCAGGAACAGGCTGCTAAAGTCCCGGAGCGGCAGGTCGCGGCCATGCAGGACACGGTCGCAGAATCTAAGCGGAGCGCAGAGTCTTCCGAGAAGATCTACACCTGGGCTGAGCATGAGCGGCACTGGACTCCGTTGAACGACGCGCTCACTCCGAGTGAAGCCAAGCAGTTCGCCTGGCGAGCGGAGAGCGGAACCATCCAGAGCTACCGGCATATTGAGACGGGCCGGCACCTCCACATCGAGGGGGGAACGGGTCAGTTCTTCGATCAGGACCGCGATGAGATTAGCGCGAAAGAAGCATTGGACCATGCCATGCCGGCAGGACAGGAGCACTCGCATTCGTTGGATGTGGAGCACGAGCACAGCATTGGGTATGGGCTCGGCTTGGGCCTTTGACTATGGAGTGGCGGCCTCCTCTGCCCGAAGCTACACCCTGGGCACTGTTGCATTAACTCGAAAACGGCTCCTCGGCACACCAAGCTGTAGGGCACAAAGCGCTGATCCTCCACAATAGCTTGGGGCCCCAAAAGTTAATGCAACAGAGCCGAATCTTTGGCGCTCTCTGAATACGAGCTATGAAATGGAAGGTTGTCGGGAAGCGAAAAATGGAATAGCGTTACGGAACCTGATGCCGGGAGAACGGGGAAGATAGGCCGCACTCAATCGGCTGTCAGGGTGATGAGACGTTTATTCCCCTGAAGTACAGGAGCCCGCTTGTTCAAACGACCTACGTTCTCGATGATCCTCCCCCTCCGAAGTGCGCCCGGCTTGTACGCGGCCGCGGTGTTCGCGATTGCCTCTCTGCTTGCGCCATCCGCTGCTGTTGCCCAGAATCCACACACGACCGATCCGGTTGTGATGACAAACCCTGATGTGAGCTACGGTGCCGGGTCTACCTCTGAAACGGTGCACGGGATGAAAAAAGGGCAGACGGACGGTCCGAAGCATGACAAGCCGCTCCGCTTGCTTCCCGGCAATTCGAGCAAGCCCGGGGGCGGAGGAAGTGGAACAACGGATCCGGACCTGCAGAACGCGACCTTCACAAGCTCCGGAACGCTGCAAAAAGCGCTGAACTTCGAAGGCCTGGGGAACGGTTTTACGGGCTTTTCGGTCAACTCGGCACCCCCGGATACGAATGGGGCGGTCGGTGCCTCGCAGTATGTGCAGTGGGTGAACGAATCGTTTGCAGTGTTCGATAAGACGACCGGAAGCACTCTCGAGGGTCCAGTCGCTGGCAACCAGCTATTCCAGTCTCTTGGATCCTCACACCCCTGCGCCGTGAATAACGACGGCGACCCAGTAGCGCAATACGACAAAGCGAACAGCAGGTGGATTCTGACGCAGTTCTCCGTGACGAACGCAAGCTCTGTGGGCTACTGGCAGTGCATTGCGGTGTCAAAGACGAACGACGCTACGGGTGCCTATAACGTTTACGCGTACAAGCAGCCGAGTTTCAACGACTATCCAAAGTTCGCGGTTTTCAACGGGGTGTATTACGCCACGTACAACATGTTCAGCGGGAATACCTTCGCGGGTGCTCGGCTGTGCGCTTACGACGGGGCCGCAATGCGGGCGGGTACCGGGGCCGGGGAGCAGTGCTTCCAACTCGGGACCTCCTACGGCGGCGTGCTTCCTGCGGATGTGGACGGATCGACCGCACCTCCGACGGCAGCAAACGAGTATTTTGTCAGCTTCGGATCGAATTCGCTTCTCACGTGGCGATTTCACGTGGACTTCACGACGAGCACGAACTCGACGCTGGCGGGACCGTACAGCACCTCAGTTGGAACGTTCGCAGAAGCGTGCGGCGGTGGAACCTGCATTCCGCAGCCGGGCACGTCGCAGCAACTGGACTCTCTGGCGGATCGGCTGATGTACCGGCTCTCGTACCGTCATTTTGCCGATGGGCATGAGGCACTGTTTGTGAACCACTCGGTGAATCCGGGCGCGGTTGCAGCTGGATCGCGATGGTATGAGCTGCGGCCCGCACCCGGCGGAACGACGGGGCTGACGGTGTACCAACAGTCCACCTACGCACCCGCAGACGGACTGAACCGATGGATGGGATCCATCGCAGCGGACAAGAACGGAGACATCGTACTGGGTTATAGCACCTCGAGCAGCTCTGCCTATCCCTCGATCAACTATTCCTTCAGAACGCCCGCGGATACATTGAATCGCATGGGTTCGGAACAGTTGCTGCAACGGGGCACGGGAGCGCAATTGAGGACGCTGAATCGCTGGGGCGACTACAGTGCGATGACAGTGGATCCGGCGGACGACTGCACGTTCTGGTACACGAACGAGTATCTGACCACGAACGGCACCTTCAACTGGCATACGCGGATCGGATCATTCAAGCTGAACAGCTGCCAGTAGATGTGGCAGAGTTGCAATGCGGGGCGCGCCTTTCGGGTGCGTCCTCCGCATTTCTCTCGGCGCTTGTTGCGGTCGACTCCAGCCCTCGGTTCACGCACCGCCTGGGACATGGCGTGCGGACCGGGAAGCTATGTTCAGATCTAGGCATTCAGCCGAATTCTCAGGCTATTGCTGTTCGTAGACATCGACGCGCTCGATCTTGTTCACCTAGAAGTTGCTTCCTTTGACGATGGACTTCATTGTTTTCCGGGCACTGTTGCACTAACTCGAAAACGGCTCCTCGGCACACAAGCTGTAGGGCACAAAGCGCTGATCCTCCACAATAGCTTCTGGCCCCAAAAGTTAATGCAACAGAGCCACAAATTCTGTTTGCCGGCGCGGCATCCTTCCGCGCCAGAATGTGCCGCACCTCCTACTCGCCTTGCAAATCTGCTGCACATGCCGGGCCAGATCGCTGCTGTCATGCAGGACGCGGGCAATCTCAATGAGGCCGGGTGAAGTAGAGCGGTAGAGGATGAAGTGACGAGGCTTTTTGACGCCTGGTCGCCCCGCGCGGTTGCGGCTGAATGAAAGATGATAGGTTCGCGCCTCGGGAATCATCAACTCTGGGCGTTCTTTTGAACCAGGCCGAGCCGGATCGGCTTCAAGGTCGCGCAAGGCCTGCAGTAATAGAGCGCGGTAGCGAACGGCAGCTTCCTTGCCGAATTTTAGCTCGCTCCATCGGGAAATACCGCGGATGTCCTGACGGGCATCTGGTGTGAGTGTCGCCGATCTGCGAACCGGCTTCTTAGGCACGCACTCGCTCGGCCACGATCTCGGCTGAAACATCCTCGCCGATCTGTTCGATATAAGCGGCCAGCTCGTCCATCGATCCAAAGCTGATGCCCTCGCCCCGATCAAGCTGACCAAAGGCGTCTTTGGCGGCGGTGCGCAGCCATTCGAGCTTGGCCCTGTCCTCGGCGTCCTGACGCTCCAGAAGATTCAGGCCGGCGCGGACGGCTTCGCTGGCGTTGGCGAACCGTCCGACGGCGATGCTGTCTTCGATGAAGCTGTCATAGTGGTCGGTCAGGTTGACGTTGCGGGTCGGCATGGCTGGCTCCTCCTGCTTTTCAGGATAGCGGGAGTTGGCAACTGTTGCCAGCATTCTCATGTGGCAGGTGCCTGGGAATATACGATAAAGGACGTTATCGCACGCCGTTTTGCGAGCAAAGATCCTCTTATTCGCCGCCTAGGAAATGTCGAGAGCGGGCCGACATGTAAGCGCAGACGCGCTCCTTCGTCCCCAAGAAGCG
>JAABVA010002049.1_pt1 | contig 20522 bp, 20 predicted proteins | sample 5560331 | NCBI WGS metagenome assembly JAABVA01 (sample SAMN12812661, study PRJNA571458) | rock metagenome | isolation source: Antarctica rocks | place: Antarctica: Victoria Land, Mt New Zealand sud | collected 2016-01-07 | reverse complement strand
GTCAACGACGACACGGCAAGTCGTGTGCCCACGCCGAACCGGGCCGTAAGACCAGCCGCAAGCCCAAGACCTGCACCTTCACGCCCGCCCGGGTCGCCATGTGCCCATCAACTGCGGAACTCGGGGTGCACAACGGCGATGTTCTGCAGGCCGAGGCCGCGGGCGAGCTTGTAGAGCCGGCGGAACAGCCGCACCGTCGACAGGTTGCCGATAACGTGCCAGCCCTCCTCGACGATGAAGATGCGCTTGCGGCCGTCAGGCCGGACCCACGCGGACTGCAGGAACGTGCCGATGATGGCCATGACGATGGGCAGCGAAGGTCCCTCGTGGTCGAGCTGGGAGAGGTCGAACACGACCATCGGGGCGTCGAGGTCGACATCGAGGGTGCTCGGCCCGTCGATCAAGCCGGCGGTCGCCGGTGACCATCCTGTCGAGCTCAAGAGCGACCTTGCGTCCGTCCTCGATAAGCCGGACCTGCGTGCTGCGGGTCCGCTCGGCGGCGGCTGCCGTCGGCTCGAACAGTGCTTCGACGACGTCCGGCAGAGTTGCGTCCCGGTCGCCGGAGGCGGCGACGACGAGTGCTTGCTCGTGGGCTGCCCGCAGCGCGTAGCCCTCCTCGGGCGAGAGCGGCCGGTCCAGCGCGATCTCGGCGATGGTGCGAAGCAGCGCGTCCTGGCCGACGCTGTCGCCGCGCTTGGCCTCCCGCCGGGGACGGCCGTCGGGCTCGGCGATGCGGCCGCGCACGATCCGCGGGTCGAGCGGGTTGATGCGCACCCCGCCGCGGCGGCTGAACGCCACGACGGGCCAGCCGTGCGCGCGGGCGATAGGGGCCCACTCCCCCTGGCCCTGCTGGTCCTTGCTGTCAAGGACGGCGACCTGCCGGCCGAGCCGGACCTGTCGCATTGCGTAGACCTTCCAGCCCACGCTCTTGCCGCCGCCGACGTCGCCGATTGTCAGCACGTTGGGGCCGGGTAGGTCGTCGCCGTAGAGCTCGAACGGGTCGTAGACGAACGCCTGGCCGCTGTAGAGCTCCTTGCCGATGATTGACCCGCGGTTGCCCAGCGACGGCTCGGCGGCGGCAAGCAGCACGGCCTCCGCTTGCGTGGTGGAGGTGGCGAGGGCACGTCGGCGGGTTTCGTGCAGCCGGAACAGCATCGACAGCAGCCCCGTCTTGCTCGCCCGCGCGGCGGTCGGCGGTCGCCGCATCCGCTGCTGGGAGGCTTGCCGCCGCAGATCCTCGATCCGCTGGTTGCGGTGCGCAACCTTGGCCTGCGCTCGGGCAAGCACTTCAGCCTGGTTGGCGGCGATGCGGGCGGCGTCCTGTGGGTCGAGCGGCGCCGGTACGGGTCGGACGGTTGTCATCGCAGCCCCCGTCCCAGCGGCAGAACGTTGACGATGGCCCGGTCGTGCTCCTTGTCGCACCATTCCAGGGCGAGCCACGCGCGTGCGGCGGCGGTTCGCACCCGGCGCTTGGCGCCCTCCAGCGCGTCGGAGCTGCGGCTGAGACGCTGACGTAGGCGACGATCCGTGCGCCGGCCGCGCCTTGAGCGACGTCGGCGGCGCGCTGGTTCATCGTCCCGGCCTGCACCAGGCGCCGGGGGTCGTCGACCTCGCCGGCCTTCTCCGAGCGTCGCCGCTCGGCTGTCTCGTGGGTGAGGTCCGACAGCGCCTCGCGCATCGCGACGTCGGTGGGGACGAGTTCGGTGACGACGCAGACGACGTAGTTGCGGTGGCTGTCGGTGCTGGTGGTGACGCGTACCTGCAGGTCCGCATAGGACTGGATCAGCTCGGTGGGGATGCCGGCGTCGGGGCGCCCGTCGACCCACGCGGCGTGGCTGCTGCTGCGCGACGGGGAGGTGCGGGTGATCTGGGCGACGCGGTCCAGAAAGCCCTCGCTGTTGGCGAGTTCGCGCAGCAGCGAGCCCCAGCGGGCGTGGGAGGCCTCAAGCTCGGGTCCGTCGAACAGGCCGTGTCCCGGTCCTTCGACCTCGATGGTGGCGGTCAGTGCCCCGTCTGTCTGGGAGAGCAGGACCGCGAGGGGTTCGCCGCGGAACGGGATGGACATCCACTTGACCGGACCGACAGGTGACGGTGGCGGCACGTCGACTGGGGTCCCATCGAGCAGGAAGCCGGCCTCGTAGGAGCCCGACCGGTAGGACAGCGTGCCGGCGCGCTTCTTCCGCGCGTGACGGACGTCGAGTGGCAGCCAGCGGTAGAGGGTGCGTCCCCGTAGCGGAACGAACACGACGGTTAGCGCGGTGAGGATGCTTGCTGCCAGCAGGACGAAGCCGATGGGCTGGCCGCCGGATGCGATGGCGAACAGCACGCCGGTGGCGATGCCCAGGCACAGGACGACGACCTCGCCGGGTTCGCGGCGGCCGAGCAGCGAGCGGTGCGTCGTCTGCCCGAGGCTGTAGACGCGGGGTCCGTCCGCGGCTGTGGTGGTCACGAGCCCTCCCTGCTGCCGGTTCCGACGTGGCTGGGCGGTGGTGGCGGGGTTCCCGAGGGGGCCCGGGCGGACGAGCGCCCCTCGCCGGTACGCCGGGCCCCTATAGACCCTGCCCCGCTGCTGGCAGCGGCCGTGACCCGCTGGGCGACCAGAGAGGCCCCGGCGAGCCCGGCGGTGGCCCCGGCGCCGACGACCGCCGGCGCGACCTTGCTCGCCCCGCCCCCTGCCCGACCGACGGCATGAGTCTGGATGGACCGGCGGGCGATCGAGGCGGGACCGGGGATAGCGCCGAGCGGACCGGCGCCCGAGAGCTCGCGGCGGGCGTTGACCGCGCCGCCGAGCTGTTCACCGACGTGCGGGATGAGCTTGAACAGCAACCCGGCCGAGAAGATCGCCATCAGCAGCAGGGCGCAGGTCGCGAGGATGGATGAGCCGTCAGTGCTTGTCGTGGTCAGGCTGGCCGCCAGCGACAGGATGATGACGACGACCGGCTTGCAGGCGAGCAGCGCCAGCAGGAAGTAGACGTAGCGCTTGACGTGGTGCCACATCCGTTCGGAGGTCAGGCCGCTGAACACCGCGGGGGCGAACACGAGCACCGCATAGAAGGCGGCCTTGCGCAGCAGCAGCTCGATCCACAGGATCAGCGAGCAGATGATCGTCACCAGAGAGAACAGCAGCAGCGCGAAGGGCCCCCCGACGGTCGAGGACTGCATAGCGACCAGCTGGGCGCCGGTGGAGTGCAAGAACTGATTCAGGTCGTGCGCCCCGACGGTGGAGAAAGCGGTGGCGACCCCGTCGGTGAGCTCGTTGCCCAGGAACACGGCGAGGGGAAAGAAGGCGCTGGCCACGAGCGAGAGCAGCAGGTAGGCAGTGGCTGTCTTGACCGACTCTCCGGTGCGACCGGTGCCGGCCGATCGGGCGATCGACAGGATTGCGACGACAAGGGTGAGGAACAACGACAACCCGAAGACCAGACCGTAGATGCGAAGAACGGCAGGGTCCGACGGGTCGATCGCGCTGGTCGCGCCGAGGACGTCGGCGAGCCGGCCGAGGAACCAGCTCGCGGCGGTGGCGGAGGACTTGGCGACGCAGCCGACCGGGTCAGTGGCGCAGTTGACAGCGTCTGCGGCGCCCTGCGCGGTGGAGACCAGGCCGCCGAGACCAGTCGCGCTCGACGTGAACTCGCATGCCTGTTGGACAGCGCCCGACAGGCCCGAGCACGGATCCGGCGCTGCCTGCGCAGGTGCTGCTCCAGCCAGCGATGTGACGACGAGCAGGCCGAGGACGACGGCGAGGGCCTTGACTCGGCCCAAACGACGCCTGGGGTGTGTGGTCGGTGCTGGCTTGCGAGCCTTCACCGGCTGCCTCCGTAGGCGTAGGGGTGGAAGGTGGAAATGGCGAGCGCGATCTGGTCGGCGCTGCTGGGTGGCTGAACCCCTCCCACCGGAGCCGGTCCGGCCGCATGCACGAGACCGGACCACTTCCAGTCGCCCTCCGCCCACTGCAGGTCGATCGAATCGGTTGCGAACTCGGAAGTGACCGGCGCCTGGGAGTGCAGTCCGGCGACGCCGGCCAACGTGCCGTACCAGGCGGTGACGCGGGCGCGGTCTGGGGTGTAGCTGTCCAGGCGCCAACCGAGCGGCATGACGCGGGAGACGAGCGGGCCGCCGGCTGCGTGTCCTTGGGCGTCGACGCCGAAGCCTCGGGCGGCGAGCTGCATACCGGGGTCGATCTGGGCGATGAGGTCGTCGGCAGACCCGGGTGCGGCGATGGTGCGGATGACGTCGTGGCGCCGGGCGGCAACGTACATCTGCGGGTCGGACTGCGCGACGAGGTAACCGGTCGCGGCGGCCACCGCCCCGCTCGGGTCGCGCGGGTAGCCGACCGGAACGCCGTGCACCACTCGCGTCGCGCCAGGAGAGGCAGGGATGGCTGCCCCCGCGTCGGCGCTCACCGGCGGGTTCGCTGCCGTGGCCGGGCTCGAAATTGCCGCGGCCGGTCGGCTCGGGTGACGTCCCGCCACCCACAAGCCCGCTGCAGTCAGCAGCAGCAGGGTGAGCGCGACGCCGACGACAAGCGCGGCGCTGACCCGCCGCCGGCGCGGGGGTGTCGCAGGCTCGTACAGCACCTGGTGGCTGGGTTCGTCAAGCAAGGTCATGGCCTTCTCCGGGGGATCGGTATCGGAGCGGTCCGGACTGGCAGGGCGGCCCAGACGCGCTCGGCGGGAGGCAGCGACCGGTACCAGTCGGGGAGGCGGTCGACGTGACTCCCGGCAGGGACCTGGACGACGTGCCGCGTACGGCCCTGTTCGTGCTTGCGGTGCCGTCGGCGGCGCCAGCTTCGAAGCAGCATGCAGACGGCGAAAGCGAGCTGCCCGGCGCCCAGCAGGGCCTCCAGGTCGACCCACTCCGCCGTCGTCATGCTCAGACAGCCATGCCGTAGGCGATCGTCGCGAGGGTCGTGATGGAGCCCAGGACCGCGATGCCCACCAGCCCGCCGCGGAACATCTGCTTGCCCTGCTCGGCGGAGTCGCTGTTGTAGGAGCGCGCCCCGAACTGCTGCAGGGCAGCTCCCCAGATGGTCCGGCCGACGACAAAGGCAAGAGCAGCGGCCCAGATGACACCGAGCGCCACCTTCGCTTTGCCGCCGACGGCGCCGAACGGCCCCCACGACGGGCTGACCCCTTGAATGACGTCACCGAGGCCGGCAGCGAGCAGGTGAGCTGAGGCGAGTGTTACCACGGATCCCCTCCCAGGGGTTCGGCCTGGCCCGGGGTGGCCAGGTGAGGCGACACGCGCTGCGGTTGCCGAACTAGCTGGACTAGTCGTGCGACCGTCTGCTTATGTCCCTGACGAAGTGCGCATGGCATTTGCCTGTTGTCAACGGCGACAGGACGCTGGTGTAGGTAAACATCTGCGAAACACAGCGGAACCCGGCGCTTCGTGTTACACACTGCCGGTACGCATCGGCCGTGGGGGACGCGCATGGAGGACGACGAAGCGGCAGCCTTACCGCTGGTGCTGACCGTCGAGCAGGCCGGTCAGCTGCTGCAGATGCCGGCCGACACGGTGCGCAAGCTGCTCAGCGCCGGGCGCCTACCCGGGCGGAAGGTGGGCCGCGAGTGGCGGCTGACACGGCAAGCACTGATCGAGTACGTCTCGGGCGAGGACAACCTTGAGCACAATCGCAGTCGGGCTGACGCTCGGACGGCGCCGGCCTAGCGGAGGTACGGCTGCTTGGCTGGTCGCTGGTGGTGCGGGAGCGGCCCTGGCCGCTGGGCTGGTCGGCCTGCTGCTCCTGGCAGCCTTCGTCGGCATCGCACCTTCGAGTGGCGGCGGAGCGGCCGGTCTACGCGCCGATGCCGTGCCGGCCGCGCTGGCGCCCGACTTCGCCGCGGCCGGCCGGCTGTGCCCGGTGGTCAGCCCTGCCCTGCTCGCCGCGCAGGCCAAAGCGGAAAGCGGCTTCGACGCTTCCGCCGTCTCGCCGGCCGGCGCGGTCGGCCTGGCGCAATTCATGCCGGGCACGTGGGCCATCTGGGGAGGGGACGCGAACGGCGACGGCAGGGCCGACCCGCGCAACCCGGTCGACGCCATCTACGCCCAGGCACGCTACGACTGCGCCCTCGCCACCGACCTCGGCGGGCTACGAGGCGACATCACATCGCTAATGCTGGCTGCCTACAGCGCCGGGCCCTACGCCGTCATCGAGGCGGGCGGCATACCGCCCATTACCGAGACGCGCAACTACGTCACGACCATCCTCGCGTCCGAACGGGAGATGTCCGCTCCGCCAGCGCTGACCATTGGTTCTGCGGCCGGACCGGTAGCCAACCGAGCCATCGGCTTCGCATCAGGCCGCATCGGTACCCCGTACGAGTGGGGCGGGGACGGGGCAGACGGCCGCTTCGACTGCAGCGGCCTGACCCAGGCAGCCTTCCGCTCGGCCGGAGTCCAACTGCCCCGCACCGCTGCCGAGCAGTGGTGGACCGGGAGGCACCCGGCCAGTGGCTCAGAACAACCGGGTGACCTCGTGTTCTTCGGCGGGACGCCGGACAACATCAGCCACGTCGGCATCGTCGTCGGCAACGGGCTCATGGTCGACGCTCCGCACACCGGGGCAGTCGTCCGCATCGAGCCCTACGCGGAATGGGGTGACCTCTACGGCTTCACCCGCGTCTCGGGCTGACGCAGCCGACGATGTCCGCGCCGGCGCGCCCGCCGCACTTTGCGGGTCGCTGCCCTCAATCGAGGTCGAGGGCGAGCGACTCCCCTCTGGTGCGGCTCAGCTGCTCGACCCAACGCTGTTCACCCTCGCGCATCGGCGGCTCCCGGACGCAGTCCGCGTCCCGGTCCGCCACCTCCTCGGAGACGTAGAACGCACTCGACTCGCGTGCTCGACTCGCCGCGACGTAACCGGCCTCCCGGTAAACGGCTTCAGATCCAAGGATGAACGACCGGTCGTAGGTCGACCCCTGCGCGACGGCGACGGTTATGGCGTAGCCGTGCTGCAGGTGACCGGCCTCGACGTACCAGCGCGGTACCTCGACCACCTGCGACGTGACGCCTCGTTCGTCCTGCCGTAGAAGGGTCACGGACTTCTCGGAGGCGGCGGTCACTGCCCAGGCGTCGCCGTTGCGCAGACCGAGCGGGTAGTCGTTGCGCCGTGTAACAACCATGTCCCCGCGTTGAAAGGCCCGGTCGCCGGCGACGAGTGCGGGTCCGGAGAGTGTGCCCGACTGCTCGAGTTGGACGCGGGCTCGGCGGTTGAGGTCGTCGACCTCGGCGTTAGTCATCCCGAGCATGACGTAGCTCTTCGCAGGGTCTGCATGACGGGCGACGAGCCAGGCGCTGACGAGCTGCTCCCTCACTTTGTCCTCGCCCGGACTGCGCTGCAGGAAGCCGGCCGCGTCATACGCCCGAACGGCAGCCGCGACGTCGCCGGAGCGGAGCTCGGCGAGGCGAGTCCTGTCGTCAGAGTCGAGCTGGCGGCGGTTGGTGGTGAGTTCGATTGTCGGCAGCCTGCGTGCCAGGGAACGGTAGGCGCCACCGGCGTCGATCTCGGGCAGCTGCTGGACGTCCCCGACGAGGACGAGCTTGCCGTCGACTGCCGCCACCTCACGCTCGAGCCGAGCGAGCGCCCGGGTTCCGACCTGACCCGCCTCGTCGACGACGAGGACCGTCCGGTCCCGCAGCCCGACCCCGCCGTGTGCGTCGAGTTCGTGCAGCAGGCGGGCCACGGTTGATGTCCGCATGCCGGTCGCCTCCCCGAGCACGCCCGCCGCCTTTGCCGACAGGCACACGCCGACAACGGGGGCGCCGTTCTGCTCCCACGCCTTCGTCGCGACCGCCAGAGAGGTCGTCTTGCCAGAGCCAGCCAGCGCGTTGACGACGGCCACGCCGTCGCCGCCAGTACACAGCCGTCGGACCATCGCCTCCTGCTCGCCTGCGAGCTCAGGCAGCGCCGGGTCGGCGAGTGCCTGCTCGACCACGACCGACGGCGCGAGTCCGTAGATGCTGCGCTGCCGCTGCTGCGCCGACTCCACCAGGGCCTGCTCGGTCGTCAGCAACTCGGTGGTGGTGTAGCGCTGCAGGCTGACTCCGACCCCACCCACTACCTCGGCTCCGGCCGACCCAACGGCCACGACGTCCGGTGAGCGGTCGACGAAATCCCGCGCCGCATGCTCGATCTCCTCGACGGCCGCGCCGCTCGGCAGGGTGGCCGCGAGCAGCCGAAGGACCTCGCGCTCATCGAAGGTCGAGGTACGCGCGGTCAGGCCGCTGGGGGCAGCAAGGCCCGTGACCGCCGACTTCATATCTTCGTCTTGCGAACAGCGCGCGGTTGATCGACCGGACTCGACGAGCTGTTCGACAACAGCAGGGCCGAAGCGAGCGCGCTCGGCGATCCCGTGCCACTGCTCAAGCAGTGTCTCTGCACTGACGGCGTAGTCCTTTGCGTGACGGGTGTCGAGCGTGGCGATCTGCGCCCCACGGGCGGAAGTCAGGCCGAGATCGGCCATCCGCTGCTCGACCTCGATGCGCCGCTGGGAGAACGTCCGCAGGAGGCTGCGGGGAACCCCACTGAGTTCGGCCGTGCCGTTCTCGGCGAGTTCCCAGCGCAGGCCGAGATCGCGCAGCTCGTGGCGGAGGTGGGCCTGGTACAGGGTGCCCGTGCTGCGGGCATGGCGGTAGAGCTCGGCGCCGTCGAGGCTCGACCAACGACCGTCCAATCCGCGGACCTTGTTGGCAACGACGCAGTGCGTGTGCATCTGAGGGTCACCAGCACGGCTCGATCGGTGCCGGAACATCGCCGCGACAAAACCCGACGTCTCGATGCGGACGGTCCCGCCCTTGCCGCGTCGGCCTTGAGAGGCCACCCGCTCGAGGTGGGCAAGGGCCGCGTCAACGGCGCGATCGTGTGCGACACGGACGCGCCCCTGCACTTCGGGTCCACCGAGCACGCCGAGCAGGCTCACCGATTTCGGCGCAGAAAAGGTCAGATCAAAGCCGGGCACCTTGCTCGCGGCCCATTGACGGCCGAGGTACTCCCCAGAGCGGGGGTCACAACCAGCGAGAACTCGCGTGAAGTCACTGTCCTCAACAACACCCTGCAGGGTCAGCGACGAACTGCCTGCACCGCCCCAACGGCCAGGCGCTTCGCCAGCATGGACGTAGTAGTCCTCAGCGCCGCGCGCAACCTGCTCGATGTAGTACTGGCCCTGACCGGGCGCCATCTTCCCGATGCTGAGCACCGGTGCTCCACCGCATGCGCAGCAACGTAGCACCGCGACGCCCGCGTTGGACGGTGCGCCGAGGAGCTGGCCTCGGGGCGTGGGATTCGAACACCGAGCGTGACCGTGCCGGGTGGTGCCGTTTGGTGGTGCCTGGTACCTCTTCGTGCAGGTCAGAGGCTTGCTGTCGTCCGACCAGTGCTTTCTCGTATCGGCTCGTATCAGGCCGTTCGTGACCACGGGGTGACCACGAGCGTGACCACGGACGGGCCGCTGGTTCGGTCATGCTCTCGACAGCTCCGAGCTCAGTAGTCATACTTCTGACCATGAGCACGCCGCTGTCGCTGGCCGAGGTCAAGGCACACCTGTCCGAACTCGTCTCGCGCGTCCACGGCCAACACGAACGCGTGACCGTCACCGTCCACGGCCGGCCCTCAGCGGTGCTGTTGTCAATCGCCGACCTCGAATCACTCGAGGAGACAATCGCGATCCTCTCCGACACCGACGCCGTTGCCGCGCTCACCACCTCCGAGGACGAGCTTGCGCGCGGTGAGGTCGTCACAGAAGACCAGTTGAAGGCAGCCATGGCCGCCCGTCGCCGCTCGGCGCCGTGAGTTCCGAGCGCTACGAACTTCGACTCACCCCGACGGTCAGACGTCAACTCGCCGAACAGCTACCCGAGGCCGTCGCAGCGGCCGCCTTCGAGTTCATCACCGGACCGCTACTCGAAAACCCACACCGCGTCGGACGTGAACTCAGCCCACCGCTGGACGACCGCCACAGCGCCCGCCGCGGCACCTACAGGGTCATCTACCGGATCAACGACGAAGAGCAGATAGTGAACGTTCTGCTCGTCGCGCACCGGCGCGACGCCTACCGCGGTCGCTGAACCAGCTCAGCATCGACGCTCGAGAAGGGCACAAACCGTGCTCCACGAGGTCCGGCAGCGCGCCGTACCAGCGGCGTGGTCGCGCACGCCCGCTTCTGCCTACAAGCGTGCGGGAGCAGCGGGCCCGTCGGTGTCCGTGTACGGGAGGATCAGGTTCGTGCCGCTTACACGCTGCCGTTGGCTCGACTGTCGACGACTCGACTGAGGTGATAGCAGCGTGATCCTGCCGAAGCTCCGGGACCCTCGTTTCATGACCGTCCGCCGCGGCGGAAGTTTGACCGAATCGGACCACCACCACCTAGCGGTTTGGGCGGCAGCGTGCGCGGAGCACGTCCTTGACCTCTTCGAGTCGGCTGAACCCGGGGACCCCCGACCGCGTGCGGCAATCGAGCACGCGCGTGCTTGGGCGCGAGGCGAGGTCAAGATGATGCAGGCGCGCGCTGCCGGTGGGCATGCGATGGGTTCGGCCCGAGAGCTGCGCGGGGCGCCGAGGCACGCCGCGTTCGCCGCTGGTCAGGCCGCAGTCGTCGCACATGTCGCCGCCCATGAGCTCGGCGCGGCTGCCTATGCGATCAAGGCAATCCGTGCCGCCGCACCGAAGGGGGAAGCCGAAGCCGCCGGCCGACGTGAGTGCCGATGGCAGCGGGACCAGCTTCCAGAAGCGATCAACGAATTGGTGCTCGACGATCAGCGGCTGCGCAACGACCTCTGCTGGTCGGTGTTCGAGTGCTAACCAGCGAGCGAGATCAGCGGCTTGGTCGTTACCGGCGAGACGCGGCGACCGACGCTCACGGCAGGCTCTATCCGGCGTTCGCAGGCGCAGGCGTCCTTGACGCTCTGAGGCGGGTCAGCGGGCTAGGAACGAGTATTCGGGACCCATGACGGGCTGCGCCTCGGCACAATAGCTCGATGTTTTCCCGATACGAGTTGCGAGCCTGGCGAACGCTTGGCAGGTGTCCGGTTGGGAGTCTCGTGCTCTTCTGGACAACAAATGACAAGTAGAGCGCTCGAGGTACTTCGCGCGGCTACTGGGGTCGATGGCCCAGAGCTGGCGGTGGCAGTCGGTGCGTTGACCCTCGACCAGCTCGCCGCTGTCACCGAAGACATCCTTCAGGGTCCAACCAGTGCACCGCTCGTTGCGCCACCGCGTTCGGAGGTGTGGCCGCTCGTCACCCTGCGCGCGAGCACATTCGCGGCGGGCGGGATGTACCGGGACGCGGCAGGACCCGCCGGGCTCAATCTCAACGCCGCACTGAATCCTCGGCTGGCGGGAACGGGCCGCTTCTCGGACGCCGTACTGCGAGCTCTGCTGTACTGCCACGGCTTGGTCATCGAAGACCCGATCGCCGCAGCGGCAGAGATGTATCAGAGCACTCGCCGCGAGGTTCGACAGGTAGCGCAGCTTGCGGTGGTATCTGCTACGGCGTCTGCGGTCGAGATCGCGCCGCTGCTGGATGACGACATCATCAGTACGTTCTTCACCTCCTCTGCGCAGCAGGCAGATGTCAGTCGCCTCGGTTCCGCCATATCCGCACGCCTCTCGGCCTCAAACGCTGGCTACTCGATCGCGGACGCGTGGGATGCGTTCGAATCGAGCTACGTGGAGGGGCTGACGCCCTCGCTGCAGCAGCTTTGGCGCCGTGTGCGATCCGGCGACCGGTCCCCGCCGATGGAGTTGTTGGAACAAGGACTCGTGGAAGGCGATGCTGCGGTCGTAGAAACCTTTGTCGAAGTTCTAAAGAATCTGCGGCCGCAGGCTGTGATCGAAAATGCGACGGAGATGGTCGCATCCGCGGTGCTGGCGGTCGAAGGCCTAGGGGGCTTTCACGACCTGCTCTGTCCCTCGGCTCTGTTCGCGAACCTACTGTTTCTCGGCTCGCCGGACCCGGCCCATGAAGTCCGACTCCACGAGCTTGGACGGGTCGACGTACCCGGCCTTGCTCAGCTCGGTGTCGCCGACGCTGTACGGATCCGGCAAGGGAGTGGGGCCTTCGCGGAATGGCGGACGCACCTGTCTGAGGCGCTGACCTACGCGGAAGATCTCCGGAAATCAATTGGCGCGGAGGCCGACACCACGGCTGTGGTGCGTGATGTCATAGCCGATGCGCGCGCGGCCCTCCACCGGGAGGCTCGGAATTCGAGCCTGTTCACCTTGACCAACGCGTTGTCATTCGTTGCTGGGTCGCTGGGTGGCACTGTTGCTGGCGCGCCAGGTGGACTCACTGGTGCCGCTTTCGGGGCTACTGGAGGTGCGCTCGGCCCGCTGGTGCAACTCGTTCTGAACGCTAAGCGTGTACCGGGATACCTCGACCGGCATTACCTTGTGTTCGAACGTCAGTCGAACTGAGTCCCAGACTTGGGAGAACCTCGTCGAACTTCGTCCGGAAGCTCGGTTGGCCGACCAGGCAGAGATTAAGGGACGGCGCTTCGGAGAAGTCACTTCCCAGACTCGCCGCTACCGACGCCGCATTAGATCGGCAGGCGCGAGTGGGACGACGTCATCATCGAGCTGGATCAAACGAAGTCCGTGTTCCTTTGTCGAACTCATTCTGGAGCACCTGCATAGAACTGCGTAGCGCTTACCTCGGCCGATGGGCTGATCGACGCAGGTCTGGCGCCTGACCAGTTGGTCACCCGCCCCTGATTCAACATTCACCCTGAGTGACAACCGGTTCCGAGTGGGGGTCGGGGCCGGGTAGGCGCCGGCACCGCTGGTCCTACCCTCTGAAGAAGCACGTCCGCCAGCTGTGCTTGTGCTGAGGGGCCACCGGACGAGACCAGCGGCGTGGTCAGTTGTTCTCGCAGGTGCCGGATCGGAGCAGGTTCGAGATCTGTATCGTTCCGCTACGGCCCCGGGGCGACGCGAAGAAGGACGCCGGACTTTCCACGGTTCCCGGCATCTCCTTGGTCCGACATTAGCTCTGGGACCGTGGCCGGCGAGACGAGAAGACGAGGAGCGGCGCGGTGGCTGATGAGCACATTCGCGCGCTCGCGCGCGCCTTCCTCGTGCGCAGCTTTGCGGTGCTGCAGCGCCAGCACGTCATCCCCGCGCCAGTATTTCACCCGCACGTGCAGGTCGGCCGCGACTTCTACGGCCCCGACCTGATGGGTGCCGAGTATGAGGCGCTAACTAGCGCCCTAGACGAGGCGTACCCCTGGCGGTTCGGCGACCCGCTCAAGCGAAACCACGCTGAGTTCAGCAGCGTTTACGCGTTCGGACTTGTCGAGGCCGCTATCGCGCTATGCACCCGCAACGGCGACTATTCGATTGACTCCGGCGGATGTGCGGAGTCGCTCGACGAACTGCGGGCAGTTCTGGACGCCGACGGCTACGAGGCCGTGTGCTGCCGCATCGTCTCGCACGCCCGGGTCGCGGACGGCGGCGTCGACGTGGACGGTGTCCTATTCCTGCCTGCGGATGACGAGGCAGCGCGCGATCGATTCATTCCGCAGATCCGTCTGCACGTACCGATGGTCGGCATCGCGTTCAATCGGGAACCGCCGTTCGCCTTTGGCCCGCCGCACGCGGTGCTTGTCGCCCGTAGGCGCTGCGCGAACGATGAGGAGCCCTTCGCCGTGTTCGACTCCTTGAGCCAGCGGATCGACGATGTGCTGCTGCGGCTTCGGCTGCTGCAGGCTCCCACACTGATCTCGCAATACCAGGTCACGGGGGTCACGACGCGCGTCGCGCGGGTTCACCCGCAGCTCGTACACCTCGACCTCGGCATTCACCAAAGCCTCGTCAAACGCATCGCGACTGTGGATCAGCTGGCGGCCGACGGCGTGACCGCCCTCAGCGGGCTCCTCGACGAAGCCCCGCAGCGGGAGGGGTACGCAACGAGTTCATGGACCGTCGCCGTTCGGAAGTTCAACGACTCGTTCCGGCCCACCGATGTGTTCACGCAGGCGATCGACCTTGCGACCGGGCTGGAGGCGATCCTCACCGGCGAGGAAGAGGCCAGCGAGGCGATCGCGCTCCGGCTATCAGGTCGGGCATCCGCACTGCTCGCGTCCGCCGACGAGCCAGCTACATCGGTACACCGAGACGTCAAGCTCCTCTACAGCCTTCGGTCCAACCTCATCCACGGCGGCAGCCTCAAGGAGATCAAGCTGCGCGGCATAGTCAACGGCGTGTCAACGGTCACCTCCGCCGACGCGTTCGGCATCGCGATGGCTGAGGCCACCGACCGGTTCCGCGACATTCTGCGACGCTGTATCGTCGCTCGACTCGCCTTGGCTAAGGCTGGCCAGTGGGCATGGCGCGACGCCGGTGCCATCGAAGAGAGGCTCGCGGATGACGAGGAGCGAGCCTCGTGGCGGTCCGAGTGGAAAGGAACAGTCGCCGCGCTTGGTGCCGGCGCCGCCGCTCGCCCCGCGTCTGCTCCGACGAGCTGGCTAGCGCGCGATGACACATAAACCGCATCCGATCTTTCCTCGAACGGCAGTCGGCGCCACCGCTTGCCGCGGCCGACCAACGCCTCAGAGGTGTCAGCGAGCAATCGACCCGTCGGCATGAGCGAGATCAGCGGCGTGGTCGGGCACATCAGCACGTGCTGAGAAGCGCGAGCAGTGCGCTGGCGACCAGGAACCCATCTGCCGGGCCCTGCCGGCGGGGAAGATGTGAGAGTGCTGCGCGTCTACCTCGATCAGAACAAGTGGGTGGATCTTGCCCGCGCAGCCAGCGGTCATCCCCTCGGCGAGCGGTTCACGGATGCACTCGCGATTTGCCGGGCCGGCGTCGCGTCCGGCAAGGTGTCATTCCCTCTCGACATGTACCGCTACTGGGAGACCGGCAAGCGCGGGCGCGACCGGTCTCGCAACGACGTGGCCGACGTGATGCGCGAGCTGTCCCGTCAGCACACGATGGCCCTTCCGTTCGGCGTTCTCGACCAAGAACTCGACCTCGCGCTCCAGTGCCGCTTCGGTCGCCCCGAACGACCTCGCCAGCAGCAGGTCTTCGGGATTGGGATGCGTCACATGAGTGAAGACCGCATGCAGTGGCCCGAGCTCGACCTCAGCGCCCTGCCCGACCGTGGCGGATCGGCCCCCGCTGGCTTCCGAGCGCAGTTGGCGGACGCGGTCACCGAAGTCCTCGAAGAGGAACTCCTGCGCGCCGGTCCAGCCACGTTCCGTGCCCTCGGCTTCGACCACGCAGCCTCCGACCACGGACGATTCGTCGACTTCGAGAACCGCGTCGCGGCGATGATCGCCCAGCAGCGCTTGACGGGCGACGCCATCGACCAGGCTGTGCGAGGCACTGACCTCGGCGACATCCGGCCCGCGCTCGTCAACGCCCTTGACCGCATCGAGATGACTTACGACCAGTTCATGGGCGCGAGCACCGTTCACGAGCTCGTGGCGTTCATAGACGACCTGCCCACCCGATACGTCACCAACGTGATGCGGTCCGCGAAGCACCGGCAGAACCAGCAGAAGTGGGAACCGAACGACTTCATCGACATCGTCGCGCTCCCGGTCGCGGCCGTGTACTGCGACGTCGTCGTCACCGAAAAGCAATGGGCCCACCGGATGCGGCAGGGCAAGGTTGACCAGCGGTACAACACTATGCTGCTCAACGACGTGGCCGACCTCACCGACGTGCTCGTCAACGCCTCAGTGAGCTAACTCTGGAGCGTGGCCACCACGGCGCAGCGGTGAGCCTCCCTCCGTCCCCCACACGCGCTACCTGCAGCCGACCGACCTTCGGCGTGTTCGAGCGTTGCCGTTCGCACAAGGCGCCGGCTCGCGCTCGGCGATGCATCCCCCGATCGGCACTTCGGGGGCGTTCGGCAGCCCAGCGAGTGACACGGTCAGGTGGCGGATACTTGGTCGCGTGTCGTCGCGGCCAGCCCCCTTCGTTCCGGACTCGCAGGCGGCTGTCCTCGACGGCTTGGCGGATGCGATCGACACGGTTCTCGATGCTCAATTCGATTGGATCAACCGAACAAGGTGGAAACCAGTCCAACACTCTCCCTACTGGCATGAGGCCAGGCTGCTGCGACGCCAGAAGGGTCCTGGTGGGCGATGGGATGACAGCGTAGCGGTCGACGCACTGGGGCTGTCAACGACCTTCCTGGTCGCCATGGCGCAGAACATGGAAGCATTGGCCAGCTTGCTGCGTGCTAGGCAAGTGATCGTGCCGCTACCGCCACTGTGTCGGTCCCTCTTAGAAGCCGCAGGGCGGGTGGCCTGGATGCTGGAGCCGTTGCCGGCCCGCGAAGGACGCGTGGATTACATAGACGTTCGCATCCGCGCAGCTCGCATTGCCGCAGTACAGCTAGAGGACTACACCCGCATGAAGACAGTGACTAAAAACTTGAAGCACGCCTCCGCTCCGAAATGGGGTGCTGAAGTCAGAAAACTGCGGCGAGATCGCCTCCCAGACCGATTTCTGCGCCTGGAGATCGACGACCAGGACGGCCACCTTGTTATTCTCAAGCAACAGTTGCCGGGCCTGCGTGAGTCCGCTGACGTTTTCGAGCGATTGCACCATATCGACTGGAAGGCTGGCGGGCTCTACGACTACCTGTCAAATTCCACGCACTCGACACCGCACGCCCTATTTGAGCTGACCGCCGTCACACCCGAAGGGTATCGACGCTTTGAGCTTGAAGATGCCTGCCTGCCCTGTCGACTATGCAAAATGGCCATATTCACGATGTTGCACACGTGGGGATTGATCGCCGGCTACATCGGTCAGCTCCACGAGGTCGTCGATCAGCTAGGACGAACAGTCGCGGCCCTGCCGGAGTCATGATCTCCGGACCGCGCGGCGTGCTTCGGCACGTGCGGCGACCGACGTAGTCGGCTCGCGAGTACTCGAGCATCCCGTCGATCCAGAGGTCCCGGTCGATGCCACCGACGGCTCAGCGAGGGCGAGCTCTGGCAACCTCGTCCACATGACCCTCTCGATGGCCTGGATACGCCGCCGGCCGACCGGGGACGAATTGGTCTTCGCATCCGATAGTCGACTGCGCGGCGGCGAGAGCTGGGATTGTTCTCCTAAGGTTCTACAACTACCGAGAACCGACGCGTTGATCAGTTTCGCGGGCAAGACCTACCGCGCCTACCCGCTCATGCTCCAACTCGTACGCGCGATTGGGATGTACGAGCCGTCACGGGAACGTCGCGTCCCGCTGCCGAAGGTCAAAGGTCACGCGTTACGGGTGATGAACCAAATGGTGTCACTGATCTCCGACCTTCCGAAAGGGCAGGAGCGCCCGGACGACCTATACTTTGAGTTCATCCTCGGCGGCTACTCGTGGCAGGAGAGCAAGTTCCGTATCTGGACCTTGCACCGTGACGAGCGCCTGGACGCGCTCACGTTCCGCTCAGCCGTCCCGTGGGCCGGCCAGGGCGAAGGTCATAAGGTTCTCTCCATCATCGGCGATGTGGCTGAAGAAGCACATGCCCGACTGCAGGAGCTGCTCGGACACAAGGGCAAGCTGGGATCGGGGCATCTCGATATGGAGCCATTTGAGGTCTTGCGTGACATGCTCCGATCTGGCGACTTCCGCACTATTGGCGGCGCCCCGCAGGTCGCCAAGGCGTACCCATCTCTGCAAAGTGCTCTGCTGCCGGTCTCTTGGCCTGAAAAGAACGGCACGCCTCATGCCGCAGGAAGGCCCGCACTGACTTACGAGGTGTTCCCTATTCATGCACTCGACCCCGACTCCCCGGAGCGGTCAACGGCGGCCGAAGCGGAAGCGCTCGAAACAGAAGGGGAAGCAGGCAGCAACGACGATCCGGGCTGAGTCCTCGCGCGGGCGTTCGCGGCTCGGGCCCCCGACCACCGCAAAGTGCCTAGGGTTACGCAACTGGCACGAGTGTCGCTCAATCCGCGATGAGTCCTCAGTAGCAGCCACCCGACCATCGGCATGGTCGTGCATCACCGGCGCGCGCATGGGGCCGTCAGCCCGATCGGCGGCACCGGGTCACCCTTGGGTGCAAGTGTGTGTGCGTCTATTCGTCTAGACGTGTGCTGTCAGGGCGCGTACTTGACTGCTCGGTGGCGAGCTGCTCGTCGAGGTCGAGCAAGTAGTTCGCGTGGGCCGCTTGGTGGTGGGCCGCATTCCGGTCAGCTGCTTCATCATCGTCGGCTGGCTCTGCTGTGTCAGGGCGCATCTGGTCAGGGTGCCTCTCACCGTCGGTAGACGCAGCGACGGGCGCCCGCCTTGTGGAGAGCGCCCGTCGTGTGGTGAGGCTGCGGTCAGCCGCCGCTCGCTTCTTCTCGGCGACGCTCGAGCCGGCCCACCCTCGCCTCGAGTGCTGCGAGCCGATCCGCGGTTCGACTGATGTCGGTCGGTGGTGACGCCGTAGGGGCTGGCGAAGCGACGGGCACCGTTCGGGTTGAGCGTTCGAAGGCCGTCGCCGATCTACGCCGCTCAGCCACCTCGTCCTCGTCCGGGAACACGTCGGCCAGGACCGGCGCAACGTTCTGCCAGCATGCCGCTACGGACTGGACGGCCGGCTGATCGAGGCAAACGACTGTCAGGCGGCCCACCTGCACTTGAATGTAGGGGCGTCCGGCGAGGGCGGTCGTCGCGCCATCGACCGACACAGGGTTCTGCTCGCGTGCGCACTGCACGACTGCCGTCGCGACCATGAGCGGTCGGTCGCGATCGTTGACGTTGCGCGGCTCAGGGCTGGTGTGGTGCGCCGGAAACGCGCGCTCCGCAATGTCTTGGGCCTTCGACCACGCTCCAGTGTGACTGAGGACAGCAGGCCGGTCGTACAGGTAGAGCAGGACGCGACCGATCGAGACGGTGATGTGCCTGCCGGTCGCGTCCTCTCCGGTGCGGATGCTGGTGCTCTGGGTGCCGCGCAGGACGACGCTGGCGGCGGCGTCGCAGGTCAGCGCTTCTGCCCAGTGGAACGGCTGAGGGGAGCGGGACGAGCGGGTTCGGGTCATGGTGACTCCCACGGGATGTGGGGGCTGTGCCCCCGGGCGCTAAGGGCGGCGGCTCCGCCGCTGCCGCAAGTGCCGCCCGAGGGGTCGCAGAGGCTCCGGGGTCAAGGACCGGCCGAAGGCCGGGTGCGCAGCACCGCCTCAGCGTCCTTGAGGCTGGAGGGGCGACCCCTCACACTCCGGGGGCACAGCTGTTGGGAGCGCAGCGCTGGTGCTTGCGCCAGCTAAGTCAGAGCGCCGCAGGCGCGCCTTTCAGCCGCGATGGCTGATTCGAGCGGACCTCAAATGCGTGTGGCTGGCGCTTCGACCGGCAGCACCCCGACACCATCGTGCTGTCGCCATATCGGGCCATCTGTCGCGAGCGCGTCGATCACGCGGACTGCGTACGCCTCGTCCATCACGGCCTTCGCCTGCCTGGCGTCAGCCCAGCGGAAGCGGCGAACCTCCGGGCTCAGACCTACCTCGGCCGTGGGATCAGTGAGTCGGCAACGGAAGACGAGCGCGACGATGCCGCGGCGCATGTTCTTGTAGACACCGGTGAGCTGGTCGATGTCGATCTCGAGTCCGGTCTCCTCGCGGATCTCGCGGCGCAGGCCGTCCTCGATGCTCTCGTCAAGCTCGAGCACACCACCTGGAGGCTCCCAATGGCCGTTGTCGACGCGCTGGGTCAGCAGAACCTTGCCGGCGTCATCGACGATCACGGCGGCCACGCTCACCGAGTGCCGTGGCGTATCGGTCAAGACGATCTCCTGCGGCTAGTCTGCTGGTCCAGCCGAGTGTAGGAGTAGCCCAGTGCCGCGTCAGGTCGACCCCACCAGCGACCGGCCGGTGTTCAAGCAGATCGCAGACATCCTGCGCCAGGAGATTCACTCTGGCGCACTCGCTCCTGAAGCTCGCCTTCCGTCCGAGCGCGAGCTGATCGAAAACTTCGGATCCGCCCGTGGGACCGTGCGGCAGGCCATCGCTCTGCTCAAGAGCGAGGGGCTCGTCGTGACCGAACACGGCCGCGGCGGCTTCGTCCGTGGACGCCCTCCGGTGCGCCGGCTGGCCTCCAATCGCTTCGCCCGCAGCCAGCGCCAAGCGGGGCGCGCCGCTTTTCTGGCCGAGGCCGAAGCTGCCGGCGCGAAGCCGTCGGTCGACTCGTTGCAGGTCATTAAGGGGGAGGCGGACGAGCGCGTAGCTGGCTGGCTGGGCATCTCCCCCGGCGACCCGGTACTCATCCGCCACCGGCGCTACCTGCTCGACGAGCAGCCGGTCGAGTTCGCGACCTCGTACGTCCCGTGGGATGTCGCGGAGGGGACGCAGATGACCGAGGAGGACACCGGCCCCGGCGGCATCTACGCCCGGATCGAGGAGCACGCTCACCCACTCAAGCGCTTCTCAGAGGACGTCCGCTCGCGGATGCCCACCCCGGACGAGGTGAAGACCCTGCGGCTCGGGCCAGGTGTCCCGGTGTTCGTGCTGCTGCGGCAAGCGCACGACACGAAGGGGCGCGTCGTCGAGGCCTGCGACACCGTGATGGCCGGGGACCGCTTCGTCCTCAGCTACG
>JAABVA010002046.1_pt1 | contig 20551 bp, 24 predicted proteins | sample 5560331 | NCBI WGS metagenome assembly JAABVA01 (sample SAMN12812661, study PRJNA571458) | rock metagenome | isolation source: Antarctica rocks | place: Antarctica: Victoria Land, Mt New Zealand sud | collected 2016-01-07 | reverse complement strand
TCTACTAGAGTAGTTGCTAGAGTAGATCCTTTCCGTGTTCCGTTATGCCGTTTAAAAAAACTCTACAAACTCACTCCACCAAGCAATCTAATTACACTCCCCGCACAACCTTCCGCTTCCCCTTCCGCTTCCCCCTTCCCCCTTCCTCCCACCCCCACCACCAATCCCTCAACCCCTCCCCCCCCACGAGAACGAAAATCAAAAGCCAATTTTCCGGGGGCGCGGCGTAAAAGGGGGGGGTCCCCCAAATATCCCAGTAGAAAAGCGGCAGGGAGGAATATCCAGCTATTCTAATCCTTTTTTCCAGAATTGGCCTCATGCTTTTGCGGAAGAGAGAGAGAGTTGGAAGTTCACTAGTACAACTGTATCAAGAAGAAACGCAAAGTGGGAAACGCGCATATTTCCATGTATTCTACTGGAGGAATTGTTTTTTTTATAGCAACCCTCCCCATCACCTCACCATAGAGTAGTATCCCGCTTCCCGCGCCGACCAAAACCGCTAAAAAGGAGTGGAATTTCAAGCATCGAATGAGGAACCCCGTCGATCTACTATACTATTCCTCGCTCCTGAGAGTCAATCGAAATACTCATCTACTCAATTAAATATCAAAGACCTACAGCTCCAGCCAGCCAGCCAGCCAGCCAACCCCCGCCTCCCCACACATCCAAACCTAACCCTGGATATGTAGCGATTCCAAACAAGGCGTCCTGATTTCTCAATTTCCTAGAGGGTTTTTTTTTTGTTGAAGAGAATGAGCGAATGATGCATGTATAGCCAACAAGGCCCGATCATTTTCTCCCGACTGGATTGAATCTCCAGATCCCCACCTCACGAGATTTTTTTTCTTCTCCCTTTTCTCTTCCACATCCCCTTCCTCCACCCCCAATCCCTCTCCTCCTCCGCGTTCCCTGCATCACACCTAAAACCCTCAACCAACCCCCTCGAGTTCAAACCCCAACACGCTGATTAGCTCTCGCAAGCAATTATACACGAACTTCCCTCTAGTGGTATCTAGAGTGAATCTGAAAGATTCATTGCGGATTTTATAGAAGTTTTAGGTGGGTAGGTGGGTAGGTAAAGACAACGCTTCAGGAAGAGGGTTTGTGACCGAGGGGGAGGGGGGGGGTGTAGGAGAATGGATTAGGAGGGGAGGATAGGGGTGGATTATGTAGATGAGGTAAAGTGATTAATCACGTCATGTTAGTTTGAGAGCCTTTTTTGGTAGATTATGTTAATGCGGTAGGTGGTAGGTAGAGATCGAAATCTCCCGAGTACATACAGTAATCCACCACCCTAAGCCACTTACTCTTCCCCATCTTTCGCATGATACAAGGAGATTTTTGGTAGTGGTGATAGACAGGACATAAACACTGTCTGCTGATACAAGTAATCCTGCTCTTTCTAGAGATCTGGAGTAAACTCAGATCGAGAAAACCGGCTCCCTCTAGCCTCAGGATAGACATCTTAAGTTCTGATATAGGAAATTCGGCTGCTCTTTCCCGCTCGTGTAGGTTACAATCAGGGATGGAGTAGTTCCCCGCCCATACTTACGACCAACCTTCTCTCGCCCAATGACATAAAAGACATTATGAACTTGATAGTAGTGCCCCCTCTGCAAGATTAGCCTCGCCCTAAGCTGCTGCTCAACATCTAGGAGCTGCTCAAGCGAATTAGATCTCTAGAACCTTTTTGTACATCGCGCAATATGAATGTATCCGGTAACGCCGTCGCTGAAATAATAAAACGCTGTTTCAAAGGGTATCATCAGCTGCTCTCAAAGCATTGGTGCATCTCCGCGTCTATTTTGTCCAAGATTGCCGAACAAATGTTCCGGTGGTATGCGACCCATATTGCTGGTCTTGTCAAAATAGCTTGTTGGTGCGGGACTGTATCCTTCAGCCCTCCGCCTGTAGCGCTCGGTGAGGATGCCAGCAACGACGAGGAGGAAGATGGATCCTAAGGCGCATGCGAGAGCGATGAGAACGACCAAACCAACGGCCATGTGTCCACCTTGACAAATGTTAATAAGCAGGATTGATTGAGTGGATAATTCACGACTAACCTGATGATTTGAAGTTGAACACCTTTTCTGAGAAGAGCTGCGACAAGCTCCCAGGATCATTACCTGATGTGGAAAGAATAAAGGGGGAGAATGTGGTGCCATTAAAGAGTGCTGCAGAGACATTGCCAAAAGTAGGCATATCAAGCTGGCCCGTGATGAGAAGAGTCATGCTTTGGTCGACCAGAGGGTTGCTTGCATGTTGTGTCGTCAACTGTAGGACAGACAGCCCACGAATGACGGTATCTTTACCGAGAGTGTCTCCGATAGCCTGGAACTGCGAGCCATCGTACTTCATCAGGAAGGCGGACCCGTTCGTGCTTTTGCCTGCAACCCAGAATTGGGATGCATCGTTGTTTGCGGGTGATATCGCTGTTACAGGCCCCGGGACAACGCCAGGTACAACCGCCCATACCTTCTCCTTAGCATCATAGGTTGCTAGCGACGTGGCGTTGTTGCCGACGGTCAGATTTCCTCCAGCGAGCAATTTATCACTCCCTTGCCAGGTAAAGGCCGCAACGCTACCAGCCAGTCCACTTCCGGGCTGACTCCACATTCCATTCTCAAATACGCAGACGCTAGGGCAGGAAGTTGATCCTGCTGTATTGAAGTTGCCGCCTGCGTAGACTTGAGATGAACCAGGCCTGACAGCAATGGCATTAACAGCGACATCAGCGCCTCCAAATGGCTGTGGTTGTGGGTAAGCATAATCGGCTTGCACAAGATCATAAAGGATGAGACCGTTGACGCTGGCGCCGTTGACTTGGCCTGAGATTGTTCCGCCTGCGTATAAGATATTATCATGGGTGTTGAGCGACAGGAAGACCGAACTCGGGTCGAGGCCGCTACCCACAACACCAGTGACAGTATTCGCAGTACTATTGATAAACGCAAGATTGTTGACTGTCGAACCGTTCGTAGCCTGTGCTGTGAAGTGGCCGCCGAGTATTGTAATGTTCTGTCCCATGTTGTTGTAGAATAAGCCAGTAACGACGCCAGTGACGTTCTGCCCACTAACAGCTCGCTTGCGCTTTGTAGAATTTCCGACTTGTTGGGGCTGAATGTTCACCCCGAAAGAATTGATCTGGAGCGGGTTCGATGTCAATGAGACTGCATCACGAATTTGCATAGCCTGCGTGGAAAGACTCCCCGCCAAGATTGGAGTGCTCCCAGTAACGTTTGTCGACGCACTAAGCTGTCCAGAGATGGCCATGGAATGAGCGTTAAGGTTCTGTAGCCAATTATGGCGAGAAGGGACCCATACAGCTAAGCCTTGGGCCGAGAACGATCTCCCAGAGCTCGAGACCAATACCTCATCGAAGTCACCGTTGATAGTGATACACATCTCTGGCCGATTGCTGGTCACATTGAGCTCCAGGGGCACAATGGTGTTGACTCGCCCATTCACGCCAGCACCAAGCGCTGACCATGACTGATTGGAAGTATAAAATATTGCGACGTTGTTCAAGCCAGGGACGCTATCCTTTGCGGTGTTCGTGAAGTTTCCGCCAATGAACAGCAAATCCTCAAAGGGATACATGACGGATACCACTGCGTTCAATCCACTGTTCGGTAAAGAGGTTGCATTGCCGTTGGTGACAGAAAAGATACCTTGGAAATTATTGTTTTTATCCGAGACGTTGCCAGCAACATAGGTGACGCTGTTCAATTCTGCCACACTGTTAATCATAGCTCCTGGATTCAGACTCATTCCTGCTTGATCAATGGTCGAATTGCTAAAGTCGTTGTTGCTTGAGGCTTGATTGGGATTGAACTCGTAGAGCCCATTCAAACCACCGCTCGAATTTGTCAAATCAAACCGAATGGATTGCGCAACAAGCTTTATCTCGCCCTGCTGATCGGTTTTTGGAGCAATGGTGACTGTGGGACGGAACGCATCAGTGTTGGCGTCGACAGGGCCATAGTAAATCTGATCGTACTTGTCGAAATTGTTTGTCTGGTATACTGGAATCTGGAAGGGTAGTGCGGCAGAAGTAAATGTTCCAGTAACATTGGCTATTCCTCGATGATCACAGCTATTGTCTTGTATGCATCCAGGAGTGAAAATTATTACCGAGTAGTTGCCCGACTGCTTGATGTCTGGCTTGAAAATGATAGAGACGGGTTGAGCTGTATTATTGGATCCGCTCAAATCTGCTGTCAAGTACTCGGAACTACTTTGGCCAGATGGTGTTACTGACCATGGCCCAGTTGCGGTAGCATTCGATGCAAATGGAATGGGTACCGCACAGACTGGTTCATTGAGAGCCTCCACGGCATAAGCATAAATGTCTGTTATACGTTAGACCCTGTGTTTGTGACAGGAATGAAAGGTTCTATATGTACCATCTTGGAACAGTTCGATTCCGTCAAGCCCACCTCCACTGCCATACCAGTCCGATATATCGATCCGAAAGCCATTCATACCAACAGTATTGAAAAAAGTAAAATCCTGGAACTTGACAGACGGGTCGCTTGATAGAGGGCATAGTGCATCACAATAGGCAGTTTGACCCGTCGCTGGATCAATGTAGGTGAAGTTCATAATGCCTTTGATAGGCATCGCTGTGTATCGAAAGCGCTTTGTTCCTCGGCCGTCTTGATGAGTGTTCCATATCCTTAGCTTCTTCGGCTGGTACCCAAAGTTCATGTCTGCTCTCCAGAAACCGGGCGAATTGTCCTGCAGCAACCAAGTATTACCGGCTCCATCCTGGCCGTTGGTTTTGCACACTATGTTGCTGGGGTCATCGAATCCTGCAGTCGAAGTTGATGAACCGGCCGTGATGTTCGCGCTTGATATGTTAATAATCTGTTGCTGGTCTGTCTTGTTCCCAATTGTGGCAGTAGTGTTTCCGATGCCAGAGAAGGACCCGCCGAATATGATGTTGCCATTTGGTTGCTTCACTATGGATCTGACAGGCCCGTTGAACCCCGCAAAAGGCAATTCGATCCATCCTGCGGTCCCTACCCAAGCGATGGCGTTTGATGAATTAAGACCTTTGAAATCGCCTCCTACGTAGACAGTGTTTGTGTCCTCATCGCAGAGAAGAACCGAGACTTGTCCTGAAAGTCCCTTAAGAGGGCTGACCTTCGCCTTGGTTGGATCAAACATCGCAACTCCTTGTGCCTCTATCCCTCCCAGGCTGGTGAAATTTCCTCCGACAACCACTCCAGCCAGGGTTCCGCCTCGCATCACAAATGGGCACATGCTCTTGATAGAGGCGTCTGCGGACGCCGCCGTCATGAAGTCTCCATTCGGCAATTGCGTGATGAGCGACTGGCTGCCGTTCGTATTGAAGCCATTCTCCGTTTGTTCCTTGTACGTAAAGAGCGATATCGCGTCAAAGTCTCCGGTTAGAGCGACACGACCCAATTGCGTGAGGTCGAGGCTGGGTGTCGGGACCGGATCGAAATTTGCTCCTTGCGTCACTGAAACCGTGAAAACCGCCCATAATTGTACAAGTACTGCGATCTCAGCCGCCGCCGGGCCAAACGATGAGAAAAGCCTCATTGTTCGGTCGCAAAGACGACGGTTGAAAATGAAGCAGTCGTTACGAGTCCAGTTTTCCAGGCTTTTAGGGGATATGGCGGGCGGGTACTGGAATTGCGCCAACCATCGACCTTCCTATCAAACAAATGAGTGTTGACGTGCCTGCGTGTGTTCCGACCTGTCTCTTGCCCCGAGACTTCGGTCTGACACGTTGTCGGGGTCGATGTGCAATGAGGGTGGCGTTGAAGAGAAGTGAGGAGGTTCACGTTTCTGCATGATATGATCGACGACTTGGAGATCTAAGATTACTGGAGGATGACAGGGGTCTGTTCCGCCAATCAGCCAAGGTTGTACAACTGTCAGGAAACACTGAAACCGCTACAGAGACTGCTTTCATCTTCTGTGCCAAACAGAGTTCTTATGTCTTCAGACTTGGATTTGGATGTTTACAATCACGGTTCAACTCGATTATCTACTGATCGTTTCGCACACGCCCGCAGACTGCGGAGAACATTCACTCATGATCGGATAAGGACCCTCCAAAATCCTCCCGCCCGTGGCTGGTTCCTGATGCAGGTTAGATCGCCTATCGTGTCGGTGATGCATTGGTCTATCTAACCCCCTCAGGGCACGAATTGGGGCATTTCGCATCAGCTAGCTGCTTATGAAAGGTACCTGTGGTGACAGGAAAAACCCTTGGTGCCTTTGAGCGGGCCATGTATTGAACTCATACCACTTGACGATGCTCATGTTGGCATGTTCAAAGCAACGACAGGCTCTTGATGCCAATCGGACATTGGCTGAGGGAGGCATATACTCTTGTGCCAGTAGTTGAACTCTGATAGATGCTTTTACGGAGAATTTCACGTGCGTACCTTCAACAATCCGCTGCGCACAGTTATAAATGATTGTACTAGGGTACTCATGCTTTCCTCATTTTCGGAATCCTAAACTTTCCGCCTTCTCTTGACCTTTCTCGCCAATGAAACTTCCTGGATGGTAATGAGAGTCTTATCCTCGTCGGTGAGTTCTCTCTTCACACCAGTCGCCGCTAAGATAGAAGCTTTGGAGATTGTCTCAAGCGACACGTCTGCGCCTTCTTCTTCCTTCTTCACTTCAGTAACCTCAAGCTTGGTGGAGAGCCTCGCTGCAAACGTTCTGAGATCGGCAGCGAAGAGTACGCTATGAGCCCAGCCAGCTTGCTTGCCCCACAAGCTACGAAATAAATCGCCCACCGCGTCATATGTGGCTTTGGTCAAACTTCGATGCTTACCCTTGCCGAACTTGTAGTCACGTTGCGCGATTTGCCAGACTTTGACTTTTGTTAGTTGCAACATCAGCCCGTATGTAGGTACTCTCACCATGTGTGTCAACTGGTACAGCTTCTCCCCAGCCAAGGCCCATAAGGCATACGCAGTCCGCAACTTTTGGTCCAACTCCCTGCAAGGTTAAGAGCTTCTCGTGTGCATTTCGATAACCCTCTCGTCCACCCGACAACATTTCACCAGCATCAGAAATCTTGTCGCCTATGACCGGACTTTCTGGGTTTCTCAGACTATCCAGCCAGCCAGCGTCGTGATCATTAGATACCATGATTGCAGTCTGGTGCAGATATTTTGCCCGATATCCGAATCCAAGTTGGCGCAAATGTGATTCGACGCTCGGGTCAGTCAAAGCGGACGGAGGAGGCATATCATAGTAGGGTTTGGAATCAACGTAACCGATCAGGGGACCATAATTTACACACAACTTCTCCATCTAGATCAATCCTCCTTAATCAGTAATTGTCGAAAACATTGATCTCTATCGTGGATATACCATTTGAGCTATTCGGATAATGTTATTGTTGCTGCTGCATATAAAGCCAACCAGAGCTTCCCACGCATCTTGCTTCAATATTCGCACACCAGCAAATTTTGGGGCTCTCTTCTTAAAATTGAGGTCTGCTGTCGACCATTGCTCGTATAACTCTGTTAGGTTGGGCTCAAGGTTCAAATAATGATGGACCAATGCTTCCGTATCGTCGTCGTCACTTAGAAACTCGGCGGTAGAAGCTGGTGCTGAGGAGGGAGGAGTCGGGGGGGCGTCGGAGCTAAGTGGATATGTTGCATGATAATGGAGATGGGTGGAGTCTTGTCGTAGGGAAAGTATGCGCCCTTTGAGAGCGCACGACCATACATCATCAGCGGATTTCCTCCATCTAAGTACATTAGCAGAGCATGAGCTAGAGAAATATCTTATTCTTAGAGTCACACCGGAAAGATTGTCCACAGCGAAGCGTAGTATCTATACAGAGCTCGGTCAAGCTCACTGGGAGCTTGCGCCATTGCATCGCACGCATTGAAGCCATTTTCTGCCCCCAATACAAGTCTCTTGCGCAGCAAAAGAATGTACTCGAGAGACTCCTCGAGGAACGCGCCGAATAAGCTGTAGCGCGTAAAGTGACTTCTTTAGTGGAGGATAATACGCTAACCTGTTCAAGATAGCTCCGAAATTTAGTTTCAAAGTGCGCGAGCCTCACATTTACTCAACCACCAGGTGAGATTCCTATTCACGCCCCAGTCCCAACACACCTTCGCACTCTTTCCGTTCATCTCTATTTGAATTCATTAGACGTTTTCTTCTCGAAGCCTTTGAGAAGCGTCTACATTCTTACCGAAAGTAAAGCGCTGTAACATGAACGGCGACAGCTATTCGTCAAGAGGCATGGCATCAACAACTACCCTACCACGGATTCGAAAGCATGAACCTGACACAACTAACTCCATGGCTGCAGATGCTGGACGCTACGGGTCGTCACGAGATCACTACGTAAGTTGACCAATTCCATGTCGGCCAATGATGACCTGACCTTCTTTGTTTGCGCAGTCATCCAGAGACGAACGTCGAGGCGGAGATCGAGACCGAGACTATGGACGTGGAGGTGATCGACGGCGTTCAAGGTCCCCTAGTCATCGAAGCTCCAGACCATCTCGGCGTGAAATGGAAGTAGACTCGTATTCGTCAAGCCGAGACTATAGAGCGCGCGAGCGTGAGGATCGATACTCCGGAAGAGATGGCCGTGACGATAGAGCTTGGGACCGAGACAGAGGTGACAGAGGCGACAGAGGTGACAGAGGCGACAGAGGAGACAGAGGCGACAGAGGAGATAGGGGCATGTCAAGGCGAGACGCCAGGCGTGACGATGATGATAGACCTCCGAGGAGGGACCGAGATCTTTTTGAAGGCCGGAATGACCGTGGTCGGGGTGGTGGCCGGGGCGGTAGAAGCGATCGTGATGAGTTCGCAATGCAAATGGGAGGAAGAGACAGGAAGAAGAGCGCTAGTCCTCCACCGAAGAAGAAGGAACCTACACCCGATCTTACGGATACCGTGCCTATTACGGAGAGAAAGAGGAGATTGACGCAATGGGACATCAAGCCACCTGGTTACGAAAATGTCACAGCCGAGCAAGCGAAGCTTTCAGGTAATCTCCCATGCATCATATCGTATCGCCGAAGGGCTAATTATAGTAGGCATGTTCCCATTACCCGGAGCACCTCGCCAACAACCAATGGATCCCAGTCGACTACAAGCATTCATGAACCAGCCAAGCGGGTCTGCCGGTAACGCAGCCCTCAAGCCCTCTAACGCTCGACAATCAAAGCGGCTCTTCGTTCACAACCTTCCTACAACAGCAACTGACGAAGGCATTGTCAGCTTCTTCAACCTTCAGCTCAACGGACTCAACGTGATAGAAGGATCAGATCCCTGCATATCATCGCAAATCTCGAAGGATAGGTCTTTCGCACTCTTAGAGTTCAAGCAACCTGGTGATGCAACTGTGGCCTTGGCGCTAGACGGTATCCAGATGGAGGATAATGATGCCATGGATACGAGCAATGGAACAGCAAATGGCACCGCACAAGGCCTCTCCGTGCGCCGACCAAAAGATTACATTGTGCCCTCTGTGGTCGATGATACGGAGTTCGAAGAAGGCTTTGTTTCGCCCGTGGTTCCAGATACGCAGAATAAGATTAGCGTCACAAACCTTTTACCAAATCTTACGGATGACCAGGTCATTGAGTTGTTGGTTGCATTTGGGCATTTGAAGGCTTTCGTTCTAGTCAAAGATAGCAGCACCGAGGAATCGAGGGTAAGCGAGATCTCTGCCACCTTGCTTAAAGTGGGCTAACTGAACGACAGGGCATCGCCTTCTGCGAATACCTCGACCCCGCAGTCACAGACATTGCAGTAGAAGGCCTCAACGGCATGGAACTCGGCGACAAGCACCTCAAAGTGCAGCGTGCCAGCATCGGCGCCACTCAAGCCTCAGGCCTCGAAATGGGCGTCAACGCCATGTCCATGCTTGCAGGCACCACATCCAACGATCTTGAAGAAGGACGCGTGCTCCAGCTCCTTAACATGGTCACGCCCGAGGAGCTCATTGACAACGCGGACTACGAAGGTACGATAATCCAAGCCAACCCTTTCTTCGTCAGTAAACACCTACTAACCAAGACCAGAAATCTGCGAAGACGTCAAAGAAGAATGCGAAAAATACGGCCAAGTCCTCGAAATGAAAGTCCCCCGACCCAGCGGTGGCAGCAGGCAATCCAACGGCGTCGGCAAGATCTTCGTCAAATACGATAATGCAGATTCGGCGCGCAAGGCATTGCAGGCGTTGGCGGGGAGGAAGTTTGCGGATCGGACTGTCGTGACTACGTATTTTGCTGAGGTGAGTGACATGCCGTTCTTTTGTGGTGCGAAAACCTGACGGGGGTATTTTAGGAAAACTTTGAAGTCAATGCGTGGTAGAGAGCACAGACACTCGTGGAATGCGCCATTTCTTCGCTTTGTAGGACTACCACGCTGTCCTCCAAGCAGAATACTGTTGTACTTCATTCACGGGCATAGCTTCAATTACCTCTTGTCAGATGCTTCCGTGTTTGTTGGAAGCGGGCGCGAAATGTAACCTGAAATACCGATCAAGAGAAAAAGATAGTCCAAGATGGATCAAGGTACAAAAAAGCATCTTCCTGCACCTATCACTTGTCAAGAACTGCTCCCTTATCCGGTAAATTCTTCAACGACCTCACCCACAAAAACCCCAACATCACCTCCCCACCTCCTCCGAAAAGACAAGAGAAAAGGGATTCTCTAGCTTCTCTCACATCCCCCCCCCTAACACCACACCTCCACAAATCCCCCCATATCAAATATCCCATTCCCCATTTTCCAACCCCCCCCCCTTCCTTCCCACCTCCAACCACCATCTCTCTCCCACAGTATTCCGTACCCCCAACCCATTCGTACCTTATCCAAAGCAATCCAAAGCGATAAAAAATTTCTTATCTGTCTATCTGTAATCCCAGATGTTATTATACCATCTGCTTTTACTCCCAGTTATTCGTTCCAGGTTGTATCACGCCCCCACCCCCCTTTACCACTTCCCTCGCATCTCTGCGGTTGGTTGATTTCTTGTGTTTTTGGGGGCGAGTTCATTCAGGTCTCTTTTTTGGGGGGGGGGAGAATCGATGGAGGGGAGGGGGTGTGAAGAGGTTAGTTACTGTAGGTGGATGACTGTGATGATGGGGTTTGTTTGTTAGTTGAGGAGATGGAGGGGGAGTTTGGGATTGGTATGGATGGGTTTCTATGTGGACGGGGGGGTTTTTTCGGCTTGACGGCACGAAAGTCGAGGGAAAGGGTGGGTGCTCTCGGGTTGTTTCATCAGGGCTATTATTGAGGTAGTGGAACGATATCATAGCTTCAAGTGAACAACGTTTCCTATCTAAGCTCCCTCGCAGTCTTGATCTTCCCCTCCGCCAACACCACTCACTCTCCTTGTCCGTACCTACTACCCACTCCCCTCACCAAACCACCATCCCCTCACTTCCCCCTCTCCCAGCCCCCTTATCTCAAATTCGCTACCCCTAAAACCCCCCCGCATTGGAAAAACTCATATTCCCGGCCCCTCCCGTGGAACCCCCACTCGTCGAAAGACTAGGCGGCAGATCCGCCGCCCTCGTCCCCCACTCACTCTCATTCCTCCCCAGCGTCAAAACTAGCGTCTGGCCCTCGGTGAAGAACTCATGCCCAATCCAGTTTTTCGTATACGGTTTCCCATTGAGCGTCGCGCTTTGTATGTAGATGTTGTTGTAAACAGCGTCGAATCCGATATTTCGAATCGTTGCCGTCTTCCCCGTTAACGGGCTTTTCACACTCACGCTCTCGAAAAACGGCGGGGTGATTAAATACACATTCTCTGTACGTGATTTCGAAGTCAGCATTGCCTTGTGGGGTTTTAGAATTATGTCTCGTGTATCAAGAGAAATAAAAAGGGGAACGAAGGCTCCACATGCTCCCGAAAAATATTTGGAGACTCGAAACGACGGCTCGAAAGAGAGGAAATGACTCTGAAAATACGTACGGCCCGGATTCGGAAAAAGCCCTAGCATCGTGAAAGCCATAAACGCGCCCAGAGCGCCACTATCGTCATTACCCGGGAGCCCGGCGTTGGAGTCACTGAATTGGGAGGGGACGTAGGAGTGGGCGCGTTTGGCGCTGAGGGCGGGACGACCGGCGTAGTGGTATTGGAAGACGGTGAGGAAGGAGGGTTCGTTACCGATGTAGATGAGGCCGGATTTGTGGAGGTAGTCGAGGCGGGCGGTGAAAGCGGTGGGGCCGCCGAGGGTGGTTATCAAGGAAGCCATGTCGTGGGGGACGAAGCTTTGGGGGTGGGTTAGCTGAGTGCTCTCATTGAGAAGATGAACTACGAATTTCCGATCGTGAGATCGAAGATGTAATCAAAATATCAGGCGATGAGACTTAACCATCCGACCAAGTGGAAGTCTGCAAAAGCTGGGAGAAAAGAAGGAAGTAGAACACTCCACAGCTTGTACTGGATTCTACGCCATCCATGGATGCTTCTTGCTTTCCCATGCTAGTAGAGTCGATGATGGTGTCTCGCTTGAAGCGAAATCCAGGCAAGGAAAACAAAGTACTCACAACTGGTACTCCCAAATGCTAGACTCGAATGTTTCCTGTGGATCAGAGGTCAAAGAGCAACCACCCAGAGAAGGACTGCAGAGGATCGGATCCTGGTATCCCCATGTCCCATTAAGGTATTTTGGTTGGAAAAATCCTGTGAAACCCGAATCACTCCCGTTGATAATGGACTTTTGATCGGCCTTGAAGATGTTCTGCCAATTCTCCGACCTCTTGGCATACTTTTCGGAATCAGCAATCTTGCCCAAGCCTTTGCCCATGGTCGATATACAAAAGTCATCATAAGAGTACTCCACTGTTCTGGATATGCTCCTTGAGTTAGTACCGAATCCGAGATAGTCATAATCCTCTGCAGGGATATAGTTGTGACTCTTCCAACTCTGTAACCCACCTCTTCCCTCAACTGACCAGTCAATTGGCTCATTCTCGGCGTCATTGACAACTGCCTCGTATGCTGAATACCAATCAATCCCAGGGAGTTTCTTGACATAAGCATCGGTAAGCACCACGTCTGCATTAGAGCCGCCTTGTGTGAAACCCTTGCACAAGCTCATACGGCAGTCTGGAAGCCAACCGAGGTGTCTGTATATATCGATCAAGCTCCGTACCATCCTAGACTGAGCCTCTGGGTCGATAATTGTCAAAAGGGGATGTTGTGCTCTGAAAGAGTCCCATATGCTAGTCATAATCAGCTAACGAGGTGAAAGTTGTCAGACTAAATGATGGGAAAATCGAAGAAGATAAAAGCCGAAGCATAAGAGGCATAAGACTCGGGGAAACGGAAGTTTAAAAATTGTAGACTTGAGACAGTGGGCGATTGGCAATCTGATGCTTGAGAATTTCAGGGAGTGATTGGAGACAGACGGAGTAATGCACTTACCAGTAATATGAATCAAAGTAAAACTCGGTGCTCTTCCAAAGGGGATTCTCGCCAGTGTAGTCTTGAGGCGACATGAAGTTTCTGTATATACCACTATAGAATATGGTTTGAAGTTCAGTGCTGGCTCCACCAGGTTCAATTGATACAGGACTGAGCTTTTTCCTCCAAGCATCCTCTGCATTTTTCCTAACCTGGTCAAACTCAAAATCCGGAATCTCCTGTTCAGCGTTGTGACAAGCTTGGGCCGAGCTAACAAAACTGACACCAACCCTAGCAGTGATAGTGTTGTTGAAGGGGCCTTGAAGCTAGCCCACCCTCCTCCGACCAAATTGAAAAGGTTGATTCCCCGGGTGATGAATATACTTTTGGGCTCTGAACCTCCTCTATCATTCACAAAGATGCCCGTATCGCGAACTGGAGCCCCAAGAAAATCGGCGCAGAAGTGCAAAACATAATAGCCACTTCCAAAACTTGGGAGAAATGTGCCATTTCCTGTCATTCTAGCTGTAGCGGGATCAACGGTGATGGTCGCATTCTGACGTGATTCCCATAAGTCACTCAAATCTAGCAGAATCAAGGGGCTCAGAGGACTTCCGTCCACAGGCTTCGTAGGAAATTCGAAGCGATACAGGGCAGTGTGATTTGAGGTAGTCATTTCAGTACGTATCGAGCTGTTGAGCGTGATGGCAAAATATCCCGGGCTTGCTTTGAGCGTGCCATTGATCGGTTGTATAGCCCTGCGCGCCTTCGGAAAGGCGCAGTTGTTAAGGTCATCACCTGGACAACCAGCTTGAGGGAATATAGGAAAGTTTCCTAAAGAAGGTTGCTATACGCAAAAGGTACCGTCAGTAGTTCTTTTTGTCTGCTTGGCTATACAGTGGATTTTATCCTTCAAAAATCGCTACATACGGAACCCGTGCCACTATCATGCATCGAACTGAAGCCTGTAATGTTTGATCCGTCCGTTGCAAATCCACCGGTGTTCTCGCCATCGACGTCCGCGACGGCCTTGGCCATCCCTGTGGAGAAAGGCCATCAGTATGCATGCCCTATGTAAAATTAAAGTTGCCAAAATCGTACCGTATGGCAAACTTGCACCAGTGAACACATTTCCTAGCCCCAAGTTAGCCGTTTGCGGGCTAAGGTACTAAGGAACACTTGAATTCCAATGGCTTGCTCACCCCCATTATCCGTTCCAATAAGTTGATTCACATAGTTGAAGACATCGAAAGAACTGCTGTTAGAAGTAACATTGGCGCAGGCAGTCAGCCAGATCAGAGACAGTAGAATGGAGAAGCGTAGTGTGCACTGCGTTCTATTGGTGAACATGTTATATGCTTTCCACTTCTACAATCTGCGCTGAATATCAAAGACAACGATGAGAACGACCGGAGAGATAAGACGTGGACGAGAAGGAGGCTTAAGTGGCCGCAACGGGCATGTGCATTTTGTGTCGTCTGATCTTCACGTTGCATTTCACCACATAGCGACATCGAGATCCAACCAACTCCAACACTGAGCGGACATGGCGACAGCAACAAAACCCATGCCTGACATCCTTTCCGTTCTCCACCGAGCTCTTGAGATAATCAGGAAGGTACAAGGTGATAACGAAAGTAACTCGAGTCGGAGAGGTTGTGGGTTGAGGGGCGATGAGGGGTAAGCTGCATCGAGGTTACAGTAAGTCAGGTACTTTGACCCCTCCTGGATATGGTGTAGCAGCGCTTCGAGACTCCGATCAAAGCACAGTACAGTACTGACTACTCGTAGTACCTTGAGATTTCTCCCATGTAGAGCACCGGGCACCTCAAGAATGGGCCCCAAAGATAAAGATTGTTGGAGTAATTCGAAGTAGACGTTGAGATGTTTCGTGAAACAAACGATTTCAGTAGAGTAGGTAAGGTAGTGAGTGGTAAGGACGGCACGGGCACGACGGTTCCGCTCGTCGCTGCCCATCGGTAAAAAGTTCCGCTGACCCCGTGACTCGACTCGACTCGTCTATCCTCTTCCAGCTTCACCTTACTTACCCTCATCATCTGCCGGCTTGAAATGTTATTGCGAATGCTCCAACTCGGTGCATCTCCTTTCTCCACGGCCTCCCTTTGACTCTCAAGATACCTATCCACGATCCACGATCCACGATCCTAATGAACGTCGCTTATACTGCGATTGAGCCTCGTGAAGAGTCTGGAGACCTTAAAATAACACCTCCGGAGATGATGAGCGATCCTGACTCTCGCTTCCCTGGCGATGGATCCCTTTAGCGCTTTCTAGCACATCTGGCAGACGGGCATGTTCGAAAACAGGGAACGGATACGATTGGCAGGCCTGCAGCATTAGTCGTCGCTTGGAACTTTCTATCGGCCCGTTGGCCCCTAAGGCTGGATCGCTGGTGCATCATCTCCAGAACGAGACCTAATGCGGGGAAATAGTCGTTTTCGTGCACTTACCATAGTAGTCGCCCATGGTCCTGGCTCACAGCAACGAGGAAACTAAGAAGCCTACTACAGCACCTAACGCAATATGGGTAGAAGTACGTATTGTTTACTGCATGACGAGATGGAGCTTTCTGCGTTTTTCCCGCGTGTACCTTAACCTGCCTTGAGAGTCGATACTTCATGGAACTTCCCGTGCGTTGACACTGTTAGGTAAAGTGTATATAAACAAGGCATTTTCCACTCGTGTTGTGTGTGAGCTTTTTGTCTATTCCCTGTGCTGCTTTGTCCCGGTCCAAGAATCATGATGTTCCTCAAATCCTTTGTTCTGGCAAGCGTTGCTCTGGCTTCTACTGCCCGAGCTCAGACCGCTGCCTCTGCCTATGTAGAACCTGATGTTCCTACTGGCAAACCTATCGCAGGAGACTATACTGGCGCTCTTCGGCCGCAGATTCATTACAGTCCACCCAAGGATTTCATGGTGAGTCGGACCATTTCTATGTTTAGTCTTCGCGGCCTCGAGAACATAAGTCCATCTCACAAAACCAATTACGCAACACCAATCGATTGTGGCATGGAGTACTGTTGTGTGAATAGAGAGCTGATGGATTGACACAGAATGATCCCAATGGGATGTTCTTGGACGCCAATGGAACCTACCACCTGTATTATCAATGTAGCTGCTACCCTCCCTCGTTAGTATCTGGTTCGAACTAACAGCAATTGCCAGATAACCCAACGGATATAGTGGCTGGAAACCAACACTGGGGGCATGCTACTTCCAAAGACTTATACCACTGGGAAAACCAGCAGATTGCTATTTACCCCGGTGCTGAAGGAGAAGGAATCTTCACTGGCTCCGCCGTAATCGATGTGAACAATACCAGCGGTTTCTTTCCTAACCAGAACAACGGCGTTGTTGCCATTTATACTCTAAACACAGCGGCCGAAGAAGTTCAAGATATCGCTTACTCTCGCGATGGTGGATATACGTTCACCAAGTATGCCAACAATCCGGTTATCTCAATCAACTCCACCCAATTCAGAGATCCTAAGGTACTTACCACGTTACAAAACCATTCAAAGAATCTTACTGACTATTCAGGTAATATGGAATGCTCCAACCCAAAAATGGGTCATGGTCGTCTCCTACGCCCAAGAATTCGTTATTGGCATCTACACCTCCCCTAACCTCAAAGAATGGACACACGCCTCCAACTTTAGCCATCACGGCTTACTAGGTCTCCAATACGAATGCCCCAACCTTGTTTCCATGCCTGTAATCAAAAATGCCTCCATTGCCTCCCCCTTGGACTCGTCGAACTACGCGTCCATAGATGAAATGTATGTCCTAACCATCAGCATAAACCCTGGAGCTCCCCTGGGCGGTTCTATCACGCAATACTTCCCAGGTACTTTCAACGGAACGCATTTTACGACTGCGGATGACGCCACCCGTCTTACCGACTTCGCAAAAGACAACTACGCCGGCCAATTCTTTTACAACATCCCTTCAGACAAACCGCAACTTTCCATTGCATGGGCCTCCAACTGGGAATACTCTCAGCGCGTTCCCACCGGGCCTTTGGAGAACTTCCGCTCCTTCATGACCTTGCCTAGGCAAAATGTCCTCGCAAACACCACTCGTGGGCCATACACGCTTATGCAGCTCCCCTACGATCTCACACCTTTGCAAACCCCCGTGACTAACTGCACCGGCCTCGCCAACTCCTCGTTGTTGTACGATTACTCCCGTACCGTCACCTCCGGCGCCCTCAGCTTCAACATGACCATCAACAACATACCCGCCGCCAACATCACCGGGACCGCAAACTTCACTTTCCTCTCCTCCGTAACAGGCGAGTCAGTCCGTGGTGGATTTTTCTTAGGCGGCGATGCGCCGTTCTTCCTTAACCGTGGCAATATCAACGGCTTCGATAAATCGGATCCTTTTTTCACAGATAAATTCAGCGTCACCAACCTGGTCAATACGGAAACGCAGACGTGGAGAATCACGGTTGTAATTGACAGGAGCATCCTCGAAGTTTTCGTGGACAACGGGCTCAGAAGCGGGACAATGACTTTCTTCCCCGAGGGCGAGCTTGATACCTTGATGATTGCCACTGGTGATCTTAATCCTGGAGTCACTGCTGCGGTGGATGTGTATGGTTTGTCGAGTGCGTGGGGAAGCCAGGAGGGTGTGAACGGAACGGTATATGGGAACTATACGATGGGCATGATGAAGAGGAACACGTTGGGACATCTAAAATACTAATGGTGGGGGCAGGATGAATGTATGTAAGAAAGGTAGCGGTTGGATATGTATTATGTCGATAATGTTGGAAGTAGGATAATTGTTTGTATAGGAAACTAAGATGACTTGAGACCTTCATGGTCATCAAAAGTAGTACTCCGTGCAATCCTGTGTAAAACTCTTGTTGGTCTAGCATTGTGAAGAAGTGCTGCGAAGGAAAGAATATTCGAAGACTAAAGGACCAAACGGACTGGATAAGATCTCAGGGGATTAAGGACACTTGAGTGATGGGAATGACTTCAGTAATACAGGGTCAAACTCCTCCAACGTACGAAAACCCTTTGAAGCAAGATGAACAAGCTTCAAGATTTCTTACCCAATTCATAGATACCTAGGGTTCAGTACCTCTATGCCTTCATGGTACTTGCACAATGGCATTTGATCTGGTCCTTAGAAGTAGTATGGGAGGCATGAAGAAGCCATACCGCAAAGTGTCTAGCGCGAACCGCGGCATCTGTTTGGGAATCGTGAAGTGGCCTGAATGCGAGTCTGTGTACACGAAATAGTTAGGGCTACGTGAAGCTCCTACGAAACCAAGATAATCTCCGGCTCTATGTTCGCTTTGATCCCCACGCTCCTTCTCACTGTATAGGAACCGCTTGTACTTTAGCAACAACTTCCCGGGCCTTCGAATACGATTGATTACAGAGTAGTACCTCCCGGACTGCCTTTATACGAATTCGACTGCTCTGCGCCATCATGCCTGCAAAGTCTCGCTTTACCCGTCTAGATGCTTTCACGAAGACGGTAGAAGATGCGCGCATACGAACCACATCAGGAGGAATTGTTACGATAGCTTCATTGCTTATTGTATTCTACTTGGTATGGGGAGAATGGTCAGATTACCGGCGCGTGGTCGTGCACCCGGAGCTCATAGTTGACAAAGGGAGAGGTAGGATGGAGGGAGAGAGTGTATGAAGAGGACAGGCGCTAATATATTTTGTAGGAGAGAAGATGGAAATACACTTAAATGTCTCATTCCCGCGGATACCATGTGAGCTGTTGACTTTGGATGTCATGGATGTGTCTGGCGAGCAGCAGACAGGAGTCAAGCACGGTATAGCAAAGGTTCAATTGGCCCCTATAAAAGATGGTGGCGGAGTCCTCGACGTCAGCTTGATGAAGCTGTAAGTGGGTCTGCCATTGTCACTTTCGATTGGCTTCTCACAACGTTCAGGCACGGAGATGAAACTGCCACCCATCTAGATCCTGATTATTGTGGTGAATGTTACGGTGCCACAGCGCCGACCACCGCCCAAAAGCCAGGTTGCTGTAATACCTGTGATGAAGTACGCGAAGCATACGCATCCAAGTCATGGGCCTTCGGGCGCGGAGAACACGTGGAACAATGTGAGAGGGAGCATTACTCGGAAAAGCTGGATCAGCAACGGGAACAGGGCTGCCGAATAGAAGGCGGGTTTAGGGTGAACAAAGTCATTGGCAACTTTCATATTGCACCAGGCCGAAGTTTCAGCAATGGCCACATGCATGTACATGATCTCAACAACTACCTCGATACCCCCGCCGAGCATGGCCACACCTTTTCACATAAGATACACCACCTAAGGTTTGGGCCACAATTACCCGAAGACATGGCGAAGAATTTAGGGAGCAAGAGCACGCCTTTGGACAATCACGGTCTCAACCCTCTCGACGACACGGAACAGTATACCGACGACCCAGCGTTCAACTACATGTACTTTGTCAAGGTGGTCTCTACGTCCTACCTGCCGCTCGGACGGAAAACAGCGCTACCTACAGTCACCCAAGACCAAACATCCGACGACGGGATCAACATCGGTGGGTACGGTCTCGGCAAAGATGGCAGCTTAGAAACACACCAGTACTCCGTGACGAGCCACAAGAGAAGCTTGAACGGGGGTTCCGATTCCGCAGAGGGCCACAAGGAGAGACTACACGCCAGGTGAGACTGACACTCGAACCACGAAGACTATGGCTGACAAGCGCGACACCGAATAGCGGTGGCATCCCAGGCGTCTTCTTCAGTTACGACATCTCCCCCATGAAGGTGATCAACAAAGAGGAGCGGACGAAAACCTTTCCCGGGTTTCTGACTGGGGTTTGCGCAGTGATAGGGGGGACCTTGACGGTTGCGGCGGCAATAGATCGAGGGGTGTACGAAGGGGCGATGAGGGTGAAGAAATTACATCAGCGATGATACCGCTTTTTCTGTAATATATATATGAAAATCCATGTCCCATCTGTCCAGCAGCCCCGTATGTACAGCTGGGCCCAGCCTTCATTCACACTATACATCATGGCTACACCAACGGTAAGGAATACCCACCCCATCCCCATCCCCTGGCACTACTCCATTCGCGCCTACGACCTCACAGACAAAGCAATTCCATGTCGCATTCTCCG